>CABDXS010000859.1_pt1 | contig 13294 bp, 14 predicted proteins | sample 3421381 | NCBI WGS metagenome assembly CABDXS01 (sample SAMEA5534336, study PRJEB31848) | metagenome | biome: tundra; feature: field; material: soil | place: USA | collected 2013-05 | depth 0.15 m
GGAGAAATTACCCATAACTGTCCGCGGGACCACCGAGAAACCCAGGACGGCCGCTGCGGCCTTGGCGAGCCGCTCGAACAGCGGCCCCGGGTCGGGCGGCTCGCTTTCCTGGCCGAAAAGCTCCAGCAGCCCGGCACCATCGGCATCGACCTGATAGTCGGCCTTGAGCAGGTGCAGCAGTGTCTCGCCAGCGCCCCCGCGGGCCGTCAGCGCAGCCTGGCGCAGCAGCACCGGAGCGGCAGGAACAGCCGTACCCCGCGGGTTGCTCCAGGTCGCCATGCCCCAGGCCAGGAACAGCGTCCGCAAACCCCGCTCCTCGAAGTTCTCCGCCGCCTTGGCCCTGACCGTGCGGGCCCGCCGCGCCGCCCCGCCAATCGCCGCGTCGCCGAACAGCAAGGACAGCCGGACCGGCCGCGAGGAAAGCAGCGCATCAACGACTAACGGGGACGCGCCGGAACCGGGGCCAATGTCGAGGGTGCCCTGCTTTAGGTCCCGGTAGTACAGCAGCGTGTTCCGGCCTCCCAACCCAACCAGCTCACCGGTCCAGGTCCTTACTGCCCGGCCGACAAGGCCTGCCCTGCCTGCACCAGCCAGAGATGAGGCCACGCCAGGCTCAGTCACCTGGTGCTCGCCAGCCCCCGGCAGGAACCGGACGCTTGCGCGCCTCGCAGGCAGCACGCTCGCTCGGCTTCGCATAGCTGCACTCGACCCCACCTCTGAGTCCGCTTGTCGGCCCGGACGCCATCGTGCCACGGGGAGCGGACCCGGCCCCCAAGCGTCCCAGCGGTCATGACGCGCTGCAACCCGGAGTCACGGTGACGTTGTCATCAGCTCAAACCGATATCAATTCTCCGCCTCAGTTACGACGGCTGTCGTTGCAGCGCTGGCCGGAGGAAGAGCCAGGGCTAGGAAACTTCAGGCGATGACCCCGGTCGACGGTGCATACCCAGGCCCAGCCGCGGTCACTGCCGCTGCCGACGAGCCCGCACTCGGTTAATGCCTGGCCGCAGGACGGGCATTGGCGCAGCTGCCCCAGCTCGTCGGCCAGTTCCTCGGATAGCAGTTCCTGGGCGAAGCGGGCTCCGTCCATAGTGAACATGACGTCGCGGATCCGGCTGGAGGACGTCTGGCCATAGGAAAGCATGTTCATACTGCCGACGATGCTCCATTGCCGGTCCACGATCACGATCTTCTGATGCATTTTCTGCATGAAGACCAATCGGGGCAACCGTGCTTCCAGCCTGCGCAGGGATTCCCGGTTGGCCTCCTGGACCTCGCGTTCGGGACGGGCCATCACGTGCACCGAGACCCCGCGCTGGTGCGCGCGGTGGAGGGCCTCAATGATACCGCCGGAATTCCGGCCCACCCAGGCGCTCCAGCACCAGACGCTGCTGCGCGCCTCGTCGATCCGGGTGATTACTTCGTCGATCGCGGCGTCCTCGTCATACGTTCCCGCGACACGTACGTAGGGGGCGAGCGCCGCCACCAGGTCCCCTTCCGGGGTGCCCGGCGGCGGAGGCTCGGCATCAAACATGCCGAGCAGCGAATCGGCGTCGACGCGGCGGGCTCGTCCAGCCGCCACCATCGACCGCAGGGCCGTCAGCGGGCCGTTCCTGGTCCGATCGAGGGCCCGGCGGCCAACGAGAACGTACAGCCGGCTGCGGGGGCGGGTGGCGGCGACGTTGAACAGGCGGGCGCTGTCGATGGCGAAGTCGTTTCCGCGCAGGTCGGCTGTGACCATTCGGCCATTGCCGTCCTCGACCAGGTCCGCGAGCACGCTATCGAACTGCCGCCCTTGAAACTTATGGGAGGTCCCCACGGGAGTCGCCCGGCCCAGGGACGAGTCATCGAGAGCCGCCTGGGTGGCGTCCACTTGCGCCCGGTAAGGGACGACGACCCCGAACGCGTCGCGAGCTCCGGCGTCGTAGTGGTGCTCGGCCAGGGCGCGGGCCAGCAATGCCCCGATCAGCCACCACCCGGCTTGCTTGGATTCGTAGTGGATGGCCCGGACGTCATATGGGAGCCCGTCGACAGTGACAACGACGATGTCTGCCTCGCCCTTTCCCGCCGTGGTGAGGATCCCGCGGTAGGCGACCTGATTGGCCAGTTCGGTCAGCGCGGGCCCGAACCGGAACTGCTCGGTAAGGACGACGCAGCCATCGGATTGCTGAGCCTGCCTCGGGTCTTTGGCGTCGAAGAACGAGAAGCAGTCGGTGTTGAACAAGTCCTGCACCTCCTTCCCACCAGGAAAGGATTTCTCGACAATCGGGCCGTTCTGCAGGTAGTCACCGACCAGGACGGCGCCGGTCCTGGCGTATCCGACCGCATGCGCGAGATGTGGTAGCTGAGCCGCGGCCGCCTCATCGACGATGACGTGATCGAACCCGGTCTGCGTGAGCCAGGGACGCAACGCGAGCTGTGTCAAGGTCGTGGCCACGACCCGAGCGCTTGAGATGATCTCCCGCTCAATTGCACGCTTCTCCCGGTGCAGGCGCTCGGCGGCCTCCTCGTACTTGCGCTGAACCGCAACGCGCTGACGTTGCGCTTCCTGGGATCGCCTGCGTAATTCCGGCAGTTCTCCCTGCAGCACCCACCGCTGGCGTTCAGCCGCGAGGAGGCCTACGTCGGCCGGGTCGGCCAGGCCAGCGCGGGTCAGCTGATCGGCTTCCTCCGCCAGCTCCGCGAGCTCAGCTATCATTTCAGCGAGGATTCTGCGGGCGCGCTCGGCGGCAGCGGCCGTCTGCGCGGGGTCCGGCGGGATGGGTGGCGCCGGGTCTGCACCGGCCTGTCTCGCGGCAGTTACCGCCTGCCGTCGTACCGCTGCGGCACGAGCCAGTTCGTTGGCGAGGTCGGTGCGGTTGGCGGTCAGCCTGCCCTTCATCCCGGGGCGGCGTGCGCGCGTCATCCGGGACGATTCCTGATGGGCGCCCAGGGCAGCATCGACAGTTGCAAGGTTTGCCTGTATCTCTGTCTCGCGGTCAGCCGCCTCGCAGCAGGCCAGCGAAAGCACCTGCTGCTCCCGAAGAATTAACTCGGCTCGCGCGCCATCAAGGCGCGTCTCCGCATGGCCGAGGGCCTCAGTTGCTTGTTCGTGGCGGTGCCGGTTGGTGACGCGTGTGGCGGCCTGCTGGTAGGAATCCGCGTCGAACCCGCCCAGCCGCTTTTTCGCCTCGGCGAGACGCTGGCCCGCGGAAGTTAAGTCCTCCAGTTGCCCGGCGAGGTTGTCCACGCGCGCCTGCTGTTCAGCCTGACGTGACTCCACGAGGCGGTCGAGCCGCACCTGGCCATCTGCCGCAAGTTCAGGTAGGTCGATGTGTCCGACGCGAACCGCCTGGCCCTCGCCGCCTGGCTCAAGGATGCGCAGGGCTTCACGAAGCGCCGTATCTACGGCGATGTTGGTGCTGGACACCAGAAGAACTCGCTGTCCAGAGGCTGCTAGGCGGCTGACGGCTGCGGCTATGACCATCGTCTTGCCTGTCCCCGGCGGGCCCCACACCAGCTGGAGTCCCGGTGAGCAGCAGGCGGCGACTGCCTTTCGCTGCGCCGGGAACAGGGCATCCCAGCCGTGTACATCCGCCAGCCGGGAATCCGGCCGAACCAGCGTTAGCCGGCGTTCACCGAACTGCGTCAGCAGTGGATTTACCCGCGACGCCTCCAGTCCTCGTGCCAGACCTTCCAGAACCTGCCAAGGACCCGTATCCCTGACACATAATTCGAGCCTCGCGCGCGGCGCGTTCCCGGAGACCCGCACCCGGACTTGCTCACCATCGGGGGCCACCTCGAGGACATCGAATGCAACGGCATGGCCGCCGGAGCCGTAGGCAAGGTTCCCCTCGGAGATGAACTCCAGCTCGTTCGCGGACAGCCTGCGCTGTACCAAGTACCAGCCTGGGGCGTCGTTGCATGGCTCGGCCATGGCGAGCTTGCGGAAAGAGGACCGCGACGGTGGAGCCTGAGATAGGGCCCGTTTAATCAGCAAGATCGTAGAGTCCAGCCAGCCCGCCGCTAGAGCCACTATCACCCTCCGTCGTCGGTCTACTTCCTAACGTACAAGCAGTACGACGCAGCGGTCCGTTCTGTCAACGGCGGGCCGACGTGGAATCTGACGCGCTTTCCGCTATTTCGCGGAAAGACATGGCGCTTGGTGTCCCGATCATCCCTTCCGCGATCAGGCTGGACATGCAGCCATGAGACCGTGCGCTTCCTGCTCGCGCGCTTGGGCCGAGAAGGTGTCCCCGGCAGGAGCCTCGGCGCGCATACGGGCCAGCGCTGCCGGGAACGGGCGGCTTGCCCCGCGTGCGGTGTCCCGTCGCCGGGTTCACGGCGGGTATGAGCGACTGCTAGCGGACGTCGCCAGCGGCAGCCAGGCGGTGTAACCCGTCGGCAGGTCCGCCGGTTCCTCGGCAACGACGCGTGTCCGGATGCTCGACTCCGCGAGGCGACCACGCCGTGAATGTGCACGCTCTGCTCGCGACGGGCGTGACTACCGGGAGATCCTGCCCTGCACACCACCACCAACCAGGACGGCGCTGGGTGGCTCCTGAGGCACCAGGACATCCCAGGCCCCTGCGGCCATGTTCAAGGAATGCCGTAGCCCGGCTCGCCCAGCTTGCCGTCAAGTGCCAATCCGGGTGGCTGGCTGTTCAACAGCGCTGCCCAGAACGACGGTCATTTGAGGCTCCCCTGCCGGTTCCGTGGGCGGTTTTGCTGGGGGCAGCTACCGTGTGGGGCTCGATAACTCGATCTGGCCTGGCCTGGGCAGTCTTGCGAGCTGAGATCATCGCTGAGTGATCTTCTCCGTCGTCTACCTGCTCGCGCGCCGTCTGCTCGACGGCCTGATGGTGCTGGCCCGGCGCGAGGTGTCCAAGGACGCCGAGCTCCTGGTGCTCCGGCACGAGAACGCGGTGCTGCGCCGCCAGAGCGGCCGGGTCCGCTACCAGCCGGCCGACCGGCTGTGGCTCGCAGCACTGTCCCGGCTGATCCCCGGCGCCGGTGGCGCGAGGTCTTCGCGGTGACCCCGGCGACGCTGCTCGCCTGGCACCGGCGGCTGGTCACCCGCAAATGGGACTACACCAGCCGGCGGCGGCCCGGCCGGCCGTCTACTGCAGCCGCGATCTGCAAGCTCGTGATCCGCATCGCCACCGACAACCCGACCAGGGGGCACCGGCGGGTGCACGGTGGGCTCGTCAGGCTCGGCCACCCGATCGCCGCCTCCACGGTGCGGCAGATCCTGCACGATGCCGGGATCGGCCCCGCACCCCGGCGAACGGGCCCGACCGGGAAGCAGTTCCTTACCACCCAGGCCCACGGGATCCTCGCGGTCGATTTCGTCCACGTGGACACCGTGCTCCTGCGGCGTATCTACGCCCTGATCGTCATCGAGCACGGCACCCGCCGCGTTTACCTGGCCGGCCTCACCGCCAACCCCGACGGCGCGTGGACGACACAAGCAGCCCGTAACCTCCTGATGGACCTCGGGCAGCGCGCTGCTTCAGTCAAGTTCCTGGTCAGAGACCGCGCCGGCCAGTTCACCGGCACCTTCGACGCCGTGTTCACGGCGGAAGGGATCAGGATTCTCGCCAGCCCGCCGCAGGCGCCCAGAGCGAACGCGATCTGCGAGAGAGTCATAGGTACCCTGCGCCGCGAGTTCTTCGACCGTCAATGAGCGTCATCTGCGGCAGGTGCTGACGGAGTACCTGCGGCATTACAACACCGCCCGGCCGCACCGTGGCCTTGGCCAGCTCGCGCCGACTCAAGCTCACACGCGGCCACCGGAGATCAATCTCGCCGAGTACCGGATCCGCCGAGAACAAGTCCCCGGCGGGCTCACGCACGAGTACCAGATCGCCGCCTGACATCCCAGGCTGTTTCGAGGAGACGCAGGTCACCGCCCTGATCGTGTATTCGAGCCCAACAGGGTGTGTTGCATAGGTGGTCGCCTACGAAACAGGCTGCCGGTTGTCTGCTCTTTGACGTCTGGTGCGTCGCCGCTGTCAGCCGGATTGGCTGGGTGTTATGAAGCGGCCGCCTTGTAGACGAGGTAGAGCGCTCCGTTGTCGTAAGTCACGCTTCGAGTCAGCGACCATTTCGTCGGCGGGTCGTCGTGGAAGAGGTGAGGTCCTCCACCTCGGGTGAGGGGGTAGACGAACAGATGCAGCTCGTCGATCAGACCGTCAGCGATCAGGGACCGCACAAGCGTCCCGCTGCCGCTTACGTAGATGCCGCCATCGACTTCACCTTTGACCCGGCGGATACCGTCGGCACTGTAGGGGCCGAGGATCTCGGAGTTCTGCCAGGTTCCTGCTTCCAGGGTGGAGGAGACGACATACTTGGTGGAATCATTCATAAACGGGGCACCGGGGTCCTCCGCAGCTGTCCGGGCCGACCAGGCGGGCTCGAACATCTCGTAGGTGTTGCGTCCCAGCAGGATGGCTTGGCAGCTCGACATGAGATTGCCGATGTCCTGCCCCATAGCGGGGTCGAAGCCGTAGTCGAAGGTCCAGGTTGGAGCGTCGATCACGCCATCGAGGCTCATGAACTCGTGCACTCTGATCGTTCCCATTGTTAGTGGCTCCTTTCGGTATCGGCGGCGACCTGCTCGCCACTCACCCTCTCCACGAACGGGGAGCTCCCAATCGACACCGAAGCGTCGGAAAATTCCGGGCTGCAGCTGTCTACTCAGAGGGCGGCCCGTTGGCGCACGAGGAAGTCGCGTTCGACCGCGTTCGTAGTGAGTTCGATGGCTCGGTCGTACGCGCCGAGTGCCTCGTCGCGGCGACCTGCTCGTGCGAGAAGGTCGGCGCGGGCGGCATGGTATGGCTGGTAGTTGTCGAGCGTGACGGTGTCGATCTCGGCGAGCGCGGCGAGGCCCTCGGCAGGGCCGTGGAGCTCCGCGACGGCCACCGATCGGTTCAGGGCAACAACAGGGTGGGGGCGCGGGGCGTAGAGCTGGTCGTACAGGGCGATGATCTGGGACCAGTCAGTGGCTTCGGCGGTGGGGGCGGCGGCGTGCACCGCGGCTATCGCTGCCTGGATCTGGAACGGTCCGGGCTGGTTGCGGCGAAGGCAAGCGCGCACGAGCTCGTGGCCTTCGGTGATCAGTGTCGGGTCCCAGCGAGAGCGGTCCTGGTCGGCGAGGCGCACCATGGTCCCGCAGTTGTTGCTGCGGGACGGACGGCGGGACTCGGTGAGCAGCATCAGGGCAACTAGGCCGATGGCCTCCGGTTCGTCGGGCATCAGCTCGATGAGGGTTCGCCCGAGCCGGACGGCTTCGGTCGAAAGATCGGTTCTCGTCAGGCTCTGTCCCGATGTGGCGGTGTGACCTTCGGTGTAGATCAGATAGATGGCGGTGAGGACCGCGTGGAGCCGGTCCGGGAGCTCCGCGGCGCGGGGTATGCGGTAGGAGGCGTGATTGTCGTGCAGTTTGCGCTTGGCCCTCACGATACGTTGCGCCATCGTCGCCTCAGGCACCAGAAACGCCCTGGCGATCTCCTTGGTCTCGAGGCCGGCGAGAAGCCGCAGGATGAGAGCGACCTGCGCATCGGCGGCGAGGGCGGGGTGTGCGCACAGGAACATGAGCCGGAGCTGGTCGTCAGGAACGACATCGACGAAGTCGTCGAGCCTGTCGAGTTCGGGATCGTGGTCAGGATCCATGCTGTCGGTGTGGAGTCGATGGGCCTCGAGATGACGCTCGCTGCGGGTTGACTCGCGTCGAAGCCGGTCGATGGCGCGGTTGCGGGCGGTCGTCGTGATCCAGCCGCCCGGATTGGGCGGTATCCCCGTCTTCGGCCACCGCTCGGCGGCGATGGCGAACGCTTCCGCCACCGCGTCCTCGGCGAGGTCGATGTCGCCGAGGACGCGGATCAGGGTGGCGGTGCAGCGGCCGGCTTCGCGCCGGAAGACCTCGCCGAGCGTGTCGGTCATCCTTGTGCGGGCCGGACCTCAACCGGTCCCTCGCAGGCAGCGGCTGCTTGGCCGGCCCATTCGAGGGCGGCGTCGAGATCGGTGGCGTCGATGACCCAGAAGCCGCCCATCTGTTCTTTGGTTTCGGCGTAGGGCCCGTCGGTCATCGATACATCGCCTCCGGAGGATCGCACGACCGTGGCCGAAGATGCGGGGTGCAGGCCGGCGGCGAACACCCAGGCGCCTGCCTGTTGCAGTTCGTTGTTGAACGCGCCCACCTGGGCGACACGGCGCTGCGCGTCGGGGGTGGAGAAGTCGAGCTCGAACGTTTCGTCGTGCCACACGGAGATCAGGTACTGCGGCATGTTGATCGCTCCTTTGACAGCGGTCGGTCTCGGGTCAGTCGGCGTGTCGTGCGAGCACCGGAACAATGATCGCCGCGGCGACCAGGTGCAGTCCAACCAGGGCGACCTTGCTGGCGGTCGTGTCTGCGAACGCCGCCGGGAGGACGCAGGAGATCGCCGTGAGGCCGGTGGCTATCCGGACGAACCGCCGACGTGGGGCAGAGCTGCGCCGGTTCAGCAAGGCGAGGAGCACACCGCCGACGACGGCGGCGATGAAGGTGATCTGGGCGAAGCCGGCGAGTGGGATCTTGCCGTGTACGGCCAGCGGGACTCCGGCGGCCCGCAGGGCAACCGCACCGGCGGTCGTGACCGCGGCGGCCAGGACACCGACCGAGACCGTGATGCGCGGCAGCGTGCTGGTCAACCCGGACGGGGCGTGCTCGACAGTGATTTCGGGGGAGGTGGTAACGGCGGACATGGTTGGTTCCTTTTAGCTGGCGGCGGTGCCCTGTGCACCGCTCACCATGTCCACGAACGGCGAGGCCGGATTCGACACCGAAGCCCAAAGAGAGCCCCGATAGACCCCAGCTTCGGCACCTGGGCCGAACGCGATGGTGGCGGAAACCTGATTCACCGCTTCATCAGCTAACCGCGGGGCTACCGCCAGTCAAAGATGATTAGGGCGGCTCGAGTTGGCCCCACCAGGACGGGTCATAGCCACAAAGACTGTTCCGCCACCGCGGTCGCTCCACCGCGCGCCGGTACCGGCACACTTCCTAGCAGGGGCCACGCCGGCACGCCAAGACAGCCGGGTGCTCATGATCGTGCCCGCGGCGGGCCGCCCTCGGTGGCCGTAACCCGCGGCCTTCAGCCCGCTAACGCCACTGGCCGTTCCGTTGTTGCTCAAGCCCCGATCACGTGCCCAGGGAAGCAGTACCGCCCTACCGCCGCGTGGCGGCCGTGCTGCGCGACGGCATCGAGTCCGGTGAGCTGCTGCCGGGCGAGCAGGTACCGAGCATGGCCAGGCTCTCGGAAGAGTTCAGCATCAGCCGCGGCACCGCCCGGCGCGTCCTGATCACCCTGCGAGATGAAGGGCTCATCACCATCACGCCCGGCTGGGGAAGCTTCGTCGCCGAAAGATAGGGCCCCACGGGGCACTGCGCCCCTCCGGCCGGGTCCTTCTCTATAACGTGATCCAGCCGTCTCTAGCCGCGATCGCCACGCGGCAATCAGCGCCATGCCGCTGCCGGCGCGGCCTCCCCGTCCTGCGCATGCCGCCCGGGGATGACCGTTCGACGGTACGGCTTATGAGTGAAAGCCGTGCTGAACGCATCTCGACAGACCGCAGGGGTCTTTGGCCTGCGGAAGGCCTGCCCGCCGAACAAGGGCGAGGAGTACCCGGCCGAGCCGCTAACCCCGGCCGAGGTGACCGCCATCATCGGCCAGTGCTCGCGCACCGCGCCGACCGGCACCGTAACCGCGCCCTGCTGACCCTGCTCTACCGCAGCGGGCTCCGGGTGTCCGGGACCCTGTCGCTGCGGCCTGCCGACGTCGACCTGACCCGGCACAGCATCCGCCTGCTGGACACCAAGAGCGGCAAGCCGCAGACCTGCGGATTCCACCCTCCGCTGATGACGCGCTCGCAGCTGAGAAACTCTCCGCACCAGGCGTGAGGCGCTCGGCCTTCACGGGATCGGGCTGCTTCGCGGGCTGGCCGTCCTCCCTGGCTGGTTTGTGCTACCAACTAGTTTACAGTGACCCGGTCACCCGCTAAGGTCTGTCACACCAACTAGTCTGGGGACGGGGCAATGCAACGCGGGAACCTTGAGACGGCGGCGGCGAACTACTCCTATCTGCGGGGCCTATTCGGCATCCCGCTGGGCGGGCTGATCATCCTCGCGGCACTGGTGAACTGGGGAGTCTGCCCGCTGTGGGCGTTCCTCGTCGCCGTCATGGCGGCCGGGGCGGCATGCCTGCCCATCGCCCGCTACTACAACGAGAACTACGGGCGCCTCAGCCCGTCAACGAGGCAACAGGCCCGGGGTGCCGTCGCAGCCGTCATCGGCGTGGCGGCAGTGGGCGGAGGGTCACTGCTGCTGCGCGGCCGGGCGGACTGGTCGCTTGATCTGCCCGTCAACGCCATAGCAGTCTCATTCGCCCTGTTCATGCTGATCTCCTACGCGATCTACGTCGGCCTCAGGGCGCACCACGTGATCATCTGGGGCGCGCTCCTGGTGGCGGGCGCCCTGCCCGTCTGGAATGGCGCGGACCCGAGCAACATCAGCAACGTCGGTCTCGTGCTCGCGGGAGTCGCCGTTATGGTGAGCGGAGTCTTCGATCACCGCCTGTTTGTTCACACGTTCGGGTCGCCCAGGGTCCTGGACCGCGAGGACAGCGATGTCGGAGCCTAGGGACGAGCTGATCCTCGACCGGCTGATCCACGAGCCGGGCCGGCTGGCGATCCTGACGGTGCTGTCCTCCGTCAAAGATGCCGACTTCGTCTTCCTGCAGCGCGCGACGGGGCTGACCAAGGGCAACCTCTCCAGCCACCTGACGAAGCTGGAGGAAGCCGGTCTGGTAGAGATCGAGAAGCGGTTCGTCCGCAAGAAGCCCAACACCAACGTCGCGCTGACCGCGGTCGGCAAGCAGCGAATCGCTCACCACTGGGACCAGCTGGAACGCCTGAAGAACCTCTCGGCGATAACCGCTCAGCAGTAGCACCGGGCCCCGCAGCACGAGTTCGTAAAGCCAGGCCCGCGCTGGCGGCGCGTAACCCTCAAGTTACGAAGCTCTTACCGGGGTGCAGAGTAGGCTCATCTGCGATGCCCGAGGCACCACCTGATCATGGACATCGGTGACCAGGCCGACCGGGTCAAGTTCATGATCCGCGACCGCGGCGGGCCAGCTGCGCCGCCAGCCGCCGGCAGCCGCAGGTGCCGTCGGAGTCCTCGAAGGCGCTGCCCCGCTGAAACCGCTACCCTAACCAGTCGATCTTGAGCAGTCCCGCGTACGAAGACAGACTAGATCCCGACCTGGAGTGGATTTATCTCAATCCTGCGTTCGAGGATCCTGAGCCCGAGACGTGTCACGGCCGGGAGCAGCTCCGGTGGGCGCTGGAACGTCAGGCTGAGCGGGGCCTGGCGTCGCAGGTCGAGGAAGTCGTGGCACCGCGCCCTGGACCAGGCCGCGCCACTGCGGCCCCTGCCAGATGGCATCACCGACCTGGATCATTTCCGGGTCCGGCGGCATGACCGCGCGGGTGGCGTCATCCACGAATATCGCCTGGTGGCATAGGTTTTCGGCACCTACAGGTGCGCCTTAACGGCGGCACCGCCCCGCATGCCATCCACGCGGACCGGGGGACCTCGATGACGTCCAGGCCGGTGTCGGCGCTGTTATCGGACCTGGCGATCCTTAAATCGCATTCCCGGCCGAAGGTCTGCCCCTTGACAACCCGTACAGTGAGGCGCAGTTCAAGACGCTGAAGTACTGCCCGGCGTTCCCCGGCACATTCGGGTCACTCCAGGACGCCCGCGCGTTCTGCCGCGCGTTCTTCACCTATTACAACCACGAGCACCGGCATTCCGGGATAGGGCTGCACACACCTTACTCGGTGCATATCGGCACCGCGCCCGCGATCCAGGACAAACGCCAGGCCGTGCTGAACGCCGCCTGCGCCGCGAACCAGCGGCGCTTCACCCGCCGCCCCCGCGCACCCAAGATGCCCGGCACAGCATGGATCAACAAGCCGGCCACCGAACCGGACACAACACCGTATACGTCCCTGGAGGCAGCTTAGGAAACAGCAGAACCCTGTGTCTCAGTTGACTTGACACCTACCGCCCGACCAGCGAGGCAACCTCGCTGAACTTGGCGGCCCAGTCAAGGCCCTTGTCGCTCAGTAGCCTTGCGAGCCAGAACAGCCCGATCGCTAGACCGATCAGGAGCAACGTCGCACCGAGCCAGCGACTCAGCACCTTCCCATGTGGTTATGATCGCATTCTTAACCAGGCCAGCGAGCTAGGCGAAAGACACCCCTTCACGGTGGGGAAGCCGACCTCACGATCAACTCGGTCCGCAGGCGGCAGAATGTCCATTCGCTGCAAGACGGGCGGCCATGCTGGCCGAACCGCCAGAGCGCGTAGGCGGCTCGGAGCGCGGAGGATGCCCCCGCCTTCGTAGTTGCGCGAGGGGCGGGACTGCGCGCCTTGACTCACCGGGCTGTCCGGCCTTACTCCGAGTCGTACCGGAAGCCGTCGAGGAAGCGGCGGAAAACCCCTCCCTCTCGTGGCAGGGGCGGTGCGGGCGGTGGCGCTTCAGGACGTTCCCGCGCGATGGGCTCGTCATAGTCGGCCCGCGCGATGGCGTCCACGACCTGGGCCTCGTCGAATGCCTCCGAGCCGGGGATCTTCGGGACGAAGCCGACAAGATCCCCGTCGAGCAGCACTTCGGCTTCCAGGGACGTCGTGCCTTCGTTGCCCCAGATCGCCTGCCGCCGGTCACCGATCACGACACGCACCCCGTAGACATCGACTCCTGCCTTCTCCAGGTGCGCGTCGATGCCGCGATCCCTGAGAGCGTCGGCGACCCGCCGGGCCCGGTTCTCATCCATCCGGAAGAGCCTACCTGCGCCAATCCGGGTGCCCGCCCAGGCCAGCACGGCCTCCCGGTGCCGGCTCGAGGCTGACGGGCTCTGCGTCGCGCTGAGGGCAGACGTCGCTGCGCTGGATTTACCTTCACATGATCGAGGAAACGCCCGGCACAACAGTCATACCGGCTGCGTAGCCGCATAGAAGCCCAGGTCAAGACTAGTAGCCAAGTTCTGGAACCCCACAGGCTGCGCGAGCAGTACCTCACCCGGCACCGCTCCTACACCGACATCGCAGACGAGCTCGGCGTCCAGGACGTCACCGTGATCGCCGCCGCCCGCCGCCACGGCATCCCCTCCCGCCTGGGGTGCACAGCCGCCCGGAAATGATCACCACGCTCGGCGAAGACATCCCCGGCGACATCCGCCGCGCCGTCGAAGGCAGCCTCAAAGATGACAT
>CABDXS010000913.1_pt1 | contig 12636 bp, 16 predicted proteins | sample 3421381 | NCBI WGS metagenome assembly CABDXS01 (sample SAMEA5534336, study PRJEB31848) | metagenome | biome: tundra; feature: field; material: soil | place: USA | collected 2013-05 | depth 0.15 m
GTCTTCAAAACCGGTGAACGACCCGGTCTCGTCCGCGGGTTCGTTTCCACTCCGGGCCTATCCATCGAGCGTGAGTCTCGCGTGACATCGCCCCTTTGCCCTAGCTGGATACCGCGCCCGGCTGGCACGGCATCAGATGCCCGCCCGCCAACTAGACAGGTCTCTGGTCGTCCGCATTTCGCACGGAGGAGCGGCGTAGGGAATACCCAAGAACGCCCGCATCCCCGGATTGGGCCCGGCCGCGGGCGGCCCCAGACCTGGCCCGCACCAGCGGGTCCATCATCCCGCTCACGTGTCCACCGTGTTGGCTGCCGGGCGCGGGCCGGTGCTGGGGCCGCCGGCTGGACCGGGGATGCCGGCGAGGAAGTGCAGGACCTCCTGGTTGGCGGCTTGGGCGGCGTCGGTGATGTAAACGTGACCAGCGTCCGGGAAGACCACGAGGCGGGCTCCGGCGATGCCGTCGGCGAGTCGCTGCGCGTTGGCGGCGGGGACGATGCGGTCCTGGGCTCCGTGCATGACCAGCGTCGGGATGCGGATCTCCGCTAGCCGGCCGGTGACGTCGAAGCTCGCGAGGCCGGTGAGCTGGCCGCGGCGTCCCCGTCCGCTGGACCGGGTGCGCCGCACGATCTGGTGGTCTTCCGCTCGGCGGCTGACCGGCGTGTCCGGCCCGTAAAGCAGTTTCCCTGCCATCCGGTTGAGGGCGGCGGCGGGCACCAGGGTCCGGACTCGGGTGAGCAGTGCGCCACGCGAGGCACCCTCCGCCGAGGCGGCGGTGCAGCCAAGGGTCAGCGACCGAACTCTGCCGGGGTGGTCGAGGGCCAGCTGAAGGGCAATGGCTCCGCCCATCGACACGCCATAAACGTGGGCGGACGCGGCGCTGGCTGCGTCGAGGACCGCCAGCGCGTCGCCTGCCATCAGCTGCACGGGGTAGGGCCCAGGCGGGTCGGAGCTGCGACCGACCCCCCGGTTGTCGAACCGGATGACGCGGTAGGACGCGGCGAGTTCGGGGGCGGTGCGATGCCACATGTCAGCCCCGTAGGCGTGGCCCATGATGAGCAGGACCGCGTCGCCCGTCCCGCTCTGGTCCCACCAGATCTGGGCGTCAGGGCGTTGGGCAAATGGCATAGCTTCCCTTTCAGGTTGGTGCGCAACCACCATCGACTAACGATCGATCGGTAGGGAGTGACAGTAGAGATGCCTTCGCGCCCGGTCAAGGAACGGGCATCGGGGCGGTCAGGACACTGCCTGCAGAATTGTGGAGCTGGCGTCCCCGACGCTACGCCGTTCCAAAACTCAGCTCAAGTGTCAAAGTCTCCGCCCCCAAGGAGCCCTCCGCTCCGTCCGGGACTTCGCCCGGAAGGAGTGGCCCTCCGGGGCAGCACAACATGGCGATCCGCCATAGCTGACCGCCGTCACCCGACCGGGTCGACATCATCCGCTGGCCGCGCCCTTTGGTCCCAGGTGGGGACGAGGCATCTGCGACGGCCACCCTCTTAATCCGCTCGCCATATTCGTGCAGGCTGCAGCGCCGGGCGTGGGCACCCTGCAGTCCGGAGCGGACCAAGCATCTGCGCCCGCTACCTGGCACTTCCTCTACTCTTACTCTGCACGGCCGCGACGCCCTCCACACCCTCTCGACTTTCGCGGTTATGCCGCCGCGGTTTCCCAGGCCAGGCGGATGGCGCTGATTTCTGCGGGTGGCAGCTGGTCAGCGTGAGATGGCTGAAATTTGGCGGCGATCAGGACGCGCCTGAGCTTGGCGGTCATGTCGGCGGTCGATGGCTCGGTCTTGGTGGTGTACCAGGGGGCGCGGGCCCGGTGCTCGCCGGCGTCGGCGGGGTCGTGGCCGGCGGTGGCGTACCAGGTGATCGCGAGGGTCTGGTAGGCCAGGGCGAACGGGATGACAGCGCGGACAGCGCGGGCGGTGCGGTTGCGGGCCTGCCCGGCGCCGAGGAGCTGCTGCGTCCTCGATCGCGACCTCAAGACGGCTCAGGTCAGGCGCTGCTTAGGTACGACAATGGCCGCTGGGAGCTGCTCACGTCAGAGGAGGAAGTCGACCGGAGCACCAACCGCGGCTCACACGGCTACCTACAGGCTACGGACCTGGACGAGGCAGTACCGCTTCAGATCAGAACTCGCCGCAGGTACTGTGACCCGCGGTTTGGGAGTTTGCCTGTGGCCGGGTCAGGATCGGGAGGCGGAAGCCGCAGGGCCATGGCGGCGCAGACGGAGGCCGCGTTGAAGGAGGCCGGGCGCCGGGTGTTCGCCCGCAGCGGCTACCTCGATGCGAAGATCACCGACATCGCGGCCGAAGCGGACCGCTCCGTCGGCTCGTTCTACAAGCACTTCGCCGGTAAAGAGGAGCTGCTTCAGGCGCTGCTGACCGACTGGACCGCCCAGGCCGGTGAGGAACTGGCCGACCACGAAGCGGGCGGCGACCTGTCCGAGGAGCCAGCGCTGCGCGCCCGGGTGGCGGCGTACTGGCACACCTACCGGGCCCATGTCCCGGAGATCCGCGCCCTGGCACAGGCAGCGCACGTCAGCCCGGCCTTCGCGAGGCAGCTGGCGCAGATCAGGCACGCGGAGCTGCAAACCATGCGTGAGCACCTGGAGCGGCTCCGGACCGCCGGCCACGGGCTACCAGGCGATCCGGCCGTGCTGGCCTCAGCGTTCAATGCACTGCTCGAAGGGTTCTGCGCAATCTGGATCGCCGGGGGCGGGGAGCCGATTGGCAAGGCCCTCAGTGACAACGAGGCGATCGACACCCTCACCGGGCTGCTGGCCCACGGCCTGACCGGCCCCCGGCGATCACCACAGGACTGACACAGAATGCCGGACTCTGCACCAGCTGCCTCATGATCAGCTTTCAGCTGATGCCCGCCCATAGCGGCGGGACTGCGCGCTCGCATCGCCAGCACCGATGTGACGCTCGGTAACCGCCCATCGATCGACTGGCCCGCCGCTTGCGATCCGGTTTGCAGCTTGCTCACCGCAGGGACGCTGCTGGGCCCAGTGCCGGGCGGCGGACGCTCAAGCGGGTCCATAGCCGTCCGCTCAGTACGCGGAATGCGGCTATGACAGGACGTTGCGCGAGCGGCCCCCGGCCACCGTTGCGGCCAGTCGGCAGCTTGATCGACTCGACGGCCAGGCGCAGGGACCTGGTGATCTCAAACCGGCAGGACGGGTCTTTGTGCGACGCTGAGCTCATGCGACCCACGCTGTACGAGTACGCCGGGGGTGACGCCGCGTTCCTCCGCCTGGCGCAAGCGCATCACGCGCGCTGTCTCGCCGACCCAGAGCTCAACCACCCATTCTCGCATCCTGGCCAGCACCCCCAGCACGTCGAGCGGCTGGCGGCGTACTGGGCGGAGGTGCTGGGTGGCCCACCGTCGTATTCCCGGTCGTGCGGTGACCAGTCGGCACTGCTCGGCATGCACGCGGGCAACGGTGACATGTCCGATCTCGGGCGTCGCTTCGCGGAGTGCTTCGTCGCCGCGGCCGACGACGCTGGCCTCCCCGCCGATCCTGAGTTCCGGGCCGCATTGCGGGCGTACATGGAGTGGGCGGCCGGGCACTTCACCGGCTATCCCGATCACGACGCCGCGGTGCCGTCAGGACTGCCCATGCCCCGGTGGGGCTGGGACGGGCTGGAGCTGGGCTGACCGTGGACCGAACAGCACGCGATCGCTGACGCGTAACTGCAGCTGCTCTGGTCCGCCCCGAAAGCGGCAGAAGCGGTCAGGTGGTGCTTACTTTGGGTCGCGTCGTACTGTGGCCAGAGCCGGGCTGATCATCCTGCCGCGCGTGCGGCGCTGCGGGCGTCCCCGCCGGGACCGGTGACGACCCGTATCGCCATTGAGTCGAGCATGCGCTGCATGCCGGAACCCACATGGCAAACAGCGACCGCGTCTACCTGGTTGTCCCGCAGGAACCGTGCCACACGGGCGTGATGGGCACCTTCGGTCCCCTGGTCGTGCAGCGTTCCCCAGGCGACGGTGAACTCCTGCCAGTCGCGGATCTCCTTGTCGGCCACGTCGGCGACCGCGACCCGGTCGGCTCGTCCCCAGCGCGGGTCGACCTGGCCATCATCTGTGATTGGCACGCATACCCTCATGTCGAAAAAGCCTCCTCGGCGGAGCCCGGAAGTTCTGGGCGCCTGTGGGTTCCCCCGTTCCCGATCAAACCAGACGCGACAGCCTGCTCTGGGCCTCTGACCTGACCACGCACCCGGTCGGCGGCAGATGAGGATGAGCGGGCCGCCGTTTGTGGTCGTCTCAGTGTCTGGGCCCGGGTATACCGTGCCAGGCATAGACTAGAAGATCGAACTGGTAGCGATACCGGTGACCGATGTTGACCGCGCCAAGGCCTTCTATGTGGATCAGGTAGGTTTCCACGCCGATCACGATCACCAGGTGAACGAGGCGCTGCGGTTTGTGCAGCTCACCCCTCCTGGGTCGGCGTGCTCCATCGTCATGGGCACCGGCATCACCGAAATGGCGCCTGGCTCCCAGAAAGGGGTCCAGATCGTGGTAGCCGACGTGGAGGCCGCTCGCCAGCAGCTCATCGCGCATGGCGTCCAGGCCAGCGACGTTGATGTACAACCGTGGGGCTCCTTCGTCACCTTCAGCGAGCCCGATGGAAATACCTGGGCGCTACAGCAGCTGCCGCCGTGGCGGTAGGAGCTTCGTATCGCCACAGCGCTGGCAACGGCGTAGCCAGTATTACACTCCCGGCACTTTGCCCCAAATACCCGGGCACTGCGTCGGTTTGAGAGCAGGTATGCGGGGCGCGTGAGCCGAAGGGTTCTAGGGCTTGGGAGCCAGGACTAAGCCAGACGCTGGTCTATAGGTGACTATTTAAAGGCGGACGCAAACTCACTGTACGGGACCTGGCCAGTAGGGCTCGCCAGAATTGCGTTAGCCACGGTTGCGGGAATTGGGGCCCAGCGGGCGGGCATGTCCGCTGCCAATGCGGGGTTCAGGGTGTATATCAGCGCGAAGTTGGTCAGCCAGATGGCAGGTGCCATCGACATCCCAACCTCCTTGCTCACGCCTCCTTTGGTGTTGGTCACAAGTTGTGCCTTACCCGACTGCTGTTGCGATGCGAAGCCATAGATGGCCTCCACCGTGTAGGCCGACCTGTAGAGCATGAGCAAGGAAGACGTCGCACCGTTGGCCCAACACCACCTGCCCAGGTAGCCGCCAGGAGCGATCACGGCGTTCACTTTTCTCGTCGGGGCGTCCGCGTTAGCTGGGCTTTCCAGCAGGCCGTTCACGTTCACGAAGAGCCCGTAGCTGGCGAGAACCGATGACGTTATGACGCCGTTTACGACAGAGTACAGCGGGCGCCCAGTCGTGTTGGTGAGGATTCGGACGCTCGCATCCACCAACCTCGCGTCAGCAGCGTTGCCGCCGACACCACGGCCGGAGACGAATTCGAGGTACTGCTTTTTGGTGAAGGTGTCGGCCTTTTGCAGTCCCAAATTCTTAGCAATCTCGGCAGCCATTCGTTGCCCAATGGCCCGGTTCAGCTGACTTGCGTTCTTGACTTCCGTAGGTGCCAAGTGCTCATAGCGGGGCGTTCCTGAAAAGGGGCTTGAAAACCCAGTTCCTGAGGTGGCGTGCGTGGTCGGCCCGGCCACCTCGTTGCCGACTAGTGTCCCCGCCCCGGTGAGCAGGAAAGATCCGGCCAATGCAACTGTCATGGTGGCACTGAACCGGCGTGTGGTCGACCCACATGGAGTGGCGTATCCGGCGAAATGCCGCCTCCTCTTCTTATGAGAACTGCCGATCGCGAAGATCGCGGGCAACACGGAAGCCAACGAACGTGCGGCTCGACGCGGCACTGCAGACGTCATGAATGGACCCCCCTGGGAACCGCCACATTGTCTCATGCATGCGAGGCTCAGACAATGGCATGCCAACTGTAATAAGTACGAGCCTGGCGCCTACGCAGAGCCTTGCACGTCGATATCGGATCCCGCTTTGATCGGGCTTTTGTCGAGTTAGTACGCCCTGCCTGAACAGCTGCACGATCCGGTCGACATCATCGGCAAGTTCGGCCCGGTCCCACTCCGGGCAGTGCTCATAGCGGGTCATCGCGCAGGTCAGCAGGAACCGGCGCTCCGCCATCCCCTCATCCGCACCCACCACGGTTACGGCCGGTTCATTCCGCCAGCCCAGCCCGGATGGCCCGGCCGGTCTCGACCGCCGTCAGGTAGGGCTTGACACTGTGCGCGTGCGCGCCGTTGTCCACCACCCACTGATCCATCTGCGGCCCGAACAGCGGGCGGAGGTCCTTAACCAGGGCCACCACGTCGGCCTCGTCGGCGATATTGACCCAAGCCCGGCCCTTGCCTGGCCCTTGCCCGGCCACCGGCCGCGCGGACCTGACCCGGCCTCCGCCCTAGCGACCCTTGGTTGCTAGGACTTTGACACTTGAGCTGAGTTTCGGGGCAGGCTCCTGCACCAACTCAGCGCCCTCGGGACCGAGCAAGCCGTCAAGACCCTCGCAGAGCTGAGCGACGAGCACCCCCGAACGCCTTGTGATCACCTCAAACCTCCTGCGCGCCCGGAGCGAGGTGTTCGCGTCAGCATGGTCCCCGCCGCCGCCAAGCCAGCTGGCAGTGCTAATCGAGGACTTCAGCCGCCGGCTTGTCCGTTCAGAAAGCGAACTCGCGCACCTGCTCCTGGAAGTCCTCGAAGCGATCCGGCAAGACCTTCCAGGCCACGGGGAACTTCTCTGGGATCGTCTACCTCGACACGTCCTGACAGATCCGGAACTCAAGGAGGCATGGCTTCCGAAACCTGAAGCCGCGCTCTCCGCCTACATCGCGCACGAACTATCCAGCCGCCTGCACCGCCGGGGCATCGCAGTCGGCCGCGAGGTACTAGTAAAGCCGACCAACGCATACGGGGCGGGTGACCGCACCGACATCCTGGTAGAGGCGACAGCGAATCACGATCCGGACCAGGGCCGGGCACCGGACAGTTTCTCTGTCATCATCGAGATCAAATGCCCATGGAACAAAGGCCTCCCGCTACCGCCCAGGCGCGCCGGGCCGGGCCGGTGACCCCGGCGGGAGGCAAGGCCAGCAAATTCAGCTGTGAAGCACAAACGATCCCAGTCCTGTCCCCCGGCGCGGGCCCGGGCCAGGCCGCCCGGGACCAGCCGGCGGGGGCCGCCCGGGCCGCGCGCGCATCGCGACGTCCGTGCGGGCGAGGTCCGCGGCGGTCGCCGGCCGGATGCGCCGGCGTGTCTGTGCCTGGCCGGGGCCCGGCACCGGCGGGCGGGCCGGAACGCCAGCGGCATGCAGCTGCGCGGCGGCGGCGCGGGCCGCGGCCGCCTGCGCGGCGAGGTGCTGGGCCTCACGCAGCTCGGCGACCGCGACCGCCAGGGCCACCAGGTTCGCGGCGAGCACGATGGTGACTAGCGTGGTGTCGCCGGTGCTGGGGCCGGCCATGGCCATCAGCCGGGCCGCGGCCCGCAGCTGGTTTCCCTCGCGGCTGGGGCCGGGGATCTGCCCGTAGCGGGCCCGGGCGGCGCGGTCGTAGCTGCCGGCCGCGCGGCGCAGCTCCGGGTTGGCCCGCGCCGCGACGTGGAGGGCATCCGCCGCCGCCCACGCAGCATCCGCCGCCCGGCCCGGATCGCTGCGGGCGGAACACCGGATGTGCTCCGCCGCGGCCGCGGCCTGGCGGGCCGCATGATCGAAGATCGCGTCCTGTTCCGGGGCCGTGAACCGGAACGCCCCGGACGGTTGCGCCGCGGTGCCCTGGGACGCGTCCCAGCGGCGGCGCAGCCGGGGCAAGGTCAGCTCGGCGGCCAGCCGCCCCCCGCGCCGTACCACAGCGGTGCTCCGTCGCTGCCGTCATGGCCGGGCAGGCCGACCGCGTAGCCGGTGACCTGCCCCGGGCTGGTCTCGCTGAACCGCTGCCGTACCAGCACGCCATCATCGCGCAGCCGGGCGAAGAACCCAGCCATACGATCGGGGCCAATCCGTACCGTCAGATGCCAGCCGCTGACACCCCGTCCACAGTCAAATGACGGTCAGACGATCAAGGCGGTGGTGATGGGGTTCTCGCGCAAGCGAACCGGGCGGGACGGAAAGGCCCGCTACACGGCCTGCTACCTAGACATCCGGGGCCAGGAACGGTCCGCGGGCACCTTCTCCAGCAAGAAGGACGCAGCGACGCCTGGAAGGACGCCGAAGCCCGGGTCCGGGCGGGCAGGCAAGGCGACCCCGGCCGCGGCCGGCAGACCTTCCAGGCCTACGTCCAGGACAAATGGCTGCCGCATCACCTGCTCGAGCCCGGCGTCCGCAGCAACTACGCCGACCAGATCAGCAAGCACCTGATCCCGTTCTTCGGGCCGATGAAGATGCGCGACATCCTGCCCGAGCATGTCCGCCAGTGGGTCACCTACATGCAGGCCAGGGACGCGTCCGCGCGGACCATCCAGTACTGCAAGGGGTCGATCCTCAACGCCATCTTCACCACCGCGCTGGACGACGAGGTGGTGACCATCCACCCCGGCCGGGGCGTGAAGACACCCGCGGTCCCCGACAAGCCCCGGCAGATCATCACCGCCGCCCAGTTCAGCCTCCTGTGCCAGGCACTGCCCGGCGCCGGCGCGCAGCTGCTGGTGGAGACCGCGATCGAAAGCGGGATGCGCTGGGGCGAGCTGACCGAGGTCCGCGCCGGTGACCTCGACTTCACCAGCTGCATCCTGACCGTCAGCCGCGCCGTCGTCGAGCTCAGCCAGGACGACCACCCCGACGGGCAGCGGTTCCTGGTCAAGGACTACCCCAAGGACAAGGAATACCGGCGGTTCAAGCTCAGCCGGCAGATCACCGCCAAGATCTGCGCCCACGTGGCCGCCAGCAGCCTCGGGACCGATGACCTGCTGTTCGCCTACCAGGCACCGGCGCAACCCAGATCCATGTCCCGCAGCACAGACGCCTGTCCCCCGCCCGGCTTGACGGAGCCGAACGAGAACGGCCGGTCATACCGGCACGGCACCCTGACCGCTTACAACGCGGCGAGATGCCGGTGCGAGCACTGCCGCGGAGCCTACGCAACCTACCGCGCCGCGCGCCGGGCCGGCGGAAAGGACGAGCCCCGGGCCCGCTCACCACTCCGTGAGTGCCGGCGCATCGGCCACCAGCCGCCAGCGATGTTCCCTAACTGTCTTCGCTCCTCGTGTCACAGACGGCGTGGTGAAGCGCGCCTCTGCCGAGGGAAGGTGAACCCCCAAGGACGCGTCGACGGCCGACGCGGAGGCAGCGGCGGCTACGCGTCTCGGACGGGCTGGTAGGTGAGGTGGGCGAGGTCGTTACCGACGGTCCGGGTGCTGATGAGGCGCACGGGTTTCTTGTCGCTGGTCTCGCGGAAGAGGCGCTCGCCGGTCCCGAGCACGACGGGTAGATCATCAGCCTCAGCTCGTCGGCGAGGTCATGCTCGATCAGCGTGTGCACGAGCTGGAAGCTGGCGGCGACGACGATGTCCCCGGCTAGCTGCTGCTTCAGCTTCGAGACCTCGCTTACCACGTCGCCCTCCAGGACCGTCGTGTTGTTCCACGCGGGATCTTGGAGGGTCGAGGACACGACATACTTGGGCTTGCTGTTCAGCCTGTCCGCCAGGGCGCCAGTCCGGGATGGCCACCGCGCGGCGAGGAACTCGTAGCTGCGCCGGCCCAGCAGCATGGCCTCGGTGCCCAGCGTCTCGTCGAGCAGGACCCTGGCCGCCTCTTCGCGGTCCTTGTCCCCAACCTTGCCGAACCAGCCGCCGTGCCGGAAGCCCTCGTCACCGGCCGGGTCCTGGATGACTCCGTCGAGCGTGACGTTCTCGCTGATGATGATCTTTCCCATCTTGTTTCTCCGTCCGCTGGCGTTTGTCAGCTGCTAGTGATGCAGACACCGCGACATCGGGAAAGTGGGCGCCCGCCGGCCGGCGTCTGTACAGGAGGAAGGTGCGATAGAAGTGTGCCAGGGTCCAGACGAGGTGGTGACAGACCGCGGCCACGATCCCGGGGCATGACCAGCAATAGTCCGGCTGGTCAGCGCGATTCCACAGCGGGACCATTTTCTGTGCTTGCCGGTCCTGCGTGAAAGGATCACGGCATGTCGTCCCGCCGAATCGCCGTCTGCCTCGAGGTCACCCCGAAAGAGGCCGTCGCCTCCGCGCTCGACTGGCCCGGCTGGTGCCGCTCCGGCCTTGACGAGTGTGCCGCACTAGAGGTGCTGACCAGCTATGCCAGGCGGTACGCCCCGATCGCCGAGCAGGCCGGGGTCAGCTTCCCGTCAACGATCGCCTTCGATGTCGTCGAGCGGGTGCCCGGCGGGCCCACGACCGCGTTCGCGGCACCCGAATGCCGCCGCCCGTTCCCGCAGATGACCGCGGAGGCCGACCGGGCGACGGTAACCCCGGCCACGGCCCGGCGGCTGGTCGGCCTGGTCACCGCGGCCTGGGCGACCTTCGACGAGGTCGCCGCCGCGTCACCAGCTGAGCTGCGCAAGGGCCCGCGAGGCGGCGGCCGGGACCGGGACAAGCTGATCGAGCACGTGATCGGCGCCGAAACAGCCTACGCGCGCAAGCTCGGGATCAAGCTCAAACAGCCGGCCATCGACGACATCGCCGCGATCGAGGAGCTGCGCCAGGCGATCGCCGCCGTGGTGGCCGCCCCTTCGGACAGCTCACCTGCGGTGCCCACCGGCTGGACCGCGCGCTACGCTGCCCGCCGGATCGCCTGGCACGTCCTCGAACATGCCTGGGAGATGCAGGACCGGGCGGAGAGCTAGAGCCCTAGGCCAGCGATTGTCCTACTGCATGCTCCTCGCCCGTCGAGGCGGACACTCGGCCACGGCCACTGCCTCAACATGCAGCAGCCGACGGCCGCAAACGTCGGGCCGCCGGCCCGGATCGCGACGCGCCGGGCCGGGTTCAGGCGCAGGTCGGCGCAGGCCAGGACGGCGGAGCATGAGCACCCGGCTCTGGCTCCCTCCGGCGACCAGGGCGCGGCAGACCTCGTCGCCGTGCACGCCAGGTAGGTCGCGGTCCAGCACGATCACGTCGTAGCCGTTGACAGTGGAACGGTCCAGGGCGGCCTGGCCATCCCGCGCACATCGACGGCCACGCCCTCGCCGCGCAGCACGTCGACAACCGTCTCGGCCAGCTCTTGGTTATCTTGGACGAGCAGGACCCTCATCACTGTCTCCCCCTGGCGTGCGTGTGACCGGCTGACCCCGGGCGGCCAGCGAGCACAAAGGTCCGGATCAAGGACCTGGTCCGGCAGGGCCGCACGGTACTGATGGAAGTATGAGTCGCATGCACGCGGTCGAGTTCGTCTTCGCCATCGGATGGGCGGCGTTCTGGATCTACTGGCTCGTGGCAGCCTTCTCCATGAAAAGGGGCCGCGTCCCTTGGTCCCGCGAGCTACGTATCAGGGCGCTGGTCGTTGTCGCCGCGATCCTGTTGATCCGCTTGGGAGCCTTCCGAGACGACGGCCTCAACTCGGATCCATGGCGCGCTGGCCTCGGGCTCTTCCTCTTCGCGCTCGGGCTGGGGCTCGCGATCTGGGCCCGCGTATACATCGGGCGCAACTGGGGCACACCGATGTCGGTAAAGGACGAACCGGAGCTGGTGACCAGCGGCCCCTACCGCCTGGTCCGCCACCCTATCTACGCTGGCATCCTGGTCGCGGGTGTCGGCACCGCGGTGGCGCTGAGCTGGATGTGGCTTATCGCCATGGTCCTGGCCGGGGTCTACTTCGTCTACAGCGCGATCGTCGAGGAGCGCTACTTGAGCAAGCAGTTCCCCGACACCCACCCGATGTACAGGCGCTCGACCAAGATGCTCGTGCCCTTCATCTTCTAAGCCCTGGCTTGGTTCTGCGGTGGGCGGGCAGGCATCCGGGCGGAGCCTCCGGGGGCCCACGGGTCCGGCGTTCTCACGTGGTGAGATTGAGTAGTGACAGCGGGTTGGCGTAATCGCGGGATGCCCAGCGGAGCCCGGAGGCGATGTTGGTCCAGCCGTCTGCCCTGAGGGCGGCGATGGCGAGGTTGCGCAGGCCGGCCATGACGCGGGGGGCGTTTCCGGTGCGGACCCGGGAGCCATCTTCCCCGAAGGTGACATCACGGACGTAGTGCAGCTTGTTCTCTATGCCCCAGTGGCCTCTGACGTGCGCGGCAATGCCGGCAGGCCCGGCCCGTTCCGGGGCGAGGCTGGTGATGCCCAGCGCCGCGATCGCTGATATGTGGCTGCCGCTCAGGTCAGCGACGTGACGCTCGATCAGGAACGCCCGGGCGGCGTGCGGGAAGATCCCGGCGGGCGCGGGCATCACCTGGATGGTGCGGGTCTCGTCCCGGCCGTGCGCCCGGTCCGTCATGACGTGCTGGACCGGGACGGACTGCCACGGCAGGGCGTCGGGGGCGTCGAACAGGCGGGGCTGGCTGTCCTTGACGGCGGTGAAGATGTAGTCCGCGCCTTTGTCCTGGACCAGGTAGCGGGCGGTGTCCCGCTGGCAGTGCAATGCGTCCAGCGTGATCACCGTCCCGCGCAGGTCCAGCGGGTCCAGCAGAGGCCTGACCTGCGTGATCTCGTTCGTCTTGTGGCCTATGTCGCGCTGGGCGGCGACCGCCCC
>CABDXS010000004.1_pt1 | contig 12176 bp, 9 predicted proteins | sample 3421381 | NCBI WGS metagenome assembly CABDXS01 (sample SAMEA5534336, study PRJEB31848) | metagenome | biome: tundra; feature: field; material: soil | place: USA | collected 2013-05 | depth 0.15 m
CGATCGCACTGCCCGCGCCTGAGCACGCCGAGCCTGGCAAGGAGGTCCTGTCCGACGTGAGCTTCCGCGCGCCAACCGGTCAGCTCACCGCACTCGTCGGGCCGTCGGGTGCAGGCAAGACCACGATCACGCACCTGGTCGCCCGGCTGTATGACCCGGACACCGGCGCCGTGCGCATCGGCGGCGATGACCTGCGGGACGTCACCCAGGGCTCGCTGCACGAGGTGGTCGGCGTCGTCACCCAGGACGCGCATATGTTCCACGACACGATCCGCGCCAACCTGGCCTATGCCAAACCGGACGCTTCCGAGCGCGAGCTGACCGACGCGTGCCGGGCGGCCCAGATCTGGGACATGATCAGGGCGCTGCCCGATGGTCTCGACACTGTGGTCGGCGACCGCGGTTACCGGCTCTCTGGCGGGGAGAAGCAGCGGATCGCGCTGGCGCGGCTTTTGCTGAAGGCGCCGACGGTCGTGGTGCTCGACGAGGCCACGGCGCACCTGGACTCCGAGTCCGAGGCAGCCGTGCAGCGCGCACTGAAGACGGCACTGGCCGGGCGGACCTCGCTGGTCATCGCGCACCGGCTGTCGACGATCCGTGATGCCGACCAGATCCTGGTCATTGAGGCCGGCCAGGTCCGCGAACGCGGACGGCATGAGGAACTGCTCGCGGCCGGCGGCCTGTACGCCGAGCTGTACCGCACGCAGTTCGCCCATCAGGAGCCAGCCGCCCGGGTCTGACGACGACGTGACAGGCGATTCCACCTCGTGCTTGCCGCTACGGCCACTGGCCCGCGCCTGCGGTGGATCGCCGCTCACTGCGCCCACGTGCGGCCGCACAGCCACTACTACGACCCTGCCGATGCCGGCCTGAGCCAGTCGCGGCACCAGCCGCCCGCTGCTTGGAGCAGGCTGGCGAACAGCGCTGCCCGGGGAGGCGGCACGCAACAGCGGCCCGGCCGGAGCCCGCCCAGCCGGTTCATTCCGTCCGTCCCCGCCAGCAGTCAAGGTCCTGGCCCGAGCGAAGCGGCACGCGCGGGTCACGGGTGCTTGGGTTGCGCCATCAGCCCGATGTTGCAGGCCCTTGCACCGCAGGCAGGCTGATGTCGGGCTCGTGGGCAAGCCACAGGACGCCGAGGGGCGGCAGCGTGAGTGTGGCGGAGTAGTCGAGGTCGTTCCAGCTGGTGGCCTCGGCGGTGACGGTACCGGCGAGGGCGTTGCTGCCGCCGAACTTCGCGCTGTCGGAGTTCAGGATCTCCACCCAGCGCCCCGGATGTGGCAGTCCGACGCGGTAGTCATGGCGAGGCACCGGCGTGAGATTCGCCACGCAGGCGATGCTGCGCCCGCCTGCCAGCGGGATCCGGAGAAACGACAGCACGCTGTTATCTGAGTCGTTGGGGTCGATCCAGCGAAAGCCGGTCCAGTCGAAGTCCTGCTCCCACAACGCGGGCTCCTGACGGTACACGGTGTTGAGTGCGCGAACCAGCGCCTGCACTCCGGCGTGCTCCGGGTAGTCGAGCAAGTGCCAGTCGACGCTGCTGTCATGCTGCCACTCGTTGTTCTGGGCGATCTCGCCGCCCATGAACAGCAGTGGCCGGCCGGGATGCGCCCACATCCATGTCAGCAGCGCACGCAGGTTCGCGAACTGCTGCCACCGGTCCCCGGGCATCTTGGCGAGCAACGATCCCTTTCCGTGCGCGACCTCGTCATGACTCAGGGGCAGTATGAAGTTCTCGCTGAACGCGTACAGCAGGGCGAACGTGAGCTCGTGATGGTGGTAGCGCCGGTGCACGGGATCGTTGGCGAAATACACCAGGGTGTCGTTCATCCACCCCATGTTCCATTTGAACCCGAAGCCGAGCCCGCCCAGGTAGGTCGGGCGGGAGACCGCCGGCCAGGAGGTGGACTCCTCGGCGACCAGCATGACCGAGGGGTGGTGCCGGTAAACCACCTCGTTGGTTTCCCTGACGAAGTCGATGGCCTCCAGGTTTTCCCTGCCACCGAACCGGTTGGTGATCCACTCGCCCTCCCGGCGCGAGTAGTCCAGGTAAAGCATCGAGGCGACGGCATCGACGCGCAGGCCATCGACGTGGAATTCCTCGATCCAGAACAGGGCGTTCGCGAGCAGGAAGTTCCGGACCTCGTGGCGCCCGTAGTTGAACACCAGCGTGCCCCAGTCCCGGTGCTCACCCAGGCGGGGGTCGGCGTGCTCGTACAGCGCCGTGCCGTCGAAGCGCGCCAGCGCCCAGTCGTCCTTGGGGAAGTGCCCGGCGACCCAGTCGACGAGGACCCCGATGCCCGCCTGGTGCAGCCGGTCAACCAGATAGCGGAAATCGTCGGGCGTCCCGTGCCGTGCCGTCGGCGCGTAGAACCCCGTCACCTGATAACCCCAGGAGCCGGAGAACGGGTGCTCCGCAATCGGGAGGAACTCGACGTGGGTGAAGCCGAGGTCGGCGAGGTACTCAGGCAGAGCCTCGGCCGCCTCGCGGTACGTCAACGGCCGCCACCCGCCGTCGGCGTCCTGGGTCAGCCGCCACGAGCCCAGATGGCACTCGTAGATCGACACCGGAGCATGCAGCAGGTCGGTGGTCTCCCGGTGGGCGAACCACGCTGCGTCCTGCCATTCGTAGCTGCTCTGGGCGACAACACTCGCGGTCGCCGGCGGCACCTCGGTGGCGAACGCGAACGGGTCCGCCCGCAGGCTCACATGTCCGTGCTGGCTCACCACCTCGAATTTATAGTGTGCGCCAGGGCCGACCTCGGGCACGAAAATCTCCCAGACCCCGGAGCTGCCCAGCACTCTCATCGGGTGAATGCGGCCGTCCCAGCCGTTGAAGTCACCGACAACCCGCACCGCCTGTGCGCTAGGCGCCCACACCGCGAACGACGTGCCGGATGCCCCTTGATGCACTCGCACCTGTGCCCCGAGATGGCGCCACAGCCCCTCGTGCCGGCCCTCGGCCAGCAGGTGAAGGTCGAGCTGCCCCAGCGTGGGCCAGTACCTGTACGGATCATCGGCTGCCGTCACGACACCGTCTGGGTAGGTCGTCTCCAGCCGGTAGCCCGAGATATCCGGACCTTCCAACGCCCCGGCGAACACCCCCGCGGGGTGCACACGGCTCATCTCGATCCGCTGCTCACCGGCGAGGATGACCATACCGACCGCGTCGGGACGCCACCCGCGGATCACCACACAATCGTGGCCGTCGACGTCCCGTACCGAGTGCGCGCCCAGCAGGCGGTGCGGATCGTGGTGCTGACCAGTGACCAGACGCTCAAGGTCCACACCGTCCACCGTCATTCCGAAATGAGCCGGTGAGTTCATGCTGTCCCCTCCCGCACAACGCCCGCGACCTTACGCGAACGTCCAGGCCCACCCATTCTGCACTCCGGTCACCAATCACGACATCCCCCGTCCCCTGAGCGCAGACCATCGCCGGGCCATCCTGCCAATGCTCCCGGCTGCGTCACACCAGGATGAGCGCCGCTAGGCCCGGCCCGGCAGGCAGCCGGGCACCCGGGGTCGGGCTCCCGGCTCTGGGAATGGCGCCAGGATAAGCGCACCGGAGACATCATGGTTGGACGTCTGCTGCGGAAACAGCAGCAGTGGTGTCTCATGGACGCTATTGGCGCCCCCGGTGTCGGCCCCGGGGCGGGTCGAGGAGCGGCCCAGGGGAGCGCACCGGGAATCGCTCAGAGAGAGCGCAGCGCGCCGCCGTCGACGGGGATCATCGCGCCGGTGACGAAGCTCGCCGCGCGGGACAGGACGAACGCTGCTACCCGGCCGAACTCCTCCGCAGTGCCGTACCGGCGCAACGGGATCCGGTCTGACATCTGCGCCTTCACTGCCTCCGGATCACCGCGGGCTGCATCCAGTTCACGAGCCCGCTCGGTCTCGACCCGGCCTGGCAGCAGGCCGTTCACCCGGATGCCCCGCGGCCCCAGCTCGTCGGCCAGCGTCTTGGCCACACCGGCCAGCCCTGGCCGCAGGCCGTTGGAGATAGCGAGCGAGGGGATCGGCGAGCGCACCGAGGTGGAGAGCACGAAAGCGATGGCGCCGCCGTCGGTGAGCTGCGCCGCGACCGCGAGCGCCAGCCGGACCGCGCCCAGGAAGACGCTCTCGAAGGCAGCCCGCCACGCCTCGTCAGAGATGTCGGACACCGCACCGCCGGGCGGTCCGCCGACGCTGACGAGGGCGCCGTCCAGCCGGCCGAACGCCTGCCTGGCCGCGGCCACGAGCCGCCCGGCGGCGGCCGGATCGGCATTATCAGCGGCACCGCCGACCGCCCGCTCGGCGGTGCCGATCCCGCTGCCGGCCGCGGCGATCCCGGCGGCGTCCCGGCTGCTGATCACTGCCCTGGCGCCCGCCGCGGCGAGCGCCCGCGCTGCCGCCAGGCCGAGGCCGCGGCTGGCTCCGGTCACGATGTACGCGCGATCGCGCAGGCACAGATCCACGATGCCATCCTGCCGCAGCGGCCACCTGGCCGCTGCGCGCCGCCAACGTCACCGGGTGGCCGCCGCGCCGCAGGCCCCCTGGTCCGCACCCGTGCCGGGCATTCTAGGTCCCGTAGCCGACGCGGCGCAGGTCGGTTCCCGCCACCTGCTCGATCTCGGTGATCTGAGTCGCGGTGAGCAGCCGGCGCCACCCGCCCGACTCCACAACCAGCGGCTGGCCGCCCTTCGGCCACCGGAAGCGGCCGCGGACCGCCACCGGCTCGACCGGATCGCCGACGAAATCGGAGATGGCCCGGGCCGCCGCGTCCGGCTGGCGGATCAGCTGCTCATACCGCAGGGTGGTCAGCTGCTCAGCGCCCATGCTGCTGCGCAGCCGGGCCATCTTCCGCACGGACCCGCGCCAGCGCATCGCGCACTTCCCCGCCAGGGACAGGCCGGGCCAGGCTGCCAGGTCGGTCTCGGTCTCGATGCCGAAGAACAGGTTCGGGAACTCGCTCTCCACGTTGGCCACGCCGGGCTTGAACCAGGCGAGCACCTCGGGGTCGGCGAGCATGGCCGCGACGACGTCCCGGCCATCCCGGATGATCTGCACTATGCGCGCATCTGCGAACGCATCGACGAGCACATCGGCGCAGTACATGAGGTCCGGGCTGGCATCGCCGTAGCGCGCAATGTCCCGCTCGGTCACGCAGACTCCGGCCCCGTTCACGCCGCCGGCCTCCCTGCACTGCGGCGAGCAGGCCAGGCAGCAATCCGCCGTCACCTGCCAGGCCTGCGCGAACGCGTCGCGCAGCACGGTCGCTGCCGCCTCGTCCCGGCCGCGCTGGATGGACGGGGCCCGCGCGAACGCATAGACGACCGACAGGACGCTGTGCTGCCCCATGGTCACGTGAAAGCCAGCCGATTGCTTCAGCGCGCGGCCCAGGAGATCCGCTCCCGAGTGCGGGGCGCCGATGACGAAGACCGGCTGGCGGACCTTGCAGCCGTTGACGACCAGAATGTACGGGCGAGTTGACATGACTGTCCACAAGTGTGCCATTGCACGGCGGTGAGCTATTTGCGACGCTCTCGTCAGGCATCCCAAAGCGGGACGAAAACGGCCGGCAGGGATTCCCGTTTTGAATTCAGAAGTTAGTCAGCTTTCCGCCGCTGCCGCCTGTCTCTGCGGCAATGATGGCCAGCGTGATCGTCAAGGTTCAGCGCCGACTGGATGAGCGGCATGTGGCTGAAGGCCTGCGGGAAGTTGCCCACCAGCCGGCCGTACCGGGGGTCGTACTCTTCACTAAGCAGGCCCAGGTCCGTCCGCAGCGCCAGCAGGTGCTCGAAGAGGGCGGTGGCCTCGTCGTACTCGCCGATCATGTGCAGTGCGTTGACCAGCCAGAAGCTGCAGGCCAGGAAGGCGCCTTCGGCACCGGGCAATCCGTCCACGTCCGTACCTGCCGCGCCTTCGGGGGCCTGCGGCTGGGTGTAGCGCAGCACAAGCCCGTCGCGCTCCAGCTCACGCTGGATCGTCCGGACGGTCGAGACGACCCGGGGATCATCGGGGGGCAGGAAGCCCACCTCCGGGATCAGCAGCACCGCCGCATCAAGTTCTGTGCTGCCGTAATACTGCGTGAACGTGCCGCGCTTGGTGTCATAGCCCTTTTCGCACACCTCGGCGTGGATCTTGTCGCGGACAGCGCGCCACTGATCCTTCGGGCCCGGCTGGCCCAGCTCGGCCACCCGGACAGCACGATCGAACGCGACCCAGGCCATCACCTTGGAGTGGACGAAATGCCGGCGCGGGCCGCGGACCTCCCAGATTCCCTCGTCCGGCAGATTCCAGTTTTTGGCCAGGAAACCAAGCAGCGCCCGGACCAGGCTCCAGGTGTGCCGGTCAAAATGCAGCCCCGCCTGCCGGCCGAGCGTCAGCGCATCGATGACCTCCCCGTACACATCGAGCTGGCGCTGGTTGACGGCAGCGTTGCCGATGCGTACCGGAGCCGAGCCTTCGTATCCGGATAGCCAGCTTGCCTCCCATTCGGCCAGCCTGCGCTCGCCCGCCACCCCGTACATGATCTGCACGTCGTCCGGGCTTCCCGCGACCGCCCGCCCGAGCCACTCGCGCCAAGCAGACGCCTCGCTGGTGTAGCCGGTCCGCAGCAGCGCCTCCAGCGTGATCGTTGCGTCCCGGAGCCAGCAGTACCGGTAATCCCAGTTCCGCACGCCGCCGATGTCCTCAGGCAGCGAGGTCGTTGGCGCCGCCACGATGCCGCCGGTCGGCGCATAGGTAAGTGCCTTGAGGGTGATCAGCGAGCGCACCACCGCATCCCGGTAACGGCCCTTGTAGGTACAGCGCGCCACCCAGTCCGCCCAGAACGCGCTGGTCGCGGCAAGCGCCTCGTCAGCGTCGAGCAGCGGGGGTGCACCGAGATGCGATGGCCGCCAGGTCAGCACGAAGGGCACCCGATCGCCCGCCCTGACCGTGAAGCTCGCCTCGTGTGCCATGTCGCGGCCTGCCAGCCGGACCGGGGTGCGCAGCCAGACCGAGTCGGGTCCTGCGGTCGCTGAGACGTAATGATCGACCCGGCGCATCCACGGCATGATGTTCCCGTAGCCGAACCGCAGCCGCAGGACGCACTCCAGCTCGACCGCGCCGGCGACGCCCTCGACGATCCGGATCAGGACGGGCGACTCGTCGTCGCGCGGCGGCATGAAGTCGGTTACCGCGACCGTGCCGCCGACCGTCTGCCACCGCGTCATCAGGATCAGCGTGTCGCCGACGTAGCGGCGGTCCGCCGTCCCGCGGCGCGACGGCGGCCCCTCGGCTGCCGTCGGGCTGATCCGCCACTGGCCGTTGCGCTCGTCTCCGAGCAGCGCGGCGAAGCAGGCGTCGGAGTCGAAGCGGGGCAGGCACAGCCAGTCGACCGAGCCGTCCCGGCTGACCAGTGCCGCCGACTGCATGTCCCCGATCAGCGCATAGTCCTCGATGAGCGGACGATCCTCACTGGCCTGTCGCATGGATTCCTCCTGGTCAGCGCACGGCGCGGGGCGGTGGCCGACCGGCTGCCGCGATGGCAGGCGGCGGCATATCGTCCGGGTCCAGCCTGGCACGACGCAGGCCGGGCGCGTGCCTGGCCCGGCTAACCGGCTCGGCGCCGCCGCACGTAAGCTGGAGGCCGTGCCCGACTCCCCGCACGACCGCCACCCGGCGGCGCGACGCCTGCGCCAGTCTGGACTGGCGCCCCGAGTTGCGGCTGCAGGTCTAGGCCTGAGCGTGCTGGTGCTCGCCGGGTGCGGGCAGATGGGCGCCGCCCTGTCCCAGCAGGCAGCCGTCGTGACCTTCAAGGCGAACACCACGGTCGCCACTGTGCTGCGGGTCCGGCAGGCCTGCTCGCATGTGCCGAATGTCATGGCTGCGCCCATCAAGCGAACCGAAACCGCACTCGACGTGATCGATGCGCTTCGGTACAACACCACCAACGCCAGCGATGCCAATCTCGCTGAGCTGCAGCAATGCCTGCAGAAATACCCGTCGGTCCAGGGCATCGACTTCAGCGATGTCAGCGACGACAGCTGACGGGAGCCCGCTCGCAGCCACCGACCAGCGCGGCTCGCAGCGAGAATGGGACCCCAGGCAGCTTTCAGCTAACTCCTGAGCCAGTAACTGCTGGGCCACTTACCGCTAGCCGGGCCGCTCACAGCTAGCTGCGCCACTGTCGGTCAGCTGCGCTAGTTCGCCAGCATTTGTTCGCCATGTCGCCGTATGCTACACAAGGGTTTGCCTATTAACTCAATCGGAAAAGGATGAACTATGAGGCGAGCGCTTGTCGCAGCGGGAGCCGCTGCGATAACCCTCCTGGCGGCGGCCTGCGGCTCATCGTCGGCGTCCAGCTCGAGTAGTTCAGGCAGCGTGACGCTGCGGCTCGGCTTCCTGGAGAACATCACTCACGCCACCGCGCTGGTCGGGATCAAGGAGGGCTACTTCACCAAGGATCTCGGCAAGGGCGTGACCCTGAAGCTCTACCCCTTCAGCACCGGCACCGAGGAAGCCACCGCACTGCTCGCGGGCCAGCTGGACGCCGCCTACGTGGGCCCGAACCCGGCTATCAAGACCTGGCAGACCTCGGACGGGAAGCTCATCAGGGTCATCTCGGGCGCTGCTTCCGGCGGCGCCGCGCTCGTGGTGAAGAAGGACATCACGCAAGCCTCGCAGCTCAAGGGCCAGAAGCTGGCCACCCCCTCGCTGGGGAACACCCAGGACGTGTCGCTGCGCTACTGGCTCAAGCAGCAGGGCCTGACGTCGTCGCCCACTGGCGGCGGAGAAGTGCCGATCACGCCGATCACGCCTAATTCGGATGCCGTCCTCGCGTTCCAGTCCGGCCAGATCGGCGGCGGCTGGGAGCCAGCTCCCTACGACGCGGAGATGGTCGCGGCCGGCGGTCATGAGCTCGTCAACGAGGCCAGCCTGTGGCCGCAGGGCCATTTCGTCACCACAAACCTGGTGGCGACCCAGGTATTCATCGCCGCGCATCCGGCGGTCATCAGCGGACTGCTCAAGGGCCAGATCCAGTCGAATCAGTTCATCAACGGCAACAAGCCAGCGGCGCAGACGGCAGCCAACGCCGAGCTGGCCTCGGTCAGCGGCAAGAGCCTCAAGCCGAGCGTTGTCGCGGCGTCCTTCGCGCAGGTCACCTTCACTAACGATCCCGTCGCCGCATCGCTCATCGCCGACGCCCAGCACGCCGTCGCCGTCGGCCTGCTCAAGCCGGTGCCGAACCTGAGCGCGATCTATTACCTCGGTCCGCTCAACAAGCTGCTGCAAGCGGACGGCCAGTCCCAGGTGAGCTCATGAGCGTCGGCTGGCACCAGGCAGCGCCGCCGGTACTGGCCCCGGCGGCGCCAGCCTTCTCCGCCCACCGCACCGCAGCGCCCGGCAGCCGGCCGGAGGCAGTCCGGCTGACCGATGTCTCCAAGCGCTACGGGGACGGCAGCCGGGCCGTGCTCGCTCTGGACAAGGTGTCGCTGACGGTGGGCGAAGGCGAGTTTGCCTGCCTGATCGGCGCATCTGGGTGCGGCAAGAGCACGCTGCTGTCCCTCGTGGCGGGGCTGGACGCGCCCACCACCGGTGAGATGACCGTCGGCGGCAGGCGAGTGGCAATGATGTTCCAGGAGCCAGGGCTCCTGCCGTGGCTGACGGCGGCGGGCAACGTGGAACTCGCGCTGCGAGCCAGGGGAGTGCCCAAGACGGACCGGCGGGACCGAACTGGCGAGCTCCTGCAGACCGTCCGGCTGGCGGAGTTCGGCGGCAAGCGGCCGCATGAGCTGTCCGGCGGCATGCGCCAGCGCGTGGCACTGGCTCGTGCGCTGGCGCAAGATGCGGACGTGCTGCTGATGGACGAGCCGTTCGGCGCGCTCGACGCGATGACCCGGGATCTGCTGCACGACGAGCTGGACCGGATCTGCGCCCAGCAGGCCCTGACGGTCCTGTTCGTGACCCACAACGTCCGCGAGGCTGTCCGGCTCGGTGACCGGGTGGTCGTGCTCAGCAGCCGGCCGGGCCGGGTCATCGGAGAGTACGCGGTGCCCGGCGAATGGTCACGGGCGATCGATTCCGCCCGGAACGCCGAGCTGGCCGGCACCATTACCGAGCGGCTGCGCGAGGAGATGGGCCGGCATGGCAACTGACCAGGCGCTGCGGGGGCTCGACAGTCTCGAGCTCGAGCCGCTCGGCGAAGGCCGTCAGGCTGGCAGGCTGGGCCGGAAGGCGTGGGCGGCACTCTGGCCGAAGGTGCTCGCCATCGCCCTGGTCCTGGCCATCTGGGAGCTGGTGACCCGCACCAGGTGGAAGCAGTACGTCCTGAAGGGGCCGGGGCCGGTTTTCTCCGACCTCTGGGGCCAGATGCAGCACGGCCAGCTCTGGGAGATCATCGGGGTCACCCTGCGCAGCGCAATCGTGGGCTATGCGCTTGCGCTGGTCATCGGCACGGTGGTTGGCGTCCTGGTCGCGAGGATCCCGCCAATGCGCGCGGCCGTTGGCTCGATCGTTACCGGCCTGCAGACGATGCCCTCGATCGCATGGGTTCCGTTCGCGATCATTATCTTCGGCGAGAATACCTCGGCCATCCTGTTCGTGGTCATCCTGGGCGCCGCACCGTCGATTGCCAACGGGCTGATCACGGGCGTGGACTACACGCCGCCGCTGCTGCTGCGGGCCGGCCAGACCATGGGCCTGCGAGGCTTCGCGCTCTACCGGTACCTGATCCTGCCCGCCTCGCTACCGGCCTACGTGGCCGGGATGAAGCAGGGCTGGGCGTTTGCCTGGCGCAGCCTGATGGCGGGCGAGATCGTCGTGCAGATTGTCGGCCAGTTCTCGATCGGCCAGCAGCTCAGCGTCGACCAGCAGAACCTCGACTTCGCCGGCGCGACCTCGGTAATCATCGTGATACTGATCATCGGGATCGTCGTCGACACCGTGTTCACCAAGCTCGATCTCACGATCCGCCGGCGCCGGGGCCTGCTCGAGGCCTCGCGATCATGACAGCGCAACCGTGCGCGACGCGCAGAGCCTGCGGGATGCGCTGATCCGCGCCGGCCGGCCGGGCCGACCAGTTACCCGGCCTCCCGGCGGGCTGCCTCGCCGCTGGTCGCGATCCGCTGCATCCCGGTATAGACGTTCATCGAGCTGCCGCGCAGGAAGCCGACCAGGGTCAGGCCTGCATCCTGCGCCAGCTGAGCGGCCAGCGACGACGGCGCGGAGATCGCGGCGAGCAGCGGGATGCCGGCCAGCACTGCCTTCTGCACCAGCTCGAACGAGGCCCGCCCGCTCACCAGCAGAACGCATCCCGACAGCGGCAGCCGTCCCGCCTGCAGCGCCCAGCCGACCACCTTGTCGACTGCGTTGTGCCGGCCGACGTCTTCGCGTATTACCAGCAGCTCGCCGTCCGCGCGGAAAACCCCGGCCGCGTGCAGCCCGCCGGTACGGGAGAACACCCGCTGTGCTTCGCGCAGGGCGTCCGGCAGCCCGGCCAGCACAGCCGCCGAGACCCGTGCCTGATCTGCGTTCAGGTCGAAGGACGGCGCGGCGGACAGCTCGCTGATGCTTGCCTTCCCGCACACACCGCACGCGCTGGTGGTGAGGAAGTTCCTGCGCAGGGCCGGTGACACCGCAAGGCCGGCCCTCAGCTCGACATCCGCGATGTTCCCGGCGCCGTCATCGGCGCTGCCGTCGTGATCACTGTGCTTGTCGTGATCACTGTGGCCGCACTGCTCCCCGGTGCAGATACTGATCGATGCGATGTCCGCCGCCGTGCGCACGATGCCCTCGCTGACCAGGAAGCCTGCGGCGAGGTCGATGTCGTCGCCGGGAGTCCGCATCGTCAAGGTCAATGCCTCGCCGCCGACCCGGATGCCCAGCGGTTCCTCCGCTGCTAGCAGGTCGGCACGGGCCGAGGTCTGCGCGGCGCCAACCGGGCCCTCCTGACCGGCCAGCGAGATCCGCAGCACCCGGCGGCGCGCCGTGCGGCCGGTCATGTTTCGCCTCCGGTAATCCGCGGGCGCCACGCCACCCAGGCGGCCGCCGGCAAGGCGGTGAGCAGTATTAGTCCGGTCAGCACGAAGACGTTGAAGCCGAAATACAGCCGCCCCGGCGAGTGCCGGACAGGCAGCCCGGCGTCGTCGCAGACCCCGAGGTCGAACCGGGCCAGCATCGCGTGCGTCGGGTGACTGTGCCCGTCGACGATG
>CABDXS010000011.1_pt1 | contig 12026 bp, 16 predicted proteins | sample 3421381 | NCBI WGS metagenome assembly CABDXS01 (sample SAMEA5534336, study PRJEB31848) | metagenome | biome: tundra; feature: field; material: soil | place: USA | collected 2013-05 | depth 0.15 m
TCTTGATGTTACTCATCGGTAGAGGGTTCGGTGATTTAACAAGTTTCCGCAAAGGCCTCGATCGCGTTCCCGCAGGTCGTGGCCTTGATCATCACTAACTTCCGGAGATCTGGGGCCGGGGTGGTGCCCGGCTTGATGTTCAGTTCGGAGATAAGGCCCTTCAGTCCTAATCGGCTGCGGGGTCTTTTCTCGTTGGGACCTCCCTAACAACAGCACCGATCGAATCACACTGTTAACGTCGCTGACTGCTTATCCGCTCCCTCGAATGACAGGCACGAGAGTGCCTATGGAATAGGCGATACAGGGATTCTGCCCTGAGCTGGACGACTGCATTCCTGCTACGAGGGCTACGGGCGGTAGCAGGGGCACGCCGTGGTCACCACTGTGCTGAGCGCGGTGCCAGGGATCGTTCTGGACAGGGATGAGGGCCCGGAGTTCCGGGCCCGGAGAAGCCGTCTGAGGGCCACGTGCGTGTGCGCAATCCTGGTCCCGCGCAATAAGCCAGTGGGAAACATTTTGGCTCGCAATGCAGAGCGGGCTCTGCGGCCGGTACCGCGCGGGCACCCACCCCCTGACCCCTTCTTTTCCTGGAGGCAGTCCTCATGCTGGAGGAGCGGGAATCGATGCCGGATGAAGCTGAGCATGGGTCACGGGGACTACTACAGCAGGTTGAAGGCGTAGTAGTGGTGACCGGAACTGAAGGGCAAGTCGTGGGCGGGCGATACGGCGTCCTGCTGCACGGCGTGTCCATGCTGAACATGAAGGCGGCCCCCGCGCGCTCACTCCTCGTCGTCGTCGGTCAGCATCACTCGCTCATACCAGTCCGCGTACTGGCGCTCAGACGGCTTCTCCGGGCCTGAGACTAATTACCTAGCCTGAGATACCAGCAATTTCCCGGAGCGCTGCAAGCACTGTCCTGCGCCTGTGAAGCCAGAGTGGTATATCTCTCCGTCGCACCGGGGAAACTTTCGCGATTATCTTGCCGGATCCGGGAATCCAGGAGGGTGTTTCGGAATAACAAGAGTTAAGGAGGACAGATCGATGAAGATCAGCATGAGGATCACAGCAGCAGCCGCAGGAGTCGCGCTTGTAGCCGGACTCGGGCTCGCAGCATGCGGAGGAACTACCACGGCAATCCGGTCCGCTCCCAAGCCTGCGGTAACTGTCACAACCCCGGCGCCCAAGCCGAGGCCAAAGCCCAAGCCCACGGAAACTGTCACAAAGCCAGCCGCACCCGGCGTGATCATCAACAACAACCCGGCTCCTGCCGCACCAGCACCCCCGGCGGCCCCGCCTGCTGCCGTTACTGATCCCTGGGCAGTTGTCTCGGCCTTCTACGGAGACCTAGAGGATCAGGATTACGCGGATGCCTGGAGTCTCATGAGCCCGTCATTCCAGGCAGATCAGGGGAGTTATGACAGCTGGGTCGCTGGATATGCTAATACAGGCTCAACTAGCATAACTGAAGATGACACATACGATGATTCAGTTGAAATCACCATATCCGCCGTAGATACCGCTACTGGAGAAACACAGACGTTCGACGGTTCTTACACGGTCGATAATGGCCTGATCACTTCTGGATCTGCAACTCAGGTTAATTAGGAGGAATCATGAAGACCAGCATGAGGATCACAGCAGGAGCCGCAGGACTGGCACTGGCCGCAGGACTCGGCAGCCTGGGAACAGTTCCCGCATCGGCCAGCGTGCGCCCGGCAGCCGTAAACAGCAGCTCGGTACCTACCCGGCACACGGTAGTGGTGGAGCCAGGCATGCATGACGGCAGGATGGTCGTCTACTGGATGGACCTGTCGTCTCGCTTCCAGATGACCTGTGGTCCGTCCTCATGGGTGCAGGGCATGCACTGGTCCACATGGAATAACAGCAGGGCTGTCGGCCGGGGAACCTGGTACGTAACCGACCTCACAACACAGCGTGAAGGCCGCGTCACCGTCGTGCTCTCCCACCCGGTGAACGGGGTGGACATCAGCGGTCACGAGCATCCGTACTTCACCCGGCTGCGTATCGAAGGCAGCAAAAAGGGCGACTTCGACCTCCACTGGTCCTGGTCTGCAGGCTGGTGGATCGGCTGATCCCCGCATTTGCCACCGCACATTCGGGAGAACAACACGAAGGAGGACACCATGAGGATCAGCAGGAAGGCAGCAGCAGGAGTCGCAACGCTAGCGCTTGCAGCCGGGCTCGGCCTGGGAGCAATTCCCGCATCCGCCAGCACGCGAGCCACGGTCGTCTACGCGGCTGGTCCATTCGCCGGGGCGTGGAGAGGCCCGCAGGTGAGACCACACACCATCTACCTCGGCGCGGACTACTGGCTGGACCAGATGGGCTGGCATACCTGGTCCCACGGATCCGCGCATGGCTACGGCCGCAGCAATGCAGCGGCTGGCGCCGGGTACCCGCTGCAGCGCTACCGCGTGACCGCGACACTGAGCGACGTCCGCTACCACGGCAGCCAGCCGTACTTCGAGAAGCTCGTGCTCACGGCCCCGCATCACGCCACCGTCGTCAGATGGGCGGGAAACGGGGAACTCTGATGATCGCGATAAAGGAGGAGGGCTAAAGGGCATGAAGATCAGCTTCAAGGCAGTCGTCGCAGCAGCTGCAGGAGTCGCGCTCGCGACCGGGCTAGGCATGGGGGCAGCTGCCGCGGCAGCATCGGCCAGCGTGCGCCCGGCAACCGTAACCGTCAATGCGCCTACCCGGCACACGGTAGCGCTGGAGCCATGCGGGCTCAACGTCTGCTGGATGGACCTGTCGTCCCGCTTCCAGATCACCACCGGGCCGTCCGGGTGGACCCACGGCACGCACTGGTCTGTCTGGAATAACCGCGAGGCAGTCGGCCGGGGGTGGCTCGACATATCCGACGCCACCACGTGGAGTGCAGGCCACGTCACCCTCGTGCTGACCCGGCCGGTTAACGGGGTGACAATCAGCGGTCACAAGCACCCTTACTTCACCAGGCTCCACATCGAAGGCGGCAAGGGCATCGCCAGCCACTGGTACTGGAACTGGACTCTAGGCGATTGGATCGCATGACCATGATCGCCGTCCTGCCTCCGGGCACCTACACCTACGCCGGGGCCGACATCCCGGATTACAGCTACACCGTGAGCGCGAACCTGCCTCAGTCGGATCCGCTGCTCGATGACCGTCGACGCGCCGAACACAGGACGAGCCACGACGCGGCTCAACTGGCTGCTGCGTCAGCTGCGCGATAGCAAGGGCCAGGTCTGTATTGAGGCGACCGCTGTCCGCCAGCGCGGCAAAGGCGCAGTCCGGACGCTCGCGGAGGAAATAGCCCGTGAGCTGGATGTTCCCGGCCTCGCGGGCTGTTGCTTTTAGCCCGCTGTGTTCAGCTGTGCACGGACATATAGCGGACAGCGTCCGGGCCGGGCCAGGGTCCGGCGAACCGCTTATCCCCCCGGTCGCGCCGGTCACCCGGAGGAGCACCGACGGCCTGCCAGTCCTCCGGGAAGATCATTGGTGGCACCCGTTCCGGACCACGCATAGCCTGCAGATCCGTCGGCGGGCGTGGCGTCTCCCTGCATGTCGGCACCGGTTCTCGCGGCGGACTCGTCGCCCTGGGGAACGCTGCGGCGATCAGGGCTTGGCTGGCCCGCGGGCCCGTCAGCTTTCAGCCGCGCCAGGATCGCGGTCCGTGTGGACCTGAGAGGAAACTGGACCTCAGCCGGGCGCGCGGTCCGTCCGGGGCAGCACCGATCACGGCGAGCTGGCAGCCCTCGACGAGCTGACCGGGCCATGACCACCATGGACTCCAGCGGACCCGTCACAGATACCAGAGCAATCCGGGAGATCAGGAAGCGCTGGGCCGAAAGGCTGATCGGCCTGGCCACGACCGCCTACCGGGAACGGGACTACCCGCGGGCCACGGAAATGCTCGTCCGGGCCCTGGCCCTCGACCCGGCGCGGGACTACCGGATCGAGGCAGCCATGGAACGGGTCAACGCGCGGGCCGGGACCACCGGGACCGTGGCCAGCAGGCTCACCCTGGATCAGCAGACCGCCGTGCGGATGGCCTGCGCCCAGGCGGACGATGCCGATACCGAACCGCTGATCGCGTGGAACCAGGCCATCGGCGCCCGGTAACCATGCCGGGATAGCCGTGTGCGAGGAATGGCGTGGATGTCTCCCAGTTCACTGAGTCGGAGATCACCATCACGGGCGATGAGCGGTCTGCCTGAAGGCTCGATCGAGGGTCTTGCGGATATCCTTCAAGAGCAGGTATAGGTGCAGCTCGTCTGTCGGGCCCGGCATGAACTCGGGTACGAGATGGCGGTAGAACTCCCTGGCCTCTGGCGTCTCGCAATGGATAAGCAGGCCGCGACATCCGATGTCCCCGGACAGTGCCATGAGGCGGCGGAACATGTCTGTCATGAGTGCTGCGCCAAGCCCTTTGCGCTCGTGCCGGATGTCAGTGCCGAGGCGGCTCAGCAGTGCTACGGGCTGGGGGTACCGGCCAGCTCCCTTCCTGAGGCGAGCCGGGGCACGGTCGATGCGAACTGAGGCCATGCACCACGCATAGTAGGCAACCACGACGGTGCCTGATTCCTCCGTCACGACAAACACCGTTGAGGTCCTGGCCGCATCTGCCTGGCGTGCGTACTCGCGGAGCCAGGTTGTCTGCTCTTCCGAGCTGCACAGGAAGTCAGCTAGCTCGTGGTGCGCAGCGAGACGTTCGGGCGCAAGATAGCTCACTGCCTGAACGGCGAGGGCCGATCCATCAGCCTCCGGAGACCGGGAAGGTCACGGGCCGGGCGGTCGTTGACGGCTTCCCACTCGGCCTGGGCCTCAGGGGTGAGCACGAACTCGGTCCGGTCGGCAAGTACCCGCCGAGATTCGGTTACGAGACGAGGCATAGCGAACTCACTGAGCTTCATGTTGCATGCTTCGGCAGCGCGGAAGATCAGGGCTCGGTCGGCTTCCGTGGCCCGCAGCTCTATGCGGCCCCTGCGCGTGTCTGGCATGTTCCCGTCCTTCTGTCTCTGTACGTCAAGTGTACGCCTTCTCAGCAAGAGCCCTCGTCCTGCTGTTCCCGGTCAGCCCTTCTCCTGCTCGGCTAAAGCAGCCTTGCGCCAGGCCCTCTGATCCAGGAGCTGCGCACGTGAGCACCCCTAGCGGTTCGGCGGGTAGCCGTGCAGCCAGGCCACTGCCCGAGGGCCGTCACGTGCTGCTGGAGGACATGTACAGCGGGGCAGTCGGTGCTGACAACGGCGTAGAGTTACCGACCTGCAGGTCAGAGGCCTGCTACTGGTTCCGCGGAACCACTGACTGTTCACAATCTGTCAACATCCCCGTTCGGTACAGGTGCCTGACCTGGTGCTACGTACCTGATCCAGTGGTCCACGGTGAGGACCTGGTCGATTTACGCGATCAGATCGTCGCCTATCAGTACCGCGTCCAGGCCGGCCAGGAGTAAATGCCGGCTGGACCTGGCAGCGGCCAGTGGCAACGGACCGGAGGTGGCTGCGGAGGCGAAAATGACAGCGAGCAGCGGCGGCTGAGGCTGGGCGAGTTGGCCAGCCTCAGCCGCCGCCCGCTACCGGAGTCAGCCGCCGCCGAGGAATTGCGTGAGCTCCGGCCAGGTCGGCGCAGTGGCCGGTCCGCGCCTGGTGACCGACAGCGCGGCAGCCGCATCGGCGATGCGGGCCGCCTGCCCGGCGTCCTCGCCGTTCGCCAGCGCGGCGATGAATGCACCAGCATGGGTGGTCACCTGCCCCGCTGGTGTCCACCGCGTCGACAGGCAGCCCCGGCACCTGCACCGGGGCACGGCCGGGCAGGGCGAGCAGACATCCGGCCGGTCCGGTACGCACGCGCACTCCCCCGCGTCGCCGCCGGGTCAGCGCTCGAGCCGCGTCCGCCGGGTTAACGGCGTCAGTCAGCCTGGTGGCCTCGCGCGCATTGCAGATCAGCCAGTCGGTTCGGTGCAGCACCTGCGCCAGCACCCCCGGCCGGCGCGCTGCCGCCAGGCGGGCCGGGATCGAAGAACACTACGCAGTCGTCGTCGAGCCGCTGCAGCCACCCGAGTAGTGCGCGCCGATTGGCTCGGCGCAGCAGGCCATACCCGGATAGATACACGTGCCTTGCTGGCAATCCAGCGGCAACGGCGCACGCCGCACGAGACGGGCCCGACGCCATCGCGGGTGTCGCCGTGATCCGTCCCCCCGGCGGACCACGGCGACACCGGCGCAATGACCCGCCGGTCATGCCCGCATGAGGAGCGTGCAGGCAGGCACGACCGGCGGGCCGGATCAGCGGCCGCTAATCTCGGCCAGCGTCTGCCGGTAGACCGCCTCATAGCGGGCCGCCATCACCTCGGTGGTAAACCCGGCCTCCACATGCTTGCGGCACAGTGCCGGATCCAGCCGCCGGGCCGCGCCGATCGCCGCCGGCAGCTCGTCCGGCTTGTCGACGATCACGCCGGTCTGACCGGGCAAGATGAGCTCGGGCACCGCGCCGCGGCGCAGCGCCACCACCGGAGTACCGCAGGCCATCGCCTCAATCATTACCAGGCCGAATGGCTCTTCCCAGCAGATCGGGAACAGCAGGCAGCAGGCGCGGGCCAGGAGATCCCGCTTGGCCGTCGCGTCGGCGACTCCGTAGATGGTCGTGTCCGTGCCGAGTCTCGGCTCGATCTCCGCCGCGAAGTAGGCACGCTCGACCAGCTCGGCGCACTTGCCGGCCAGCACGATCGGCAGACCGGCGGCCCTAGCGGCGTCGATGGCCAGGTGCGGTGCCTTGTCGGGATGGAACCGGCCGAGGAAAAGCGCGAAGTCCTGCTTGTCTGCACGGAATGGGAATGTGTCCGCGCGGATCGCATTGTGCACGGTTGCCGCCCAGGGCAGCCCCGGCGCGGTTCCGCGTTGGGCATCGGAAATGGCGACGAACCGGACCGTTTCCCCGAGCGCCCGGTAATACTCGCCCGGATCGTCGGAGGTCGGGCCGTGAATGGTCACCACCGTCGGAGCCGGCCGCCCGCGGGCCAGCAGCGGGCCGGTGAGCGTATGGTCGTGCACCACGTCGACGTTCAGGCCCTCCAGCAGCCTGGCGGCCTTGGCCGCGTGCACAACCTCGGGCAGCGGGTCGCCGAGCCGGTCGGCCGGCCCGACGTCGTAGCTGGTGAGGAATCGCTGCGCGCGCGTGCCATGGCGGCCAGCGCCGATCAGCGTGATCTGATGCCCGCGGTCGACCAGAGCATCGACCAGATCGGCCACCACCGCTTCCACGCCGCCGTATCCGGTTGGCGGAACATCGAAGTAGGGCGGGGCGATCATTGCTATGTGCAGCCGCTGGGGGGCGGCGGCCGCCTCTGGCGTTCGGTAGAGCGTCGAGGCTGGCGCGCTCACGTCGGATGCCTCCTTGCGTCACTGTTGCCGGTCTTACGTCATTGCGTGCCGGTCCTACCCGGCCGCCGGCCCCTGCTACCGCGCCTGCTGATGGTCTTTACCCGGCGCCCTGTCGGTCTTTACCTCACTAATTGCCGGCCTTTACTTCACCGGCGGCCGGCCGTAACATATCCGGCTTTACGGAAGACATTTACATCTGCGGCAAAATGCTCTTTGCCCCAGTGCCGACGTGCGGCGGGGTGGCGGCCGTCAGCGGACGGCGCGGCTTGCGGTGCAGCTCGACGCCGTCAGGCAGCCCGGTGAGGGTCCAGTCATCCGAACGCACATCAAGGGTGAGGGCGGCGCCGGCCAGATGCACCGGCGAGATCCGCAGCGGCAGGTACCGCTCCGGCACGGCGGGCGCGCACCAGAGCCGCCCGAACGGGATCCACGGATCGAACCGCAGCAGGGTACGGAGCAGGTACAGCGGGGCGGCCGCGGCCCAGGCCTGCGGTGAGCAGGCCGTCGGATAGGGCACCGGCTCGGCGAATTCGGCGCGGTCAAACCCGCAGAAGAGCTCGGGCAGCCGACCGCCGAACATCTGGCCCGCGTCGAACACCGCCGTGGCAACCCGCTGGGCGCCTGCCACGGCGCCGTAGCGCATCAGGCCCGCCGCGATGATGGCATTGTCGTGCGGCCACACCGACCCGTTGTGATAGCTCATCGGGTTGTAGGCAGTCATCGACTCGGCCAGGGTGCGCACCCCGAATCCGGTGAACATGCCGGGCCCGAGCAAGTGCTCGGCGACGGCGTCGGCCTTGTCCTCGTCGACGATCCCGGTCCACAGGCAATGTCCCATATTCGAGGCGAGCCCATCAACGGGCCGTTTGTCCCGGTCCAGCGCGAGCGCGTAGTAACCGCGGTCGGGCAGCCAGAACACGTCATTGAACCGGCGCTTGAGCACGTCGGCCTTCCCCGCCCAGTGCTGCGCAGTGTCCTCGTCCCCTGCCTCCCTGGCGAAGTGCGCCCTGGCCAGGTAAGCCGCGTACACATAGCCCTGTACCTCGGCCAGCGCGATCGGCGGCTCGGCCAGCGTGCCGGTGGCGAAGCTGATCGCGTCGAAGGAATCCTTCCAGCCCTGGTTGGCCAGGCCGCGGTCGGTGGCCCGCTGATACTCGACGAAGCCGTCACCGTCCCGGTCGCCGTACTGCTCGATCCAGGCCAGGGCCCGGTCGGCATGCGGGAGCAGGGCGTCGACCTCGACCCGGGCGAGTCCCCAGCGGCGCAGTTCGCCGAGCAGCATGACGAACAGCGGCGTGGCATCGACGCTGCCGTAGTAGACATCACCGCTGCCCAGGGCATAGCCGCTGTCCAGGCCGGAGCGGACCTCGTGCAGGATCTTGCCCGGCTCCTCTTCGGTCAGCAGGTCTACCTTGGTGCCCTGCAGCCGGGCCAGGGTGTGCAGGGTGCCGAGCGCGAGGGTGTGGTCCAGCGGCAGCAGCATCCAGCTGGTGAGCAGCGCGTCCCGGCCGAACAGCGTCATGAACCAGGGCGCGCCGGCGGCCACGACGTTGCGGTCCGGACGGTCCCCGTCGAAGATACGCAGCGCGCCGAGGTCCTCGGTGCTGACTGCGAGCATGGCGGTGAGCCGCTCGTCCGGCGTGCTGACCGCCGGGGTGACGCGCCGCCATTCGGCCAGCCGGGTGGCCGGCCCGCTCGCCTCGACCGGCAGCCCAGGCCGGTAGCGGGGCGGCACGTCGGTGCCGTCCACGGCGGGCAGGACCTGCACGGTCGCCGTCCACTCGCTGCGCGGCGCCAGGACTGGCTGCCAGATCAGCTGCTGGCCGGTGACGGTCGGCTCGCCCGTGCCGGCCACGGTGACCGCGCGGGACCCCGAGCCGTGCCGGTAGCTCAGCCGCAGGGCAGAGCCACCCGCCACATGCACGGCGCCCTCCCGGGCGCGGACCCGGTCCTCCTTGACCTCGAAGAGCCCGGCGAAATCCGCATCGACGGTCAGGCTGACGATCACTCCGGCGGTCTCCCGGCCCAGATTGCGCAGGGTGATCTCCTCCATCATGCCGTTGCCGACGTATCGGCGGCGCACGACCAGCAGGGTGCTATCCGCCACGCCAGCCCGGGGCGGGCGGCGGCCGATGAAGATGCCGGTGTAGCGGGTAGGGCAGGCGAGCGTGAGCGAGTCCAGCGGCTGGCTGTCGATCTCGAGCTCGAACCTGCTCAGGAACCGGGTATCCCGGTAGAACAGCCCTCGTTCGCCGCCAGGGCCGATGTCGCCGCCACTGTCGCAGATGCAGAAGGTGACACCTTCGACCAGCGTCACCGTCCCGGCCCCGACCGCCGGCGATGGCGGTCCGCCGCTGTATCCCCACGCTTCAGTCACGCTGGCCTCCCCTGGCCCTGACGGCTCGCGGCGCCTATCGCCGTCCGCGCATGGAGGTTTTTCCCTCCTTCCCGGCCAGTATCCGCCCGGCGGCGGCTGGTCCGGGGCCGTGACCTGGGCAGCGCATCCCCGCGCCTGCTCACCGCCCGAGCCCGATCACGGCCCGCGCCAGATAACGGCGCACCTTTCCGCATGGTCGCGGCAAGCATTCTGCGGCTCTCGCCGGAGACTCGCCGCGATCACCAGGAAATGCCGCAGAGGCGTCACAGCCCGGCGGCGTACCTCGTCTGAGAGTGCGGGCGGCTGCCGTTCCTCGCCGAGGCGATCGGAGCCAAGGCGCCGTACCGGGTGCCGGTGTGGCTGGGGCAGCTCGCAGCCGACGAGGCGGGAGTCTCGATGATGACGCAGATCCGCGGCTCGTCGAACGCGAAGGCCAGGCGCGAGCTCGGCTGGCGGCCTGCCGGGCCAAGCTGGCGGGACGGCTTTGCTCGCGGGCTGACCCGATCCCAGCCGGCGACCATGGATGCAGGCGGGCGGAAAATGCCGGGCGTAAAGGCGGGCGAGGTACCGGAGCAGCCGCGGCCGCTGCCGTTCTCGATCGCTTACCGGATGCTCGGCAGCGTTAGCGACGCTGAGGACATCGTGCAGGAAGCTTTCCCGCGCTGCCACCGCGCCCTCGCGGGCCAGCCCGGCCCGACGTCGCCGAAGGCCTGCCTGTCGGCGGTAACCACCCGGCTGTGTATCGACCAGCTGCGCTCGGCCCGGGCCAGGCGCGAGGTCTACATCGGCGAGTGGCTGCCGGAGCCGCCGCTGACTGATGCTGGCGCGCCGGACACCCGGCCGGGGTGGCCGAGACTGCCGACTCGCTGTCCACGGCGTTCCTACTGGTGCTTGAGCGGCTGTCCCCGGTGCAGCGGGCGGTCTTCCTCCTGCATGATGTTTTCGGTTACGGCTACGGCGACATCGCCGCGATTGTGGGCCGGAGCCAGGCCAGCTGGCCCTGCGCGGCCGCCGCCACCTTGCCGAGCACCGGCCGCGATTCGAGGTGTCGCGGCGCAAGCGGGAGGAGCTCGCGGCCCGGTTCTTCGCCGCCGTCGGCGACGGCGAACGGCGACATCGACGGCCTCGTCACTCTCCTCGCCGACGATGTCGTGGTCTGCGGCGACGGGGGCAGCCCGTCGCGGCCGCGCCCGATCGCCGGCACTGGCCAGGTCAGCCGCCTGATCACCGCCCTCGGCCGGCAGATAGCCGCGCTGCGGACGGCGATCCGCCCGGTCGAGATCAACGGTCAGCCCGGCGCGCTGTTCCTCGACCCGGCTGGCCGCCTGATCAGCGCCCTGGTCCTGGACATCGCGGGCGGACAGGTACGCGTGATCCGGTCGGTGATCAATCCCGGCAAGCTGCGACACCTCGGTCCGCTCGCCGACGTCGGCGCCCAGCGCCGTCAGCAGCGGCAGCCGGACTGACCCGCCCGCAGCCACACGCACTACCGCTGCCGGAAGGCTCGCCAGGCTGGCCGCGGCAGCCTGAAACTCAGCTCGACTGGGCCATGAGGGCGACAAAGGGGGTCGCTAGTTCAGGCGCAGGCGGCCACCGGATAGCTGCGCCAGCTCGTGTCGCAACGCTGCGCGGGAGACGTACCCGACGATCGCCGGGACCTGCCCGGCCAGATCCTTGTCTACCGCTGCCTGCTGGGTCGCCGGGCGCAGCGCAGTCCGGACGCAGCCGCCCGGGAAGACGTCGTACCAGGGGGGCCGTGAACCCGGCGGTGCCGCCAGGCGCGCGCAGCCGGGTAATTCCGGACTCGGCCGGCGGGACCGCTACGGCCCGTCCGACGTCGCAGTGCCCGGTCAGAGTCAATTGCAGGGCGCCGCCGCCAGCCCGCTCGTTGTCCAGGGTGATGACCGATGCGGTGCGGCGCGCCTGGACCCTGCCGAGGGTCCAGCCAACGGGCAGCGACCGGATGCATGCCACCCTCGAGGCCGTCGGGACCGGCTGGGCCTCGGCCAGCAGCGGCTCCAGGGCGCGGCAGTCCATCCTGGCGACGGGGAGGGTCGCGGTCTGGCTGGCGTTGCGGACCAGGAATCGCGGCAGGGTGACGGCCAGCAGGACCACCGCCGCAAGCGCGGCAGCCCAGGTGCCCACCCGGCGCGCGCTCCAGCGCTGCACCCGCACCTGTGCGGGCCGACGCGGCAGCAGCTGGAGGAACTCCTCGTGCAGGTCGCGGCCGCTCGCCTGGAGGGAGCGCGCTGTTCAAGGCTGTG
>CABDXS010000027.1_pt1 | contig 11787 bp, 11 predicted proteins | sample 3421381 | NCBI WGS metagenome assembly CABDXS01 (sample SAMEA5534336, study PRJEB31848) | metagenome | biome: tundra; feature: field; material: soil | place: USA | collected 2013-05 | depth 0.15 m
GAACGCCCGCGGCCAGGCCACCGTCACGACCGGGCCCGGCAAGAGCAATCGAGCCTCGATCACGCTGAGCCTGTTCCCGTAGCGCCGGACCCGTCAGCCTGCACTGCGCATCGGGCACGCCCCCAAACGGAGGACCATATGCGCGGTGTCCGCTGGGCCATCGGGATCGTCGCCGTGTTCACGCTGGCGGCCTGCGCGCCGACCGGGCCGGCGGCCGGGCACGCCCGGGTAGCGCCGGCCGTCAGCAGTCCGCGAACCAGGGCCAGCACCAGGGTGCACGTCACCAGGCGGCCGCCGGAGCCGAAGGTGATCATTTCTCGCTTCCGCGCCGCGGACGGGACGGTCGTGACCCTGGCACGGTTCGCCGGCCCGGTGCGCTACCGGCTGCATAGCGGCAGCCAGGATCCCGGCTCCGCGGCGCTGTCTGTCGTCCGCGCCGGACCGGGCATCGGCGGCGGTGAGCGCCGTCGGCTGCTCGCCGCCTTCAACGGCGGCTTCCTGCTGTCGGCCGGCGCCGGCGGGTACGAGCAGGAGGGCCACGTCCTCAGCCCGCTCAGGCGCGGGCTGGCGAGCCTGGTCATCGGCCGGCCGGGCACCGCCCGGATCGGCGTCTGGGACGAGGGCCTGCCCCGGCCGCGCGAAGCGGTGTTCAGCGTCCGGCAGAACCTGCAGCCGCTGGTCAGGCGCGGGCACGCCGCCCGCGCCGCTGGCGACTGGACGGTCTGGGGATCCACCCTCGGCGGCGGCGAGGATGTGGCGCGCAGCGCGCTCGGCCAGAACGCGGCAGGCCAGCTCATCTACGCCGGCGGCATGTCCACTACCCCGGCGGACCTGGCCGCCGGGCTCGTGCACGCCGGCGCGCGCACCGCGATGGAGCTCGACATCAATCCCGAATGGGTCCAGCTGGACGTCGCATCGGGACCAGGGCACGGTCTTCGAGCCGCCATCCCCGGCCAGGCCCGCCCGGCCGACCAGTACCTGATCGGGTGGACCCGCGACTTCATCACGGTTCTCGCCGCATGACCGGCCGGTCCGGCGGCCCTTGGCGGCCTGCCGCAAGAGCGGCCGGCGAGGTTGTCCCGGCGCGGCCGCCCGCATTTTCCCTTCTGCCGCCGCCGGCGCCGGGCGGGCGGCGCGCATCAGGCTGCCGGGGACGGCCGGGCAGGCGGCCCGGGCCGCGCTAGCGGCGTTGTTGTTCAGGTCCCTTGACCCGGCCGGACGGTCAGCCGGGCCGTGACCGCCCGGCCTTACCTCCGGGCGAACGCGGTACAGCCATCGTGACCACCTCCGGATATGGTGCTGAGCACGCGCCAGGGTTTTCGGTGCGGTAAGTCACCTGCCGCCGGGCGGTTCGGCAGGCCTTGGCTGCTATGGTCGCCGGCCTGGTGCCGCTTACCGCCGGCGCCGCTGAGGACCGTTTGCTGACGCCCGTGGGTCGCGGCGATGTCGTCGCCGAGCGAGAGGTAGCTCTCGTCTTCCTGTGCGGTGTGCAGCCGCAGGATCGCGTGCAGTCCGTAGAGGAGGCTGCGCAGGTCAGCCAGGTCGGCGTCGTCGGGATCGTCGGAGCCGATGTCGGCGATCAGCTGGCCGAGCCGCCTGATCTGATGGCTGATCTCGGCATGTGCCCTGCTCATCGTGGCTGTCGGTTCGGTTCCGCCGAGGAGCCGGTCGAGCGCGGGGTAGAGCTCGGCCTCCTCTGCCTGCTCGTGCGGCTCGATCTGCTCCACGAGTATCCGGTGGGCGCGCCGGACCCGTGTCATTGCCGCGCCCGGCGCGATGAGGCCGAGCGCGTCGGCGACCGTGCGCAGCTGCTCGATGGCTGCCCGGATGGCCTCGTGCTCGCCCTGGAAGCGCCTGGTGAGCGCCGCGTCCGCGGCCGCCAGGCGGGTGCCGCCGGCGGCGGCCCGCAGAGCCCGCAGGGCGTTGAGCATGACCGCGACGTCGATGCCTTCCTGCAGCAGGGCCCCCCATACCGCGGGGAGCAGGCCAGCTGCCGCGACGCCCATCGCGGCGAGGGACATCGCCATCCCGGCGAGCACGCTCTGCATTGCGATCCGGCGGGTCCGGCGGGCGAGCGCCGTCACCTCGCCGAGCCGGTCGAGGCGGTCGACGGTGAGCACGGCGTCGGCGGCCTGCGACGAGGCGGTGGCGCCCCGCGCGCCCCGACATCGGCGAGGGCCAGCGCGGGCGCGTCGTTGATCCCGTCCCCCACCATGATGGTGGGCGCGCGGCGGCGCTCGAGGCGGACGGCGTCGAGTTTCTCGGCGGGCGTGCGCTCGGCGAGGACCTCGTCCACGCCGATCACCGCGCCGACGGACCTGGCTACCTCGGCGCGATCGCAGTTGACCATGACGATCCGGCTGATGCCGCCGCGCCGCAGCGCGCGGATGGTTCTCCCGGCGTCGGGCCGGACGGGATCATCGAGTACCAGGACTCCGGCCGGCTGGCCGTCGACAGTCACGAATACGGTCAGCGCGCCGTCGAGGCGTGCCTGGCGGCGCGCGGTCCTGGCCCAGGGCGGGGCGCCGGTGACACCGGCCCAGGCCGCTTTCCCCACGGTCACCCGGCGGCCGCCGACGACTCCGCGGATGCCCTGGCCGGGGATCTCCTCGACCTGATCGGGCAGCACCAGCTGGCAGTTGCGCTCGGTCGCCGCGCGGACGACGGCGCTGGCCAGCACGTGCCGGGAGGCCTGGTCCAGGGACGCCGCCAGGCACAGTACGTCGTCTGGCCGGCCGGCAGCCGGGGAGGCTGCGGAGCAGGGTCTCAGCCAGGCGGTCCGCGCTCGGGTGATCGCGGGCGAGGTCAGCGTCTTCCCGCCGGCGCCGGGGCGGAGGATCGGGCAGATCCTGCGCGCGAGCCTCTCGGGCCACATGGAGGCACCCGAACAAGCCGAAGTCCCGGATCGCCGACCAGTCCTTCGGCAAGCTCAGTGAGTTCAGGAACGACAACTTGGGTATTCGGCCGCGGCAGCGACGCCTGCCTCACCAAGTTCTCCTGAACCGAGCGGTTACGCACCGCGCGGGCCCAGTGCACAGACCGGATGCTGATCTTCGGCCAAGGGCTGTCCGGCGTGCTACGGGGCCCTGGCGATCAGCCGCACTGCGGCTGGCCTGGGATTCGAAATCCGGGATGGCAAGACACCGCACTGGACCGGCTCACGGAACTCACCTGCGACTTTCGGCCATTTCAGCAGTTTGCTTTGGGTGGATCCGGGCGCCGGGATCGGCTGGGCCGGCCTCGCGGACGGCGACTTCGGTCCCCGGGCAGCGCAGGCCCGGCCACGCCCGTCCGGCGACGTCCTCACGTCCTGCGCCGTCCAGCGGTAACAACCTGGTTGCTACAGGCTTGTCGGCATGACACCTGGCGGGTCAGTCAGGGGGGCGGCCGGCTGGCGCCGGTTCCATTGGCCGGACAGGCAGAGCCCGATCAGGCCAGCGGCCGCGGCGAGCAGGACCAGGGGCGTCACCACCAGGACGAGGTAGTGGTCGACGACGGTCAGCCTGGTTGCGCGGGCGAACCACGAGTTGCCGGGCATATTGGAGATCGTGCTGGCGGAAAGCCGCATCAATACCAGCCAGTCGAGCCGGGTTGCCGGGTACAGCACGAGCAGGCAGATGATCATTGTCTCGTACCAGGGCAGCTGATACGGCCAGAAGAACAGCCAGGCCACGCTGAATGCCAGCGCCGGCCGGATGACCGGCCTGCCCGGGGCGCCGGGCGGCAGGCAGCGCAGCAGCACGGCCGCCATGACGATGACCAGCAGCACGGCGATCACCGCAATCTCGCGCCGCCACAGCTGATGCGGGTAGACGAAGACCTCGTAGAAGTTGTCCGCGTTGTGGCGGCCCAGCACGCCCTTGACAGCGGGCAGCCCGAACACGGCATAGCCAGGAACGAGCACCGCGAGCGCGGCGGCCGCCAGCGCTGCGGGCGACCGCCGCAGCACCCAGGCCACGGCCAGCCCGAACAGCGCATAGTTGATCTTGATGTCCGCTGCGATCCCGATCAGCGCGCCCGCGCCCAGCGCCCGCGGCAGCCCCGGCCGGACGGCCCCGGTATCCCGGCCGAGCGCGAGCAGCCCGAGCAGGCCGAACCCGGCGGCGAGCACATCGAGATGGCCGCCCGCGATCAGCCCCCACAGCAGCGCGGGTTGACCGTCCAGAGCAGATGAGCCCGCAGCCGCAGCGCCGGGTCGCAGCGCAGCAGCCGGTCGATGACCAGCGCCACCGAACGCGACCGCGTTCCACAGCTTCAGCCAGAACACGACCCTGGCCGGCGAGGCGCCCCCCAGCCGCCAGGTACTGCTCCGTCGTCGCCAGCGGCCCGTACACGCTCACCCCGTGCTCCCACTTCACCGGCACGGGCCGGCCGAACGCCCTGTCCACGATGTGCAGGTGGTACGGGTCATCACATACGGGCTGCGGCCCAGCACCATGATCCGCCCGTACGCCGCATAATCCAGCGGGTCGGTGGACCCGGCCGGCGGCAGCACCGCCAGCGCCGCCACCGCGACCAGCCCGGCCGCGAGCAGCAGCCGCACGCTCGGCTGCGCCCCGCGCCGCACCGCCACCAGACCCGCGACCACGCCGCCGCCGCCCGCCGCGGCGCCCAGCCACAGCGCGACCGTCACCACCCTGGCCGACACATGCCCCGCACTGATCATCCACAGCGGCCCCGGCGCCGGCATCACCAGATGCGGGAACATCCAGGCGCCGCGCAGCAGCGACGCCGCGATCATGATCAGGATCGAGGTCCGATTCCCGCAGCGGCCAGCCAGACAACAACCAGCCCCGCCCGCGCAGGCACCGGCGCCACCGGCGAGCCACGCCCGGGTCCGGCAACGCTGCTGCTCATGCTCCGCTTATCGCGCCTTAGGTAATGGCCTGCCGACCGGTCCTGACGATGGCACGCCACCTGTGCGGCACGACGGCCCGGTGCGTCCTGACTATTTCACGGACACGCTTACGGGCGCCCCGTCCGGGCGAGCTGATTCCTTCTCTGAACTTCACAGCGATGCGATTCGTGCCCTCAAGCCAGCGCCTCCCCTCACCACCGGGTTCAGACCGCGCAGACCACGGCCACCGTTGTTGAGGCGCAGGTGCTGGCAAATGCCGGGGCATTCACAATCCTTTCCGGTCTTTCCGGCTGAGCGCGCCAGTAATTCTGAGCGAACTCAGAGGTTTCGTCTACTCGGCGGCCAGCCTGGGCTGGCACGCTGTGGCATCATGAGCGCTCGGTCGGCCAGCTTCAAAGCCACGCTTCCCGCCTCCGGCCGCTCCGCCAAGGGCCGCCGTGTTCCCCGAAGGGGAGCCGCGCCGCCCAGGCCGACTCTGGTCAAGGCGGCTCTGGTCATTGTCGGTGCTGGCCTCGGCGCGACGACGGCGCTGGCCATCACGGCGGAGACCGCCGGCCAGCTGGCCGCCCCGGGCGGGCGGGCGACCTTCGGCGGGAGCCTCACCGGCCTGGCCGGGACCTATCTGGCCCTGGTCATGGTGCTGCTGGTGAGCCGCATCCCTTTTGTCGAGCGGGTGCTCGGCCAGGATGGCCTGCTGCGCTGGCACCGGCGGCTCGCGCCCTGGCCGATCAGCCTGCTGATCGCGCACGCGGTGCTCATCACGGTCGGCTACGCGCAGGCTGCCAGGACCGGTTCCTGGCAGCAGGCCGGCGTCCTGCTCACCCGCTACCCGGACGTTCTCACCGCCACGGTGGCTCTCGCCCTGATGTGCCTGGCCGGGGCCATCTCGATTCGCGCGGTGCGGCGGCGGGTGCGGCGCGAGACCTGGTGGCTGGTGCACCTTTACCTGTACCTGGCACTTGCCATCTCCTTCGCGCACGTCATCGTCCTCGGCCCGTCCTTCGTCGGGCATCCGCTGACCCGGGCCGTCTGGTCGGCAGCCTGGCTGGCAACCGCCGGCCTGGTGCTCTGCTACCGGTTCGGGCTGCCGATCCTGCGCAGCGCGCGGCACCGGCTGCATGTCGTCGAGGTACGCCGGGAAGGCCCCGATGTCACCTCGGTCATCGTCGGCGGCCGCCACCTCGACCGGCTGGCCGTATCCGGCGGCCAGTTCTTCTTCTGGCGGTTCCTCACCAGGGACATGTGGTGGCAGGCGCACCCCTACTCCCTCTCGGCCCTGCCCAGGCCGCCGTACCTGCGGCTGACCGTCAAGGCCGTCGGAGATCACTCTGCCGCGCTGGCGCGGCTGCGGCCCGGCACGCGGATCGCAGTCGAGGGCCCGTACGGCGCATTCACCCGGCACGCTCAGCAGCGGCCGGGCGCCCTGCTGGTGGCCGCCGGGATCGGCGTCACCGCCCTGCGATCCCTGCTGGAAGACCTGCCGCCCGGCTGCGCGCCGGTCGTCATCCTGCGGGCCGCCCGCGAGGCGGATCTCGTGCTCCGCGCAGAAGTCAGCGAGCTGGTCAGGAACCGCCGCGGCAGGCTGCACGAGCTGATCGGCAGCCGCGACCGGGCATCGATCGACGAGCAGTCGCTGCTGTCTCTCGTTCCCGACCTGGCCCGCCGCGACGTGTTCGTGTGCGGCCCCGAGGGATTCGTCACCGACATCGCCGACATCGCCGCGAACCTCGGCGTGCCCGGTGAAGCCATCCACCACGAGGCGTTCGCGCTGTGACCCGGCCGGGCTACGCGGCCAGGTGACGGCGCCGGATGACACTTCCGGGACGAGGCAGCTGAGCTCACCACGAGGCGTCTTGCCTCTCGGATCAGGAGAAAGGGCACATGAAGCGGGCGCCATTGTTCGTCATCGCCGGCACCATCGCCGGATTCGCGGGGGTCCTTTCGTTCCACACCCGGCCGGCGGCACCGGCGGCACTGCCCGGGGCCGCCAGCCACCGGGCGGGCGGCGCGCAGCCGGGCAAGCAGGCCAGCGCGGCGCCGGCCAATGCCCCTGCCGCTCCGGCAGGCGGCGTCCGGACCGCGGTGGGCGCCACCGAGCAGTACGGCTACGGAGACCTCGCCGTCAAGGTCACCGCCAGCGGTAACCGCATCACCAACGTCACGGTGCCCGCGATCCAGACCGCCGAGCCCTACTCTCAGCAGCTGGCCAGCCAGGCCATCCCGACGCTCCGGTCAGAAGTGCTGTCCGGGCAGAGCGCCGGCATCAACGCCGTCAGCGGGGCCACCTACACCAGCCAGGCGTACGCCCTGTCCCTGCAGGCGGCGCTCGACAAGCTGCACATCAGGTAGCGGCGAGGCGGCGCGCACATGGCCACGGGAACGCCGGCCGCCAGCCACGCCGAGCCGGTCATGGGCACCGTCGTGTCGTTCGCGGTCGTGCCCGGCGGCCAGTCCGGCCGCGCGGTCGCGGAGGCGATCGGGGCGGCGTGCGCCGCATTGCACCAGGCCGATGCGATATTCAGCACCTTCGATCCGCACAGCCCGGTCAGCCGGCTGCGGCGGGGCGCAGCCAGGCTCGGCGACCTGCCCGCCGAGGTAGCCGAGGTCCTGGAGCTGTGCGCGGGAGCACGACAGGCATCCGGCGGCTGGTTTGACCCGTGGGCGATCCCAGCCGGAGTCGATCCGACCGGCCTGGTCAAGGGCTGGGCGGTGGAACGGGCCGTGGCCGTCCTGCGCGAGGCCGGGATGGCGGCCGCGATGGTGAACGGGGGCGGCGATATCGCGGTCTTCGGCGCGCCTGCCCCCGGCCAGGCCTGGCGGGCGGGCATCGGACATCCCTGGCGCCCCGGCGCGCTGGCCGCCATCCTGGAGGTCACCGCCGCCGTGGCCACCTCCGGCAGCTACGAGCGCGGCCCGCACCTGCTCAGCCCGTTCACCGGCCAGCCCGCCAGCCGGGCCGCCTCCGCCACCATCACAGGTCCCAGCCTGGCGCTCGCCGACGCGCTCGCGACCGCCCTGGCGGTCGGCGGCGACGAGGTCCTCGCCACCGTGGCCGGGCTCGACGGCTACGCCGGATACCTGATCCGCCCCGACGGCAGCGAGGCGCACACCCCCGGCACCACCTTCGTCAGCTGAGCCATCCATCCCGCCCGTGGCCGTCTTCCGGAGCTGCCCCGCGAGGCGGCCGGCAGGGCGCCGGGCCTGCGATGGAGGCCGCCGGGTTCGCCGGCGGTGTTACCGGCGGCGGGCTGAGGGACCTGTCGCCTGCCCGCTTCACCGGCAGGGAGACCGAGGGCCCGCCGCCTGCCTATCTGAGCGGGCCGGGGTAGGCGGCCTCGGCGCGCAGCGCGAGCCTGCTGGCCTGGTGCCGGGCCAGGATCAGCACGGCCGCGGCGGCCGCGATTGCCGCGGCACCCAGGGCCAGGGCAATGGTGCCCGACATCTGGCGCAGCGCGTTGCCGGCCAGGCAGGCGGCGAGGGTGTAGGCCGCGGCCCACACGATCCCGCCGGCGGCGTTGGCCGCCAGGAACCGGCGCCAGCGCATCCGGCTGGTCCCGGCCAGGAACGCCGCATAGGTCCGCAGGACGGAAACGAACCGGCCGAAGAACACCACCTTGCGGCCGTGACGGTCGAACAGGTAGCGGGCCACCTTCAGCTTCCGCTCATCGAGCCGCACCCTGCGCCCGTACCGGCGGGCGAGCCGGTAGCCGCCCTTGTCGCCGATCCAGTACCCGATGTTGTCCCCGAGGATCGCGGCCGCCGCCGCCACGGCAAAGATCAGCCAGGGGGACAGATAGCGGGTGTGCCCGGCGTAGACGCCCGCGATGATGAGCGCGGTCTCGCCGGGCAGCGGGATTCCCAGGCTCTCCGCGGCCACCAGGCCGAACAGGGCCCAGTACCCGTAGGTGACAATGAGGTTGCTGATGTTCATTACGGGTCACCCGTATGCCCGGGGGGCTGGCAGACCCGCCCGGCTGAATGCTCCAGGGCTTCGGCGCATGCCTCCGGTGCCCGTCCGGCGCCTGCCAGGCTGGGGGCGCCCATCATGTCCCGGGCCCGGACCACGCCCGGACAGACTCCTGACGGCCGGGTCAATCTGGCTGGGTGGCCTGCCGTCATCCACGAGGATGATCAGCGATGGTCGGGGCTGCCCTGGCGCGGTAATACGCGTGTGCCTCCGCGTAGTCAGGCTGCCTGCGCTGGCGGGTGACGGTCATCCACAGCTGGACGCCGATCCAGGTGAGCGGGGGCAGAGCAGCCGGGGGAACGCTGGCCCGCGCCAGTGGCATCATCAGGTTTCCTCTGGGTATCCGCCGGAGACCGGCCCGGCCGGCCGGTACCCTGAAGACTGCCCGGCCGGGTTCTGAGGGCACTTGGCAGACCTTCAGAGCCAGCTATGAACCCGGCGGACGCCGCCCGCCGGGTTCGCGCCTGATGGCCGTCGCCTAGCCGCGGGGTCAGCGGGACCGTTCGTCGTGCACCGGACCGCAGGGTGCACCGCAGCCCGAGCGCGAAGACGACCGCCGTCACGCGGCTGCGGCTCCGGGGCTGCACGGCTGGCCGACGCCGATGCCGTGCTGCACGGCGTCCAGGTCGGCTGCCTGGCCGACGACTCCGCGACCTCGCCATGCCGGCCTGGATGCTGGCCCGGATCGGCCCGCTCGCGGTCGGTGCCAGCGGGCTGGTGGCCGCGGGCAGGAACGCGGTGTCAGTCACTCGACCCTGTCCAGCCTGCACCCGTCTCCGTCGCGGGGCTCGGCGACTCGGCGCCGGGCGCGGGCGCCGGCCTGAATCGGTCTGCGCTCGGTCAGCTGAGCTGGGCGGTTCACGCTGCTGGCATGGTGCCGCTGCGGCGCCATTCCGCTGCCGCGTTCCTGCGTGCCCGGAGGGCGCCTTACCGGGCCCGCGCGGATCGAGACGCTGCGGCTGTGCGGCTGCCAGCCCGTGCTCCGCGTCGAGTTCACGGCGCCGGGCCAGCTCGGGCTGCCCGCCCCGGGCGGCAGTGCCGGTTCGTGATCAGGGGGGCGGCGGCTGGCCGCCGCTGACCAGCTCGGCCACGCCGGACACGTTGCCGCGCCGGATCAGCTCTGCCGTCGCTGATCGCTGGCCCGCGGCGTAGCGGTCGAGGAACGCGACGGTGACCCTGGCTACCAGGCGCTCCTGCGCGTCATCGCCCTCGTAGGGGGCCAGGTGGCCGGCCCCGAGCACGTCGAGGTAGTAGCGGGTGCCTGCGGTATCTGCCTGGTACAGCTGCTGGCTGGCCGATGGCGGGTTGATGGGATCAGCGCTGCCCTGAACGAAAAGTGCTGGCGGGCTGCCGGGACCGAAGTACTTCCCGCCCAGCGGCGGCCATTCCGCGCCGGCCAGCACGACAGCGGCCACGACAGCGTGGTCGGCGCAGCAGGTGTTGCCGGCGACGGCCGCGACGGTGTCGCCGCCGTCGGAGTGCCCGGCCACGGCGACCTGGCGGGGATTCACCAGGCCGGCCAGCGGGCCCCGCGAGTGCTCGCTGAGGGCCAGCAGCCTGCCGATGATGAAGGAAACGTCGCCGGGCTGGTTCTGCAGGTCATCTTCGTCAGCGCCGGCGCCCAGCTGGCAGTTGGTATGCGGGAAGGTCACCGCGGCGACCACGTAGCCGGCACTGGCCCAGGCGTGCAGCAGGTGCGCGTAGGCACCGGCGCATTGCAAGAAGCCCGGCGCGAAAACCACCAGCGGGAAGGGCCCGGCGGCCGGCCTGCCAGCCGAGCGCGGCGTTCCGGCGGCGGCCGGGTAGCGGACGAGAGCCGGCAGGTCGCGGGGCCCGGCCTGGCTGCCGTCCAGGCCGATCCTGGCCGGGTCGACCAGGCTGAGCCGCATCTGGTCGACGGCGTAGCTGCCGATTGGCCCCACGGCCGCCTTCGGCGCGGGCCGCGCTGCGGCGGGACCCGGCGCGGCCGTCCTCGCGGTCCCGGACGGCGCGGCATCCGCCGGGTGCTGCGCCTGGCCGCAGCCGGCGCAGGCCGTGATGAGCGCCATCACCGCGATGGCGCTCACTGCGGCAGCGGCGGCGCGGCTGGTCCCGGCCGTCCGGCACTGACCGCTCACCGGCGCCGTCGCAGCCGCGGGGCAAGCGCTGCGGCGCCGTCGGGAACGCACGGCACCAGAATACTGGTCTTAGCGGCCCGGACGCGGAGGGTTTCTTTTTAACCAAGTCTTCATCTAAGGACGCTCATTGTTCTTAATAAAGCCTTCATCTTTGCCGTTTCTGAAGCGGCAGCAAACATTCTTAACCACATCTGAACTCAGCGAACAGCGTAAGGCAACTGCCCGCCGAATACGATTTACTGCATGACTGAAAGCAAAATGCATTTCGCTGAGATCGCGCCCGCCGCGGATCCGGGCCGACACCGCCTGGCTCGCTTCGCGACCGCGAATACCGTCCGCCGTCAGCACCGTGTCTGGTCCGGCCGGGTGGCGACCTGGGATCAGCACGGCTCAGCCGCTCTGGCGAAGGTAACCGCCGCGGTGATCGCCGCTGCGGCGGTCCGGCCCGGTGAGCAGGTAGCCGACCTCGGCTGCGGCAACGGGCAGCTCAGCCTGCCGCTTGCCGAGCAGGGAGCGCGGGTGCTCGCCATCGACGTGAGCCCGGGCATGGTGCAGGCCCTGACGCAGGAGGCCGGGCACCGCGGCCTGACCGGCCTTGACGCTCTTGCGCTGCCCATCGAGAACCTGGCGCTGCCCGAGAGCAGTCTTGATCTCATCGTGTCGAGCTACGCGCTGCACCACCTGCGGGACGGCGACAAGGCCAGGCTGGCGGACGCGGCCTTCCGCTGGCTGCGCCCCGGCGGCAGGCTCGTGCTGGCCGACATGATGTTCGGCCGCGGTACCTCGAGCCGGGACCGCCAGATCATCGCGTCCAAGGCGCGCGCACTTGCGCGCAAGGGGCCGGG
>CABDXS010000049.1_pt1 | contig 11484 bp, 9 predicted proteins | sample 3421381 | NCBI WGS metagenome assembly CABDXS01 (sample SAMEA5534336, study PRJEB31848) | metagenome | biome: tundra; feature: field; material: soil | place: USA | collected 2013-05 | depth 0.15 m
CCGGTGACCGCATCAACCTGCTCGCCCGCGCGCCACAGCACCTGGGACCACCGCAGCCGCTCGAGTTGCCGGCCAGCCAGCAAGACGGCCACCCCCAGATGCGCGGCCTGGTGAGGCAGCCCGCGAGCAAACCTGACGGCCGCAACCCCGGCCAGTGACACCGCCGCCGCGGCACGGCGACCCGGCACAGCCCCGTCCGGTCTAGCCCGGGACAAGTGTTGACTTGCGCCTGCTCCAGCGCAGCCCGGATGCCGTCGATCACCGCCAGACGCTGGTCAGCAAACGCCCGCAAGGCGCCAGATCTGCCTCGCTCACCAGCATCGGGGACGTTGATGAAAGCGCCCGCAGCAACGGTGCCCACGGGGTGACCGGTCCAGCTCGTCGGACCCCCGGCAGCCACCTGAAAACCCCGGCAGCGGCCATGTGGCCAGCCTCTGCCAGCAGCCGTGACTTGCCGATCCCGGCCGCTCCCTCCACAACGACGGAGCCGCCGGCGCCGCCTGCTGTCGAGGCGACCAGCCGGGCAAGTACGGCGCATTCGCTGTCCCGGCCGCACAGCGGGCCCACGGGCTTGATTATCACAGCGAGGTCCATGATCCGTAAGGCACCAGCGGCCCGTACGGCCGGCTCATTGCCAGGGGCGGGACGGCACACCCCATGACACTCCCTATGTCAACCTCTCCCGGCCGCAGCGATCGACCAATGCAACATACCCGCTGGAAGTTCGCAGCGGCGCCGGTTCCCGACGGGGGGAGCGGCCGGCTGGCAGCAGGAGCAGAGCCCGGTAGCCGTCACCGCGTCATCGGATGCCCGCCGGCGGGGTGGCGCTCAGCCCCGCCGTGCTGACGGTGGCCCGGGCTCCGGCGTCACGGCTTGCGGGCCCGGCCCGGGCACGCCGGGACTTCTGCGCGGCCGGCACCCCGGGGGACTCGTGCCGGGCCGGGTACAGCAGCCGGACGGCCAGCGCGCCGCTGGTGTCCACGGCCACCGGGGACGCCGGAGCCGGTGTTGGGCAGTGGCTTTCCGTCGCCGAGGGTGGCGTGCGACCGGGGATGGACAGCGGCAGCACGCGCGTGGCGACCGCGATTTGCGTAAGTGCCTGTCGGCAACGGGCAGGCGGTGCTTTGTGCACACGGGATAATCCTGGGCCGGCGTCGAAGCCAGCGATGCCGCCGGTAAGACCTGGACGCGCATCCTCTCGGCCGAGCTGAGCTTGAACAGGTCACGTACCAGCTCGTCCATGACTGCGCGAAGCGACTCTTATCCAGCGCAACAGCTCTGCCAGCTAGGCCGGTCGCGGCCTGGCCGGCTCCCTGCCGGGATGTGCCGGTCAGCTCAAGCGGGCAGGCCGGGAGCCCGAGTCACTCCATCACCGTGTCATGCTGGGGCGCCATCTGGCGGCCGGATTACCGGGCCGCAGCCGGATTCCCTGCCGGGTTGTACCCGCGGAGAGCCGGTTCGCCCAGTTCCGGCTGGCCGGGTCCTGGCACGACAGGCAGCGACAGGGCCATCGTCAGGCCGCCGCCTGGCGTGTCTTCGGCCCCCAGCGTTCCGCCCATCGCCTCGGTCAGCCCGCGGGACAGCGCCAGGCCCAGCCCGACGCCGGTGGTGTTGTCGGTGTCCCCCAGCCGCTGGAACGGCACGAACATCCGGTCCCTGTCCTGCTCGGGGATGCCGGGCCCGCGGTCGACGACGCGCAGCTCGACCCATTCCCCGAGGGCGCTGGCGGTGAGCATCGGCGGAGTGCGCTCTGGCGAGTACCGCAGCGCATTGGCGGTCAGGTTGACGATGACCCGCTCCAGGATGGCCGGGTCGACATGTACCTCGGGCAGGTCATGGGGTATGTCGATGACGACCGTCCGGGCCGCCGGCCCGAGATCATCGAGCGAGCGGGCGACGATCTCGGCAAGGTCGGCCGGCCGCGGGAATACCGCCAGCGCCCCCGCATGCAGCCTGCTCATATCCAGCAGGTTGTCGACCAGCCGGGCCAGCCGGTCGAGCGACTCATCGGCGGTCGCGAGCAGCTCATCATGGTCCTCGGCGGCCCACTGGACGTCCTCGGAGCGGAGGCTGGTCACCGCCGCCTTCGCCGAGGCAAGTGGCGTGCGCAGGTCATGGCTGACTGCGGCCAGCAGCGCGGTCCGCATCCGGTCCGCCTCGGCGATCGGCCTGGCGGCCTCCGCCTCAGCTGCCAGCCGCTGCTGCTCGAGTGCCACCACGGCGTAAGCCGCGAAGGCGCCCAGAACCCGGCGATCGGCCGCCGGCAGCGTCCGGCCGCCCAGTGCCAGGCACAGCGTGTCGGTAACCGGGACCTCGACGTCGGCGTCTTCTGGCCGGCTGACGGGCGGTCCGCCGGAAGCCGCCACCGCGGTCCACCCGTCCGCTGGGCTGCGGGCCACGCCCGGCTGTTCGCAGTCGCGCTCCAGCAGCGTCACCGAGTCCATCCCGAACGCTTCCCTGACCCGGTCCAGCACGGCCGGCAGCGCCTGCTGGCCGCGCATGATGCTGCCGGCCGTGGTCACGAGCAGCTGGGACTCGGCGCTGGCCCGGGCGGCCTGCTTGGTACGCCGCGCGGCCTGATCCACAATGGAGCTGACGACCAGGGCGATAGCGACGAATATCGCCAGGGCCAGTGCGTTGTTGGCCCTCGCGATCGTGAATTTGTGCAGCGGCGGGGTGAAATAGTAGTTGAGCAGCAGTGACCCGGCGATGGCCTCGACCACCGCTGGCACGAAACCGCCCACCAGCGCCACCGCGATGACGGCGGCCAGGAAGACCAGCACGTCGGTGGTCAGGTCGAGCTGATGCCGCAGAGCGGCGAGGACCAGGGTCAGCAGCGGGGCGAGGATCACCGCGAGCAGATAGCCGGCCAGCCGGCGCCGCAGCGGCAGGCCGCCGTGTACCCTCGGCAGACCGCGGCCGCGGCCCATCTGCCCGTGCGTGACGATGTGCACATCGATGTCGCCGGACTCCCGGACGGTCCGGCCGCTGACGCCGGGGCCGGTCAGCAGTGCGGTCAGCCAGTTGCGGCGGCTGACCCCGAGCACCAGCTGGGTGGCGTTCTCGGCCCGCGCGAACGTCAGCAGCGCCTCGGGCACGTTGTCACCGACCGCCTGGTGGTAGCTGCCGCCCAGCGACTCCACCAGCCGCCGCTGGGTCGCGAGCGCGGCAGGATCGGCGCCGGTCAGCCCGTCGGACCTGGTGACGTGCAGGGCCAGCAGGTCGCCGCCGGACGAGCGGGCGGCAACCCTGGCCGCCCGCCTGATCAGGGTCTCGCCCTCGGGGCCGCCGGTCAGCGCCACGACGACGCGCTCGCGGGCCTCCCAGGTGTCGTGGATGTCGTGGGCGGTCCGGTACCGCTGCAGGCCCTCGTCAACCTTGTCCGCCAGCCACAGCAGCGCGAGCTCACGCAACGCTGTCAGGTTCCCGGTCCGGAAGTAGTGCGTCAGCGCGGCGTCGATCTTTTCCGCCGGGTAGATGTTCCCGTGCGCCATCCGGCGGCGCAGCGCCTCGGGTGTCATGTCGACCAGCTCGACCTGGTCGGCGACGCGGACCATCGCATCGGGCACGGTTTCGCGCTGCGGGACACCGGTGATCTTCTCAACGACGTCGTTCAGCGACTCCAGGTGCTGGATATTGACGGTCGAGATGACGTCAATCCCGGCCTCGAGCAGCTCCTCGACGTCCTCCCAGCGCTTGGCGTGCCGCGACCCCGGCACGTTCGAGTGCGCGAACTCGTCGACGAGCGCGACGCCGGGCCGGCGCGCGAGCACGGCATCGAGATCCATTTCCTCGAAGAACGTGTCGCGATACGGCAGCCGCTTGCGCGGGATCACCTCCAGGCCCATGACCTGCTCGGCCGTATGCGCCCTGCCGTGAGTCTCGACGTAGGCGACGACGACGTCGGTGCCGCGTTCCTCGCGCCGGCGGCCCTCGCCGAGCATGGCAAAGGTCTTGCCGACCCCCGCTGCCGAGCCAAGGTAAATCCGCAGCTGGCCGCGGCCGTCCGCGGAGCCGCTGGCATTCGAGCTAGCCGCGCTCACGTGGAGCGCCCGGGCCATCTCGTCCGCCAGTCCGTTAGTTCCCGGCTGGCCGGCATCGCCCGCGCTGCCGGCCTCACCCGGAGCAGCTGTATCACCAACGGGGCCGGTGTCTGCCACCCGGCCAGTATCACCCGCCATGTTCATGGCTGGTACCGGTAGCCCATGCCCGGCTCGGTCAGCAGGTGGCGCGGCCGGGCCGGGTCATCCTCCAGTTTGCGCCGCAGGCTGGCCATGTGAAAGCGCAGGTAGTGCGTGCTGCGCTCGTAGCCGGGGCCCCAGACATCGGTCAGCAGCCGCCGGGCGCTCACGAGCTGTCCGGGATGGTTCAGCAGCAGCTCCAGCAGCCGCCACTCCGTCGGGGTCAGGTGCACCGCCTCTTCCGGGCTGGACTGATCGTCGGGCTGGTCCTCGGGCTGGCCGGAACGGCTGACGGTGTATGCGGTCAGGTCGATCGTCCAGCGGCCGAGGATGACAGGTGCCTTCGGCGCGGCACCCGCATCCCGGCGCAGCGCTGCCCGCAGCCGGGCCAGCAGTTCCTCCATGCTGAACGGCTTGGTGACGTAATCGTCGGCGCCGGCATCCAGGGCGCCGATCTTGTCGCCCGATCCGGCCCGCCCGGAGAGCACGATCACCGGCGCGCCGGACCAGGTGCGAAACTCGCGGATCACCTCGGTGCCGTCCAGATCGGGCAGCCCGAGGTCGAGCAGGATCGCGTCCGGCGGCCGGCTGGCCGCCTCGGCAAGAGCCTTGCGCCCGGCTCCTGCCGTGGCGACGTCATAGCCGCGGGCGCGCAGGTTGATCTGCAGTGCCCGCAGCAGCGCGGGCTCATCCTCGACGATCAGGATCCGCGGGCTCCGGGTCATGGCAGCGGGCGCGGGCGGATTCACCGCCCGCGCCCGCATCATCTGCCCTGTCCTCTCGCTTCGCTCAGACCGGGTACTTCGCATCGAGCGCGATGTTCAGCTTCAGAACGTCGACAGTCGCCTCGCCGAGGAACCCGAGCGGCCGCCCCGTGGTGTACTGCTGGACCAGTTTCGTGATCGCTGCCGGGCTGATGTGCCTTGCTGCCGCGACCCGGTTGACCTGGATGGCGGCGTTCTGCGGTGAGATATCGGGATCCAGGCCCGAGCCCGACGCGGTCACCGCATCCGCGGGGATGCTGGAGATCTTGACGTGGTCGAACGCCGCGATCTGCTGCTGGCGCTGCTTGATGTCCTGCACCAGGACCGGGTTGGTCGGGCCCAGGTTCGACGCGGCGGAGAATCCCGGGTCGCAGCCGTAGTCGGTCTTGACGGCTGGATTGACCGCATCGGAGGGGCGCGGCTGGAAGTACTGCGGCAGCGGGCTGCCCTTGGCGTCCACGAACTCCTGGCAGAGCAGGCTGGAGCCGACCACCCGGCCGTGGTAGCTGACCAGCGAGCCGTTGGCCTGTTTGTGGAAGGCCACCTGGGCCACGCCGAACATGACGACCGGGTAGATGATCCCGAGGATCACGGTGAAAAGGAGCAGGCCGCGCAGCGCGGCGATGAGCTGCCGGACGGTGCCTGGGAGACGATTCATGTCAGATCAGCCGCCGAATCCTGGGATGAACTGGATGATGAGGTCGATGGCCTTGATCCCGATGAACGGGATGATCAGCCCGCCGACGCCGTAGATCCACAGGTTCCTGCGGAGCATCGCGGCCGCCGACGATGGCCGGTACCGGACGCCGCGCAGCGCCAGCGGGATCAGCGCGACGATGATGAGCGCGTTGAAGATGATCGCGGAGGTGATCGCCGACTCCGGGCTGTGCAGGTGCATGATGTTGAGCTTCTGCAGACCGGGGTAGACGGCGGCGAACATCGCGGGGATGATCGCGAAGTACTTCGCGACGTCGTTGGCGATGGAGAAGGTGGTCAGCGAGCCGCGGGTGATGAGCAGCTGCTTGCCGATCTCCACGATCTCGATGAGCTTGGTCGGGTTGGAGTCCAGGTCCACCATGTTCCCCGCCTCCTTGGCGGCGGAGGTTCCGGTGTTCATGGCCACGCCGACGTCGGCCTGGGCAAGCGCGGGGGCGTCATTGGTGCCGTCCCCGGTCATCGCGACCAGCTTGCCGCCTTCCTGCTCCTTCTTGATCAGCGCCATCTTGTCTTCCGGCGTGGCCTCGGCCAGGAAGTCGTCCACGCCGGACTCATCCGCGATCGCCCTGGCGGTGAGCGGGTTGTCCCCGGTGATCATGACGGTCTTGATGCCCATCTTGCGCATCTCGGCGAACCGCTCGGCGATGCCCTCCTTGACGATGTCCTTGAGGTGGATCACGCCGAGCGCGCGGGCCGTTCCGTTGGACCGCTCAGCGACGACCAGCGGGGTACCGCCGGCCGAGGAGATGCCGTCCACCAGCTGGCCGAGGTCATCTGCCGGGATGCCGCCGCTTTCGCGGATCCAGTGCGCGACCGAGGATGCCGCGCCCTTGCGGACCTCCCGGCCGTCGGCCAGGTCCACCCCGCTCATCCGGGTCTGCGCGGTGAACTCGACGAACTCCGCGCCCTGCAGCTCGCCTTGCGCGCGCTCGCGCAGTCCGTACTGCTCCTTGGCGAGCACTACGATGGAGCGGCCTTCCGGGGTGTAGTCGGCCATGCTGGACAGCTGCGCGGCGTCCGCGAGGTGCGCTGCGGTGACGCCGCCGACCGGGACGAACTCGCTGGCCTGCCGGTTGCCGATGGTGATCGTGCCGGTCTTGTCCAGCAGCAGCGTGTTCACGTCACCGGCCGCTTCCACGGCCCGGCCGGACATGGCCAGCACGTTGCGCTGGACCAGCCGGTCCATGCCGGCGATGCCGATCGCCGACAGCAGCGCCCCGATCGTGGTCGGGATCAGCGCGACCAGCAGCGCCACCAGGATGACCGTGCTCTGCGGCGCCTTGGAGTAGAACGCCATCGGCTGCAGCGTGATCACCGCGAGCATGAAGATGACCGTGAGCGCGGCAAGCAGGATGTTGAGCGCCAGCTCGTTCGGCGTCTTCTGCCGCTGCGCGCCCTCGACCAGTGCGATCATCCGGTCGATGAAGGTCTCGCCGGGCTTGGAGGTGATCTTCACCACGATCCGGTCGGACAGCACCTTGGTGCCGCCGGTCACCGCGGACCGGTCGCCGCCGGACTCCCGGATGACCGGAGCGGACTCGCCGGTGATCGCCGACTCGTCCACCGAGGCCACGCCCTCGACGACGTCACCGTCGCCGGGGATTATCTCGCCGGCCTCTACCACGACGTGGTCACCGAGCGTCAGCTCGGTGCCCGGCACCTCCTCGATCCGGGTCTTCTCCTGGCCGGCCCGCCAGCCGACCAGCCGCCGCGCCACGGTTTCCCGCTTGGTCCGGCGGAGCGTCTCGGCCTGTGCCTTGCCGCGGCCCTCGGCGACGGCCTCCGCCGTGTTAGCGAAGACCACGGTGAGCCAGAGCCAGACGGTGATCGTCCAGTTGAAGACCGACGGCGCGGCTATGGCCGAGCCGGTGGTCAGCGCGGCGCCGACCTCGACGACGAACATGACCGGGTTCCTGATCTGGACCCGCGGATCCAGCTTCTTGAACGCGTCCGGAGTTGCCTTCCAGAGCGTCCTGGCGTCGAGCGTGCCGCCGCCGATCCGGTGCGGCTGGCTGTCGGCCGGCTTGTCGTCCGCGCCGGCCGGGACCCCTGGTGTGGTTGTCACAGACATCAGTGCAGTCCTTCTGCGAACGGGCCCAGAGCGAGGGCCGGGAAGTAGGTCAGGCCGACGAGGATGAGGATGACGGCGACGAGCATGCCGACGAACAGCGGTGTGCGGGTGTCCAGCGTGCCCGTGCTCGCGGGCACCGGTTGCTGTCTGGCCAGCGAGCCGGCCAGGCCGAGCGCGAAGATCTCCGGCGCGAACCTGCCGAGCAGCATCACGATGCCGCCCACCGTGTTGTACCAGGTCGTGTTGGTCGTGAGGCCCGCAAAGGCGGAGCCGTTGTTGTTGGCCATCGAGGTGAACGCGTACATGATCTCGGTCAGGCCGTGCGGGCCCGGGTTGAGAATCGATGCCTGCGGTGTCTTCAGCCCGATGGACAGCCCGGCCGCGGTAAGGATCACTACGGGCAACGTCAGGAAGTAGAGCGCCGCGTATTTCATCTCGGTGGGCCGGATCTTCTTGCCGAGGTACTCCGGGGTCCGCCCGACCATCAGACCGGCGACGAACACCGTGACCATCGCCAGCACGAGGATGCCGTACAGTCCGGCGCCGACGCCGCCCGGAGCGATCTCGCCCAGCGCCATGTCGAACAGGGCGATACCGCCGCCGAACGGGGTGAACGAGTCATGGAAGGAGTTCACCGCGCCTGTCGATGTCACCGTCGTCGACGCCGCGAACACCGAGGAGCCGGGAATGCCGAACCTGACCTCCTTGCCCTCCATCGCGCCATGCGCGAGCTGCGGCGCGATACCGGCGTGCTGCGCCTCGAAGAAGCTGATGCCGCCGACTGCTGCCAGCCAGATGATCACCATGACGGCCAGCAGTGCGTAGCCCTGCCGGTTGTCCTTGACCATCTTGCCGAACGTGCGCGGCAGCGAGAACGCCGTTAGCAGCAGCAGGAAGATCTCGAACCAGTTCGTGAACGGGTTCGGGTTCTCGAAGGGGTGCGCGGAGTTGGCGTTGAAGAAGCCGCCGCCGTTGTTGCCCGCGTCCTTGATGACCTCCTGCGAGGCTACCGGTCCGCCGACGATCGTCTGGTGTGCGCCGGACACCGTGGTAACGGTGTGATAGGCGGAGAAGTTGTCGATCACGCCCGTCGCTGCGAGGATCAGCCCGCCGACGACGGCGAGCGGGATCAGGTACCGGATCGTGATCCTGGTCAGATCTACCCAGAAGTTGCCGAGCTTGTCGGTCCTGGACCGGGTGAACCCGCGGATCAGCGCGATCGCGACGACGATGCCGACGCCGGCGGACAGGAAGTTCTGCACCGCCAGCCCGGCCATCTGCACCAGGTAGCCCATGGTGGACTCGCCGCCGTAGTTCTGCCAGTTGGTGTTGGTGACGAACGACGCGGCGGTGTTAAAGGCGAGCGCGGGCGGGACGTTGGCCATCCCCAGCGACAGCAGCAGGTAGTGCTGCAGCCGCTCCAGGCCGTACAGGAACAGCACGCTGACCAGGGAGAACGCCAGCATGGAGCGCAGGTACGCGCTCCATTTCTGGTCAGCTGACGGGTTGATGCCGATCACCTTGTAGATGCCGCGCTCGACCCGCCAGTGCTTGTCGGTGGTGAAAATGCGGGCCATGTAGTTGCCGACCGGCACGTAGCACGCGGCCAGTGCGGCCACGAGCAGGGCGACCTGCAGCCAGCCCGCGAGGGTGCTATTCATCAGAACCTCTCAGGCATGACGAGAGCAAGGAACAGGTAAACAACCAGCAGAATGCCGAAAATCAGGCCGATCAGGTTCTCAGCGCTCAAAGCGCTCAACCCCCTTCAGCAGCAGGAAGAGCACGGCAAACACCACGATCGTCAGGCCGATGTAGAGAACGTCGGACACGGGGCCCTCCCAGGCTTTCGCGTTGGACGAGCCCCAGTGAACCGCGCTGAACAGGCGAAAAGCGGCACCCATGCGCGACCCATGCGCGGCTGAAGTGATCCCTAACAGAACCCATGCGCGCTGCGACTGAGCTGCCGCAGGCGCAGAAGGTGGCGGCTTGTCCATCAGCGGATCCTGGCTACCGACACTCGGCGTGGTGGACGGCCTTGTGCAGGAGCATCGCGACGTGGTTGTCGAACAGGGATAGCGGCATAAGCCAGCGTCAGTGGACGAACCAGGCAGTCCCCGGGCAGTCCCCGCGCCGGCGAGCATGATCAGAACTCCGACGGCCACGAATGCCCGGTCCGCGAGCCGCCTTTCCCGGCCGTAGACGAGGACGTCCTGCGGATCTACGGGGTCATACCAGACGAGCAGACGAGCACCTTCTGGCCGGGACGAAGCGACGCGGCCTTCCTGGCCGGCTCGGGAGAGATCCGCTCTACCACCCGCCCGTCCGCGAGCGCGTACTGGATCAAGGTCCGGCGCGATGACCCCTGCGGCGGTTCGCCCGCGACGGCCGGCGGTGCCACCGCCATTGCCCGGGCTGACACGCCGTCGCGGCGCAGGTGCCGGGCGCGGCGCATTCCGGACAGGCCAGCTAGCAGCGCCAGCCCGCCCGCCACCGCGAACCAGCCTCCGATCAGGATCGACATCCCGAGCCAGGCATTCCTTTCCCCCGCGTTCCCGCGCCCGCCGGCCCATGGCGGCCGCGCGCGGACCTTCTTACGTAGACGACGTCGGGGTGATGTCCTCCGCGACCAGTACCGCGTGCACCCGCTCGAGGCTCTGGCGACGACGCAGCTCGAGGTTCGCTGCCCCCTGCCGGGCCGGCGAGACCGAAGCTTGCGTGGCGCACCACTGCGAGAGCAGGGACACTGCCCGATGATCGTCACTGTCGAGGGCCACCAGCAGCGTGGCCGCCCGCTGCGGATGGGCGGGCCAGTCGACCAGCAGGAGGACGAGGGGCGGCTCATCTGGTTGCGGGATGATCGCCCGCACATGAAGCTCTGGCCAGTCGAGCGCAGAGGCGGGCTCGGGCGCGGCGACCTTGCCCGCAAGCGCCAGCGCGTCCAGATTGCCGACATGGACCAGCCGCGCGGTCCAGGCCAGCCCCGCAGCGGCGACAGCCAGGACCACGGCCGACAGCGTGGCCGCCAGTATCACGCAACGAGAATAACCCGTGACCGAGCAGCGAGTTCCGTCACGCAGCCGCGCGCTGATCGTCGGCGTCGCCGGTTCGCCTCACCCCACGGGATAAGCGCCTTCGCCAGTTTCGCCGGGACCACCGGCAGCCGGGCGCGCAAGGCACTGAGTCAAGGGCCGCGGTACCTGGCGCCGATCTTTCATCCGACGATGCGCTCGCCGATCGGGCCGAGTATGAGCATGGGAAAGTAGATCAGGCCGCCGACGATCACGATCACCCCGAGCAGGAACACGACGAATGTCGGCCCGGAGGTGTCGAGGGTGGCCCTCGTGCGGGCGTGGACACGCGCCCCGGCAAGTGAGCCGGCGATGGCGAGGGCCAGCACGATCGGCACGAAACGCCCGACTAGCATGACCAGGCCGAGCGTGGTGTCATACCAGGGCGTGCTGGCCGACAGCCCGGCGAAGGCGCACCCGTTGTTGTTTGCGACCGAGGCGAAGGCGTAGGTGACCTCGGTCAGGCCGTGCATGCCGGGGTTGAGGATCGACCGGGTGCCGGCTCCGAGCACGAGGGACATGCTCCCGAATACGAGGACCACAATCGGGATCGTCAGCACGTAGGCGACGACCAGCTTCATCTGCGGTGCGCGGATCTTCTTGCCCAGGAATTCCGGGGTGCGGCCGACCATCAGCCCGGCAATGAAGACGGCCAGCAGCGCGAGCACGAGCATGCTGTAGAT
>CABDXS010000085.1_pt1 | contig 11026 bp, 10 predicted proteins | sample 3421381 | NCBI WGS metagenome assembly CABDXS01 (sample SAMEA5534336, study PRJEB31848) | metagenome | biome: tundra; feature: field; material: soil | place: USA | collected 2013-05 | depth 0.15 m
ATGCTCGATGCCGGCAGCGCCCGGCACGGCGCGCTGCCGGACCGGTGCCATCGCGCCGGTGATCGGATCGCGGTCGCTGAACGCCACGAGGAAAGGCTTGTCCCAGGCGGACAGCTCGCGCCAGGCAGCACGGTTGGCGGCTGCCGCCGGGTCAAGCGGCAGGCACCGCCTCCGGCAGCGGTCTCTGGCAGCCGGACTGCACCAGCCGGGACACCTCCAGTCGCGGCGCGATACGCACTACCTCGCGGAACCGCAGCCGGACCTCGGGCATGGGCTGATCACCGGCGGGGAGCCCGGTGCCAGCCGCTACTACCCCGGGCGAACCGGTCCGGTTGCCCGGCCACCAGCCGCAGGCCGATCAGGCCGCCCCAGTCCTGCCCGACTAGGGTCAGCCCGCGCAGGCCGAGTCCGTCGAACGCGAACCGCCGGATCCACTCCACCTGCCGTTCATAGGTGTGATCGCCCATCTCGGCCGGCTTGTCCGACCGGCCGAATCCGACAAGGTCAGGCGCGATGGCGTGCAGCCCGGCACCGGCCAGCACCGCCATGACGCGGCGGTACAGAAACGACCAGCTCGGCTCCCCGTGCAGGAGCAGCACCGCCTCGCAGTCAGAGCGCCCCGCTTCCACGTAGCCGATCTGCAAACCGCCGACATCGACGCAACGCAGCTGGTAGGCAAAATCCGGCAGGGCCGCGAAACGGTCCGCCGGAGTGCGCAGTACTCGCATGCGATCATGCTGCCACTGCGGCCGGAGCTCGAGCCATGGTGCCGGCGCCCATCACCGGGTGTCTGGCCAGCGAGAGCACGGCTGGGCCAGCGGTGCCCGCACCGTTGCGATCGCTAGCGTCGTCAGCCTGTTCATCGGCCTGGTCTGGGTGAACACCATTGCGCGCAGTACTGCTGGCTGCTGATCGCTGCCGCACCATGGGCGGCGGATCGTCGGGCGGCCCGCCATGCCGGACCGGCGGACGGTCCGCCTGACGAGGAAGTCCAGGGCCAGTGGCGCGGGCCAGGCCGTTCCTTCGGCACATGGCGCTGCGGACGCGATGCTCGCCGGATCGCACGTAGGATGACCGAGGTCAAGGGCTCGCTCGCGGCCCGAAGCCGATCTTGAACCAGCGCTGAGACCGTGGGGAGTGATCCGAAGGGACGCTCCCGCCACGCGACCGCGGATTCATGGCGTCTTCATAATCTGCTGGCAACATGGAACCGGTGGGGCGCAACCGATGAGGAGCAACTAGGTGCATGGCGACCCTCCATTTCGTCAGCGGTCTGGAGTAGCTGGCCGGGGAACGGACCCGAGTAGGAGCATGCCCGGCCCGGGCACTCCAGACGGCACTCGAAGGCGGGAGCGCGACGTGCATGAGCCTGGCCGGCCCTCGCGCCGGGCAAGGCAGGATACTTTTCGCGCGCGCCGGTCCCGGAGGCGGGACCGGCGCCGGCGGATCCGTGCCGCACGGCGGACGATCGTCGGCCGCCACCCCTTTCTGGCGGTCTTGTGCGTGGTTGTCCTCGTCCTCACGCCCGTGTGGGTGTCGCTGGGCAGCGCGCTGACCAACCCTGCACTCGGCGCCTCCGCCGGCCCGCGGGGAGCCGAGTGGTTCCGCGACCATGGCGGAAGCTCGATCGTAAACTGGGTCGAGAACTTCTGGTACTCCCACCATCCGCCGCCGGTCGGCGGCAAGCCCCCCAGCAGCGCCATACCCAACCTCGGGTCAGGTGGGAAACAGGACGGCGCCGCGCCGCGTTCAGCTATTGCTCACCTCAAGCGTCCGGCCCGGATGACGTCCCCGGCCGGCAGCCGACTGCCCGGCGAAGGAGCATGGCATCCCGTGGGCCGACGGGTTGGCGGCCTTCCCGCAGTCTACGAGACCTGGGTGCGCCCCGACGCCGTCCATACCAGCCTGGTTATCGGCGTGGCCTGGATGGATACCAAGCTGCTGCAGGCGGCGCTGTACTCGGGAAGCACCATCCCCGGCGGCGGGCGATTCTCGCACACTGCGCCGATCCCGCCTAGCGCCGCGACGAGCCTGGTAACGGCCTTCAACGCCGGTTTCCTCATGAATAATGCGGAGGGCGGCTACTACACCGACCACCGGACGATCATTCCCCTGCGGACAGGCGCGGCGTCTGCTGTTATCTACCGCAACGGCTCGATCAACATCGTCGACTGGGGCTACGGTAAAGCCAAGCTCACTCCGGATGTCGTCTCGGTGCGGCAGAACCTCGACCTGCTGGTTAACTACGGCAAGCCGGTGCCCGGCCTCAATCCGAATGACACCAGCCAGTGGGGCTTTACCCTGGGCAATGCGGTCTACGTGTGGAGATCCGGCCTCGGCGTCACGGCCAGCGGCGCGCTTGTCTATGCGGGCGGGCCCGGGCTCAACATCACCACGCTAGCTGACATCCTCGCCAGGGCCGGGGCCGTCCGGGCCATGGAACTGGACATCAACACCGACTGGGTGAACTTCGCGAGCTACGACCCGCACGGCGCGACACCAGCGGCGCCCGCGACCGGAACGGATCTGCTGCCGAGCATGTTCGGCGGCCCGGGCCGGTATTTCGAGTCGTGGTGGTCGCGCGACTTCTTTGCGATGTCGGCCAGGGCCGCGCCACCACCAGCCAGTTCCAAGCGAGCGGTGGGCTGACCCTGCCAGGAAGGCCGCGGTCCAAAAGGCGGAAGACACTGGTGGCTCCGCCGCCCGCTGATCGCGAGTACGGCAGGGTGAGGTTATGAGGCTATCGCGGCCTGAGCTTGCCGATCCGGGACTTTCCGCCCTGAAAATCGCGGTGCGGGCCGCAATTGTCATGCCTGCCGTCTTCGCCGTTGCCTCGCAGCTGATCCAGCAGCCGCAGGCAGAGATCTTCGCGTCCTTCGGCTCCTTCGCCATCCTCATCTTTGTCGACTTCGGCGGTTCTCCCAGGAGCCGGTTCACCGCTTACCTGACCCTGGCGGTCACCGGCGCGGTGCTTGTTGTTCTCGGCACGCTGTGCTCCCGGAACGCCTGGCTTGCCGCGGTCGCCATGGCGGCAGTCGGGTTCGCGATCCTGTTCTCCGGCCTGATTAACGGCTACATCGCAGCCGGAGGAACGGCGGCGATACTCGCCTTCGTCCTGCCGGTCTCGATACCGGCACCGCTGTCGGCTATCCCATGGCGCCTGGCCGGATGGGGTCTGGCGGCCACCGCGGGGATCTGCGCGGTCATGCTGCTGTGGCCGCCGCGGCGAAGCGGCACCTTGCGAGGTCAGGCTGCGCAGGCCTGCCTCGCACTCGCCGGCCTGGCGCATTGCGCCGCCGCCGGCGATCAGCAGGCCACCGCGGCAAGCGTCGCTGCGGCCGCCGAGGCCGTCGGTGACGTCCGCAGGAAACTCCAGGCGACACCGCACCGGCCGACCGGGCCGGCCGGGCAGGCCGCCGCGCTCGCCGCGCTCATCGACGAACTCGAGTGGCTGCTCGTCTCACTCCGGGCCGTGGCTGGCTCAGCCGGGGCCGAGCTGTGCCGGGACGAGAACGCCGAGGCCATGGCCGCAGCCGCAGCCGCGCTGCGCGCCTGCGGGGCGCGGCTGGCCGGGGGTGGTGACGAGCAACCCGACACCGGGCGGCTGGAGATGGCGCAGGAGGCCGTGGTGCGAGCGCTCGCACAGCGGATCTCTCAGCTGCCGGCGGCCATGGACGACCGGGCGCTCGAGGCGCTGGTCGGCCGGTCATTCCGGATCCGGGCGATCTCTTACACGACGCGGCAGATCGCTGGCTACGCACTCGCCGCCAGCGGCGCCGCCCATGAGGCAGCGGGCGTCGCGGCGGTCCAGCCCGGTCGGTCCGCCGCCGGGGACGGACGGCACCGGGCAGGCACAGCGCGCCGGCTGGCCCCGCTGCCCGCGGCCCTCCATGCTGTACGGCAATTTGCCGTACAGCATGCCAGCTCACGCTCGGTGTGGTTCCGGAACAGCATCCGCGGGGCGGCCGGGCTGGCCATCGCGGTGTTCATCGCGCAGCGGGCTGACCTGCAGCACTCCTTCTGGGTGGTCCTGGGCACGCTGTCGGTGCTGCGCTCGAATGCGCTGGGCACCGGCAGGTCGATTGTGAGCGCGCTCGCCGGGACAGCTGCCGGGATCGTGGTCGGCGCCGCGATCCTCCTTGCCCTGGGCGGCAGCGACCCGGTGCTGTGGGGCGTTCTCCCGGTTGCGGTGCTCGTCGCCGCCTACGCCCCGCGAGTGATCTCGTTCGCGGCAGGCCAGGCCGCGTTCACGGTCGTCCTCCTCGTGCTGTTCAACATCATTGAGCCAACCGGCTGGAAGGTGGGGCTCATCCGGATCGAAGACGTCGCGATTGGCTTCGCCGTCAGCCTGGGAGTTGGCGTGCTGTTCTGGCCGCGCGGCGCGGCGACTGCGCTGCGGGAGAACCTGGCCGCCGCGTACTCACGCGGCGCGGACTACGTCGCAATAACCGCGCGGCTGCTGACCGGCAGCGCCCATCCCGGTGATCCCGCCCAGGCCGCGCAGGCCGCCACTGTCGCCGTCCACCGGCTCGATGACGCGTTCCGCCAGTACCTGGCTGAACGCTCCGCGAAACGGGTGAACCCGGAGAGCCCGGCAGTCCTGGTCGCAGGTGCGTCCCGGGTGCTGCGCGCCGGACGGTCGATGGCGGCCCTGGACGCAATGCTGACCGGCGACGGGCGCAGCGCGGGCCTCGGCCCGTACGGCGAGAGCATGAACGGGCAGGTGGAGGCCGTGCGCTCGTGGTACGTCACGCTTGGCGACTCCCTCGCCAACGGCACATCTGTTCCGCCGCCGCAGCCACCTGACCCGGAGAGCCGCCGACGGCTGCTGCGTTACGTGCGGGACTCCATCGCCAGCGGCGAGGCTCCGGCCCAGCACAGAGCGCTTCTCGTGCTGTGGGCCAGCCAGCACCTCGACATTCTGCGGCGGCTGGAAGCACATCTTGCCGAGCAGGCGGGTGCGGCGTCAGCCGCGCTGCCGGGCCGATGACCAGGCTCGCACCGCGCGGTACTGCGGGAGTACTGATGCTGCGGGAGCACTGTGCCGGGCGCGGCGTAGCGTTGATGTGGTGAGAGCCGTAATTTTCGATGGAACCCGCAGCGTGCTCGTCCGCGAGGTCGACGATGCCGGCATCGAGGAGCCGACCGATGCGCTGATCCGGATCACCTCCAGCGCCATCTGCGGGACCGACCTGCACATGTACGACGGGCGGACCGGCGCCGAGCCGGGCCTGGTTTTGGGCCACGAGCCGCTGGGCGTGATAGAAGCCACCGGACCCTCGGTGGAGCTCGTGTCACCGGGCCAGCGGGTGGTAATCCCCACCCACCTCTACTGCGGGCTGTGCTACAACTGCGCGCGCGGCTACTCAGCTGCCTGTCTGAGGGTGCGCCCCGGAGGTTTCGGTGCAGCATACGGCTATGCGGGAATGGGAGGCTACCGGGGCGCCCAGGCGGAGCTGCTGCGGGTGCCATTTGCCGACGCCAACTGCATTCCGCTGCCCGGTGAGCCGGGCGATGACCGCGAGGACGACTTTGTCTTGCTCGCGGACGCCTTCGTGACGGGCTGGCACGCCACCGAGCTCGCCGAGGTTACTCCCAGCTGCACGGTCGCGGTATTCGGCGCGGGCGCGGTCGGGCTGCTGGCCGCCTACTCGGCCATTCTGAAAGGCGCCAGGGCCGTGTACGTGGTTGACCGGGTGCCCGAGCGCCTGGAAATGGCCGGCGAGCTGGGTGCGGTACCGGTGGATTTCTCGACCGGAGATCCGGTCGAGCAGATCCGTGAGCTCCGTTCCCGCGCCGGCCTGCCGCTGGGCGAGGAGAACATGGGCGGAGTCGACAGGGGCATCGATGCCGTCGGGTTCCAGGCGGCTGACCGCGACAATCCGGACCAGGAACGTCCGGACCAGGTCATCAGCGACCTTGCCCGCCTGGTTGACCCCACTGGCAGGCTGGGGATCGTCGGCGTCTACGCCGAGCGTGACCTGCATCCGGCACCCAGCGGCAGGACAGACGGCTCGCTGCAGGTCCCGTGGGCCACCCTATTCGCCAAGGGCGTGCGGGTCGGCTTCGGCAGAACCAACGACCGCCGCTATACGACCATGCTGCGGGACCTAGTCGTATCCGGGCGGGCGAAGCCGGGGCGGATAGTCACTCACCACGGGAGCCTCGATGCTGCGCCGGCACTCTACGAGAAGTTCGGCCAGCGGGCCGCAGGAGTGGTCAAGGCGGTACTCACGCCCCCGGGATGATCCAGGTGGCTCCCCGGGTCTCACCATCCGTAGATCCGCGCCGGCAGCTCATGCAGCGGGAGCTGATCAGGTCCGGGGTAGGCGATCATCACGACAATGTCGTCCGGATCTCGTCCTTCGACCACCGTGGCTCGCCCGCTGGTCCGCGTCTCGCGGTGGGCCGAGCGCTCCCTGAGCAGCCGCTCGCATCGATGCAGATCCTCTTCCCCGTCTGCGGTCCAGATCACGTACTGCACGCCTACGCTGCCGAGTGCGTGAGCGGCGTTGGCGCCCATCGCACGCAGGATCAGCTGTGAGCCGTCCGCGCTGATCAGCAGCGCAGCGGACGAGCTTCGGTCGGCAACTTCGAGCGCAAGAACCGCTAGGTAGAAGCTCACCGACCGGTCGAGGTGCTGCACGAACATGACCGCCGAGCCGAGCCGGGCACCGTGCGCCATCTGGACCCTCCAATTCGGGAACGTGCACAGCCTGCCAGGCCGGGCGCCACCAGTCTCGCGCGCCCGCCTTCCGGCGGGGCGCCCGCATCCGCTTTCCGTCGAGCCCGCTGCGTGGCCAGCGCACCGGTCGGGCGCTGCAACCAGGCGCATCGCTGAGTTATCACTGCGGGCTCAGCGCTGGAAGTCACGCGAAATGATCGCGTCGAACGCGCGGTCCGGGAGCACTTTGCGGCCCGGACTGCCGTGCCCGCTCCCTTGCCGACGGGGTAGCGGGCGCGCGGATTCGGGGTCGTGGCGGCGCATAGATCTTCTTGGCGACGACGACCGGCCTGCCTCCTCAAGAGAGACATCCTCAAGACCCGTGGGAGCTGTAGCCGGCATCATTGACGAGCACATCGATGCGACCAGTCTCGGCGATGACCCGCTCGGCGCCTGCGGTCATCGACGGAGTCGTCGGTGAGATCCGTGCTGAAGGTGCGAATGCCCCGGGCGGTGAGTGGCTGCATGCGCTCTGTTCGGCGGGCCACCGCGAACGCAGTGCCGCCCCGGCCCGCAGCAGCCGAGCCGTCTCCGCTCCAAGTCCGGACGAAGCGCCCGTGACGAGGGCGATCCTGGAGTCCGGTGCCACCGGCATCAGCCTTCTAAGCGGGCGCCGCTGACGACGAAGAGGACGGCGATGGGGATGGCGAGTCGGATGGTGCTGACGTGGACGACGCCGACGGAGCGGGCGACGTAGACGGAGTAGGCGACTGCGGCGGCCGCGATGAAGATCCGCCAGCTGATGACCTCGATGGTGACGGCGACCGGGAATGCGACGTCCGCGGCGGAGCCGGCGACGGCTTCCTCAGCGGCAGCGGAGCAACTGGCAGCGAGCCGCCCGGAGACGGGGATGGCCCGAGCTCGCCGGGAAATAGGACCAGTGCCGGCCGGCCGGTGTGCCTTCTGGGCGATCGCGCGGGCGAGGCCAACGACGACGAGGAGTTAGCAGAATTAGCCAGGGCAGGGCCATGCGACCCTGGTGTCGCCGTTGCCGCGGCGGCCGCCGCGCCTGCATCGGCAGTCGGCGTTGCGGTCACCTTATAGAGCAGGCCGCCGGCCGCGACGAGCACAACGAGCGTCGCTGCGGCGACGATCGCCCGCGGGGGGACGCTCCGCAGCCGCCGGGCCGCGCCGCGCCGCTGCCTGCGCCGGGCCGTCACGCCACGTTCGCCTGGACTGCCGAGCGGGCCTGCGGCTTCGCCCGGAGAGCCGGGTGCCGCGTCGAGCGCCGTACTCATGATCCGCGCTCGGAGCGTGGCGGGCGGGATCGCCAGCGGCACCGCGGCGATCAGCTGCGGGCTGAAGATCTGCCGCCGACTATCCTCGGTGCAGCTGGCACAGGACTCGATGTGACGGGTAAGTCGCTTGCGGAGCTGGGGTGTCAGCGGTGCCGACTCAGGATCCCACTCCCCGGCGATGGTCGCCGGGATCGGGCAGCCCTGCCAGCCCGCGCGCAGTACCGCGACGGCTGCGGCCGACTGCCGGAACCGGCTGGCCGCGCCGGTCAGCAGTGCCTGCGCCCAGCTGGGGGATACACCAAGCGTGTCGGCCAGGCCGCCGCGTTCGATGCCGTGCCGGAACGCCAGGCTGAGCACCTCGCGATCGCGATCGGACAGCCAGTCGAGGGCAGCCGCCACGACCAGCAGCCGCTCCCTCCTGCGCACTTCGGCCTCGATGTCGGCGACCGAGATGTCCGCGGTTTCGGCATCGGTCTCCGCAAGACCGGCCGCCCTGGTACCGGCGCCGGCAAGCCAGGCCTGCGCGGTCTCGTCCGCGGCAAGCCAGGCGTCCGTGGTCTCAGCCTCGCCAGTCTCAGCCTCGCCAGTCTCAGCCTGCGTGGTCTGAGCCTGCGCAGTTTCAGCAGCAAGTTCCCGCAGGCACTGCCGGCGAGCGATGGAAAAGATCCAGCCGCGGAGCCGATCAGGGTCCCGCAGCGCGCCAATCTCGGCGGCGGCCGCGATCAGCGTTTCCTGCACGGCTTCCTCGGCTGCGGCGCGATTGCGGAGAAGTCCCGCGCAGTAATCGAATAGGTGCGCGGCAGTGGTGTCATACAGGTACGCGAGCACATTCGGGCCGACGCCCGCGGCTCTGCCGACAGCGCTCGGGCCTTCAGCGGGCCCACCGCCGATCTCAACCGACATGCGACCTCCCTGCGGCTCGGAGGACTGGGCGGATGCGGGCGCCGCTAGTCGCCTTTTAACCTGCCAAATGCCAGCTCGGCGGGCAAGTCGGCAAGTATTTAAGATGCAGGCCCTGCTTACCTTATGCCCACGTTGGCAGTCGATTGTACTTAGCTGCGGACTGCGCTCCTGGCGGGCCGCAAACGGCGGCCCTGAGCCGTGTGGTCGAATGAGTACATCTGGGGCGCAGCTGCACGTAATCCCGCGGGCTCCGCGTGCTGGGCTGATCCGCCGCCGTCATAACACGCTGGCGGCAGTGCTGACCTGGCAAGAGCACAGCGAGGCTGTGCGGACTGCCGCTGGGGCATCCAGAACCGTGGGACTGGCATGAACGTAGCACTCAAGATCGCCGCAGCCGCGGCAGCGCTGGTCGGCGCAGGGCTTGCTTCCGGGTGCGGTGCGCAGACGGCGAGCACGCCCAGCGTCACGATCCAAGGCTGCGCGGACTACGGAGCACGCGCGATCCGCCATCACGTCACGGTGACTTCGGTGCCCGCCGCCTGCCGGGGCCTGAGCAAGGCAGGGATCAATGAGTCCGTCGGCCGGGCCATCCACCTGGTGGCGGGAGGCTGGCGGAAGTCTGTCTCGAGGAAGCTTGCCGGGCTGGCCGAGCCAGCCTGGGTCGGCTGGTCACTGCTCCCCGGCCCGCGGCGAGCGCTGTTCCGCCCAGCATCACGCAGCCAACTCCCGTTCGCGGCACGGGCATGGATGTAACTGTTGGTGTCGCCGCGCTCGCATCCTGGCTGCTCACCGCTGGCAGCGGCGCCTACCTGCTCGGCACCTGGATCGTCGGCGGCGGCATCCACCTGATGCGCGGTGGCACCGGGGGCCTGCCTCCCACGGTTGTCTTCGGGCATTTCGGGCTGGCCGTCGCGGGTCTCCGGGGACGCCCGCCGGTGCGGGCGGCGTAGCCGCAGCGGCGGCGGTCGCCACCGGCACAGCGCCGGCCCGAGGGCGCCTGCCCGTCCTGGTCATTGCCGTACATGGCGCGCTTGCCACTGCCGCGTTGCTCTTCGCGCTGCTGGCGGCAGTGGGGGCGACGGGAAGCTGACGCTACAGAAAGCCGGCCAGCCAGGAGTGCACCTCGCCGACGCGATGCGCCAGCAGCGTGAGGTGCCCGTCGTGGTCAAGCAGCCCGGCCTTCGCCGCGGGAATCCTCGAGGCCAGCCACTGCCCGTGCCCGAAGGGCACGAACTTGTCCTGCCGCCCGTGCAGCAGCAGGACGGGAACCGAGATATCCGCCAGGTCGAGCCCCCACGGCCCGAGGTGTGCGCGGCTGTCCTCCCACCATCCCTCGACGCCGGGGGCCAGCCCGTCGCGACACAGCGCACGAGGTATTCGGCCATGGCGCCGCGCCAGACGGCGGAGTCCGCGGGCGTAAGCAGGAACTCAAGCCGGGCTAGCTCATCCGGCGATGCTCGGAGAAGCGCCGCCCGGTCCTCCTGAAGTTTCGCGCGTGCCGCCTCCTGGTCCCGCAGCAGCAGCCGGAAATCATCGACGTTGGCTTGTCCCATTCCGGCGAACCAGTCGAGGCCGTCAGCATCGAACGGAACCGCTGACGCGAGCGAGGCCGCGGCGACGACAAGACCGGGAAGGAGGGCCGCGCAGGCAAGGGCGTGGGGACCACCGCCGGAGATGCCCCATACGGCGAGCCGGTCGATTTCCAGGGCGGCGCAGATCGCGCGCACATCCGCCGCGCAGTCGGCGAAGACGCGGCCGGGCCGGGTGGCCGATCCACCATAACCAGGCCGGTTATAGCTGATTAGGCGCAAACCGCGTACTGCGGCATCTATCCCGGCCGGCTCGAATTGGGAGTCCCCATCTGGACCAGAACCGGCCTGCCGCCAGGGTTGCCGGTTTCCTCGACGGCCAGCATCCGGCCGTCCGGCGTTGCGACCATCCGATCCACAGCCGCTCCTTCTCCGAACGTCGCAGCAATCGCGCGCAGGCGACTCCGGCAAAGTAAGGCAATTGCGGTCACGGCCCGGATGCGGGCGGTCGGCCGGATTCGGCCCGCTTCGCCAGGGTAGGGATCATGCAGGCCAGGGCATTTCCTGGCCGTCACATTCCGGCTCGTCATCGGTGCGGATGCACTCACGGGTGCCGTCCCATCGAGTCGGGC
>CABDXS010000097.1_pt1 | contig 10927 bp, 12 predicted proteins | sample 3421381 | NCBI WGS metagenome assembly CABDXS01 (sample SAMEA5534336, study PRJEB31848) | metagenome | biome: tundra; feature: field; material: soil | place: USA | collected 2013-05 | depth 0.15 m
CACCTGCCGTGCCCCTGGACCTGCTGATTCAGCCGGGCCAGGTAGGCGTTGTAGTCGTCAAGTTCCGGGTCCTTCTCCTCGTCGCCGTCGGCAGTCCCCTGCGCCATAGCGCGGCCATCGCCCGGCAGCCGGGCGGCCCCGGCCGGCAGGTCCAGCTCCTCGGGCTCGTCGTCGCCCGCGGTCGCCGGCTTCAGCTCATCGATGATCGTCTTCACCCAGAAAGCCACGCCCATGACGGCGAAAATCGGCCACTCGAACGTGTAAGCCCAGCTGAGCGCGTTACCTGACTCGGCGCGACGGAGCTGCCAGTCGCCGAGCCAGAGCATTCCCAGCACCGCAACGACCGTGAACAGGTGCCAGCCCAGCCACCGGGGGGTGACCAGGAAGAACCACCGCGGCCTGACCCGCGCGTTGGACATGATAGGAGCCTAGCGCCGCCGCGGGCCTTCATGACAATGCGGATAGAGGCGGATAGGGGTTGCCGTTACCGCGTCAGCCGCCAGACCACGCTGATGCCCGACTGATACCTGACTCGCCGGGCGCCTGGCCGTCGAAGCGGCTCAGCCGCCTGCCCTGCGCAACGGGTTCCAGCCAGCGAGTCACTACTGCGCTGCACGGGCACAGTCAGCCATAATCTGATTCATGTCGCTAGCAGAACTGCTGGCCGGGCGCCACGGGCTCGCAGGTCGGCTGCCCAGCCGGCTCGAGGACCTGCGCGGCCCGGCCAAGGGAATCGTCGTGCTGCCGAGGCACCTGTCCTGGCCGGGAATGCGCGAGTGCGACGTCACCGATGACAGGACCCGGCGCAGCATGTACGGCATCGTGCTCACCCAGGGGCAGCGCAACGATGTTGCCCGCTTCCTCAATCCCGGCCTGCTGCGCGAGGACTGGCCGCTGATCCGGACGTCGCTCGACCCAAAGCTGCGCCGCTGGTGCGAGCGGCGGTTTGCCCTGCATGGCCCGGCGGCGACGACCGCCGAGTCAGCGCGATAGCAGCGCCGCCGCCCGTCCGGCCGGAATGACGCATGCCTTGACGCCGCGGGCCGCCGCTCCATACCCTTTACCTATGGAGATAGATAAAGGGTCTAAGCCGGGCGGCCAGTCCGCGGCGCGCGGCTCGCCGATCGCGTTCCGGCTCGACTCTGCCTCGGGGGTGCCGACCTATCTGCAGCTAGTGCACCAGGTCGAGCAGGCGCTGCGGCTGGGCTACCTGCAGCAGCGCGACCGGCTGCCCACCATCAAGGACGTGGTCGAGTGGCTCGCCATCAACCCCAACACCGTGCTGAAGGCCTACCGCGAGCTTGAGCACAGGGGCCTCGCTGTCGGCCGGCCGGGCCAGGGGACCTTCATCGACGGCACGCTGCGCCGCGTCGGCCTGGCCCAGCAGGCCGAGCTGCGCAAGGGCCTGATGACGTGGCTGCGCTCGGCGGAGGTGGCCGGCCTGGACGAAGCGGGCATCGTCGCGCTGTTCGGCAGCTCCCTGCGGGATTTCCTTGAGCACCGCGGCGCGCGGGGCGACGCTCCGGGCCGGCGCCGCAGTGCTGCTCGCGAGAACCAGTCCGGCGCTGTCGCATGAACGTCCTTCGAGACCTGCGGGCTGGGCAAGCGCTACCGGCGCAGCTGGGCCCTGAGTGACTGCACGCTGGCTGTTCCCGGCGGCCACGTGGCGGCCCTGGTCGGGCCCAACGCCGCCGGCAAGACAACCCTTCTGCATCTGCCGCAGGCCTTGCCGGGGTGACGGCCGGCCAGATCCGGGTGCTGGACGGCGACCAGCCGGGATCGCCTGCCGCGCTGGCGGGCATCGGGTTCGTCGCGCAGGACGCGCCGCTGTACCGAGCCTTTCCGTCGCCGACATGCTGCACCTGGCCCGTAACCTCAACCGCAGCTGGGACGCCGCGCGGGCCGCTGCCCGCATTGCCGACCTCGGCATCGCGCCGGGCCGCAGCGTGGGCTCGCTGTCAGGCGGCCAGCAGGCGCAGCTGGCACTGACGATCGCGCTGGCCAAGCGGCCCCGGATGCTGATCCTGGATGAGCCGCTCGCCAGGCTCGACCCGCTGGCCCGGCACGAGTTCATGAGCGTGCTGATGGCGGCGGTCGCCGAGGATGACCTGTCAGTGATCTTCTCCTCCCATGCCGTCGCGGAGCTGGAGCGGGTGGCCGATTACCTGATCGCGCTGCACTCGGGGCGGCTGCAGGTCGACGGCGAGGTCGACGACCTGCTGGCCCGGCACCAGGTCCTGACCGGCCCGGTCGCCGAGATAACCGAGCATGCGAAACGGGTCGCGCCCGTCCATGTCACCCGCGCAGGTACGCTGGCACACGAGCTGGTCCGGACCTCGGGACCGGCGGACCCTGTGCCGCCCTGCCTCGAGGCGCATGCCGTCGGCCTGGAAGAGCTCGTGCTCGCCTACCTGCGGGAGCCTGGCGCTGCTGCCCTTCCAGGTCCGGCGGCCGCGCTGGCTGGCGGCAGTGCGGGCGCGCGGCCATGACGGCGGTCACCAGCCCGGCCGCGGACCTGCTGCCCGCACTGATCGGGATCTTCGTCGGCGCGCCGGTGCTGGCGCGTGAGTTCGAGTCCGGCACGAACCGCTTCGCGCTCACCCGGGGTGTAGGCCCGGTCCGCTGGGCGGCGGCCAAGCTGCTCCTGCTCGGGGCAGTAGCCGCGGCAGCCGGCTGCCGCGGCTACTGCCGGGCCTGACGGCCACTTGGTACCTCCAGCCGTACCGCCGCCTGGCTGCCACGGGCCAGCGCTGGGTACAACCGCTGTTTGATGTCACCACTGTGACCTCGCCGCCTGGGCGCTCCTCGCTTTCGCTTTCGGCGCCGGCCGGCGGCCTGCTAGTCGTCTCCGTGCTCCTCGGTGCCGCGACGATCTGGCTCGTCCACCGCCGTTCCGGCTGACTGGCGGGCTGGCCGGCCGCCACCGTCAGCAGCCAGCCCCCGAGAACCGTGATCCCAGCGAAGGGCCCCGCAGAGAGACGGCCCCCGCAGAGAAAGGCACAGCTTCGTGACCAGTTCAACGTCCGGTGCGCGCCGGACCGGGCCGCTGGCCGCGCCTGCCGATGCTGTGGGTCACCTGGCGTCAGCACCGCTGGAGCCTGGCCAGTGCACTCGCGCTATTCGGGGCCGCGATCGTTGCAGGACTCCGCGTTCAACCTGTACGCACCCGTTTTCGCCGGCTGCACGGTCGCAAGCTTCGCCCTCGCCGCGTTTCTCGGTGCCTGGCTGCGGCGTACCGTGGCGGCGATCACGATGACCGTCATCGGCGCGAGCATCGTGATCAACGTCCGCTTTGGCCTGCTGAGGATGTCCCTGTCGCCGGTAACAGGTCCGCGAGCGCGATGCCAGCGGGCTCTGCCGGGCAGTCGGTCATCCGCCGCCACGCCGTCTTGCTGGCCATCTACCAGCCGCCGGGCAGGTTCTGGCCATTCCAGTTCATCGAGGCAGGCGGCTGCCGCTGGCGGCCGTGCTGCTCGGCGCAGCAGCGCTGTGGCCGATCCGCCGGCCCTCGCTGGTGATGCCGGTGCCCGCGTTGCCGTTCCTGGCCGACCCCGCGGCGGTCACGATGGCCGCAGCCGCGGCGGCGACCGCACCGGCCAGCACGCGCCGACTCCCGCGCGACCCGGCCGCCGCGCGCCCCCTGAGCGCGCAGTCGGCGGCCCGGCAGCGGCTCGGCCTCGGGTGGGTGACCTGGCGGCAGCACCGGGCGGCGCTCGGCTGGCCGCTGGTTCCGGCCGGAATTCTCGCGGCGGTGCTGGCTTATGCCTATCCGCGCATCCAGCCCGCATACCAGGCAATGGTGCAGGCGCACTGCTTTGCCCGCCCGTCCGGCAATTGCCGTGGCTGGCTCGGCGTGTTTTCCTCTTACCCGGCGCCCGCCGTCACCGGCACCATGAGCGTCATCGTCGTGCTGATGGCCATGTGCCTCGGCGCACCCGCGGTCGCCCGCGAGCTGGAGTGGGGAACCCACCGGCTCAGCTGGACCCAGGGGACCGGCTGGGCAGTATCCCGGATGGCGCTGCTCAGCGCTGCGGTCACGGCCATCACGCTGCCGCTGGTCCTGCTGGCAGGCTGGTGATCCGGCCGTTCGAGCGCGCGGGCCTGATGGACCGCTGGTATCCCTCCGGATTCGTGCTGGCCGCGCCGGTCTTCGTGGCCTTGGCCGTGGTCGCCGTGTCCGTCGCCGTCCCCATCGGAGCTGCGGTTCGCCGCCCGGTGCTCGCCATCGCCGCGACGCTGGCCGCCAATATCGCGTTCGCCAACCTCGCGACCGGCGCTCTGCGTTTCCTGCTCTCGCTTTTTCCCGAGGTCGCGGCTGGCTCGCCGATGGCCAGGGATCCGGAGCGGTGGCGATCCAGCACGGCTTCTACCGTGCGGGTCCGAGCCCTTCCGTCCCGCTGGCCAATCCGGCAGGCCAGGGCCCGGCGGGCAGCTGGGTGACAGCCGGCTGGTACGTCCGGCCCGACGGGCAGCGACTGAGCGACGCGGCGGCCCGCACAGTGACTGCCAGCATCCCGCATCGCCTTGCCGCGGAGCCCGCCCAGCTAGCCGCTGGCTCGCGCAGCACCGCCTCACGTACTGGGCGCCAGCTATCAGCCAGCTGACCGGTTCTGGCTGTTCAGGCGATCGCGGCCGCCTGCCTGCTCGCCCTCGCCCGCGCTGGCTGGCGCGGCCGCCGTCTGGCTTATCCGCCGCCGCCCCGCCTGATATAAGGTCGACCTCGGCACTGCCAGCCGCGGCATTTCATGTCTAGGGTTACTGCATGCGCAAATACGTCATCATGGGTGTTCAGGGCAGCGGCAAGGGAACTCATGCAAAGATGCTCGCCGAGGAGTTCGACCTCGTGCACATCGCTGTCGGCGACGTCTTCCGGTGGAACGTGCAGAATCACACGAAACTTGGAGCGCAGGTCAGGCGCACCATGGCCGGGGGAGCGCTGGTCAGCGACGACCTTGTCGAGGGCGTGGTGAAGGAAAGGCTCACCGGGCATGACTGGAACTTCGGCTTCATCATCGACGGCTTCCCGCGCAACGAGCGCCAGGCGGAGTTCTTCCTGGAGAGCTACGACATCGACGGGGTGATCCACCTCTACCTGCCCGACAGCGAGGTGGCGCGCAGGGTGCTCGCCCGGCGGCTGTGCTCGAACTGCGGGATGGACTACAGCCTGATCGACAACAGCCCGTCCTCCGAGGGGAAGTGCGACGCCTGCGGCGGCGATCTGCTCCAGCGCGAGGATGACACCGAGGAGGCGCTTGCCATCCGGCTCCGCGAGTACCACGAGAAGACCAATCCCGTGCTCGATATCTTCCGCCGCAAGGAGTACGTCATCACGGTGGACTCCCGGCCAGCCAAGGAGGAGGTCCAGCAGGCCATCAGGGAGAAGCTCGGGCTGAAGCCGCCCTACCAGCTGCCAGTGCCGGGCAGCGAGGCAGCCGAGGGTCCTGAGGCCGCCCGGACACCCGAGGCAGCCGAGGCGGCAGCGGGCTAGCGAGCGCAGCCGCCGATGCGGATCGTCATCGCGCCGGATTCCTTCAAGGGCAGCCTCGGCGCTGCCGAGGCGGCTGAGGCGCTTGCTGCGGGCTGGCTGAGCGCGCGCCCCGGTGACCAGGTGCGCCAGCTTCCGCTGGCTGACGGCGGTGAGGGCACGCTGGAGGTGCTGTCGGCCGGAACCAGGGCCCACCGCTGGCACCAGGCGGAGGTCACCGGCCCCGGCGGCGGCCGGGTAGCGAGCTGCTGGCTGGAACTTCCGGGCGAAACGCACGCGGTCGAACTCGCCCGCGCCAGCGGACTGCCGCTGCTGGCAGCTCCCGATCCGATGCGGGCGCAGACTGCCGGCACCGGCGAGCTGATCGGCCGCGCGCTGGACGCCGGGGCGAGCCGGATCCTGGTCGCCCTCGGCGGCTCGGCCTCCACCGACGGCGGCACCGGCGCGCTGGCCGCCCTGGGCGCGCGGTTCATCGACGCCAGCGGCCAGGACCTGCCGCCGGGCGGCGGCGGGCTGGCCTGCCTGGCCTGTGCCGATCTCAGCGGGCTGCGGCCACCGCCGCTCGGCGGGGTGACCTGCCTGACGGATGTACGGGCCCCGCTGCTCGGGCCGGCCGGCGCTGCCGCTGCGTTCGGCCCGCAGAAGGGCGCGGACGCCAGCCAGATCGAGGTCCTCGAGGCCGGGCTGGCGCGTCTGGCGGGGCAGCTCGGCGGGCAGCCGGACGAACCGGGCGCCGGAGCCGCGGGCGGCACTGCCTTCGGCCTCGCTGCGGCCTGGGGCGCGGCCATCGCGGCCGGGGCCGTCGAGCTGTGCCGGGTCGCCGGACTGGACACCGCGCTGGCCGGCGCCGACCTGGTCATCACTGGCGAAGGCCGGTACGACGCAACGTCGACCGACGGCAAGGTCACCGGCGCCGTCTGCGCCGCCGCCGCCGCGGCGGGAGTACCAGCGGCACTAGTCGCCGGCCAGCTGGCTGATGTCCCCCCGGCAGGTGTCCGGCTTCGGGTGGCGCTGGCCGACCTCGCCGGGGGAGCGGCTGCGGCGCAGCGCGAGCCAGGGCACTGGCTGGCCGTGGCTAGCCGAACAATTGCCCTGGATATCGGCGAGGCCGCCGGGCCGGGCGGGGCGAGGACCTAGCCTGGGCACGTGCGGGAAATCGCGATCTTCAGCGGTAGTGCCCACCCCAGCCTGGCTGCCGAGATATGTGCGCACCTCGGCGTACCGCTGCAGGAGGCCCGGCTCCGCCGCTTCGCCAATGACTGCCTGGAGGTGCAGCTCCAGGCTAACTGCCGGGAACGGGACGTCTTCCTGATCCAGCCGCTTGCGGCGCCGGTCCAGGAGCATCTGGTGGAGCTGCTGCTCATGCTCGACGCTGCCCGCGGGGCTTCAGCGGCGCGGGTCACTGCCGTGATCCCGTACTACTCCTATGCACGCTCGGATAAGAAGAACATGCCCCGGGTCTCGATCGGCGGCCGCCTCGTCGCCGACCTGCTGGTGACGGCGGGTGCCAGCCGGGTGCTGACGGCGACCCTGCACTCGCCGCAAGTGCACGGGTTCTTCTCGGTGCCGGTTGATCACCTGCATGCGCTGCGGGAGATCGCCGCGCATTTCAGCCGCCAGGATCTGGACAATGCGGTGGTGGTCTCACCCGACCTGGGCAACGCCAAGCAGGCCGCCGCGCTGGCCCGCATGCTGGGCCTGCCCGTGGCCGCCGGCGCCAAGGAGCGGCAAGACGACGAGCGGGTCACCATCAGCTCGATCATCGGCGAGGTCAGCGGCCGCGACGTGATCGTGCTCGACGACGAGATAGCCCGCGGGACCACGATCATCGAGCTGCTCGCAGGGCTGCGCGAGCGCGGCACCCGCTCGGTCCGGATCGCCTGCACGCACGGGCTCTTCTGCGACGGCGCGCTCAAGCGGATATCGGCCCAGCCCGAGGTCCGGGAGATCGTCTGCACCAACACGGTGGCAATCCCGCTCACCGAGCACGGCCCGAAGCTGCACGTCATCTCGCTTGCCGCCGCCCTGGCCGAGGCCATCAGGCGGATCCACGAAGGGGAGTCGGTCAGCGCGCTTTTCGACGCGCACTGACGCCAATGCCCGCGCGCTGCGCCCATGCGGCGACCTGAGCGCGATTAGTGAAACCCAGCTTGCCCAGGATATTGGCGACATGCCGGGCAGCAGTAGCCGGGCTGATGAACAGCTCCTCCGCAATCGCCTTGTTGCTGTAGCCCCGGGCGATGAGCGCCACGATCTCCTGCTCTCGCGGTGTCAGCCTGCCTGGCGGAGGCTGGGAGGCCATAGGAAGTGCCGGGCCCGGCTGGCCGCCGCCGTGGATCCGGCCGTGGTTATTTACGCCATCGTGATTGCCTGCGCCGCAGTTGCCGGCGCGGCCGTTGCCCGCGTCGCTTTCGGACCCGTGCCGATCCCGGCCGGCGCCAGCATGCTGCGGCCGGGGACCGTCCATGGCCAGTGCGACAGCGGCGCTGCCGCTCATGTCGGTGCCCATGGCCCACAGGCGGCCGGTGGCCTGCTCGCCAAGGTCGGCAGCCGCAACCAGAATGCGCTGCTTCCGGGCCGGTGCCGGCGGAAGGCCAGCCGCCTTTCGCCGGGCCGCCGCGGCCGCAGCCAGCTGGACCGCCCGGCGAGCCCGGCCCTCCCGGATCGACAGGGCGGCGAAGGCGTCGAGCCCCCGGATGACGCCGATCCGGCTGCCGGTGGAGGCACTGAGCTCCAGGCTCTCCGTCAACCGCTGCCGGGCGAGCGCGGGCTCCTCGTCCATCGCGATCCGGCCGAGGCCGGCCAGGCACCGCGCTATCTCAGGCCGGGCGTTGACCTCCCGCAGAATGCTCAGCGCCGCGAGATAACGCTGCTGTGCGACGTCGGCGTCGCCGGTCAGCCGGGCCAGGTCGCCCAGGCCGAGGAGCGTCCGTGCAGCTCCCCATTGCTGGTCGATGTCCTGCATGATCGCCAGCGCGGCCTCGCCCAGCTGCTGCGCCTCCGGCAGGTTGCCCCGGCAGGCCGCGGCCGCCGCACGGGTGCCGAGCGCGTATCCCTCATTCCACCGGTCGCCCGCTTTCCTGGCCACGGTCAGCGCCTCGTCCGCGCGGGAGACGGCCTCGTCGGTCCGTCCGGCGTGCAGCGCAGTTTCGGTGAGCAGATTCAGCGCCTGCGCAATCCAGAATTCCTCGCCTGCCGCCCAGCACAGCTCCAGGCCTGCCATCGCGTCCGCCTCGGCCCGGGCGGGGTCGCTGGCCAGGGCAAGCTGCGCCCGGCCGATGAGGGCCGGGCCCCGCACCGCCTCGGGTACGTCCGGTACGTCCAGTGCCAGGAAAGAGTCGAGCCACTCACTGCCCTCAGCGAACAGCCCGCGTACGATCCAGCACGGCCGCACCGCCGTGCAGATTCGCAGTCCCGTCTCCGCGTCGCGCCGCGCCAGGCAGCGGCTCAGCACCTGGCCCATATTGTCCGCGTCGACATCGAACCGGCGGAAGACATCCACTCGCGCCGACCAGGGAGCCCGGACCAGCGACATCCCCACCAGCATCGACCGCTCCGCCACCCGCAGCGTGTAGTCACGCAGCCGCTGCTCCAGCCTGCCGGCCTCCCCGGCCTCGGCCAGCCGCGACGCTGCGTAGCCGCGAATCGTGTCCAGCATCCGGTACCGGGTCTGGCCGAGCACTTCGCCCTCGACCACGACAAGTGACTTATCCGCCAGCGCCGTCAGCAGGTCGAGGATCTCGCTGGCGGGCAGGTCATCACCGGAGCACACGGTCTCAGCCATCTCCAGCGACCAGCCCGCGAAGACCGACAGCCGCCTGAGCAGCACCTGCTCGACCGCGGTCAGCAGATCATGGCTCCAGTCGATCGCGGCCCGCAGCGTTCGCTGGCGTGGCGGCGCAGTCCGCTCGCCGCTGGTCAGCAGCTGGAACCGGTCGCTCAGCCGGGCCGAGATCTGCTCCACCGACAGCACCCGGACCCAGGCCGCGGCCAGCTCGATCGCCAGCGGCAGGCCATCGAGAGCCCGGCAGATCGCGGCCACAGCCGCAGCGTTCGCGGGGCCCAGGACGAAGCCAGGGTTGGCCGCAGCAGCCCGGTCGGCGAACAGCCGGATTGCGTCGGAGCCGGCTAGCTCCTCGGGGCCGACGGCGGCATCGGCGGCATCGGGCAGCGAGAGCGGCGGCACCTGCCATACGGTCTCGGCGGCCACCCGCAGCGGCTCTCGGCTGGTCGCGACTACCCGCAGGCCCGGCGCGCTGGCCAGCAGGCGCTGGCAGACCCGCGCGCACGCATCGATGATGTGCTCGCAGTTGTCCAGCCCGAGCAGCACCCGCCGCGGCCTGAGCGCATCGGCAAGCGTGTCCAGCAGCGGGCGTCCCGGCTCCTCGGCGATGCCGATGACGGAGGACATCCGCGAGACGACCAGATCGGGCTGTCGCACGTCGGCAAGCTCGACGAACCACACCCCGTCGGGAAAGTCATCGGCCAGCGCGGCGAGCACGTGCAGGGCCAGCCGCGTCTTACCGATGCCGCCCGCCCCGCAGAGCGTCAGGGCACGGGCCGATGCCGCGACCTTGCGCAGCTCGTCGAGCTCTCGCTCGCGGCCGATGAAGCTATTCGGCTCTTCGCCCAGGTTGCCGTGGGCTGCACTGTCCATCTCTCTTTCCCCGCGTCGCCGGTACCGGATCCGCTCCAGGTCCCGCATGGTGGGACTTTCTGTACAGCACCGTAACGCGCGGACGCACCCCGGGAGCCACCCCGCACGCCGTTGGCCGGGTGATGCGGGGGTGATGGCAGGGTGAGGGCCGGGTGAGACCGGCCATTGTCGCGGCACCGGCCATGTGCTCAAGATGGTTGCGCGCCGACTCCTGTCCTTCTCGGATCGTCACCGGCTAATTCGTTATGGTGGTGATGACCGCGCGGTGACGGCTGCAAGGAGGGCGGATGGCTGACTGGACGATGATCGGGGTGCCGAGCAGTGCCGGCGCGCATCACGCGGGTCAGGAGCGGGCGCCGGACGCGCTGCGCGCGGCCGGACTGCTGCCGCGGCTGGCCGCCGCAGGGGAGTCCGTTCACGACGCCGGGAACCTGCCGGGCGCCGTGTTCGCCGTTGACCATGACAACCCCGGCCGCCGCAGCCTACCCGCTGTCGTGCGGGTGGCCGACGAGGTAGCGAACGCAGTGGCCGACGCACTAGGCGGCGCAGCAGTAGACAGCGCAGCAGGCGCTTGGCTGCCGCTGGTGGTCGGCGGCGACTGCACGATCACGCTCGGCGTGATCGCCGGATTCCGGCGGCGCCATCGCGACGTCGGCCTCGTCTACGTCGACGGTGACGCCGACCTCGGCAGCCCGGACGACGGCGGCTCCGGGATCTTCGACTCGATGGGGGTCACGCACCTGCTCGGCGGCGGTGCCCCCGAGCTTGCCGGCCCGGCTCGAGCA
>CABDXS010000103.1_pt1 | contig 10902 bp, 5 predicted proteins | sample 3421381 | NCBI WGS metagenome assembly CABDXS01 (sample SAMEA5534336, study PRJEB31848) | metagenome | biome: tundra; feature: field; material: soil | place: USA | collected 2013-05 | depth 0.15 m
CTGGGGCTGGAGGAGCTGATCGGCCCGGTGCCGTCCCGGCAGCGGGACCTGGTGACCGCGATGACGGTCGCGCAGGTGATCGCGCCGGACTCCAAGCTGGCCATCGCCCGCGGGCTGCAGGCCGGGACCGCGGCCAGCTCGCTGGGCGAGGTGCTGGGGGTGGCGGGCTGTGATGAGGATGACCTGTACGGCGCGATGGACTGGCTCGCCGCCCGCCAGGACCGGATCGAGGACGCGCTCGCGGCCCGGCACCTGGCCGGCGGGACGCTGGTGCTTTACGACGTGTCTTCTGCCGCGTTCGAGGGGCGGACCTGCCCGCTGGGCGCGATCGGCCACCCCAAAGACGGGGTCCGCGGCCGGCTGCAGATCGCCTGCGGGCTGCTCACCTCCGCCGGCGGCGTCCCGGTCGCCATCGAGGTCTTCGAGGGCAACACCGGCGACCCCAAGACCGTCGCCAGCCAGGTGAGCAAGGTCAAGGACCGGTTCGGCCTGACCCGTGTGGTGCTCGCCGGGGACCGGGGGATGCTGACCGCCGCGCGGCTGCGCGAGGATGCGGGCCCGGCGGGCCTGGACTGGATCACCGCGCTGCGCGCCCCCCAGGTCAAGAACCTGGTCCGCGACGGCGCACTGCAGCTGTCCCTCTTCGACCAGACGGACCTGGCCGAGATCACTCATCCGGGCTATCCCGGTGAGCGGCTGGTGGCCTGCAAGAACCCGTTCCTGGAGGCCGAGCGGGCCCGCAAGCGCGAATCACTGCTCGCCGCCACCGAGACCGACCTGGCCAAGATCGCCGCCGCTGTGCAGCGGGCCCGGCGGCCGCTGCGCGGCACGGACAAGATCGCGCTGCGCGCCGACCGGGTACTGCGCCGCCGCAAGGTCGCCAGGCACTTCCGGACCGAGATCACCGACGACAGCTTCAGCTACGCCCGCAACCAGGACTCCATCACCGCCGAAGCCGCCCTCGACGGCATCTACGTGCTGCGCACCACCGTCGAGCACGGCAGCCTGGACAGCGGCGAGGTGGTCTCCTCCTACAAGGCGCTCGCCCAGGTCGAGCGGGCGTTCCGGGCCTTCAGCACCGACCTGGACATCCGCCCGATCCGCCACCGCACCGAGACCCGGGTCCGCGCGCACGTGTTCTTGCGGATGCTGTCGTACTACATCACCTGGCACATGCACGACCGGCTCGCGCCGCTGCTGTTCACCGACGATGACAAGCCAGCCGCCCACGCCAACCGCACCAGCCCCGTCGCACCTGCCGCCCGCTCCCCGCGGGCCCTGGCCAAAGCGGCAGCCAAGCACACCCCGGCCGGCCTGCCGGTGCACAGCTTCACCAGCCTGCTCGCCGACCTGGCCACCATCTGCCTCAACCAGATCCAGCCCGCCGACCCTGCCCTGCCCGCCTTCCGCCTCGTCACCACACCCACACCCCTCCAGCGGCACGCCCTCGACCTGCTCGGCGTCAGCCACCGCCTCGGGATCGCGTAGTCAGAAGCCCGCCCAGCACCACACCAAAAGGCCAGGTAAACGGCCATGCACGCGGATCACCGGGGGGAACTTCGGGCTAAGGGCTGCGCGGTGGCACCACTATGCAAAGAGGCTCTGACACTTGCGCGCGACTGACGCCCGATCACTGCGTGCTCTGCAGCTTGCCAGCCGATCCACACGATGTCGAAGATCCGGATCGGTCCGGGCCGAACCTGGGCAGGAACCCCGGACGATGACCGTCAAGAGGCCTTAGCGGCAGCATGCTCCCGAAGGTAGCGGATCATTCCGGCAACGTCGTCGGGGACGAGCCGTCCGATCGCACCGCTGGAATACACGCTGACGATGACTCGCCCACCCGCTGCTCAATCCCGGCGACGAGTTCCCGCAGCGTGACACCCTTGCCGATGTCGAGGCCGCGGTAGTCGCACTCTCTGTTGACGACGAGCCCACGACGCAGGACCTGATCACCAAGCACGGCCTGCAGTTCCCAGTCGGCCACAAGGGGTGGACGCCCGCGCCATCGCGGCAGTGACCGGCGCTCTCTCGTCGGCCGGGTGCTCGATCCTGAGTCTGCCGAGTGGGTGCGCGCATTCCCCGACGAGCGCTTTCGCGTCCGTACTCAAGGCAGGAGCCGTGCGGGCTGACATGGCCTATCCAGGGACGCAGGCTGAATACGTTGACCCGGCCGAGCTGGTGGCCGAGGATGTCGACTCGCCCCTGAGTCGGATGCGCGCAGGTCGCCAGAATGCGCAGCAGTGTGCTCTTGCCAGCGCCGTTTGGTCCGAGCAATGCCCAGTGCTCCCCGGCCCGGACTTGAAAGTGACGTGGTCGAGCAGCAGCCGGCTGCCGCGTACCAGATCGACGGCTTCTGCGCGCAGCACGATGTCCGAATCAGCCGGGGCGATGGGGTCGGCCAAGGGAACCTCGCGTCAGGATTGGCGTCAGCAAGGGCACGGTCAGGTCGCGGTGGATAGACGGTACGTGATGCCCGCCGCTGCCGTCGATGCGGGCGTCCGGGCCGATGTCGGTATCGCTGACCTGGCCGCTGCCGAACGTGCACGACGCGGAGATCCGCGCCCGCCGGCCCTTTGGTGCGGCCCCCTGGCCACGACCGCCCGATCTCGCGGCGCGCCTCCCGTGCAAAGATCCGTGCACACGGCCCGAAGTCGGCGACCAAGTCCAGGCGCGCGCCCAGGGCTTCGCCATACCGCACGATAACCTCAAACGCGGTCACTTCACCGTGCTCGATCTGGGAGACCCGGGCAACGTTGCTGCCGGGCAGTGCCATAGGGGCGTGCGTGCTTACTTCCGCTGCCCTCCTCGTACCCCGACAATGGATACGGCGCTGGCCAGGCTGGGGGAGTTGATCCCGCCGGTCAGCTGCGGACAGTCGGCGAGGGAAGGCAAGCGTGGACCGCGGCTGGGAGTTCTGGATCGACCGTGGCGGCACGTTCACCGACCTGGTCGCGCGCCGCCCGGATGACACGCTCGCCGTCTGCAAGCTGCTGTCCGAGGACCCGGGCCGGTACGCCGATCCCGCCGTCGCGGGCATCCGGCGTCTGCTCGGCGTGGCGGCAGGCGCTCCCATTCCAGCCGAGCGGATCTCCGTGGTCCGTCTCGGCACCACGGTCGCGACCAATGCCCTGCTGGAACGCAAGGGCGAGCCGACAGTCCTGGTCATCACCCGCGGATTCGCGGACGCGCTGCGGATCGCCTACCAGGACCGGCCCCGGATCTTCGACCTGCAGATTGTCCGTCCGGAGATGGTGTACTCGCGGGTGATCGAGGCCACTGAGCGGATCGGGGCCCGTGGCGAGGTCATCATCGCCCTGGACGAGGACGCCGTGGCGTGCGGCCTCCGGGCCGCTTACGACGAGGGATTCCGGTCGGCGGCGGTGGTGTGCATGCACGGCTACCGGTACCCGGCGCACGAGGCCCGGATCGGCGAGATCGCCCGCCGGGTCGGGTTCGCGCAGGTGTCACTGTCGCATGCGACCAGCCCGCTGATGAAGCTGGTGTCCCGTGGCGACACCACGCTGGTGGACGCCTACCTGTCCCCCATCCTCGGCCGCTACGTGGATCAGGTCGCCAGCGAGCTGGCCGGCGTCCGGTTGCAGTTCATGCAGTCCAGCGGCGGCCTCACCGACGCCCGCCTGTTCCGGGGCAAGGACTCCATCCTGTCCGGGCCCGCCGGCGGCATCGTTGGCATGGCCCGTACTGCGCAGGCAGCGGGCTTTGACAAGGTGATCGGGTTCGACATGGGCGGCACCTCGGCCGACGTGTCTCATTACGCGGGCGAGTTCGAGCGGCAGTACGAGACGCAGGTCGCTGGGGTGCGGATGCGGGCGCCGATGCTGAGCATCCATACGGTTGCCGCTGGCGGCGGGTCGGTCCTGCACTTCGACGGCAGCCGGTACCGGGTCGGCCCGGACTCGGCCGGGGCGCACCCCGGCCCGGCGGCCTACCGGCGCGGGGGCCCGCTCACGGTCACCGACGCCAACATCATGCTCGGCCGGATCCAGCCAGCGCACTTCCCGGCCGTGTTCGGCGAGAGCGGTGACCAGCCCCTGGATGCCGGGATCGTGCGGGAGCAGTTCGCCGCGCTGGCGCGGCGGATCGGGGAAGCGGCCGGCGGCCCCTCGCCGTCGCAGGGATCCGGGGGGCCAGCCGCCCGGTCCGGCACGTCCGCCTCACCTGAGCAGGTCGCCGCCGGCTTCCTGGAGATCGCGGTGGCGAACATGGCGAACGCGATCAAGAAGATCTCGGTGCAGCGCGGCTATGACGTGACCCGGTACGTGCTGGCGACGTTCGGCGGGGCGGGCGGCCAGCACGCCTGCGCGGTGGCCGACGCGCTCGGCATCACCCGGGTTCTCATCCACCCGCTGGCCGGGGTGCTGTCCGCCTACGGGATGGGACTGGCGGACGTGACCGCGATGCGCGAGACCGCGGTGGAGGCACCGCTCGCCGCCGGGCTGCTCCCGGAACTGGACCGGGTGGCCGGCCGCCTGGAAGCCGGCGCGCTTGCCGAGCTGGCGCAGCAAGGGATCGGGCCGGGCCGCGCTCGGTCGGCGCGCCGGGCTCACCTGCGGTACGACGGCACCGACACTGCGCTGCCGGTCCCGCTCGGCGGCGTGGCCGAGATGGTCGCCAGTTTCGAGCAGGCATACCGGCAGCACTTCTCGTTCCTCATGCGCGACAAGACGATCTTCGTGGAGGCGGTGTCGGTCGAGCTTGTCGCCGCGTCCGCGGCGCCGGCGGGCGGGCAGCCGCCGGGCGGAATTCCGCGGGGCCAGCCGCCCGGGCCGGGGCAGGCGGGCGGCGCGGCAGCCGCAGTCGCGATGTACGTAGCGGGCGCGTGGGCGGACGTGCCGCTCGCCAGCCGGCGGGACCTGCGGCCCGGCCAGCGGGTGGACGGGCCAGCGCTGATCGTAGAGGACTTCGCGACCACGGTCACCGAGCTGGGCTGGCGGGCGGAGCTGACCGGGCTGGGCGACCTGCTGCTCACCCGCGTGGGGTCGCGGCCGGAGCGGCGCCTCGCCGGGACCGCGGTGGATCCGGTCATGCTAGAGATCTTCAACAACCTGTTCATGTCAGTGGCCGAGCAGATGGGGGTGCGGCTGCGCAGTACCGCGCACTCGGTCAACATCAAGGAGCGGCTGGACTTCTCCTGCGCCATCTTCGATGCTGAGGGGGGCCTCATCGCCAACGCCCCGCACATTCCGGTGCACCTGGGCTCGATGGGGGAGAGCATCAAGATTGTCGTGAGCCGCAATGCGGGCCGGATGCGGCCCGGTGACGTCTACGTGCTCAACGATCCCTACCACGGCGGGACCCATCTGCCGGACATCACCGTGGTCACTCCCGTGTTCGACGACATCGGCTCCGGGATTCTCTTCTACGTGGCATCCCGCGGCCACCATGCGGAGGTCGGGGGCATCACGCCGGGCTCGATGCCTGCGTTCAGCACCCAGGTTGAGGAAGAAGGGGTGCTCATCGATAACTGGCTGCTGGTGCGTGGCGGTGTGCTGCGGGAAGCGCAGACACTGGACCTGCTCCGCTCCGCGCCGTACCCGTCCCGCAACCCGGAGGTGAACCTGGCCGACCTGCGGGCGCAGATCGCCGCCAACGAGAAGGGAGTGCAGGAACTCCGCCGGATGATCGCGCACTTCGGGCTGGATGTGGTGCGGGCCTACATGGGGCACGTTCAGGACAACGCCGAGGAAGCCGTGCGCCGCGTCATCACCGCGCTGAGCGGCGGCGAGTACGCCTACGCGCTCGACAACGGAGCGGTAATCCAGGTCGCGGTCCGGGTGGATCGCGCGGCCCGGACTGCGGAGGTCGACTTTACCGGTACCTCGGCGCAACTGCCTGGCAATTTCAACGCGCCGTCGTCGGTGGCCGTGGCGGCCGTGCTGTATGTGTTCCGCACCCTGGTGGCCGATGACATCCCACTCAACTCCGGATGCCTCAAGCCGGTCCGCGTGATCATCCCGCCGGGATGCATGCTGGCGCCGGAGTATCCCGCGGCGGTGGCGGCCGGGAACGTGGAGACCTCGCAGGCGATCACCGGGGCCCTGTACGCGGCGCTGGGCGTCATGGCGGAGGGTTCGGGCACAATGAACAACGTCACCATCGGCAACGAGCGCTACCAGTACTACGAGACGGTGGCCAGCGGATCGGGCGCGGGGCAGGGCTTCGCCGGCACCGATGTGGTGCAGACCCACATGACCAACTCCCGGCTCACCGACCCCGAGGTGCTGGAATGGCGTTATCCGGTCCGGCTGGAGCGGTACGCGATCCGGCACGGCAGCGGCGGGGCGGGGCGCTGGCCCGGTGGCGACGGCGGCCGCCGCGAACTTCGCTTCCTAGAGCCGATGACCGTCACCACGCTGAGCAGCCACCGCCACGTCCCGCCCTACGGGATGGCGGGCGGGAAACCGGGCGCGCTCGGGCGGCACTGGGTGGAGCATGCCGATGGCTCGGTCACCCCGATGCGCGGATGCGATTCCGTGGCCGTGGCCGCCGGAGACGTGTTCGTGATCGAGACGCCGGGCGGCGGCGGATACGGGTCACCGGCCGAGTAAGAACTCGAGCTCGGTGATTTGCGTGCGGCCCTTTCTCGAGACCCTCCAGGCGGCCACGCCTGCCACGAAGGGCCCCATCGCCTGCAGGGCGGCCTGCATGTCGAAACTCCGGAAGTTCCACAGCGCCGTCGCGCTCAGCGACGGGTCATGCCTTATGACCCATTCGCGGCCAGATCGTCGGTTCGTGGCCGGATCCTTGAGTTCACGATTGGTGAGATCGGCGGGGCTGTCTAGTGCGGGGTGCCTGCTCCGGCCGTCCGCCTGGCCGGTCCGGCCTGCCAGGCGGGGGCATTGCTGGCGGGTGTCTACCGGGCGGCGCCGGCGATGAAGGCTGCGACGATGTAGGTAGCGTGCCGGTCCAGGGAGACACTGGCCGGTCGTACCGCATGGTGGTCGGGGGATTGGCGTGCGAGGCGGCTTCCTGCACGTCTCGCAGGGGGACGCCGGCGTCAAGGGCGGCGGTGATGAACGCGTGGCGCAGCGTATGCGGCCCTACCGGCTTGCTGATCCCGGCCCGGCGGGCCAGCCGCCGGACAATACGCCCGGCACCGCGGCGGTCCAACCGCCGTCCGTCAGCAGCGAGGAAGATCGGCCCCTCGCAGCGCTCCCCGATTGCCAGGTCGATCGCCGTCGCGGTGCGCGACTACCCCAGCCGCACCGAAGCTCCGGCAGGTGATATCTATTCCGCAGGTCAGTCAGCCTCGCTTCACGATTCCACCAGAGAGCCACAGCGATCGATCAGGTCGAATCGGTAGCCAACGTCGCGGACCCCCAATCCCCAAACCGGTTCCGCGAACTTCGCGCGCGGAGACTTCACCACGTTCGGTGACAGCTAGCGAACGACCGCATCGCTGCATGTGCGCGCATTTCGATGGTGAGCAGTTAATGGGCGGGCGCCGTTTTCGAGAGACGCAGAGGTAGGACGGTTCCTGGCGTGTCCGCCGGTCGTTATCACCACGATGCCGAGGCGCGCTTCGGCATCCACTGATCGTCATAGCGGAACCCGAACTCGACAACGCCAGCCAGGCGGACAGCAGCTCGCGCCCGATCAGCTCGGTGCTCAGCTCGAACCCTGTGGTCGCCGTGATGCCCGCCACGGAGTTTGCCTTAGTCGCTGCCCTCGTACTTGGCGAGCACCTCAGCAGGGATGCGCCCGCGGTCGGAGAGCTTGATCCCGTTCTCACGAGCCCATGCCCGCACCGCAGCGCTGCTGTGACGAACGCCGGCCGGTCGTGAGCTAATACGGCGAGAACCAGAGCCAGAAGCGCGTCGTGCCGCTGCCACGAAGGAACCTAGATCCCTGGCGAGCTTATCGCGGTTCTCTTTCCCGAGGTCGATCTCCCAGGCTTGCCCGTTGAGCCCGAAGGCTACAGTCTCTGCGCCCTCAGAGCCATCAATATCGTCGGTGATGGTGACTATCGTCTGCTTGGCCATGACAAAGATGGTCCAGGTTCGCGCGAAGAGTGTCAAAACGGCTCGCTGATCTCAGCCAAGTCTGGCGCTAGCCTGCGCGCTGGATGTCTCAGGATCCGGTTTGCATTGCGTGCGGCCTGCGGCTTGCCGACTATGCGCCATCTACGATTTTATCGTTCGCCGGTTAAGGGGCCGAACCGGCTCAGCCAGACGGCAGGTGCGCGTTGCCTGTTCGTCTTCGCCGGAATCGCCACGCTGCTCGGACATCCGGCGGCGGTCAGTGCCACCACCCAGTTGATCCTGGGGAACTACACCAACGCGTCGTCATCGGCCGGTGCGGGCATCGCGGCCGGCGCCAGCCTGACCTGTCAGCAGTTCCCATCCTGAGGGTACGGTAATTATCACTCCCGCAGAGGAGGCGCACGATGACAGCCCAGACGATTGAGGAACGGGCAAAGATCGAGCAATCGATCGTAGGAAAGACGCTCTGTGACGACCTGCGGCAGACGGCCGAGGAGCACGGGGACGAGCCAGCCTTCTCCGACCGTGTCGGCGGGGAATGGAAGACCCTGACGTGGTCGCAGACGCGCAAGCGCGCGTTCGAGCTTGCCGCCGGCTTCATCGCGGTCGGCTGCAGGCCAGGTGACCGGGTGGCGCTGATGCTGCCCAACAGGGTCGAACATGTCCTGGCCGACCTCGGTGCCCTGCACGCGGGCGCCGTACCTGTCACGCTCTATGCCACCTTCGCGCCCGACCAGGTGGCGTACGTCGCGGCGAACTGCGCGGCCCGGGTGGCCGTGCTCGACGGCGCGGACCAGCTGAGCCGCTGGCAGCCCGTGCTTGACCGGCTGCCCAGGTTGCACAGGATCATCGTTCTCGACGCGGCGGGATGGGCGTCCGACGAGCCCTACATGACCTGGGCGGAGTTCGAGCAGCTCGGCGCCGAACTTTACGCGGCAGACCCGGACGCGGTCGCCGCGCGTGTGGCCGCGATAACGCCCGATGACCCGGTGACCCTCCTGTACACCTCGGGGACCACCAGAAACCCCAAGGGCGTGGTGAACACCCACCACGGGGTGCTGTTCGAGTCGGGCAGCCATCGTCTGGCCGGCACCGTGCCCAAGGCACTCCGGTCGGTCTCCTACCTCCCGCTCGCGCACATCGCAGAGCGCGTGCTGACGATCTACCTGCCGATCCACGAGGCCGCGCACATCTACTTCTGCCCGGATCAGAAGGATCTTCTCGGTACGCTGCAGCAGGTGCAGCCGACATCGTTCTTTGGCGTGCCGCGGGTCTGGCAGACGATACAGGCCGGAATCCTCGCCATGCTGGCAGCAGAACAGGACGAGACGAAGAAGGCCGCCGTGGCGCGGGCCATGGACGCGGGCCGTGCGTACGTGGAGGGATGCCAGTTCGGCCGCCGGGTAACGCCTGACGTGGCCGAGGCCTTCGAGCGCGCCGACGCCGAGGTGCTCGGCCCGATCAGGTCTCTGCTCGGCCTGGGCAAAGCCGACTTGACGCTGAGCGCCGCTGCTCCGCTGCCCGCCGATGTCGCCACGTTCTTCGCCGGCCTCGCCATCAAGATCCTCGACGTTTACGGGATGACAGAGACCACAGGTGCGGTCACCGCGAACACGCCGGACGCGTTCAAGCTCGGTACGGTCGGTCGGCCATTGCCAGGCATGGAACTCAAGATCGCCGAAGACGGGGAGATCCTGGCCCGCGGCCCCGTCAACACTCCCGGCTACCTTGGGCCGCCCGAGGCGTCAGCCGCGCTGCTCGGCGCGGATGGCTGGCTGCACACCGGCGACATCGGCACACTCGACGCGGATAACTTCCTCCGCGTGGTCGACCGCAAGAAGGAACTCATCATCACGGCCTGGGGACAGAACATGTCCCCGGCCGCCATCGAGGGCCTGCTCGTGGAGCACCCGCTGGTCGGGCAGGCGCTCGCCTTCGGCGACCGGCAGCCCTATGTGGTGGCTCTGCTCGCCCTCGACGGTGAGGTCGCGCCCGCCTGGGCGAGGGCACGTGGCATCGAGGCGGGCTCACTGGCCGAACTCGCCGCGCACCCAGTGGTGATCGAGGCGGTCGGGGAGGCCGTCGCCGCGGCGAACAAACGGCTCGCCCGCGTTCAGCAGGTCAAACGCTGGGAGCTGCTGCCGGTTGAGTGGACCGCGGAGAGCGAGGAGCTCACGCCGACGCTGAAGCTGAAGCGCCGGGTTATCCACGCCAAGTACGCCGACGTCATCGACTCGCTCTACGCGCAATGAGCTGCCAGGTCGCGTCCGTAACTGCCTGCTAGGCTCGCGCCGGAGGCGTCCGGGCACCTGGTGGGCTCCTCGGTCTTCTGTAGCGGTGGACGGCGCTCAGCGCCGCCGGCGGGTTCGATTTCGCGTCCGCCTCCGCTGACGCTCTGATCTTGCAGCGCTCGAAAATGCGATTCGGTGCGGTGATCTGCGGGTTCTGGCTGGGTCAGGCTGCGTGCGCGTATTCGTTGATCAGGCCGTTGAGGATAGGTTTTCGGTGGATCCGTGCGGTGCCGAGGTTGTGGGATTCCAGAACTCGGCCACAGGTCTTGACCTGGGCTTCTACGCGGCTCGCTCGTATTCGTTGAGGAGGCCGCCGAGGACGGGCCGGCGCTTGATCCGCTGCTGGGAGATGTTGGCGACGGGGTGGTCGGGCCCGGGCGGGTGCAGCTGGCGGCTGCGGTGGGGGCGTTGTCCGTTGTAGTGGGCCTGGTACCTGGCCAGGACTGTCCGCAGGTGTCGTTTTCCGAAGATCAGCATCTGTGGGTGCCGAGGTGTGTCCTGAACGCAAGGAGGGCCTGATGTAGGAACGGGTTCTTGATGCGGTGCTGTGCGGGAGATGAAGGTTTCGTGGCCCTTCGGAGCCGCCCTGCGGAGGGAGGCTCCAA
>CABDXS010000105.1_pt1 | contig 10901 bp, 8 predicted proteins | sample 3421381 | NCBI WGS metagenome assembly CABDXS01 (sample SAMEA5534336, study PRJEB31848) | metagenome | biome: tundra; feature: field; material: soil | place: USA | collected 2013-05 | depth 0.15 m
ATCTCTCGTCCGCGCCCGCTCCGTGACAGCCAGACACGCGGTCTGGCCCCTTTCGTGCCCGTGTGACGGCTGCAGAGTGAACGTCGGCAGGAAGATTTACGGCCTCATGATCACGTAGCCGCCTAATGCAACAGTGCCACCTGTAGAACATGGCGCCGCTTGATCAGTACCAGGGCTGAATTCGGCAACAACGCAGCGCCCGAGGTGGCGCTACCGTATGTGCCGTGCTGATCTCGACGAGGTGGGTAGTCACGGCTGTAGCGTGCACGCCTCATCGGCGGGCGCTCGCAACTAGCTGGTCTGAGCTGACGGTTCTACAGACTCCTGGCGTTGATGCTCTGACATGCGTAGACCTCGGCGGGGAGACGCCGGGTCCTTAATGGCGCGGCCGTCGACCGGCTGCTGCTCGAATGGATCGTGACCGATCGCTAAGCCGACGCTGTCGCTGAACTGTTGGCACACGTGTGCAGCACGGTCCCGTAGCAGGCGATGTCGCCCGCGGGCAGCGGATCGCGGCGAAGATCGCCGGGTTAGGTCGCTTACTCATGATGCTGCACCACGGCCAGCTTGGCGACGTACGCGGCGAGATCGCTGCTGCGGACCCGCCGGGATCTGCCGATTTTGACCGACGGCAACCTGCCGTCACGGATCATCTCGAAGACCCGCCGCCGGGCAATGCGCAGCTCGCTGGCCGTTTCCTCCACCGTCAGGAGCATGGTCGCGGGCATCGGTCCTCCAACCGCGAAACGGTTAGCCAGACATTCGGCTCACAAGTAGTTGTACCGCACGATGCAGCTAGACGCAACCGCGTGCCGCGTGTATCGTCAACCGCGTGAAGAATAACCCGCAGCCGACCACGGCGAGCGAGGAGCGCCCTGACCCTGAGGTTCAGGCTGGTCGCGCGCTGCGCCGGCTGCGGGTGGCCCGCGGCTGGTCTCAGGAGGAAGTCGGCAGGCGGATGAAAGCCTACGGCTACGACTTCCACCAGACGATGATCGCGAAGATCGAGGCCGCCCAGCGCCCGCTGAGGGTCCGCGAACTCGCGGACTTCGCCGCACTCTACGGCGTGGAGGTCCACGAGCTGATCTACCCGCCGGCCGGCTCGCTGACGGAACTCAGCAGGGAAATCGCCACGCTCACCGATCACCTGAAGGCGGCCGACAAGAACGTCCAGAACCGCCGGCAGGCACTCGACAAGGCGCAGGCCGCCGTCGCGGCAGCGGAGGAGGATTTCCGGAAGCATGAGGGCGAGGCCGCGATGCTGCGAGGGCGGCTGGCCTACCTGGAAGCGCAGCGGAAGAAGCTCGCGGAATGGGAGCCAGGCCAGTGACCGGCACCCGGCGCGGCAACCGCGATTCGTACGTCCCGGACCAGCCGAACGCCCGGGGCTACTTCGAGGCGTTCGTCACCATGGGCACGAAGCCGGACGGCCAGCCGGACCGCAGGCATGTGGAGAGGAAGTCGAAAGCGGCGCGCAACAAGGCCGTGCGGGAGCTGGAGCGCAAGCGGGACGCCGGGCAGGCCGCGAAGCCGGGCCGGACCCGGACGGTGCGGGAGATGCTGACCCGGCACCTGGACGTCGTGCTGCCGCAGCGCGGCCGCGCTCCTAAGACGATCATCGGCTACCGGTCGCTGTGCGAGCACCAGATCTTCCCGAGGTGGGGCGGCCAGCGAATTGACCGGCTGCTGCCGGAGTACCTCGAGGACGGCTACGCGGAGATGCTCGCTGAGGACCTGGCGGCCAGCACGATCGTCAAGGTCCACGCCATCTTGTCGAGCGCCTACGAGATCGAGGTGCGGCGCGGCAACGTGGCCCGCAACCCGTGCCGGCTGGTCGAGCCGCCGCGGCTGGCCCAGGCTGAGAAGACTGCGCTGACCCTGACGCAGGCGCACGCGGTGCTCGCCGTGACGGAGAAGCGGCGGAACGCCGCGCGGTGGTCTGCCGGGCTGGCGTGCGGGCTGCGCCAGGGCGAGGCGCTCGGCCTGCGGTGGCGTTTCCTGGATATCGACGTGCCGGACGGCGAGCCGGGGGAGATGCGGGTCTGGCACCAGCTGCAGCGCCTGCCATGGACGCACGGCTGCGCCGACCCGGCCGCGTGCTGCGAGCCGCGGCATAAGCGGCCTTGCCCGAAGCGGTGCCCGAAGGCCGCGCGGAAGTCCGGGCGCCGGCACGAGTGCGTGCGGCCCGGCGCGAGGGGCCTGTGCGCGCCCGGCTGCGCAGGGCACGCCGCGCAGTGCCCCGGGCGGCAGGGGGGCGGCCTGGTGTTCCGCGAGATCAAGGAACGGCGCCGCAAGGCCGTGCCGCTGCCGTCCCCGCTCGTGCGCGCGCTGCGGGCGCACCGGGCCCAGCAGAACCGCGAGCGGCTCGCCGCGGCGAATCTCTGGGAAGACTCCGGCGTCGTCTTCGCCCAGGAGAACGGCCGCCCCCTCGATCCGCGCGCGGACTGGCAGGAGTGGTCGGACATCCTCGCCGCGGCGGGCATCCCGCACGCCGGGACGCACGCCATGCGGCACTCGGCGGCCACCGTCGGGCTCGACGAGGGGACCGCGCTGGCCGTCGTCCAGGAGCTGCTCGGCCATTCCGATATCCGGGTCACCCGCGGCTATACGCACGTGTCCTCGGCCCTGGCCGCGGACGGCGCCGAGCGTATCGGGCGGGCGCTTTTCGGGCCAACTGCTACGAAAACTGCTACGAGGGCCAGATGAGCGCCGCCCGGATGCCAGCGTTTCCGCTGGTCAAGGATGGAGCCGCCTATCGGAATCGAACCGATGACCTATTCATTACGAGTGAATCGCTCTGCCGACTGAGCTAAGGCGGCGCGCCGCCGGGTTACGGCAGCGGAAGGAGTCTACCGGTCCGCGGCAGGTTACTGCCCGCCACCGTACTGAGCCTCGTAGGCCTGCCGGGACCCGCAGACGCTGGCCTTCGGACAGGCACAACGGCGGCCGTCCTCAGCCAGCTTCACCACCACCTGGTCGGCCGGGACATTACGCCCAACCACCGTGCCCGGCCCGTCCGGCGTCTCGACAGCTGAGCCGAGCTTCGGCGCCTCCTCGCGAAACTTCTGATACAGCGGATGCTCGTACTTCAGGCAGCACATCAGCCGTCCGCACGCACCGGCGATCCGCAGCGGGTTGACCGGCAGATCCTGGTCCTTGGCCATCCGCACCGAGACCGGCTCGAAGTCCTTCAGGAACGTCGCGCAGCACAGGTCGCGCCCGCAGGGGCCGATGCCGCCCTGCAGCCGCGCCTCGTCCCTGGGCCCGATCTGGCGCAGCTCCACCCGCGCGCGCAGCCGCCCCGCAAGGTCCCGGACGAACGCCCGGAAGTCCACCCGGTGCGGCGCGCTGAAGTACACGGTGACCACGTTCGGCGCATCCAGGTAGTCCACCCCGATGATCTTCATCGGCAGCCCGTGCTCACGCACCAGCCGCCGGGCGGTTACCCGCGCCTCCGCGCGCCTGGCCCGATTAGATTCGTCCCGGCTCAGGTAGTCGTCGGCGGCCAGCCCGGCGCAGACCGGCAGTCCGCTGATCTCGTCATCGACCCATTGCGGCGCCCAGATGCACTCGGCAACTTCCGGGCCCGCGTCCGTGGGCACCAGCACCTTCGTCCCGACCGACGGCTGGAATGGCCCGGGGTCCAGGTAGTAGAGGCGCCCGTTCCGCCCGAAACTGACCGCCATCATCATGCCCACGCCCCCAGGTTACGGTCAGACCCGGTCAACCGCCCCCTCAGCCTGTCCATTTTGCAGCGAAACGGGATGCTCCCTCCATCCCGTCCCGCCCGCCGGTGGTCCCGGAGGGGCGCGCTTTCGAGCCCCTGCGAAGGAACGAGATCGGCCGGAGGCGGGCGCGGCTCAGCGGGCGGCGAGGGCGATGGCCATCTCTTCGACCGACAGCAGCGGGGCGACGCTGGCCGCCAGCCGCTCCCGGCATCGCATGATCGCTTCCATCCGGCGGACGGTGGACTCGGGCCGCGAGGCGGCCGCGAACTCCTGAAGCTCATCGGGCTGGCCGGCGGTGGCCAGCTCGACGTCAGCGCCGAGCTGGACGGCGAGCACGTCGCGGTAGAACCCCGCCAGGTCGAGCAGGGCGCGATCCAGCGCATCCCGCTTCAGCCTGGTGTTACGTGACTTCTGCCGGTCCTCGAGTTCCCGCATCGCGCCTGCGACGCCGCGGACGGCGCTCGCGACGCCCTTACCGGTGGAGCCCTCGCCGAAAGCACGGCGCAGCGCGTCTCGTTCCGGCACGTCGAGCTCTTCGGTCACCGCCGCGGCTTCGCCTTCGGCAGACTTGACCAGTGCCGCCGCAGCGGTGAGCGCTCTGCCAAGCCCGCCGCCAGGGCCGCCATTGAGCTGCAGCGGGAGGCGGAGGACCGCTGCCCTGCGCCGTGCCGCTTCTGGATCGGTGGCCAGCCGGCGGGCCCGGCCGATGTGCCCCTGCGCAGCGCGTGCGGCCGCCTGGGCCTCGCCGGGCCCGACACCGTCCCGGACCAGCACCTCGGCGACCGCCGCTGTCTTGGGGATGCGCAGCGTGACCAGGCGGCAGCGCGACCGGATGGTCGTGGGCAGATCGTCGGCGGAGGGGGCGCACAGCATCCAGACGGTCCGCGGCGCCGGTTCCTCGATGGCCTTGAGCAGCGCGTTCGCCGCCTGCTCGGTGGCACGGTCTGCGTCTTCGAACAGGACGACCCGCCATCGGCCGCAGACCGGTGCCGCAGCAGCACGCAGCACTAGATCCCTGGTCTGGCGCACTCCGTACGACAGTCCGTCGGGACGGACAAGCAGCAGGTCGGCGTGACTGCCGACGGCTACCTGGCGGCAGGAGGGGCACTCGCTGCAGCCCTGGTCAGAGCACAGCAGCGCGGCGGCGAAGGCCCGCGCGGCCACCGAGCGGCCCGACCCCGGCGGTCCGGTGAATAGCCATGCGTGCGTCATGCCCGCCGCCGCGGTGCGGCCGCCGCCAGCTGGCGCAGCCGCGGCCGCCGACACGGCCCGGCGCAGTTCCGCGACAACGGCTTCCTGGCCCGCCAGTTCTTCGAACACGGCGCCTGGGGTCATTCGAGCACCGCGGGGAAGCTGCCGGTGGTCTCTTCGGCAATCACCGGCACGGGGTCAGGCAGCAGGTCCCGGACCCGGCTTCGGATCTCCCGGCTGAGGTCCGCGGAATCCCGCAGCGCATCCAGCACCAGGTACCGGCCCGGCTCCGCCTGTGCCAGGTCCAGAAACCCGGCGCGGACGCGCTCGTGAAACTCAGTCGGTTCCGCCTCGAGCCGGTCGGCGGAGCTTGCCCGGCGACCGAGCCCGACGGCCGGAGGCAGGTCGAGCAGGATGGTGAGATCGGGCATGAGGCCGCCGGTGGCCCACTGATTCATACTGGCGATCTCGCTGACCGGCAGCATCCGCCCGGCCCCCTGGTAGGCCAGGGAGGAATCGACGTACCTGTCAGTGACGACGATCGTGCCGCGCTCGAGCGCCGGGCCGATGATCATGGACACGTGCTCGGCCCGGTCGGCGGCGTACATCATGGCCTCAGCCTGCGGGCTCAGCCCGGTGTGAGCTTTGTCCAGCAGCAGCGCGCGCAGCCGCATGCCGACCTTCGTCGCGCCTGGCTCGTGCGTGGCCAGCACGTCGAACCCCTGCTCGCGCAGCCAGATCGCCAGCAGCCTGGCCTGGGTCGACTTGCCGGCGCCCTCGCCGCCCTCCAGGGCAAGCAGCAGGCCGCGGTGAGCCGCTGGCCCCAGCTGCTCGGGCATGCTGCCGGGCACCGGAGGCGGCGCCTCGCCGTGGAACACCGCAGCCAGGTCAGTCAGCAGCGGCACGCCATGTCGGTCGTCCATTTGCCGGTACGATACGCGGCCCAGCAGCAGCGCGACGATGGCTGCGAGCAAGAGCACCAGGTTGTAGCCGACGCTGTTGTACCTGATATCGGCGATCCGCAGCGTCTGGCCGCCGGCCGCCGCGTGCACAAGAGCGTTGAATGCCGCCGCAAGTGACGGCGCGATGGCGATCGCGGCGAACAGGATTACCCGGATCGCGGATTGCAGGAATGCGAACGTCCGGCCGCGCGTGTCGTCATCGACCTCGAGCCCGATAACGGTGTAGCCGGTCACGTATGCGACCCCGGCGCACGCGCCCAGCACGAGGACCAGGATGGTGGTCATGGCGAGGTTCGGGATCACGGCGATCAGCGCCAGCGGCAGCGCCGCGAAGGCGATCGACAGCCCGAACAGGCGGCACCTGCTGAAGCCGCGCAGGATGCGCAGGCCGAAGAACATGCCGCCAGCCAGCCCGATGAATATTGCCGCCCAGACCAGGCCCCAGCCAGCGCTGCCGCCCATCAGTATGTTCTTGACGTATGAGGGGCCCAGGCCGACCACGACTCCGCCCGCGGCGAACGCGCCGACCATGCCGAACACGATTCCGCGGACGATCTGGGTCTGGCCGAGGAAGCGCCAGCCTTCCCAGATGGACCGCGCTACCGACGGCGTGGCGGTCGCCGCGCTGTCGTGTCGCCGCCGCGGTATCTGGTGCAGCGTGAAGACGGTCACCGCCGAGACAACGAAAGTGATCGCGTTGAAATACAGCGCGAGGTTGACCTGATCGGTCGAGAAGTAGTGTGAGATCTCACCCAGCCACCTGCTGACCAGCGACAAAACGGCGAACACCAGGCCGGCGATGGGCGCGGTGCCGTAGGTAGTCAGCAGGCTGAGCTGGTTGGCCTGCTCCAGCTTCCCTGGCGGGACCAGGTTCGGCACGGTGGCGTCTTTGGCCGGGGTCCAGAACATCGACGCGCATGACGCCAGGAACTGGGCCACATATACCCAGGTCAGCTTGTCCACGACGCCCAGCGCCAGGTTGAGCGGGATGGTCAGGTAGAGCGCTGCCCGCACTACGTCGAAGACAATCATGTTCAGCCGGCGGTCGAACCTGTCGGCCACCGCCCCGGCGAGCGGGCCGATGATCAGCGCGGGCAGCAGCGAGCTGAGCCACACGCCGCTGACCGCGTACAGGCCGCTGCGTCCGCCGAGGTCGTTAGCGAGGATGGAAAGCGCCACCAGGCTGAGCCAATCCCCCAGGCTGGACAGCGACAGCGCGATCCACAGCCGCCGGAACGGCCGGATCGACAGCACGCCGGAGCGGCCACGCAAAGGGGATCTAAAGTTCACTGCAGCAGGGTATCGGCAGAAGGGTCGCCCGAGCGGTATCGGCGAGCTGGCCGCCCCGAGCGGTCAGACCCGGGATGACCGGCCGACCCGCCAGGACGCGCTGGCGGGTCGATTCCCTGCTGCGGTAGTGCGTTACCGGCATGGTGGCGCGCTGGCGGCGTTACGACTTCCTGGCGCGCGGGCTGCGGGCGACGCCCGATCCGCGGGCCGGCCCTGACCGTGCCCCGGACCTGGCTGCCCCGCTGGCCTTGCGCTTCGGGGCAGGTGCGGCGGCCCGGCGCTCCGCCAGCAGCTCGATCGCCCGCTGCGGGGAGATGGACTCGATGGTGTCGCCCTTGCGCAGTGAGGCGTTGGTCTCGCCGTCCGTCACGTACGGGCCAAAGCGGCCCTCCCGCAGCACGATCGGCTTGCCGCTGGCGGTGTCGTCGCCCAATTCCCGAAGCGGCGGTGCCGCCGCGGCCCGCGCGGCCCGGCCGCGCGGCTTCGGCTGGGCGAACAGCTCTTTCGCCTCGTCCAGGGTCACCGTGAACATCTGCTCCTCGGACTCCAGCGAACGGCTGTCGGTACCCTTCTTCACGTAGGGCCCGTACCGGCCGTTCTGCGCGGTGACCGGCTCGCCGTCCAGCTCGCCGAGCGTCCGGGGCAGGCTGAGCAGGCGCAGCGCGTCTTCCAGTGTCACGCTGTCCAGGTCCATCGACTTCAGCAGCGACGCCGACCGCGGTTTCGCCGACGCGGGCGCGCCCTCCTCGAGCTGCTCGGTCACGTACGGCCCGAACCTGCCTGCCTTGGCCACGATCGTCTTGCCCGTCGCCGGATCGGTGCCGAGGATCTTGTCGCCACTGGGCCGCTCAAGCAGCTCGGCGGCATAATCGGCGGTCAGCTCGTCTGGCGCGGTGCCCTCGGGCACGTTCACCCGCTGCCCGTCGCGTTCCAGGTAGGGGCCGTACCGGCCGACCCGCACCACGATGTCAGTCCCGGCCAGCGGGAACGAGCTCACCTCGCGGGCATCGATATCGGCGAGATCGCTGACGAGCTCTTTCAGCCCCTCCTCGCCGTCGGCGCCGAAATAGAAGCGCCGCAGCCACGGCACGCGCGCCGCCTCGCCGCGGGCGATCTCGTCCAGGCCGTCTTCCATCCGGGCGGTGAAGTCGTAGTCCACCAGCTGCGAGAAGTGCCGCTCCAGCAGCGTGACGACGGCGAACGCCACGAACGAGGGGACAAGCGCGGTCCCCTTCTTGAACACGTAGCCGCGATCGAGAATCGTGCCGATGATCGAGGCGTAGGTGGACGGCCGGCCGATCTCCCGGTCCTCGAGTTCCTTGATCAGGGACGCCTCGGTGTAGCGAGCCGGGGGCCGGGTAGCGTGCTCGGCCGCGGCCAGGCGGATTGCGGTCAGCGGATCGGCCTCCGCGAGCGGCGGCAGGCGGCGCTGGTTGTCATCGAGTTCCGCGTCCGGGTCGTCCGAGCCCTCGACATAGGCCTTCAGGAAACCGTAGAAGCCGATGATCTTGCCGGACGCCCCGAACTCCGCGTCCTCGCCGCTGCTCGACCGCCCGGTGACCCGGACCGAGACCGATTCCCCGGTGGCGTCCTTCATCTGCGAGGCGACGGTGCGCTTCCACACCAGCTCGTACAGCCGCAGCTCGTCACCGGACAGCCCGGTCCGCGCGGGAGTCCTGAAGCGGTCCCCGGAGGGCCGGATTGCCTCGTGGGCTTCCTGGGCGCTCTTCACCTTGCTGGTGTAGACGCGCGGGGACTCCGGCACGTACTCGGCGCCGTACAGCTCACGGGCCTGGGCACGGGCGGCGGTGATCGCCGTCTGCGAGAGCGTGATGGAGTCGGTCCGCATATAGGTAATGTGGCCGTTCTCGTACAAACGCTGCGCAACGCTCATCGCGTACTTGGCGGAGAAGCCAAGCTTGCGTGATGCCTCCTGCTGCAGCGTCGTCGTGCGGAACGGCGCATAGGGCGAGCGGCGGTACGGCTTGCGCTCGACCGACCGGACGCTGAACTCCGCGCCGGACAGCCGGCCGGCCAGGGCCGCGGCTGCCTCGCCATCCAGGTGCAGAATCGGCTGGCTCGCGCTCTCGGTGCCGCGCAGCTGCCCAGTAGGGGCGAAGTCGCGGCCCTGGGCGACCCGGCGCCCGTCGACCGTTACCAGCGTCGCCGGGAACGCCGCCGCCGCGTCCGCGCCGTGGTCGGCAGTCTTGGCGAACTCCGCCTCCAGATCCCAGTAGCTGGCCCCGCGGAACGCGATCCGCTCCCGCTCCCTGTCCACCACCAGGCGGATTGCCACCGACTGCACGCGGCCGGCGGACAGCTGCGGCATGACCTTCTTCCACAGCACCGGCGAGACTTCGTATCCGTACAGCCGGTCCAGCACGCGGCGGGTCTGGTAAGCCTCCACCAGGCCGTTGTCCATCTCCCGCGGACTGGCGACTGCCTGCGCGATCGCCTCGGGGGTGATCTCGTGGAAGACCATCCGCCGGGCTGGCACCCTCGGCTTCAGCTCCTCCAGCAGGTGCCAGGCGATGGCCTCGCCCTCGCGGTCCTCATCAGTGGCCAGCAGCAGTTCGTCTGCATCCTTGAGGAGCAGCTTGAGCTTGGAGACCTGCTGCTTCTTGTCGGAATTCACCACGTAGAGCGGCTCGAAGTCGGCGTCGACGTTCACGCCGAGCCGCGCCCATGGCTCCTTGCGATACTTCGTCGGTATCTCAGCTGCCCTGTCGGGCATGTCACGAATGTGACCGATGCTGGACTCGACCACGTAGCCACTGCCGAGATAGCCCGCGATGGTGCGCGCCTTAGCAGGCGACTCGACGATCACGAGCCGCCTCACGCCATTGCCAAGGGCACCGCCGTTGGCCTTCTTGCCCTTAGCGGCCGTACCCGTCCTTGCTGCCACGCTCTTCACCCTCGCATCCCGCGGACGCCCAGGAGGCTACCGCAGGCAGCCCGCAAGCACCGGTGCTCCGGTCACACTGCGTTCCTGAGCTGCAGGCGCCGACTACCGAGTCGCAGCCGGTAACCTCCGCTGCCGCTCCGTCTGCTGCCCCTGCCATGGACATAAACCGGCCGGACGCACCTTTGTGTTCCCGCGTCCCGGCGACTGGTTTCCTCAACGCTGATTGAACCACTACTTTCGTCGAGCACAATAAGGGGTGATGGCGGAGTACTCCTACCTCGTGCTCTACCTGCCGCGCGGAACGTCACGGGATGTCGCACGGCGCATCCTGACTGATCATGCCGAATACGGGCAGTGGGAGCTGTCCCGTCTCCGGCTCTACGCCGACGGCAGCAGGAAGGCCACGCTACGACGTAAGATCATCCGGCCAGTCCGGACCCCGCTGCCGGGCAGGGCGCGCTGACGGGCTCAGCTAGGAGCTGGCGGGATCCGGATCGACAAAATGTTGTCCATGTCGGTGCCGTGTGACACTCTCTGGATAGAACCCTCCGTTACTGAGGGACAGCAGCCGGTCTACCGGCACATATGAACACCGCGGACTGGCGCAGACCCAGCCAAAAGGGACGCAGATACCTCGTCTCCGACGGAGACCATAGGGCGACCCATCGGGCCTGCGAACGTCGGACGTGATTGGCCCGCGCGGGTGCGCGTGAGCGTGCGCCGAAACGCGCGAGCATATAGGCGTGCGCTCTCACCGGCTACCGCGAGCCGGACTGCCCCGAAGGGGCCACTCCTTCCGGGCGAAGTCCCGGACGGAGCGTAGCG
>CABDXS010000106.1_pt1 | contig 10865 bp, 9 predicted proteins | sample 3421381 | NCBI WGS metagenome assembly CABDXS01 (sample SAMEA5534336, study PRJEB31848) | metagenome | biome: tundra; feature: field; material: soil | place: USA | collected 2013-05 | depth 0.15 m
CGCGCGCCGTCGGCCACCCGGCCAGGACCGCCGGCCGCGCGGTCAGGACCCTCGGCCGCCTCGCCTTGCGGCTGGTTGGACGCGATGAGAGCCGCGAAACTGCTCTGCCGGGCGCTCTCCAGCCAGCCGTGCCCGCTCGCGGCACCCCGCTCGTCCAGGCTCCACATCAGGTAGACGAGCATCATCAGCCCGAACATGATCGCGTCGCCGCCTATCCACATGACCGCACCGCCCAGGTGCAGGTCCTGCACCGGACTCGGCGCCCAGGAGGGGCGCGGGCCAGCCGGGACACCAGGTGTCCCGGCGTTGCCGTAGCCGAGCACCAGGCCGGTAAAGGTATCCACCGGCATGATCAGCACGAGGATGACGAAGCGCATCGGGTACGAGAGCCGCCACCGGATGGGCTCACGCCCGAGCAGCGGCAGGAAGAACAGGTAGCCGACGACGAGGAACAGCACGTGCTCTGCGTTATGCAGCGCCTGGTTGCTCTCGACGAGATCGGCGAGGCTGGTGAGATGGGCCGCCATGATCGCGGCCGTGTAGGCCAGGGCACCGAAAACGGGCCAGGTCAGGAAGCTGGCAGGCCGGGAGCGAACAGCCCGCTTTGTCCAGGTGTGCAGCGGATTCCTGCTGGCGTGCATCAGCAACGTGATCGGCTCGCCCACGATGAGCAGCGGGGGGGCCACCATGATCAGCATCAGGTGCTGCACCATGTGATCCCAGAGCAAGGTGTCGTCGTAGGTCCCGATCCCGCTCTGCGTGGCGAGCACGATGACAGCGAGCCCGGCAAGGAACATCTCGGTGCGCCAGAGCGGCCACGGCCGCGCCGGGTGCCGGCGCGCGACCCGCACGGTGCCCCACAGGTAGAGGACGGCGGCGACCACGACAGACGCGGTGACGACAGGTGCGAACTGCCATTGGCTGAATGCAGTCTGCCAGCCGAACGGGGGGAGCATGCGACCTCCTTCACCGGCGAGCCTACTCACCGCCAGGGCGGTCCTTCGAGGCCGTGGCCTGATCAGCGCAGCGCTACCCAGCGCTACCCGCTCGGGTGCTCGCTGCCCACCAGCGGCAAGTCTTCTACTTGCCGCTTGGTGATGTTCAGCCGGATGCCGTCGTCGACCTCGGTAACGGCGCTGATCGGGATGGCGACCTCCTTGCGGCCCCACAAATGCCCCTCCTGGAGCAGGACGTGGGTCACCTGGCCGCTGCCAGGATCGACGGTGAACCCCTCTACCAGGCCGATTTCGCCGTCGGTGGCATGGACATGCTCACCGCGGCCGACCTCTGTCTCGCCCAGCGGGACGGCGTCGTGGGTGACGGTCTGCGAGCGGTGCCCGAGGCCCATGCCGATGCCCATGCCACTGGCGCCGGTTGCCATCCCCCCTGCGAGGCCGTAGCCCTGGACCGCATCCACCGATCCGTACCCCCCGCCGTAGCCGCCGCCCTCCACCACCTCGGTCTCCTCGGCGCGATCGAGCTGGTCGAATTCGGCGATGGTGCACCGAAGCCGGATGTCGCCCGCCTCGGCTTCCACAAGGTCGAGAGGCACAAGCCGTCCGGGCTCTCGCCGGTGCTTCGGCTCGATGACGAGGTGGGTGACGGTACGGGCAGCGGGATCCACGATCACCCGGCGCACCTCGCCGCAGAACCCATCACTGCAGTCTGCCTTCGCCCCGATCGTGAATTCCGTCGCTGCTGCCATGGCTGCCTTCCTGCTCGGAGCTGCCGCCTGCGCTACTACGGCCTGCGCTCGGTCCGGCTTGACGCTGGCCACGTCGCGGGATCAGCTCTCGTAGGGGCGCTCACCGATACCGAGCGTAGCTCCGCCCGGCGGTCAGGACCACCGCTGCGCGCAGGGCGGGCGCGCGGGCGGCCCCTGGTCTGTCGCACCGATTGCGTCGTACTGTTAGCCCGACCGGACGACGACGATTCGCGATCGAAGTCACGGTCAGCCCGTTGACAGCGTTACTCGCGATCGGCTGGTCAGGTGCACTTCGTTTCCAACTACGCGGACCCGGTGCGAGACGAGACTGCCGCTGTTCCGGCAGGGCTTCTGACGTGAGCCGTATCGGGGGATACGAGACTGCGCCGGACGCAACGGCTGCGGACTGGATCGCCCTGGGCTTGCGCGGGTTCGCGGAGAGCGTGCTCTCGCTAGTGCCCGCGGGATTCGAGGCGTATGCCAGGATCTTCCACCCTGCCGCCCGTGCTGAGGCGCCCACGCGAGTTCGGTGGCAGGAGGTCGCGACCGCCAACGGCCGAGTCGCGCATCCCGCCATGCAATGGCCGTCCATTGTGAAAACGCACGGCTTCGCTGATGGCGGCTCGCAGCCGGGGCTGTGGGACCAGGAACCGGACGAGGGCTGCCTCCCAGAGGCGCTACGCCCGTTGCTGGCTGCCGTGCTGACCCGGCACACGGCCACGCCCGAGAAGTGCTGGTTCGCGATATGGGACGGCTACGGCAGCCTCGCACTGCCCGACGACGAGGTCCCGGCATTCGAGATCCCGAACCGGCGCATGCTGCTCCTGACCGGGCGGATCGGGGCGGTGCGCACGTCGCCGTGCGCGGAGCCTTTCTGGCAGTCTCCCAACATGTGGTGGCCCGACGACCGGGCCTGGTGCGTCGCCACGGAGATCGACCTCATGAGCACCTATGTGGGCGGCAGCCGTCAGTGCGTGCTGGACCTCGTCGATCATCCGGAACTAGAGGCCGTCATCGTGCCGGCGACCGATGGCGTTACCTGGGGCAGCGACCACCTGAACCCGTCACCCATGTAGACAGTCCTGCCGATGCCAGCCTGGGCCTTGAGAGCATCGGCGCAGCGCTACGGACAGCCGGGTGTGAGAAGCTTGACCAGGCCGGGCCGCTTGCCGCGGCCCGGTTGTTGGATCTGCGGAGCACTGACGGATCAGGCAGCTACTGGCAGCCCGCTTCCGGACGACCCCGCAGCCAGGAGGGTTCGCCTAGTGGCCGATGGCGGCGGTCTTGAAAACCGCTGTGGCGCGTGAGTGTCACCGTGGGTTCGAATCCCACACCCTCCGCTCACCTGTGACAACGGCTCCTGACATGCGGGAACGCACTGACGGGGCCTTACCGTCCATCTGCAGATGTGCAGCCGTAGGCCACCGGAAGCGGTCGTCAGCCGGTGGTCGCGGGATATACGCGGGATGGCGGCTCGGGCATCTCTGCAGGTGAGAGCGTCCATGTCCGGGGTCACGCCAGGGCACCGCTGATGCGCTGGTTGGCGATCTCCTCGTCACCGTCGACGCAGTTGGCATACACGCGCAGGAGCACGTCCACGGAATGACCAGCCCGGCGCGCCACCGTGGGGCCGGGACGCCAGCGTTCAGCCATAGCGATACAGCAGCGTGGCGCAGGTCATAGGGACGCCCGGCTAGCGGGGAAGCGACCTGATCAGGGACAAGCGCGAGACAGCGGGCAGCTCGCCAGACCTGGCTGTAAGTAGACGTGCGGACAATATTGCCGTTCGGTTGCCGGAACAACCGGCCGTCCCCGCCGACACCGAACTGGTCGATATGCCAGCACAGGATCTCGACCAGCTCGGGCGGGATGGGCACCGGGCGGACCTCATCCTCGGGCCGGTGCTTGAGGCCCTTTTCATCGTGCGCCTGGCCGCTATCGGTGTAACGCCTGCCGGCCTCCGGCGTGGTCCGGGACAGGTACAGCAGCGACGGGCGCGCGGTCATGATCGTCAGCAGCGGCGTCCGGTCCCGGTAGGCCTCGAAGCTCACCGCCGACCGCACATCCGCCGGCAGGGTCAGCGCGGTCACGCAGCGGGCGGGCTTCAGGCCGCGTCCTTCGCGGGCTGACCGTCGCGGCCTTCAGGCCGGTCGCGCGCAGCGAGAACGCCATCCGGGCGTTGCACCGGCCCTGGCCCTGGCACCGGCCGGTGTCCACGTAGGGGGTGACCTGGAGGCCCTCGAACTCGACTAGCTCGAATGGCTGGCGGGTCGGCGGGACCGGCATCCGGTCGGCCAGGATCTTGACCACCGTCTCCCGTGACCGGCCCTTCAACTCGGGTCCATGTCCATCACCCGGCACTGGAACACCCGCTGCCCGGTGTACTTGTCCACCGCAGGAGTCCGGCGGCGGGTGGCCTCGTCATAGTCCTGCGCCTCGATGATCGAGTCCGGCACTAGCTAGATGACAGCCATGCGGAAACACGTCCTGCATGCTCACGCCAAGCCGCGAGCCATTGCGTAGAGCCATTGCCCTGCACCTCCAGCTGCTAGGTTCTGGCTAAAATCCTAGGACTATAGGATGACAGGCACTAGCGTCTGAACGGTTACCAAAAGGCTAGAGAATCCTTACCGCAGGAGAGCGCGCAGCTCAGCGGCCTCGGCCGCCAGCCGTGACTCCGGAATCTTTGCTTCCGGTGCTTGCGCCGAGAGAGGGAAGGGCTGGCCGGGACGCGGGTCCTTGGTGAACCGGGGGACCAGGTGCGTGTGCAGGTGGGGCAGCGAGTTGCCCAGCGTCTCGTAGTTCATCTTCAGCGGCCGGTAGACCGTGATCAGCGCGCGCGCTACAGCCAGGACCTCAGATCCGTACCCTGCCGCTTCAGCGTCGTCCAGCTCGGTCGGCTCGGTGACATGCCGTCCCCGCCAGATCACCAGCGTGTATCCAGGCTGGACGTCGGCGCGCTGGAGGTATGCGTCGGTGTACTGGCCCTCGCGGATGCGCACGCCATACTGATCGGCATCGGGACGCCCGGACTCGCACATCTCGCAGCCGATACCGCGAATGAGATCAGCCCAGTTGCGCGGCCATTCACCCACTCTCGACCACTCCGTCGTCGCCTTCCCACTCGAACGCGAACTCGTGCCGGTCACCGGCATACAGATCGTCGGCGACCTGTAGCGTCCGGCCATCGGGGTCGTAGTCGATGTGCAGCATCCGGGCGACGGGGACACCGGGCTCCAGCTCCAGGAGCCGGGCCTCATCCGGGGTCGGCATGCGCGTGCGCAGCAGCTCCAGGCCGCGGGCGAAATCGTGGCCGAGCCGCTCGATGAGGTTGTCCGGTCCTTCCGGGAGAGCTTCGGGCAGTTCCAGCCGGGTACCGCCAGCGACCCACAGCGGGTAATAGCTAGTGGAGATCACGGCCGGAACATCGTCCAGGAGCTGGAGCCGCTTCCGGATCACTGCCTCGTCACCGGCCGCACAATCGAGCCATGCCGCGATGTCTGCCGGGACCGGGCCGCGACCGATCATCATCATCCGCCGTGACGGAATCTGTCCCTGCGCGATCGCTTCCGTGTCGAACTCCGGCTTACCCGATGCCCGGTGCGACGCATGGCGGTGCGTCGAGGAGATCCGGCGAAGCGGCTGCCGGTCACGAACGTAGGACCCGAACCCTTTGCGAGTCACCACCAGGCCCTCGGCTGCCAGCGTTGCTAGGGCCGACCGGATCGTCGTCCGGCTTACTCCGTAGGCATGCTGGAACTCGCTCTCGGTCGGGAGCTGGCTCCCCGGCCTCCGCTGACCCTCCTGAATCTCTGCCCGCAGAGCATCTGCCAGTTGCAACGACAGCGGGCGATCAGATCGAGGGTCAAGGCGCTGCGTCATGATCCGCCCTGAGTGCTAGGTCCTAGCCTGTCGTGCTAGCACTACAGGAAGCTTACGCCGACAGGCAGTACGTGGAGCTAGAACAGCCGCCACCACCTGCGCCAGACCGTTGCCGAATTGAGCCGTTCTTTGATTGAGCCCGCACCGGGCGATTAGCTAGGCGCCACGCCGCAGACCCGCTGATAACTGCGTGTATCAGCGGGTGGGGTTGGCGGCGGGCAGCGCTCTACAGCCAGACGGTCGCAAGCCAGATCTCGACGCCGGCGAGGACGAGTAGGACAACGTTCAGCCCGATCATCTTTGCCTCGCCCCGGCTGAGGTGAAGAGAAATCCCGCCGACCTGGATCAGTACGAGCCCGATAGCTGCCGCAAGTGCAAGGGCCGGTGCGATGCCGGTCAGCGGGGGCAGGATCAGCCCGAGCGCTCCGAGCACCTCCAGCACCCCGATGGTTCGTACGAGCCTCAGCGGCACAGTGTCGATCCAGCCCATCATCGGCCGCAGCTGATCTGGGGACCGCAGCACCTTGAGCCCACCCGAGTACAGGTAGAGCAACGCCAACAGTGCGGCGACGATCCAGTAGGCCACGGTCATAGAGCACACCCCTTCAGTTACTACTTGTGAGTAGCATCATTGTCGATCAGAATCGGAGGGCTTACAAAAGTCACACCCGTGTGCCTTGCTATCAGGGAGGTGCCCTTGTCTGACTACGAGGACGTTTGCTTGATCAGAGGCGACAAAGGGCGGGCCATCCGTGCGCTACTCGACCGCATCGCCGACAAGTGGGCGCTACTGATCATTGCGACGCTCCACACTCAGCGATTGAGGTTCACCGGGCTACTGCGGCGCATTCCGGGCATCTCGCAGCGGATGCTCTCGCTCACACTGCGCAAACTCGAACGTGACGGACTCGTGATCCGCACGGTGCACGCCGAGGTGCCACCCCGGGTGGAGTACGAACTCAGCGATCTCGCCACCACCTTGATCCCACATGCGGTCGCCCTGCCTGGGCCATCGAGCACAATCCCCGACATCGACGCCCACCGTGAGGCATACGACACGAGCGCCCCGGCACCTAATACTCCGGCCGGACTTCGTGATCTTAAAGTACGTGGCCGCCAGCCACGGGATATACGCGGATGACCTCCTGACAGCCCGATCGCGGGCCGCCGATCGGCCAGCTCACCGCTGTAGTGCGGGCAGAGCGAACCCCGGTCTTGAAAACTGCTATGGGGCGTGAGTCTCATCGTGGGTTCGAATCCCACACCCTCCGCCCTGACCAGCTAGAACACCGCTAAAGGTGCCGTCTGCCGAACAGCGGTCGCCAGGCAGGAGCGTCGATGTGGGACATCGTGGGGACAGCCCGTCATGCTCCGGCCTCCCCTGCGGCCAGCCGCGCGACCATCTCGGCGGCCTCCAGGTGCGCGTCGCCCATGACGTGCAGTGGTCGGTCATCGCCCCTGTGCGGTGCCCGAGCGGCTCCTGCCGGATCTTGTGATCGACCCCGGCACGCGCGCCAGTGACGCGGCCGAGTGCCGCCCCTCGTGCAGCTTGATCACGGGCAGGCCCGCCGTGGCGGCGAGCGCCTCGCGCTGAGCTCTGTCTGCGGTGGATGCGGCTCGTGCGTGCGCCGTCGAGTCTTAGCCATTGCCTTGGTCACCCCAGAGTCCGCGAGCTTGGTCAGATCTTCGCTGTGTGTGTCCGGGTCGGCCTCCGCGGGCTGCGCTGGTGTGCGCCATCGCGCAGATTTTCTTCTTGCTCCTCACCGGTATCCGGGCGGTCGTCCTCGGCCACTTGGCCCGCCGCCATTGCCCGGACGGTGACGACAAAGCATGATCACGGGAACGGCAGGAGAGCCCCCGCACACACGGGGGCGTGCGCGATATGCCGATCGTTAGGCGCTGGCCAATGAACGGAGGCCAGGGGCCTATGCCCACGGCCGGATGACCGTGACGCCTGGAGTGCTGGCCGTATTCATTGCCGCGAGCGCGTCGGGCACATCGTCCAGACCTATGACCCGGGTGACCAGCTCGTCAGGTCGCACTGCTCCGGAATTGACAAGCTCGAGCACCTGGCGATAGTCATGGGCCGGCATCCCGTGGCTGCCCAGCCATTGCAGTTCCCCAGCGATCAGCACCGTCAGATCGAGGCTTACCTCCGCGGGCAGCAACCCGACCTGGACGTGCCGTCCACGCGGCCGAAGCGACCGCAGCGCCAACTGCACAACCTCAGCCGAACCGATCGCGTCGATGCTGAGATGAGCGCCGCCGCCGGTGATGTCGCGGATGCTCTGCGCGATGCCGGGAGCAGGGGCCAGCGTGTGGGCAGCTCCATATGCGGCCGCGAGCGCAAGAGCGTCCGGGCTGATGTCTATCGCGATCACCCTGGCGTCGCACGCTGCGGCGATCATGAGCGCTGACAATCCGACACCGCCGCAGCCGAGAATTGCCACCCACTCGCCTGCGGACGCCCGGCCCACCTGCCGGACCGCGCGATACGCGGTGGCGAAGCGGCAGCCTAGGCTAGCGGCGCCGTCGAAGCTAAGACCGTCGGGCAACCGCACAAGGTTCGCCTGAGCCCGCGGAATGGCGACGTATTCGGCAAAGGAACCCCAGTAAGTGAAACCCGGCTGTTCCTGGTTAAGGCAGACCTGCTGGTTGCCGTCCCGGCACTGCGCGCAGGTTCCACAAGCCAAGACGAACGGCGCGGTGACGCGATCCCCCGCTGACCATCCGTGCACTTTCCGCCCGACCGCTGCAATCGTTCCGGCGATCTCATGCCCTGGCACGTATGGCAGCCGGATGCCCGCGTCGTGACCCTGCCAGCCGTGCCAGTCACTGCGACACAGGCCGGTCGCCTGTACGCGCAACGTGACCCCGTGGTCAGCGGCGTTTAGGTCCGGAACATCCGCCACCGTCGGCCGGACCCCGAATTGCTCCACTAGAATTGCGCGCATATCGCCATCCTGCCTTTCGCACCTGTACGCCAGCAGCCGCGGCGCCGGGCGCAGCCGGCGCGGCACGCAGGCGCCGCCACCCGCCAGGCCTAGACAGGCCACCGGACTCAGCGCCATCCGGGCGATCTCCGGGCCCGGAAATGAGCCCAGCACCCGCAGGGTGCGCCCAGTAGGAGGAGACCGACAAGGTCGACGCCCAACAGCGTTGCTATGCTGGCGTCCCGATGACATCCGCTGTGCGCCGCCAGGACCGTCTGCTCGGCGAACTCCGCCCAGCAGCAGCTCGGTGAACTCCTCCCCGTAGCGCGCCCGCCAGGACCGCGGGTAGCACCGCGGCAGCCAATTGGCGGCCCGGCCTTCGGCATCGCCGGGCGCTGTCACGAAGCGCTCCAGCTGCGGGCCAGGCGGCGCAGGCCCACGTCGGCAACCTGCCGCTGGTTGTCCAGATGTGCGCGCAGCGCCTGCGCCCCGGCGGCCGTCAGCCGATACGGGCGGCGCCGGTCGCTGCTCTCCAGCGCCTCGATGAGGCCCTGCCCGTCCAGCCGGCTCAGCGCCTCATACAGCGTACCGGGGGCAAGTCGGACACCGGCGAACTCCTCGATGTCCTTGGTGAGCGCGTAGCCATGCTTGGGCCCGTCCGCCAGGCTCGACAAGATGAGCGTCGCGGGACCGGCATAACGGCCGACCGTGCCGAGCGGCTCGGCCGCGGCGGCTCGCCGCGCGCTATCGCGAGGCTTTGCCACGCGATACATCGTATATCGGCCGCCGATCGATCGTCATGCGAAATTCAGCCCTGCGCCCGGCTGCCGGCACCAGGTACGGCACGCGGGAGGCGAGGAACGCGCGCGGGGACGGGTCCCGCATCCGCCAGAGGCACGCGTCCGTGACGAAATGCGCCATCACCGCGCCCAGGTAAGCGCCGAAGACAAAGCGCAGCTCCGGCCGCGAGTTGTCCAAGTGCGAGGCAGCCGCGGGAACCGGTCCCGCCAGCGCGGCAGCGATCCAGTATGACCGCTGCCATCCTCTCGCCCCGCCGCCGGCTAGCAGCTACCGCCAGGCAGTCGGTCTGGCTGCCGCCAGGCAGCTTGCCTCGGCCGGATCTGACGCCGCGTTGCAGCACATGCTGCTGTCCGTGGGCGGAACGCTACATCGGTTCCCGATATACCATCAACCGATAGGCCGGACGGCAACCTAGCCTGCTCCGGGACCGTGCACTGCGTAACCTCTCGGCCGGGCCAGGCCGTCGCCCACAATCGCGGCCAGGGCCAGATAGGCATCGGCGGTCCCACGACCAAGCAGGTCGAGCTCGATCTCCGCGCCCTCCTCCAGGTGCGCGTCGTAGGGAATCCTGGCCACTGCCCGGCACCTGGCAGCGAAATACTCCTCAAGCCGATTCAGGTCAACCGAGCTGCGACTGCGCGGGCGCACGGCACACAGCACCACCACGGCGTCGCGAACCAGGTCGCCGTAGCCGTGCGCCTCCAGCCAGTCGAGCGTTGCGCTCGCGCTGCGCGCCCCGTCCACCGACGGGGTGCTGACCATGACGACCTGGTCGGCCAGGTGAAGCACGCCGGCCATTGCGGAGTGCATCAGCCCGGTACCGCAGTCAGTGATGCAAATGGAGTAGTAATGCTCCAGCACTGCGCAGACATTGCGGTAATCGTCCTCGCTGAAGGCAACCGAGACCGTGGGGTCCCGGTCGGATGCCAGGATCTCCAGCCTGCTCGCGGCCTGCGAGGTGAAGGTCCGCACGTCGGCGTAGCGCCTGATCTGCGCTCCCTCGTTCAGCAGGTCACGAATTGTTGCGGCGGTTTCCAGCGGCACCTTATCGGAGAGCGTGCCGCGGTCGGGATTGGCGTCGACCGCGACGACCCGGTCTCCCCGCAGGGCGGCGAGCGTCGAGCCTAGCCCGACTGTGGTCGTGGTCTTGCCGACGCCGCCCTTCAGGCTCATGACCGCCACCCGGTGATGGCCGCCGGCCACCGGAGCCCGCGCCCGGCTGATCATTTCCTGGCGGCGCAGCTCAGCGGCGGACAGGGGCACCCGCAGCACGCCGCCGGTGGCCTGGAAAATCAGCCGGCGCCAGCCCGGCGCCGGCGCTCGGCGCCGTCCGGGCAGCAGCAGCTCGGGCGTCAGATGGTCGGCGGCGTCAGTTGCGGCTCGTGGTCGTGATCCGATGGGAGCCGCAGGCTCGTCAGCCGGACCGAAAGCTCCGCCCGGTGCGGGCGCGCCTGGCTTGGGGGTGCAGGCCGGAGGGGCGGCCGAAGCGGGCGCAGCCGGGCGCACCGCGGCGCCCGTTCTGGGCGGCGGCTGGAGCGCTGCAC
>CABDXS010000120.1_pt1 | contig 10724 bp, 10 predicted proteins | sample 3421381 | NCBI WGS metagenome assembly CABDXS01 (sample SAMEA5534336, study PRJEB31848) | metagenome | biome: tundra; feature: field; material: soil | place: USA | collected 2013-05 | depth 0.15 m
CACATAACGTTGCCGCTGATAAGCCTGGAGCGCGGCACCGAGATCAGCCTGACCGTCAGCAGAGATCTGGCGGCAGCCGCCGACGGCGAGGCGCTGCCCGGCGCGGCACCGCTGTCGGCCGGAGCCCCGCTGCGCATCCGGGTGCTGCCCTCGATCCTCACCGTGCTCGTACCGGACAGCGGCACAGTCCCATGATCGCGGGGAGAGTCCGAGCTAGCTCGATGAGGATCAGGACGTGGTCTCACAGGCCGCCAGCCCGCCATGATAACCGGGCCCGCTCGGAGCCGCGCACGCTGGGAATAGCCGAACCGCGAGAAATAGTTCAGTGTTTAAGTAGATGCGGGTCTCGCGGCCGCAGATGACTGGCACGGACCGCAGATCACTGATTCGGAGCTGAGAAGGAGCCGCAGTGCAGTTCGGCGTTTTCACCGTCGGTGATGTGACACCCGACCCGACGACCGATCGCGTGCCGACTGAACACGATCGCATCAAGGCGATGATCGCTATCGCCAGGAAGGCCGAGGAGGTCGGGCTGGACGTCTTCGCCACCGGCGAGCACCATAATCCGCCGTTCGTGCCGTCCTCCCCCACCACGATGCTCGGCTACATCGCCGGCCAGACAGACAAGATCATCTTGTCCACGGCCACGACCCTGATCACCACGAACGACCCGGTGAAGATCGCCGAGGACTACTCGATGCTGCAGCACCTGGCCGATGGCCGGGTCGACCTGATGCTCGGCCGGGGCAACACCGGCCCGGTGTACCCGTGGTTCGGCAAGGACATCCGGGACGGGATCCCCCTGGCGATCGAGAATTATCATCTGCTGCGCCGGCTGTGGCGTGAGGACGTCGTCGACTGGCAGGGCAAGTTCCGCACGCCGCTGCAGTCCTTCACCTCGACACCCCGGCCGCTGGACGGCGTTCCGCCGTTCGTGTGGCACGGGTCCATCCGCAGCCCGGAGATCGCCGAGCAGGCCGCCTATTACGGCGACGGGTTCTTCGCAAACCATATTTTCTGGCCCAGAGGGCACTTCATCCGGCTCATCGGCCTCTACCGGCAGCGATTCTCGCATTACGGCCATGGCACGCCCGAGCAGGCAATCGTCGGTCTCGGCGGCCAGGTGTTCATGCGCAGGAACTCCCAGGACGCAATCCGGGAGTTCCGGCCCTATTTCGACAATGCGCCCGTGTACGGGCACGGACCGTCGCTGGAAGACTTCATCGAGCAGACCCCCCTCACCGTGGGCAGCCCGCAGCAGGTCATCGACCGGACGCTGACGTTCCGGGAGCATTTCGGCGATTACCAGCGTCAGCTGTTCCTGATGGATCATGCCGGACTGCCGCTGAAGACTGTGCTCGAGCAGCTGGACATGCTGGGCGGCGAGGTGGTCCCGGTCCTGCGCAAGGAACTCGATGCGCTGCGCCCGGCGAACGTGCCGGATGGCCCGACGTTTGCCGTCCGCAAGGCCTTGCTGCTGACCGGTGCTGAGACTGAGGTTCCCACGCTGGCGGAGACCCGATGACGCAGCGCACGGTGGCGGTGGTGTCCGCCGGCCTGAGCCAGCCCTCGTCGACGAGGTTGCTGGCCGGCCAGCTTGCGGAGGCAGCCAGCCAGAAGCTTGCTGACGACGGCACGCAGGCCAAGGTAATGGTGATCGAGCTCCGCGATCTCGCCCACGACATCGTGAACTGCCTGCTCACCGGATTTCCCAGTCCCGCGCTGCAGCGGGCCATCGAGAACGTCGTGGGCGCCGACGGGCTGATTGCCGTGACCCCCATCTTCACCGCGTCCTACAGCGGCCTGTTCAAGTCATTCTTTGATGTTCTCGACGTCGGGGCGCTGGAAGGCATGCCGACGCTGATCGCCGCCACCAGCGGCACAGCCCGGCACTCGCTTGCCCTTGAGCATGCGATCCGGCCGCTGTTCAGTTACCTGCGCGCTGAGACGGTGCCCACTCCGGTTTATGCGGCGTCCCCCGACTGGGGCCCGGGCAGCGCCGATAACCAGGCCCTGCATCAGCGCATCGAGCGGGCCGGCGGCGAGCTCGCGCGCGCGATCGAGCGATCCGATCGCCCCGCGCAGCGCGACATCTACGCCACCCCCACTACGTTCGAGAACCTGCTGACCGGCTGACTTAACAGGCTGGCCTGGCCGGGTGGACCTCAGCGGCCGGCCGAGCGCCTAAGCGCCGCCCGCAGCTGCGCAATGCCCGCGGCGGACCTACCTGTCCTGCTCGCAGGCACTCGCAGCAGGTGCAGCACCTCGTCGTTGACATCGTGCACACTGCGCAAAGAGAGCTTGTGCGTGGCCTGCCCGGGTGCCGAAGCGGCTGTAGGCGGTCCGCCGGCGGCGGATCGGTGCAGCGCAGCCCAAGGTCCACGCGGTCCCTGGCCGCAGGCGTGATCGCGGCGAATTGCCGGCCGCGGACGAACGGGCTGTACGCACTGCGGCCCCTGACGGTGCCGTCGTCCCCCGGTTCGCCGATCGCAGCGGCTAGCGCGTCATCGATGGGCCGCAGCGCCGCCTTCACGCGCCCGGACCAGCATCCACCCAGTCATCGAGCGACCGGCCGGTGCGTGCCGCGAGCGACGCGCTCACGGCATTCATCATCTCGTCCGGCGTCTGCCCCATGCGCATAGCCTAGACGGGCAGGACCAGGACAGCTGTCGTGGTCCGCACCGTGGCCGATGTCCGGATCCTGGCCGCGGTCCGCGCTGTAGCCGCCCGTCCGAGCAGGTAATCATGCAAGCTCGTGTGTGCTCCCATCGTGACGCCTACCTCCGCGTCATGGCGCAGTGGGGGTCGCCTCCGCCGGATGTGGCAGCCATGGCTCGGGCCGACGGGACCGGTAGCAGGCTGGCAGCCGGACCCGGCGGGGAGGACCGTGAGGCAGCCTTCCGCGGCTGGTATCTCGTCCAGCACGGGACGGAGCACGTCGATCCCTGCGAGCAGCCAGGCGGTTAAGCCCAACTTACGTCGGCGTGTCGCCCGAGAAGGACTCGTGACCTGCGGAAACGCCGCATGGGGCACTGAAGATGTAGCCAGAAAGTCCCAGGGACGTCGGCAACGTGATATCTGTCTGGGCGTCAATGGATCTTCGCGCGCGGGCGTCTGCGCCGCGCCGGACAGCACCATGTCGCCAGAACATCAAGTGCGCCGTATCGACATCCGCCCAGGTCAGCGACCAGATATGACCGTTCAAGATCACGCAAGTTCGGGTTAAGCCGGCAGCCGGTGAGCATTTGCGGCCTGGCGGGACGGTCGGTGGTAGTTGTCGAGCGCGACACGGCAGGCTCGCAGGCTTCCGGCCGGGCGGCCGGAGTGTTCAAGTCCGTGCAGGGCGACGAATTGCGCACGGTGCTGGCGCGCGTGCAGGGCGGTGCTCAGGCCGAGCGCGCCGGCCCCGATCACCACAATGTCGGTTTTCATCCGATTACCTCGTGATGAGGTTGCGGTCGGCGTCCTCGCCGAGCAGCGAGTGGGAGAGCCGGTCGAGCATCTGCGCCAGATCAGCGTGCTGCTCGGGTGACCAGCCGGCGAGCAGTTGCTCCAGACCAGCCCGCCTCGCCGCGAACAGCCGATCGGCAGCGATCCGGCCGGTGTGAGTCAGCGCGAGCACGCCGTCCGCGCGCTGCACGTATCCGGCCTCGACCAGCCGGTTCACGTAAGGCTTGCCGGAGGCCACGCTCACGCCCGCTTCCTGGGCAAGCTCGGCGCCCGCGACCGCCCCGCGATTGGCCAGCCGGGCCAGCACCCAGCAGCTTCCTGCGGGCACATCTAGGCCGCACAGGTCAGCCAGCTTCTCGTAGCCGCGCTTGCGCAGATCCCCGTCGGCCAGCCGCAGCAGCGCCCGCTCGATCTCCTCGAACGACGACCGCTGGGTCGACCCGCCGCCGATTCCCTCGCCGAGGTCGGCGGCGCCGGCGGTTTGCCGCAGCGGAAGCTCGCGCAGGAACCAGGAGATTGCGAAGGCAACCACAGCCACCGGCACCGCCAGCAGGAAGACCCGGTCGATGGCCAGGGAATAGGCGTGCAGAACGGCTGCATGCAACGCAGCGGGCAGCTTCGCCAATAGCTTCGGGTTGGACTCCGCGTCAGCCGTGCTGAAGCCGGCCGGGATCCTGGCGTGGGCAGCGGCCAGGACCGCAGCGAGCTCACTGGCCAGCCGGCTGGAGAAAATCGTGCCGAAGATGGCGACGCCGAAGGAACCGCCGATCGACCGGAAGAACGTGGCTCCCGATGTTGCCGCGCCCAGGTCGGCGTAGTCGGCGGAGTTCTGCACGGCGATGACCAGCACCTGCAGGATCAGGCCGAGGCTGAGCCCGAGCAGGAAGAAGTAGCTGTCCATGGCCAGCGGCGAGATGGTCGCGCTGAGCCCGGACAGCAGGTACAGCGAGACGGCCAGCAGGGCGGTCCCCACAATGGGGAACACCTTGTAGCGGCCGAGCCGGGAGATGAGCTGCCCGCTGCCGACCGAGGTGATCAGCAGGCCGATCACCATCGGCAGCAGGTAAACGCCGGAGATCGTCGGCGAGACCCCGCGTACCACTTGCAGGAACAGCGGCAGGAACGCCAGCGCTCCGAACATCGCGAAGCCGGCCGCGAAGCCGATGGCCGAGCTGACCGAGAATACCCGGTTGCGGAACAGCCTGAGCGGCAGCACCGGCTCGGCCGCCCGCCTGGCGGACAGCCACCAGCCGAAACCGAGGACGACGGCGACGACAAGCAGGCCGATGATGACCGGCGAGCTCCACTTGTACTCAGTGCCGCCCCAGGAGGTCGCCAGTACCAGGCAGGTCGCAGTGGCGGCGAGCAGCAGCGCACCCAGGTAGTCGATCTTGTGCTTCTGCCTCGTCGCGGTAGCGGGCAGCGCCACGGCGATGACGGCCAGGGCGATGATCCCGATCGGCAAGTTAATGTAGAAGACCCAGCGCCAGCTGAGGTTGTCCACGAAGAAGCCGCCGAGCAGCGGCCCGGCGACGCTCGCCACCCCGAACACCGCACCGAATGCGCCCTGGTACTTGCCTCGCTCGCGGGCAGGCACGATGTCGCCGATGATCGCCTGGGCCAGCACCATCAGGCCACCGCCGCCCAGCCCCTGCAGTGCGCGGAAGGAGATCAGCTCGATCATGCTGCGCGACTGACCGCACAGCGCCGAGCCCACCAGGAAGATCACGATCGCGGCCTGAAATAGCTTCTTGCGACCGTACTGGTCGCCGAGCTTGCCCCATAGCGGCGTCGATGCCGTGCTCGCCAGCAGGTAGGCGGTCACCACCCAGGACAGGTGGCTCAGACCGCCCAGGTCGCCGACGATCGTCGGCAGCGCCGTCGAGACGATTGTCTGGTCCAGCGCCGCAAGCAAGATCGCGAGCATGAGCGCGGAGTAGATGACCAGAAGTCCGCCACGTGGCCTGACGGCGGCCGCAGCACTCTCCGCAGTCTCTTGCATGATGCGGAAGTACCCCGCGGGTTGGCATAAATCACCAGCATTGACGACGCGACGCACTGCCCGGCCCCGCCGATCACCCCGGCCCGGCCGGATCACCGTGACCCGCCGGGCCGTGCCAGCCTGCCGGCCGGGCCGTCATTGCGGGCGGGCGCCGCTGCTGTCAGTAACCGCCGCCACCTCCGGCTGAGCTTGCAGACGGGCTCGGCGCGGCGGCCGGCTTGGCGCCCGATGGTGTCACCGCCCACCACAGTCCGCCCGAGGCATTCAGGCCGTTGCCGTGCGTCTGCCCGGCCGCGGTGTCGCCCTTGTAGGTGTAGAGCGGATGACCGGCGTAGGTGGCCTGCAGCTGACCGTCCGACCGCTTGATCGTGCCGAACTTACCTGGCAGCGAGACGCCGGACGCCGCCGTCATCTTGCTGATCACCGGCGGCCAGTACGCCGCGCACGAGCCGTTGCAGGCCGAGGTTGTCGCCGTGTCGGGCGCGAACCAGTACAGCGTGAGCCCGCTGGCGCTGGTGAGCACCGTGCCGATGCTGGTGCTGGCAGTCTTGATGCCGGCACCGGACGTGGCCATGCTCGAGCTCGAGCTTGCGGCGGCGGAGGCTGTCGGGGTGCTCGACGTTGCGGAGCTGCCCGAGGCCGTGCTGCCGCAGGCGGCAAGGATCACCGTAGCTGCGGCGAGGCTCGCGGCCGCCCACCATCGGTTCTGCATCGAATTTCTCCTGGGGGTCTAGTGACCTGGATTCCTTACACCCATCACCACGTAGCGCCCGGCGCGATCGTTCACCGGACGCCAGCCTGTTACTCAGCAGCCCGGTGCCTGACGACACAAGCCCCGGTGCCTGACGGGCTAACTCCGCCGCCTGACGGGAGCAGCTTAGTGTCAGGCAGACATCTGCCCGCAGAGCCACGCGAGGGAGAGCGGATACCGGTAGTCGATTCCGGCGTGCGTTGCATCGAAGAGCTCGAAGCGGACTACCTCATCTGCAACCCCGACTTCCCGCAGGGCGTCCCGGAATGCCACGGCGCCGAGGTCCAGGTAGTAGTCGTCCCGCGTCCCCGCGTCGATCCAGACTGCCCGCAGCGAGCGCAGCGCCCCGGCATACCGGGGCGCCATCCGGACGGGATCCCAGTCCAGCCACTGCTCCCAGATCTCGGGCCGCAGCTTGCCCGTCCGCGGCTCGAACGGCAGCTCGACAGTGCCGTCCTCATGCGCGGAGAAGCACGCCGAAACTCCGAGCATCGCCAGCAGGTGAATGTCTGCCTCCTTGGTGAAGGAGGGCCGGGACCGGAAGTCGTCCCACCAGCGCCAGATGTCACCGTCGTACGCGCGCAGCAGCCGGGTGCACGGGCCGAACTCCGGGATGTAGCACAGCTCGTACAGCGCATCACCGGCATGCGTGGCCAGCGCGCCGAACAGGTCGGGCCGCAGCATCGGCGTGATCATCGCACCGAATCCGCCGCTTGATTTCCCCATGATCGCGCGATGGGCGCAATCCGGCTGGGTGCGGTAATGACCGTCCACCCAGGGCACAACCTCCTCGCACAAGTACGAGTGATAGCGGCCGGTACCCGGCGAGTCGACGAACTGGCTGCCGCCGTAGGCCGTCCACGCATCCACGTAGACGACGATGGTCGGCGGCGCGTCGCCAGCCGCGAAAACGGCATCGGCGGTCTCAGTGAACGGCTGCCGGTACGGCGCCCGGTTTCGCCACATGCCCAGATGCCCGGTGTATCCCTGGATCACATAGACAACCGGGTAATGGTGCTCTGGTCCGTCGTCATAGCCAGGCGGGAGGTAGACCCACAGCGGCCGCTCGTACGGGTCGCCGAGCGGATTGGCGCGCAGCAGCTCGCTGGTAATCGTGTGCTCTTCGATTTGCCCGGCTAGGTCGGCCGACCAGGGCAGCATGAAACCTCCCGCGGGATTGTGGATCGCCGCACCCATCACACCATGAGCACGGCAGCCGCCCCGGCGAGCCCCGGCGGGGCGGCTGCGCTCGTCGCGGCGGTGCGATCAGTGGGCCGGGCGAAATTTTGGCGTATCCGCAGTTTCTGGTCGTGCGAGATCATCGGTGGCATGGACCCGACCGAAGAGCACTTCATCGCGGCGGTCCGGGCCGTCAGCCAGCCCGCGGCGGCGCGGCGGCCGCAGCCATCCGCCCTGATCACCGGGAAATCCCGGCTGACGGCGGCGCGCAGCCTGGAGCTGTTGGACGCCCAGCTGGCCAGCCGCCACCTCGACAGCGCCGCGCGGTGGCTGCGCTCGCGCGGCGCCGGGTACTACACGATCGGCTCGTCCGGGCATGAGGGCAACGCGGGGGTGGCTGCGGCGCTCCGGCTCAGTGACCCGGCTCTGCTGCACTACCGGTCGGGCGCCTTCTACCTGGCGCGGGCCGCGCAGGCCAGCCCGCGCCGCGACGGCGTACGCGACGTCCTGCTCGGCCTCGCCGCAGCCGCCAGTGAGCCGATGGCCGGCGGCCGCCATAAGGTGTTCGGCCACCCGGCGCTGAACGTCATCCCGCAGACCTCGACGATCGCCTCGCACCTGCCGCGCGCGGTCGGACTGGCGCTCGCGCTGCCGCGGGCCGCCAAGCTCGGCCTGCGCTCGCCGTGGCCGGCCGATTCGCTCGTGGCCTGCAGCTTCGGCGACGCGTCGGTGAATCACTCGACGGCTGCGGGCGCCATCAACACCGCTGCCTACTGTGCCTACCAGGGCCTCCCGCTGCCGCTGCTGCTCATCTGCGAGGACAACGGGCTGGGCATCAGCGTCCGCACCCCGCCCGGCTGGGTGGCGGCCGCGCACTCCGGCCGGGCAGGCATACCGTACTTTCACGCCGACGGCGCTGACCTGGCCGCGGTTTACGACTCGGCGCTGGCCGCCGCGGAGCATGTCCGCGAGCGGCGGGCGCCCGCGTTCCTGCACCTGGCGATGGTGCGGCTGGGCGGCCATGCGGGCTCCGACGTCGAGTCCGGCTACCGCCCAGCCGCGCAGATCACCGCCGACTACGGCCGCGATCCGCTGCTCGGGACTGCCCGGCTGCTGATCTCCGCCGGACTGCTGAGCCCGGACGACGTGCTGCGCCGGTACGCCGACGGCCGGGACCGGGTGCTGGCACTGGCGGCCGACATCGCGAGCGCGCCGCGGCTGGCGTCGGCGGCGCAGGTCATGGCCCCTATCGCGGCGCGGCACCCGGAAATCCTGGCCGCCGCCTCGGCCGCAGCGGCGGCGCCGTCAGCGCGGCGGCGCGCCTTCGGCGGGCGCATGCCCGAGGACGAGGACCCGCTCACCTTCGCCCAGGCCATCAACCGGACGCTGGCCGACGGGCTGGCGGCCCGGCCGAACGTGCTGGTCTTCGGCGAGGACGTCGCCCGTAAGGGCGGTGTCTACGGGGTCACCAGGGGCCTGCTCGACCGGTTCGGCGCGGGCCGGGTGTTCGACACGCTGCTGGACGAGCAGTCGATCCTGGGCATGGCGCTCGGCGCCGGGCTGGCTGGCCTGCTGCCAGTCGCCGAGATCCAGTATCTGGCCTACCTGCACAACGCCGCCGACCAGATCCGCGGCGAGGCCGCCACGCTGTCGTTCTTCTCCCAGGGTCAGTACCGCAACCCGATGGTGGTGCGCATCGCCGGGCTGGCGTACCAGCGGGGTTTCGGCGGCCATTTCCATAACGACAATGCGGTCGCCGCGCTGCGTGACATTCCCGGTCTGGTGATCGCCTGCCCGGCCCGGCCCGACGACGCCGCGGCGATGCTGCGCACCTGCGTGGCCTCCGCGCAGGACGATGGCAGCGTATGCGTTTTCCTCGAGCCGATCGCCCTCTACCACGAACGGGACCTGCACGTCGCCGGTGACGGCGGCTGGCTGGCGCGCTACGACCCGCCCGCGCTCTGGGCCTGCGGGCATGTCCCGATCGGGCGGGCACGCCGTTATGGCGACGGGACTGACCTGACGGTGGTGAGTTTTGGCAACGGCCTGCGGATGAGCCTGCGGGCGGCATCCCGGCTCGCCGCCGACGGGATCGGCTGCCGGGTGCTGGACCTGCGGTGGCTCGCGCCGCTGCCGGCCGCCGACGTACTGCGCGAGGCCAGGGTCACCGGCCGGGTGCTGGTAGCCGACGAGACCCGCCGCACCGGAGGGGTATCGGAAGCCATCATCACCGCACTGGTCGAAGCCGACTTCTCGGGCCGGATCGCGCGGGTTGCCAGCGAGGACAGCTTTATCCCGCTGGGTGACGCGGCAGCCACGGTGCTGCTGTCCGAGCAGGACATCGAGACCGCAGCCAGGGAACTGCTGCGCTGAGCATGGTCGGTGTCCCGGTGCGCGCCTCTGCCGGCGGCCTGGTCAGCGGTCCGGCTCTCGGCGTGCCGGGCGCCTGCAGTGACCGGCGCGGGCACCCGAACGCGCTGTTTGCGCTGGCGGAGCCCCGGATAGATCTCGATGGCACCGTGACGGAACTGACCGCCGACGAGGAGCAGTTCCGGGCCATGCTCGACGGGCTGTTCTCCCGGCTGGCCGAGGTAACCGGCCGCGAGGTCGGCGACATCCGCGCGGACGCCAGCCAGGGCCGGACGCTCACCGCCGAGCAGGCGATCTCCTGCGGCCTCCTGCACGGCCTCGTCGAGCCCATTCCGCCTGCTTGATGCGGCGACGCTGGCGAGTTACCGGACCCGGCCGAGCCGCATGACCACGTGCACGTGCTCGGTGAACTGCTCGCCGGGCGCCAGCGCACGCCGGGCCCGCTCAGCAAACAGCGGCCGCTGGTCGGGCGCGGGCAGCTGGTGGTCGGCAACGCTGAGCAAAGGCCGCCGCCGATCTGATCGAAGTTCAGCTCGGCGGTGTAGTCGACGCCGGCAGTGAGCACGTCGAATCCCGCTCCGGTCAGCGCTTCGCGGTAGCGCTGCTGGCTCTGCTCGTCCGTGCCGCAGGGTTCCGGTGGTCTTCGTCCCGGACCATGCCTCCAGGACGCCGCGCAGCGCGCGGGACCAGGTACTGTCCTGCAGCGACAGCGGCGTCCCGTTGGTCACCACAGTCACACCGCCGTCGCGCTGCGCGAGCGGAGCCAGCGCCCCGAACAGCTCGTCATGGTTCATCCAGTGCAGGGCCTGGCCGATGGTCACCGCGCCGACCGACCGGTCGCCGAGCAGCGCGCCCAGCGCCGGCATGTCGTGTCAGCCCCGGCCATCCAGCTCACGTTCGCCAGGCCCAGCTCGGCAGCGGCGCGGCGAGCGCGCATCAGCCTGTCCGGCTCCGGGCCGACGCCCACCACCG
>CABDXS010000122.1_pt1 | contig 10671 bp, 9 predicted proteins | sample 3421381 | NCBI WGS metagenome assembly CABDXS01 (sample SAMEA5534336, study PRJEB31848) | metagenome | biome: tundra; feature: field; material: soil | place: USA | collected 2013-05 | depth 0.15 m
TTACATGCCGTTACGTGCCAGTAGATCATCGGCCGTGCGGCGGCAGGTAGCGCTGGCGGCGCGGCCGATACGGTGGGGCTAACCGCAGGTCCCGCCACTGATGACCGGAGTGCCGCCATGGCAGAGACACCGGGTGACCGGCCAGATCTGCCCGGCGAGCCGGCCGCCGACCGCCGATGGCTGCAGCAGGCCATCGAGCTGTCCCGCCGCTGCCCGCCGTCGGCCGCGGCGTTCTCGGTCGGCGCGGTCATCGTCAGCCAGTCCGGCGCGGTCATCGCCACCGGCTTCTCCCGCGAGCGTGATCCCGCCGACCACGCTGAGGAGGTGGCCCTGGCCAGGGCCACCGAGGCCGGGTACCCGGCTGCCGGCCAGGCGCTTGCGGCCGCGACGATTTACAGCTCATTGGAGCCGTGCCGCAGCCGCGCCTCCAGGCCGCTGCCGTGTGCGGAGCTTATTGCTGCCGCCGGCCTGCGCCGGGTCGTGCTGGCCTGGCTGGAGCCGCCCGTCTTCGTGCCAGGCGGGGGCGCGGCCTGGCTGCGAGAGCGCGGCGTCACGGTCCTGGAAATCCCCGGGCTCGGCGCGCAGGCCCGCGCCGTCAACGCGCACCTGCTTCGGCCATGACATCCGGCGAGCCCGAGGCTGGTGCGCTGCAGTTACCGGAGTTCGCCTACGCACCGGTCACAGGAGTATCCGTCCTGCCAGGGGCAGTGCTGGTCGCGGCGCCCAGCTGCTGGCCGCGACCTCGATCGCGGTTGCAGCCCTGGTCATGGGCACAGGGCACCTGCTGAGCACGACGACGTTCGACCTGCCGGTCTGGGCAGTGCTGTGCTGGCTGATCGCCCGCATCCTGCGGGTCGGCAACGACCGGCTCTGGCTGGCGGTCGGCCTGGTCGCCGGGCCGCGGCGGCCGTTCACCTCGCGCTGGTTCTGGGCGGGCGCCGTGATTGCCGTCCTGTTGTGGGCGCCCTACCTTGCCTGGCAGGCCGGTCGCGGCTGGCCGGAGCTCTCGGTTGCCCGGTCGATTGCGAACGGCGGTTCAGGAACCTCGGCGCCGCGCTGGGAACTGCTGCCGTATCAGCTCGCGCTCGTCAGCCCGTACCTGGCGGCGGTCTGGGTCGCCGGCCTGGTCGGTTTGCTGCGGGGCCGAGCACTGCGCTGGTGCCGCCCGCTCGGCGTGACCTACATTGGGCTCGCCGTGATGTTCCTGGTGGCCGACGGCAAGCCCTACTATCTCGGCGGCATGTTCCCGCTGCTGCTGTCCGCGGGCGCGCAGCCGACCATGGAGTGGATGCGGCGGGGCCGCGCGCGGCTGCCGAGAGGACTCGTCACTGCGGCGGTAGTACTCAGCCTCACCGCGATCCCGGTTCACGCTGCCTGTCGTGCCAGCCGGGGACTTGCGTCACACTCCCGTCGTCTCGCTGAACTACGACGCCGGCGAGACGGTCGGCTGGCAGGCCTTTGTGCGCGAGATCGGGACGGTCTACGAGTCGCTGCCGGCTGCGGCTCGCTGATCGACCACGGTGCTGGCGAGCAACTACGGGGAGGCCGGCGCCGTCGGTCACCTCGACCCACCTAAGCATCTTGGCGTCAACAACGACGAGCAAGGCGCACCAGTGTGGGTGTGCTCGCGGCTTCGCGCATCCTGGACCACGATATGGCCGCGCCTTCGCGACTTCGGCTGACGCAGCTCAGCGCGAGCGTCCTAGACCTCTTCGAGCTCGTAGACCATGCTCCGGACACCACCGCTGGCGAACTTTGGCACGTGCTGCGCGCTGCCTGGCCTTCCGGTGACTGAAACGCCTGCTGCAGAGCGGCCATGTCGTCCCAGTCCAACTTCGCTAGGAGGTAATAAGGTTCGCTGACGCGAATCGGCGCAGGATTATGGCTGACCGTATAGCGGCGAAGACCGGGCAGTTTCTCGGCCATGGGGACGTGGACCTCGCGATAGTGACGATCAAACGCCGCGGCGTCTTGCGGCTTGTCGTACAGCACAAGAAACCTCACCATGACGGCCATGCTAATCGGCGCCACGTCCTCGGCGGGGGAAACTCGGCTGTGCCCGGGCAGTCGCAGATCGGGCGGGGCGGGTCTCGCTGTCACCGATCGATCGACGCTGGAGCCCGCCGCACCAGCGGATCGTGGGGCAGCAGACCGTACCGGTCGGCATAGATCGCCAGCACGAGCCGCGTGAGCGGCGCCCGGCCGCTCCGCTGCTCACAGCGGAGCCGACCGCTTAGCCAATCCATTGGCTATGTGCGGCTCGTCCGTAGGCCGGCAATGACGGTACAGAAACGGTCCGGTCAGCGCGGGTGCATGCGGCATTCGGTCCGTCAAAGGCCTCTGGAGCGCTCGGCTGGCCATCTTGGCCGCGGCCGCGTGCTGTGGCAAACTAATAAGCAGGATGGTGCCGGGGGGCAGCCGCCGTGCAGCAGAATTGGCGTGGCATGAGACGAGTCCGGGATCGTGACCGTTCCCGCTCTTGAGGCGGCGTCCAAGTTCTTCTCGAAGGTCTCTCCCTCTCGAAGCCGCATCATCGGCCGGATCGGAGAACCCGCCGGGGGGACCATCATGACCGACGTCGACCAGCCTGTCAGCCAACAGCCTCCCTCTAGCCTGGACGAGCTGCGTGCGTCCGCTAAAGGGTGGCAGACAATGCAGTTCGCTCTGCTGGGATTTATCGGACTGTGCGGCGTGCTCAAGAGCACCGCGACCGCGAGTGAACCGCATTGGCTGCAGGTAACAGCTATCGTTCTCATCTTGTTAGCATTAATTTTGGCCTGTTATGCCACCTTTCTCGTTGGCCGGGCCGCGTGGCCGGTGAATTCGGCGAGGCTGTCGGCAGCTGCACGAGCGGGTAGCCGCATCGAGCTTCGGCGCACTGACCGCGGCCTTCGGGCAGGGATCGGCCTGACGTTCGTCGCATTAGTCCTGGCAGCCCTGGCCGCAACCACGTCTTGGTGGCCCCACAAGGGCCTTAGCGCCCAAGGAAGAGAGGCCATGCTCGGGACTTTGCTGGGGCTGGTGTGGATCTTCCTTGTTCTGTCGGCCATCTTCGACATCTTCCGCAGCCGCGACCGCGGGTGGTTGGACCGGGCATTCTGGACGATCTTCGTTCTCGTGCTGCCATTCCTTGGCGTTCTCGTCTACCTGATGGCCCGGGCCGGCAGGCACGAGCGCCAGGCCCGCGAGGCCCAGGCTCAGGAGGATGGGTCCGGGCCTGATGTCCGTGACGCCGCAACTGGAGGCGGCGTCGATGAGCTCGCCAAGCTGGCGGACCTGCGCGCCCGTGGGGCCATCGACGATGCCGAGTTCCAGCACCGCAAGGCCAGGATTCTCAGCTGATCCCGCGTCGCTGGCGTGTCAGCCGGCGAGTCTGCGGGCCGTGCCTTTGCCGAGCGGCTGGCCGCCGACGGTGCCGAGGTTGTGCTGAGTTACGCGACCAGCGAGGCCGCTGCCGCCGAGGTAGTGGTGGCGATTACCGCCGCTGGCGGCCGCGCGCGCCGCCGCGGCAGATCTGCGATATCCCGATGCTGCCCGTCACTTGGCGCGCGCGAGATTACGGCGTGCGCGGGCGCGTCATTTGTTTGCGCTCAGAAGAGGCGCAGCGTGCCGTCCTCGGTGCCGCGCAGTGAGTGGTAGTCGAGGGTGACGCAGCGGATGCCGCGGTCCTCGGCGAGCACGCGCGCCTGCGGCCTGATCTCCTGCGCGGCGAACACGCCCAGCACCGGGGCGAGCAGGGGATCGCGGTTGAGCAGCTCGAGGTAGCGGGTGAGCTGTTCGACCCCGTCGATCTCGCCACGGCGCTTGATCTCGACGGCCACGCTGACGCCGAGCTCGTCGCGGCACATGAGGTCCACCGGGCCGATCGGGGTCGGGTACTCGCGGCGCACCAGCCGCCAGCCTGCGCCGAGCACATCCAGCTGGGCGGCCAGCAGCTCCTGCAGGTGTGATTCGACGCCATCCTTGACCAGCCCCGGGTCGTCGCCCAGCGCGAAGGATGTGTCGCTGAGGATCTCGGAGATCTCGATGGTCAGCGTCTCGCCGGCCTTGCCGGTGACCACCCACCGGCCTGGTTCCTCGGTCAGCCGGCAGGGCGGCGGCATCCAGTTGAGCGGCTTGTAGCTGCCGCCATCTGAGTGGATCAGCACCGAGGAGTCTGCCTTGACGATCAGCAGCCGCAGGGCCGGCGGCAGATGGGCAGTGAGGCGCCCCGCGTAGTTCACGCTGCACCGGGCAATAACGAGCCGCACGACAGTCTACTGTAGTGAAGCCGGCCGGGAAACTCGCGCGGTGGCGGTCATCGGCCTCGCCGCGCTGGGCGCACACGACGGCTGCCAGAGCCGACCGGCGGCCCGAGTCCGCCGGTCCAATAGTGTGGATGTCACTTTACTGCTGCTGTTTCCGCAGCAAGGGACCATCGACACTAGTGCGGGTGTACTCGCGCAGGCCCGTGCAGGCGGGCCGTGCGGGGTTCCCGTGCAGCGTTCCGTGCGGCAGCCGCCGGGCGGGGCGCACCAGCACCCGACAGGGTAGGAGTCATGAACTGCGGAGGCGGCCGTGAGCCCGCGTAGGGCGCGCCGTCTGCCGGCCGACATCCCGCGCCGCCCGCGCGGGGGCGCCGCGCGCGCTGAGTCCGGCGGCCGGGGCGGCCCGCGGACTGCTGGCTCCGGTGCGGAAGAGGTCATCCGGCTCGGGCCGCCGCGGACTCAGGCATGGCCGGACGGTGACTGGGTAGTCCGCCAGGTTCCTGGCGCGGCCGCGACGAAGATGTACCGCTGTCCCGGCTGTGATCAGGAGATCATGCCGGGCACGTCGCACGTGGTGGTCTGGCCCGCGCAGACCCCCGGTCCGGCCGAGCGGCGGCACTGGCACAATGCGTGCTGGCAGCGCCGTCCCCGCCGGCCCGGTCCTGGCCCCCGGACCTACCGATGAGGAGATCATGGTCCCGATTACGGCCGGCACGGTTCTGCCTGCTCGCCGCAGCCCGGTCACGCTGCGCACCGCCGACGGCCTGAACCTGGTCGGCGAGCTCGCGCTGCCGCAGAGCCGGCCGCCCGTCGCGACGCTCGTCTGCCTGCATCCGCTGCCCACGGCCGGCGGCATGATGGATAGTCACGTGCTGCGCAAGGCTTCCTTCCGGCTGCCTGCGCTGGCTGACCTGGCAGTACTGCGGTTCAACACCCGCGGCACGTCGTCGCGGCGGGGCACGAGCGACGGGGAATTCGGCGACGGCGACGCCGAGCGCGGTGACGTCGCGGCGGCGCTTGCCGCCTGCGTCGAGGCCGGCCTGCCGCGGTTGTGGCTCGTGGGCTGGTCGTTTGGCACGGAACTGGCGCTGAAGTGGGGCAATGACCCCGCCGTCGAGGGGGCGATCCTGCTGTCGCCGGCGCTGCGGCGGACCACGGACGCCGACCTGGACGCCTGGGCGCTGACCGGCAGGCGGCTGGTGGCACTTGTCCCCGAGCTCGATGACTACCTGCGTCCGGACGAGGCACGGGCCTGGCTGGCGCGGGTGCCGCAGGCTGAGATCGTCGCCGTGGAGCGGGCCAAGCACCTCTGGGTGGGCGAGCGTTACGTCCGTATTGTGCTGGGCGAGATCGTGCGGCGCGTCAATCGTGTCGCCTGGCCGCTGCCGACCGAATGGAAGGATGACCGTGAGCCGCTTTGACCTGACCGGCAGGACCGCCTTTGTCACCGGCGCATCCCGCGGGATCGGCAAGGCCGTAGCCGTAGGCCGTGGCCCTGGCCGATGCGGCCGCCGCCGAGATCGATCAGCTGGGACACGTGGGCGGGTGGTCAACAACGCCGGCGGGTCGAATTTCATGGTCGGATTCCGCGATCTGCGGTTGTCGGGCTGGGACAAGCTGATGCGGCTGAATCTCGACTCCGCCATGTATGTGTGCCACGCGTTCGCCGGCCGCCTGCTGGATCGCCGCCATGGCTCGATCATCAATGTGGCGCCGGTCGCCGGGGTGGCCTCATCCTCGCTGCAGGCGCCTTACGGCGCAGCAAAGGCCGGCCTGATCTCGCTGACGAAATCGCTGGCCGTCGCATGGGGCGCCGACGGCATCCTGGTCAATGCCCTGTGCCCGGGCTGGACGGCTACGGACCTCAATCGCAACCTCGGGGAAGATCCGGCCGCCAGCCCCGCCACCGTCGCTACGGTGACGTTGCGGCGCTGGGGGACCGCGGAGGAGATGGCGAGGGCCGCCGTTTTCCTGGCGAGCGATGCGGCGTCTTCATGACCGGCCAGGTGCTGATCGTCGCCGGCGGCCAGACCATCAGCCCGTAGCCAGCCAGCCCGGCGGCAGCGCCGGGCTTCCCGGTCCAGGCCTACTGACAGCTGAGGGTCCCGCCCGTGGCCGGGCGGGACCCTCAGTCTCTTGGTTCGCCAGCTGCCTGGCTGGCAGGCTGCTAGGCAGTCCACCATTCCTCGTCGTCAGCCTTGGCTGACTTGGTGCTGGCAGGCTGCTTGGCCGCACCCGCCCCGGCGGCCTGCGGTGCGGGGGGCTGCGTTGTCGGGGCCTGGCCCGCGACTGTCTGCTGAGCCGACCTGGCCGGCGCAGCAGGCTGGGCATGGCCGGCCGCCGGAGCCGACGCCCCGCCGTTGGTGGACGACGGCGCGGCGGTGACCGCCTTGGCGGCGGGTGCGCTGACGGCTGCCGCCGGCGGCTTGAGTGCGTCGGCGAGGCCTGGCATCTGGGTACCGAGCAGCTGGCTGATCTGCGCCAGGTGAGCGGCGACGCTCTCCTTCTGCTTGTTCAGCTCGTCGACCTGGCGCTGCGCCAGGGTGCGAATCCGGTCGGACTCGGCCTTGGTGTCGGCCAGCAGCTGGTCGGCCTGCACCTTGGCCTGCCCGACGACCTGGTCGGCGTTCTTCTTGGCGTTGCTGACCAGCCCACGGGAGTGCTGGTCGGCTTCGCGCCGGGTCTGCTCGGCCTGCGCACTGGCCTTGGCGGCGCGCTGCTCCGCTGTAGCCGCGCGCTGCTCGGCCTCGGACACCATCTTCTGCGTGGCGGCCTGTGCGGCGGCGAGCCGCTCGGCCTCCTGGCGCTCGGCCTCCTCGCGGCGCGATGCCAGCTGAATCTCGAACTCGGCCTCGGCCTGCGCGCGCTGAGCCTCGCTCTCCTCCAGGATCCGCTGCGCCTGGCTGCGCATCTCGTCAGCCTGGCGCTTGGAGGTGGTGAGGATCTCGTCGCGCTCCCTCTTCGAGGATGCCTTGAGCTGGGCGACCTCGCGCTCGGTGGTGGTGCGGAGCTTGGCGATGTCCCGCTCGATGGAGGCACGCTTCTCGGCGACCTCGTGCTCGGCCGTGGCGCGGAGCTTGGCGGTCTCGCGCTCGGTCGTGGAGGTCAGCTCGTCAGCCTCACGCTGGGCTGAGGTGCGGATCGCATCGGCCTCGCGCTCGGCCGACGACCGCTGGTCCTCGGTCTCCCGCTTGGCAAGGGCCCGCAGCTCGCCGGCCTCGTTCTCGGCGGCCGCCCGGAACTCGGCGGCCTCGACCTTGGCCGTCGCGTGGAACTCATTCGCGGTTGACCTGGCCTCCTGAAGGATCTCGGTAGCCTGCTCCTCAGCCAGCCGGAGCAGCTGCTCAATGCGGGAACCGAGGCCGGAGTATGTCGGGCGCTCCTGCTCCTGGAGCTGCCGGTGCGCGTCGGCAAGCTCCCGCTGCAGCGCCTGTACCTGCTCGCGGTGCTGGCGCAAGTCTCCGTCGATCTGCTTCAGGTGCTCGTTGACCTGATGCGGGTCGTATCCACGCATGACCCGCGCGAAGTCGCGCTGAGGGGATTCCTCAAAGAAGTTGCTTAGCTGAGCATCGATATCGGGCTGCATGTCGCCTAATCCTGGGTAGACGTGGGGGATACGCTCGCCCGGACGGTTGCCTCGCGAGCTTTGCGTCAGGCAGACAGTCTCTGAGCTGCCACGCCCTGGCCAGCACGCAAAACCACCCGCCCGGTGCCTGGCAGCGTACTCTCCCCTACGGCGGTTTGGCGGCCCGTTCGCGCGCGCTTCTGCGGCAGATACGGGTCTTTACCTATATGTAATGTTAACCGCCGACGGCATTCAGCGTGCGCCCGGTGCCTGAACCAGCTCGGTCAGCACGCCGCCGATGTCGGCCGGATGCAGGAACGCGATGGCGGCGCCCATCGAGCCGTGCCGGGGCCTGGCGTCCAGCAGCCGCACTCCGGTAGCCCCGATCGCCGTCAGCGCTGCCGTGATGTCCGCCACGCCGTACCCCACATGATGGATCCCCTCGCCGCGGCGCTCGATGAACCGGCCGACCGGCGTATCCGGGCCAAGCGGCTCGAGCAGCTGGACGTAGGAGCTGCCTGCGGGAGCGTCGGCTACCACCAGCATGGCCTCCTCGACGCCCTGCTCGGCGTGCCTCTCGCGGCTCGCGACAGCAAGGCCGAACGTCGCGGTGTAAAAGGCAATCTTCTCCTCTAGGTCGCGGCAAGCGATCCCGACGTGATCGATACGAGTCAGCACGGCCTTTCACCCCTCCGGTTGCAAGTCACCTCGCGGGTATCGTTGCACGTATGCGGGAAGCAGTCATTGTCGGCGGGGCCAGGACGGCATTCGGGCGTCTCCTCGGCTCGCTCAGCGATTTCAGCGCGGCGGAGCTCGGCGGCATCGCGATCAGGGCGGCGCTGCAGCGCGCTGGCCTGCCGGGTGATCAGGTCGACTACGTGATCATGGGACACGTGCTGCAAGCGGGGACGGGCCAGATTCCGTCCCGGCAGGCGGCAGTCGCGGGCGGAATCCCGTTGTCGGTGCCCTCCATCACGATCAACAAGGTCTGCCTGTCCGGCCTCGACGCCATCGCGCTGGCCGCGCAGCTGATCAGGGCCGGCGAGTTCGATGTCATCGTGGCCGGCGGGATGGAGTCGATGACGCAGGCCCCGCACCTGCTGCCGGGGGCACGCCGCGGATTCAAGTACGGGTCGGCAGAGCTGATCGACGCGATGGCCCACGACGGCCTGACCGACGCCTTCGATCATGTGTCCATGGGGGCGTCCACCGAGAAATACAACGCCCAGCTGGGCATTGCCCGCGCGGACCAGGATGAGTTCTCGGCCCGGTCGCACCAGCTCGCGGCCAAGGCGACCAAGGATGGCCTGCTCGCCGAGGAGATCGTGGGCGTCCCGGTTCCGCAGCGGCGCGGTGAGCCGGTGATCTTCGACGCTGACGAGGGCGTCCGTCCGGACGCGACTGCTGACTCGCTTGGCGCGCTGCGGCCCGCGTTCGGCACGGACGGCACGATCACCGCGGGATCGGCTTCGCAGATCTCCGACGGCGCCTGCGCGGTCGTGGTGATGTCGGCCGCGGCGGCCGCGGCGGCCGGCGCTCCGGTGCTGGCCGAGATCGGCGCGCACGGCGTTGTCGCCGGACCGGATACCATGCTGCACTCCCAGCCGTCGCGCGCTATCCAGCATGCGCTCGGCAAGGCGGGCCTGGCGGTGGCCGACCTGGACCTGATCGAGATCAACGAGGCATTCGCCGCCATTGCCATTCAGTCCATGCGGGACCTGAACATCGGGCCCGACCGCGTCAACGTCAACGGCGGTGCGATCGCCATGGGCCATCCGATCGGGGCGTCGGGCGCTCGGATCGCGCTGCACCTCGTCTGCGAGCTGCGCCGCCGCGGCGGCGGCCTGGGTGCCGCCGCACTGTGCGGCGGCGGCGGCCAGGGCGACGCGCTGCTGCTGCGGGTGCCGGCGCCCGGCCGTGGCTGACGGCAGCGCGCCGCTACCCGCCCGCGGCGCAGGGCGCGAGGCCAGCACAGGGCACGAGGCCAGCACAGGGCACGAGGCAAGCACAGGGCACGAGGCCAGCACGCCAGCGCCGGCGGCGCGCGGCGGATCTGCCGATATCGAGCACAACGGGTCACCTGGGCGGGTCCGCAGCGGCAGCGCCGACCCGGCGGCCCTGGTCGAGTCCGCGCGCTCGGGCGACGCCCGCGCCCTGGCCCGGCTGGTGTCGCTGGTGGAGAACCGCTCGCCACAGCTGCGGCCGGTAATGAAGCTGGTCGCGCCGCTGGCCGGCGGGGCACGGGTCATCGGGCTGACCGGATCGCCGGGGGTCGGCAAATCCACGGTGACCGGGGCGCTGGTCCGGGCCTACCGTGACCGCGGACTGTGGGTGGGCGTGCTTGCGATCGACCCGACATCGCCCTTCACCGGCGGCGCGCTGCTCGGCGACCGGGTCCGGATGCAGGATCATGCGACCGACGCCAGCGTGTTCATCCGCTCGATGGCCAGCCGTGGGCACCTGGGCGGCTTGTCCTGGGCCACCCCTCAGGCACTGCGGATACTGGACGCGGCAGGTTTCGACGTGATCTTGATCGAGACCGTCGGCGTCGGCCAGGACGAGGTTGAGATCGCCTCGCTGGCCGACTCGACGCTAGTCGTTGTTGCGCCGGGAATGGGCGACTCCATCCAGGCGGCAAAGGCCGGCATCCTGGAGATCGCTGACATCTTCGTGGTGAACAAGAGCGACCGGCCGGGTGCGCAGGAGGTGATCAGGGACCTGCGCACGATGCTGGCGATGGCACGCTTCGGCGAGGGCGCCTGGAAGCCGCCGATCGTCGCCACGACGGCATCAGCCGGAAAGGGAATTGACGACCTCGCCGGCCAGCTGGACGCGCATGGGGCGTGGCTGGGGCAGTCA
>CABDXS010000168.1_pt1 | contig 10317 bp, 6 predicted proteins | sample 3421381 | NCBI WGS metagenome assembly CABDXS01 (sample SAMEA5534336, study PRJEB31848) | metagenome | biome: tundra; feature: field; material: soil | place: USA | collected 2013-05 | depth 0.15 m
CCCTCGGCCTTGCCGCCGAGGGCCTTGTGCACGTCGCCGGGGCGCATCTGCGCGGCATGTCCGGCGATTACAACACCAGCGCAGCCCGTGAGCTGCTGCGGCAGGGAGCGGAGGTAATCGGGTTCTGCTCGTGGTGGGAGGGCCTGGTGCTGCGGCCGGAGCTGGCCGCAAGCGTCACGAGCGTCGCCGACCTCCTGCACGCGGGCCTGCGCCTGGTAAACAGGGAGCCCGGCGCTGAGGCCCGGCGGGTGCTCGACAGGGAGCTGGCCGACCGGGGCATCGACCCGGGCGAGCTGGCTGGATACCAGACGCAGGCAACCGGTCATCTGAATGTGGCCGCCGTGATTGCCGCCGGCCTGGCCGATGCCGGAGTCGCCAGCCAGCCGGCGGCGCTTGCCTACGGGCTGGCCTTCGTGCCGCTGGCCAGCGAGCGATTCGACCTGGTGATCCCTGCAGCATGCGGCGGCTCGCGTGAGGTTCAGGGCCTGCTCAAGGTGCTGACCTCGCCGTGGCTGCTCGACCAGCTGGCCAGCCTGCCTGGCTATGACGCGTCGCACTGCGGCGAGCATGTCGCAACGCTGCGGCCGGCCGCGAACGTGCGGCCGTAAGCCGTTCACCGCGCTGGGCCAGTGCTATCCGGTATCCGGGTCCGGGCCATCAGGAGATCTCGCCCCGGCGGCGATGTGCTGATCGTGTCATCGGCGCCCGCGCCCCGGCCGGCCGCCCTGCGCTTGCTTGCCTTGACGTCTGCCTGCGTGGCGGGTGATGCTCGGATCGACCCTTCCGCGCGAGCGTGCGCGAGCCGTGGTCACTTTGCGACAATGCTGTTGCAGATTTTGGAGGGCATGTGACTGCCCGCCCGCTCACTACCGGGCTACCGCAGAGCGAGCAGAGCGTGGCCGCACGGGCGGCCGGGCTGATCGCGGTGGCGGAGGACCTGGCCGGCGAGTTCTCGCTTCGGCCCCTGCTGGAAAGGATCCTGCGGCGCTGCACCGAGCTGCTCGGCTGCGATGCGGGTTCGATCTGCAGCGTCGACGAGGCGGCCGGCACGTACCGGAAGGAGGCCGACATCGGCGTGGCCTGCCAGTCCGGCCGGGTCTTCCCGCTCACTGAGGGAATGACCGGAGCGGTAGTAGCGTGCCGCGCCCCGGTATGGTTTGCCCGCTACGACGACGTCCACGGCGGACACGTGTCGGATGAAGCTCGGGCTGCGCTGCGCGGCGTCATAGGCGTGCCGCTGGAGTGGCGCGGGCGCATCATAGGCGCGTGCATCGTGTTCAGCAGGGACGAGCGGCGGGCCTTCGGCCCTGACGACGCCGAGCTGCTTGAGCTGTTCGCGAAACACGCGGCGATCGCGCTCGCCAATGCCCGGATGCACGAGGTGGCTGAGGATCGGGCCAGGGCGGAGGCTGCGGCAGCCGAGCGCGACCGGCTGCTCGGCGAGGTCCATGACACTCTCGCGCAACGGCTGGTGAGCATCCGGGTGCACCTCGACAGCGCCGAGCGCGATCTTGGCGCGGGCGCCGCGCGGGAAGCGACTGGCAGTGCTGGCGCGGCCGGCGACGGGATCGGCGGGGTGGCGGCGCACCTTCGGCAGGCCAGTACGGCGGCCAGGGACGCGCTGGTCGAGGCAAGGCTGACGCTGCTCGGGCTGGCCGCGTCGCCGCTGGATGGGCGGACGCTCGACGCCGCACTGCGCTCCGAGGTGGCCTGGGCCGAGAGCACTGGCCGGCTCGAGGTCAGGTTCGTGTCAGCTGGCACGCCCGTCGCCTTGGACGGGAGCTTGTCGCGTGAGGTGCTACGAGTTGCGCGCGAAGCGCTGACCAACATCGTCCGGCACGCTCAGGCGCACTCCGTGCGCCTCGGCCTCCTGTACGAGCGGGCGGCCGTGTCGCTGCTCGTCCAGGATGACGGCCAGGGTTTCGACCCGAAATCCGAGTGGCAGGGCGACCGCTTCGGGCTGCGCGCCATGACTGAGCGGGCCCGGGAACTCGGCGCGACCCTCGATGTCGACTCGCTGGCCGGCTGGGGTACCCGGATCCGCGCCCGCTTCCCATACCTGCGGGATGAGGAGCAGGCAGGTCCGCGGCTGCGAGTGCTCGTCGCGGCCGGCCAGCCCGCGGCCCGGGCCGGCCTCGCCCGGCTGCTGTCCTGGACCGAGCCGGGGATCGAGGTGATCGGCGAGGTTGCGACGACGGAGCAGGCGCTGGAAGCCTGCCAGACCCTGCGCCCTGATGTGGTGCTGGTCGACCTTGGCCTGCCGACGGGCGACGAGACGGGCCGGCGAACCAGTGCAGGCCACGGCGTGGCCCGCGTCCTGCTCGGCCATGACCCGCACCTAGCCGTGGTGGGGCTCTGCGAGGTCGGTGACGAGCAGCGGGTTACCGACGCGATGCGGGCAGGCGCGCGCGGCTGCGTGGACGTCCGCGCCGACGGCCCCGAACTTGCTCGGAGCGTTGTGGCGGCCGGCCGTGGCCAGGCGATCCTGTCCGGCCCGGTGCTCCGGCAGCTGCATCGCGGGCTGCGCGCTGACGACCTCGAGCCGGCCCTGACCGGACGGGAACGTGAGGTGCGCGGCCTGATGGAGCAGGGGCTGCCCGACAAGCTCATCGCCGAGCGACTGGTGCTCTCGGTGAAGACGGTGGAGAAGCACGCCGGTGCCGTGCTGCGGAAGACCGGCGCGCGCAACCGCACCGAGCTCGCCGCGCTGGCTGGCCGCTCCCGGCTCAGATGAACGGCGCGGGTAGGGGAAGTCCTCCCGAGAACTGGGGGTTCCCACTGATCCGGGCGGATGGCCCCAGTGCATAGGCTGGATTGTCCCCGCAAGGAGGTCCTCGCGTGCCTGTCGTGCCGCTGAAGGAAATTGTCGACCGGGCGTTCACCGAGCGCTACGGGGTCGCGGCGATCAATGTGGTCAACGATCTGACCCTGGAGGCGGTGCTCGCGGCGGCCGTCGAGCAGCACTCGCCGGTGATCGTCCAGACGTCGGTCAAGACGGTCAGGGCCATCGGCATTGACCTGCTGTTTGCGATGTGGCGCGAGCTGACTGGGGGGATCGAGGTCCCGGTCAGCCTGCACCTCGACCACTGCCCGGACCGCGCGTTCATCAGCAGCTGCCTGCGCAAAGGATGGAACTCGATCCTGTTCGACGGTTCCAGGCTGCCGGTGCAGGAGAACCTGCGGCAGACCGTGGAGGTCGTGGCCGAGGCCCGCTCCTACGGTGCGCATGTCGAAGGGGAGATCGAGGCCATCACCGGCGTGGAGGACGACATCGGCTCCGACGAGGAGGCGCAGCGGCAGTCCCTGCCCGTGGCGCTGGAGTTCATCCGGGCGACAGGGGTTGACGTCTTCGCGCCGGCGATCGGCAATGCGCACGGCGTATACCATTCCGAGCCGCACCTCGACGCGCAGCGGGTCTCCGACATCGTGGCCGCCGAGCCGATCCCCATCGCCCTGCACGGCGGCACGGGCATGACGGATGCCCAGTTCACCGATCTGATCGCGCGCGGCTGCGCCAAGGTGAACATCTCCACGGCGCTCAAGGTCACCTACATGAAAGCGAACCTGGCCTTCCTGAGCGCGGCGGAGGAGCGCGGCACGTGGGACCCGCCGTCGTTGTTCACCGCAGTGCGGGCGGCCGTCCTGGATCTGGCCGCCGACCACATGCGCCGCTTCGGCAGCGTCGGCAAGGCTTGGTGAGCGCGGCGTGACAAGCTCGCCAGCCCGGGCGCTGGTGCTCGACTGCGACGGGGTGCTGGCCGACACCGAGCGCTACGGGCACCTTCCAGCGTTTAACCAGACCTTCGCGGAGATCGGCCTCCCGGTGCGCTGGAGCGTGGCTGAGTACCGGGAGAAGGTACGCATCGGCGGCGGCAAGGAGCGCCTCGCCAGCCTGCTCACGCCGGGATTCGTCGCGGCGGCAGGCCTGCCCGCTGATCCGGCGGGACAGCAGTCCGCGGTCGCCGCCTGGCACCGGCGGAAGACGGAGATCTACACCGGCCTGGTGGCATCCGGCGCTGTCCCGCCCCGCCCCGGCATCGCCCGGCTCGTCGGCGCGGCGCTCGCCGCGGGCTGGACCCTCGCCGTCGCCTCGACCTCGGCGGAAGTCTCGGTGCAGGCGACGCTGGAACGGGCCGTCGGGGGCGAGCATGCACGTGCGGTCAAGGTATTCGCCGGCGACATCGTCGCGCACAAGAAGCCGGCCCCGGACATATACCTGCTCGCTCTCGAATCGCTCGGCGTGCCGGCTCACCAGGTCGTCGTGGTGGAGGACTCCCGGAACGGGCTCGTGGCCGCCACCGGAGCGGGCGTGACCTGCGTGATCACCGTGAACGACTTCACCGCCGACGAGGACTTCAGCGAAGCAGCGCTGGTCGTCTCCTCCCTCGGTGACCCTGAGGGCGAGCACACGGAGGTGCTCGCCAACCGCAGCGGGGCCACGCCGGGCGGCTGGATCACCCTGGCGGACCTGGCCGGCGTCTTGTCCCGCAGTGACCGTCCACAGCCGGCCGCCGGCCTTGCGGCGGTGCCCCCGAACCAAGGAGCGCCCATGTCCACAGCAAGTCTCGTCGACGTGGAGGTCGTCGTGCGCACGATCGCGCAGGTCGCAGTAGACCACGAGAAGGAGTTCGGCGACCTGGACGCGGTGGTCGGCGACGGCGATTTCGGCTACTCGATGGCTCGCGGCTTCGAGCTGGTGCTCCAGGACTGGGACAGCTTCGACCGCGCGGACATCGGCGCGTTCCTCAAGAAGATCGCCGTCGTCATCACCAGCCGTATCGGCGGCACCTCTGGCCCGATCTGGGGCACGGCGTTCCTGCGGGCGGGCGCGACCGCCGGGGCCACCGTCGAGCTGGAGCCAGCGCAGGTCGTCGCCCTGCTGCGGGCCGCCATCGAGGGTATCAAGGCGCGCGGGCACGCCGACGTCGGCGACAAGACGCTGCTCGACGCGCTCGTCCCCGCGGTCGACACGATCGAGGAGCAAATCGGCGTGGGGCACGACACGGCCGCGACCCTGCGGGCGGCGGCGGTCACCGCGCGCGAGCGGGCCGAGGCGACACGGCCCATGCAGGCCATGCGTGGGCGGGCCAGCTATACCGGGGAGCGCAGCGTCGGCACGCTGGACGCGGGCGCCGTGGCCGTCGCCGTGATGTTCGAGGCACTTGCCCAGCTGTGGCCGGAGGGCCCGGCCCAGTCCTAACCGTCCTGGAGGTAACGGCGTGAAGAAATTCGTCAACGACCCGCGGCAGTTCGTGCCCGAGATGCTCAAGGGCATCGCCCTGGCCAACCCGGACACGCTCAAGTACGTGCCTGAGTACAACCTGATCATGCGGACCGACGCGCCCCGCGACGACAAGGTCTCGGTCATCCAGGGATCGGGGTCGGGCCACGAGCCAGCTCACGTCATGATCGTCGGCAAGGGCATGCTCGACGCTGCGTGCCCCGGCGACGTGTTCGCCGCCCCGCCGATGGACTACGTGCTGGAAACGAGCAAGCTGCTCGCCTCGCCGAAGGGCGTCCTGCACATCATCAACAACTACACCGGCGATCGCATGGCCTTCGAGATGGGCCAGGAAATGGCCGAGGCCGACGGCATCACGATCGGCACGCTGCTGGTCGACGACGACGTCGCGGTGAAGGACTCGACCTACACGGTCGGCCGGCGCGGCGTCGCCGGGAACTTCTTCGTGATCAAGGCGGTCGGGGCCGCGTCCGAGCAGGGCGCGGACCTCGACGCGCTGCTGCGGATCGGCAACAAGGTCAATTCCGTCACCAGAACGATGGGCATGGCGCTGACCTCGTGCACCCCTCCTGCCAAGGGCTCCCCGCTCTTCGAACTCGGGGACGACGAGATGGAGATGGGCGTCGGCATCCACGGTGAACCCGGGCGCCGCCGCGAGAAGCTGGCCAGTGCCAACGGGATTGTTGACGAACTGCTCGACGCCGTCGTCACCGACCTGCCTTTCAGCCAGGGCGACGACGTGGCTCTCATGGTCAACGGGCTCGGCGGCACCCCGATCAGCGAGCTGTACCTGCTGTACGGGTACGCGCACGAACAGCTGGCGCAGCGCGGGATCAACGTCCGGCGGAACTACGTCGGCAACTACTGCACTTCGCTTGATATGGCCGGCACGTCCATCACGCTCAGCCGTCTTGACCCGGAGATCGAGGAATTGCTTGCCGCACCCGCCGAGATCGCGATCCGGACCTTCTGACGGCCAGGGCGGGCCGGAGGGTAAGGCTCTCCCGCCTGTCACAGGTTCAGTTAGACGCTGAACTTGCCGCCGGGACGGCACGAGGGATCCGTGCAGGCGGGTTGACACCGAGGTCCGCTATCGTGTCCGCTGTCCACGGCTGTACAGGGGGCTGAGACGGCCGATCTCGCGGGCGAACCGCGGGCATCCAGGAGCTTTACTCGTGACAATGAATGGCACGGAATGGGCCTGGCTGGAGCTGATGCCATATTGCACGACCTTGGAGCATGATCCGCGGCGGCGTCCGCGGCCCGCAGACCGGGCGGACAGCCGGTAAGGGCTGGAGCGTTCGGTGCCGCGGATCATGATGCTGGAATTGAGGCGTTCCTTGACTGCGATCAACCAGGAATACCTCGGCACCCATGGCGCAACACCAGGGACTTAAGGGAGTAGTGGCGGCTGACCTGGGGTTTCGTTGCCGGTCGATGTAAGTGGCGTGTCGTTGCCTGGTATGTGAAGAAGCTCCTGGTAAGAGATCAGATATCTGAAGTCTGTCTCTGGAACCAGGGGCCTCCCGTGTCTTCCTATCTGCCTTGCGCCGGTTCTGCAACGTCTTCCGCTGCCCTGCTGCAGGCCCAGAACTCCAGAAGTTGTTGTGCGTTAGCCGTTGAATGCCGGGGTGCTTGCGCCTAGCTGGTAGGTGATGGGCCGGTGGTCTCCGGGGAGGCTGGGCGGGGCCTGGTTGATTTCGTCGAGGAGCAGGCGCAGGGCGCGGGTGATGCGGGGTGCGTCGGGCTCCTCGAGGTCGACGGTGATCGCGTCGGGGGTGTAGGTGATGGTGCCGGCCAGGCCGCGGATGATCGTCTGGCGGGTGATGGCGCGGTATTCGTCGTCGTCGCACAGGTAGGCGTTGAGGTGGGCTGATAGCCAGTGCTCGGCGTTGTGCGCGAGCAGCCGCAGTACCATCTGCAGGCCGCGGCGGCTGGTGCGCAGCAGCGCGATCTTGGCTTCGGGCTCGATGACGTTGGCGGGCAGCCTGGCGGGGGTCTGGCCGCGGGCGGCCTCGGCGGCGGCCAGCGCCTGCTCCGCATGGGTGATCTTCTCCTGGGCGGCGGGGATCAGCGTGGCGTTCTTGTCGCGGGCGGGGATGCTGCCATCGCGCAGCAGCGCGGCGAGTTCCTGCTGCGCGGCGGCGAGCGCTGCCTTGGCCGCGCGGACGGCGGCGGCGGCTCTCTTGCGCGCCGGGTTGCCGGTCACCTTGGTGTTGGTCTCGATGGCGGCGATGTAGTCGCAGATGGCGTCGATGCCGTAGTTGGCGGAGGCGTACTTGAGGAAGTTCTCCTCCCGCCACCGGGACTTCAGCCAGGACAGGATCGCCGCGGGGCAGGCACCGAAGTCGGAGGTGAGGATCTGCAGGGCGACGCGGCCGTGCTCGAACAGGGTGATCTGGCGGGCGTCGCCGTAGTCCTTGAGCTGGACGGTCTCCTCGGCCCGGGTGATCTGGCGGGGCCGGCCGCCGCGGATGATGGTGGCCAGGACCGGCAGTCCGGCCGGGACGGCGAGGGGGGCGCGGCGGTAGGTGACCCAGTGCACGTCCTGGCTGCGGCAGTGAGTGAATACCTGCGGGTAAGCGCCGCCGCGGTCGAAGCCGAGCATGATCTTCGCGCCGGGCCCGGCGGCTTTCTTCAGTTCCGCCAGCGCCGGGGGCAGGGTCACGGTCAGCCCGGACGGGTCGCCGGTGACGAAGCAGACCGCGCGGCCGTCGTGGGCGGTGACGTGGGTGTCGGCGCGGCCCTTCTCTGCGCGGCCGCGCTTGTTGTCCCGGCCCTTGCCGACCGGCTTGGCGCCGGTGCAGGGCACGAAGTGATCGTCGACGTAGTACACCCCGGAGGCGCACGGCTCGGCGGCCAGCATCGCGGCGGCGAACATTGCCTGCAGCGCCGCCGGGTCGGTGGCATCAGCCAGCGCGGCCAGCCGCGGCCGCAGGGTGCGCAGGTCCGGCAGTGCCGCCAGCCCGGCCAGCGGCCCGGCGCAGGCCGCGGTCAGGTGCTTGAGCTGCCCGGTCGTCGCGGCGCCGAGGGCGAAGCAGATGCTGGTCGCCGACAGCAGCGCCACGTCGCCGAACCGCCGCCCGCCGTCTTGGGCCTTGCCGCCGGCGGCGGCGGACAGGACTGCGCCGGCGTCTGCCTGGCTGGCGAAGGCGTGCAGCAGCATCGCGCCGGCGTACCGGGAGGCGAACACGCCCTCGGCGATCCGCGGCCCCGCCGCCGGGGCCCGTGCCCGCAGGCCAGCCGGCACCTCGCCCGCGGCCGGGCCGGCACCGGCATGAAGCCCCGCGCCGGCCTCCGGCTCCGGGCCGGCGCTGGCTTCAGGCACCGCACCCGGGTCCTCCCCGCCAGCTGGCTCCGGTTCTGGCTGGGGGGCGGGAAGCTCCTGCTGGCGCGGAGAAACCCCGGGCCCGGCGGCCTGCGCCCGGCCCGCGGGCTCCGCTCGCCGCGGGCCCAGGCGGCGGGCGACCGTGGTGTGCGCCACCCCTAGCCGCCGGCCGATCTGCGAGTCCGAGAGCCCCTGACCGCGCCACGCGGCCGCATCTGCCCAGTCCGCCCCGGCCAGCTTGCCGGGCCGGCCGGGCCGCAGATGGCGGATCAGCGCCGCCGATCCCTGCCGCAGCGCCAGGTTATGCAAGGTGGCGACGTAGCTCTCGGTCAGCCCCATCACCGCGGCGACCCGCCGGCCGGGGAATCCCAGCTGCCGCAGCGCCGAGATCGCCATGTTGCGCATCAGCGTGTCGGAGGCGTCGTAGTCGAACAGCACCGTGGCGCCCACAGTGATCACGCACCGGCCGTCGGCCCGGTGCAGGCGGAGGTCGCGGGGCGCGGGCATGCCCTCCAGCATCGCCGCCACCGCTGCAGACATGCCAGCATTCTATCGTAGTTCTAACTATTACGCACAGTAGTGGAGATAAGAAAACCGCACGTCACGCGACGTGCGGTTCACCTGCTGCCGGAGATCTGAGGCTGGCCGAGCCGGCGGCAAGGCCAATTGCTCACTTCGCGTTCCTGCCGCGACCGGATTGTCCTCGATCATCGAGCTGGCGGGCGGGACCGATCCCGGTTTCTTCTCCCCCGCCTGGGCCGAGCTGCTGCGCCTCCCGGCGCGGCGGCCTGCATCGCTCAGCGCGCCGACCTGGAGCCTGCTGCGACGTCGGCATGCCAAGCACCACGATGTCCAAGGGAAACGCAGGCACGCATGCGGTGTAGAGAGACCGTGACCGCACAGCGCCTTGACCCGGGCCTGCATACGGAACTCTATATGAGGTGTTATATTGCTTACTTCGCGGGAGATGCCCGCTACCGAAGATATACGCTGTCGGAAACGCTCAATCGTCCGCCTCGCGAAGCCCCTCAGCAAGACGTGGTGAGTAATATGTCTGACGCCCAAGAGGGCGTACCGGAATTCCATGTTGACTGGGACGCTTTCAACAAGCATCTGGAAAATATCATGGGGGTTCCGCCACGAGTGGAACTTCCCAAGAGCCCGGAGCTCCACGTCGATCTCTGGCGGGCTGAGGCAGCAGAAGCGGCCCGGAAAGACATAGAGAAGATACAGCAGGCGCGTCGGCGCCTCATATCCGGCCTCAACAATGTTGACGTGGAGCTGTTCGAGCGCGATCTCTTCCGGATCCCCGCTCCTAAGGCACTCTTGGTCCGCGAATCGGCAGATGCAGTTGTCCGCGCAAAGGAATACTTAAGCTTCGTCATCAGCGAGGGGCCGATCGTTGAGCAGCGAAGTCGCGAGTATGCCGAAGCCGTCAGCCAGGCATGGGCCGCTAAATCAGCCGCCGATGCAGCTGCCTTTAAAGAACAGGCCAAGTATCTCGTTACTGACGTCGCAGTAGCGCGAGCTAGGCTGAACGAGCTCAGCCATGTGCGCCGCGCACTGGAGCAGGAACAGCAAGCGAATCCGAGCGAGCAGCGCACATTTGAGATTAGCCATATATTGAGCCTTATTCAAAACCCCATTTGATTGCGAAGAAGAAAAGTCCGCGGGCGGCGTCGTACGCTTCGCGGTAGGTACCATATGGGCGGCGGTAGTCGGTGTGGAAGATCCGCCAGGACTTGAA
>CABDXS010000173.1_pt1 | contig 10260 bp, 10 predicted proteins | sample 3421381 | NCBI WGS metagenome assembly CABDXS01 (sample SAMEA5534336, study PRJEB31848) | metagenome | biome: tundra; feature: field; material: soil | place: USA | collected 2013-05 | depth 0.15 m
GGTCAGGCCCGTCGCGATGACCTGCCCGGCCGCCAGCACGAAGATCTCCTTGTTCGCGCGCTCGTCGAAATGTTGGCCAGGACCGCTCCGGCCTCCAGGTTGATGTTCCGGCCGATGACCGAGTCTCCGGCGTAGTTGCGGTGGGCCGCCGCGGAGCCGGCGAAGATCAGCGAGCTCTTGATCTCCGAGTTCGGGCCGATCGTGACGTCCTCATCGGCCCACACCCGGCCGCGCAGCACCGCGCCGGGGCCGATCCGGCATCCGGCGGAGACGATCACCGGGCCGGTCAGGACAGCGGAGCCCGCAACCGCGGCCGAGCGGTGTACCGCGACCTCCGCCGACCGGAGTTCGAATTCGCCGGGAAGCGCGCCGAGCGCGGTGCGCACGAGGTCGCCGATCCGGTTGACGACCCGCCACGGACTCTCGTCCGAGATGGCCACCGGGAACCGGCCGAGGTCGCGGATGAACTGGGACAAGAGACATCGGACATGCACCAGATCCTCTCCGGCAGCCCGCAGCCGTCATTCGCTATTGCCGCTAATCGCGCCGCTCGCCGGCGATGCTGTCGCGCTCGATTCGGCCGCCAGCTGGAGGACAGGAAAGGATCGGCTGCACCTTGGGGTTGCCTGAGGTGAAAGAAGGTCCGCGCCAGCCCCCCAAGATCTCTGCGCTCTCCTTCGACGTCGGCCCCGTAGCGGGGGGCACCAGGATGGCCATGGGCGTTCCTGGTGTCCTGGCTCGTTCTGGTCGTTGGGATCCTCGGCGAAGCCGGGTACTTGCGACCGGAACAGGTGTCGGCTCGTTTCCCGGCCTGGCTGCGGTACCTGCCATGGCGGCCCAGCGAATCTGATGGGCGCCCGTCAGACCATGTCGGCTTCAGTTCGCATCACCAGCGCGGCGAGCGCTTGTGCCGCAGCACGGCTGCGGTCGGGCGCTGCGCCGTCGCTGGCTTGCAGGAGCTGGCGAGCGGTCGTGCCGAGTCGGCTGCCGCCGCGCTAGCTCGCCAGCTCGCGCACCGGGAGAGGCAGCGCCGGCAAGCCGGTCCTTGTGCCAGGCCGCGCGGCTAGCTCCGCCAGCAGGTGCAGGTTGGCCACGGACTCGGCGGCCAGGTCGGCGAAGCTGGCACAGGCTGTCTCGACGGTGCTGCGGGCTGCCAGCTCGGCGTTGCCGCTCTCAGCGATCCGGCGCTGCCTGCCTGGCGCTTCGGTTAGTCCGCAGTCAGTTTCGGGTGATGCGTAGTGCCGCGCCGGCCTTGCTGCCGGTGTTCCGGCCGCCGCCGCAGGCTGACATCCTTGCCGCGGTACTGCTGAGCCCGGGGCGGGAGTACGGCCTTACGGAATCTGGCAGCACGTTACGGCGCGCCGCTGAGCACGGTGCCCGGCGAGGTGCGGTGGCTGACGCGTCGTCCCGCGGCTCCGGGCCCGGAGCCGGACGCGGCGTCGTCACGGGACGGCCTTGTCCGACGAGGCGGGCGCCGGGCGCGCCGGCCGCTGGCCCGCCGGGGCCTGATTCTTGCTGCGGTGTGGCGTTGTGCCGTATGAGATCGAGTTCTACCAGGGCGACTCCGGCGTCAAGCCGTGCCTGGAGTGGATCCGGGGGCTCGATGCCCGCAAGCGGCGGGTGCTCGGTACGGTGCTGCGGGAGATCCTGCAGCAGCAGGGGATCAGTGTGTGCGGCTCGCCGTTCGGGAAGCAGCTCGGCGGGGGGCCTGTAGGCCCGCGTCCGCAATGACCGCGCGCACCTGGTGCCGGCGCTGCGCCGCTGATGATCTTGAGGCAGCTGCTAACGCGCGGCCCAGACGCGGAGACGCGCGGCCAGCTGCCGGTAGTCGCTCTGCGTGACCAGAGAAGATGGCCATGGAAACAGGCCACAGACGCTGCGGGCATGCGCCGCTCCACGAACCGTTCCACGGCAGCTACCCCGGAAACTGCGTCTTCGCAGGTGAGGCGTCAGAGGATCGAACTCTGATCCACGGATTAAAGTCCGCGGCTCTGCGGTTCGCTCAGGTCCGCGAGCGTCCTGGCCTGGGCAGGTGAACCCGCCCGGCATTCCCTGGACCCTGGTGAACTGCAACCAGAACTGCAACCACGGCGCGGCGCCCGCCCGGGCTGCGGCTCCGGGCAGCCGGGTGCCCGCACTGCGGCCATCGCGGGGTGCCGGCCGGCGTGCCCGCGGGCCGGGCGGGAAGGCGGGTCGGCGATGGGTGAGCCGGATGCCCAGCCCGCAGCGGCCCGCCGGCCGCGGGCAGTGCACACCGCCAGCGGCGTGCCGCACACTGGCCGCACACTCTGGCACCCGGGCGGGTCTGGCCGCGCCAGGGGAGCCGGCCGGGTGCGCCGGGTTCCGGGCCGCCGCCGCCGGGCTGGCCGGTGAGCACGGCGGTCGGCTGGGCGCCGTCGCTCCGCGGGCGGGACTGCCCGGCCGCATCGCCCGAGACGTGGCCCGGGCCGGGTTCACCGTGCATCCGTGCGTGACCGGTGTCCCCGGGCAGCCTGCTGCCACCCGCTGGCGCCGCTCATTGCAGCAAGGCAGCGTGTGTCCCGGCGCACGCTGCGCGGCAGCGGGCCTCCGCGGCTCGAACCTCGCTCAGGGCACCTGCTCCGGCCGGAGCGGGATGCACCATTCGATGATCGTCCCGCGGGGAGTCCGGGGACGGATGCCAGAGTGCCCGCCCAGGGCCTCGGCTCGGGCGGCCAGGTTGCGCAGGCCGTTCCCCGTGCCCGGCGCTGCTGGCGGACCGACTCCGTCGTCGGCCACGGTAAGGATCAGCTCGCGCCCGGCAGCCACTGTCACGTCTACGGCGGCCGCCTGTGCGTGCCGCAGCACGTTTGACAGCGACTCGCGCAGGACGGCGAGCATCTGCCCGGCGATATCCGCAGTAATCGTGGTATCGACAGGCCCGTCGAAGCGCACGCGCGGCGCGAATCCCAGCTGCTCCCCCGCCTCGACGGCGAGCGCGGTCACCTGCGTGCGCAGGCCGGCCGTGACATCCCCGCCCTGGTGGGCGGGCCGGGCAGGCTGGTGCAGGCCGAAGATCGTCTTGCGGATGCTGGTGATGATGTGATCCAGCTCGCTGATTGCCTCATCGAGCCGCCCGGCGACAACGGCAGACGCCAGCGGGCGCAGCGAGGCGACGCGCATGGTGAGCGCGGACAGCCGCCGGATGACCTGGTCGTTCAGGTCAGTTGCGATGCGATCGCGGTCTGCCATCGCCTGCAGTTCTCGCAACTGCTCATCGGCGAGCCTGACCTTGACAAGGTTGTCGGCCCTGGCTCTCAGTTCTGCCACCGAGAAGGGCTTCAGGAGATAGTCGCTGGCGCCCTCATGGAGCAGCCGGATCCGCAGGGCGTCGTCGGCTCGTGCGCTCAGGATCAGGATCGGCGTCCCCTCCAGCTGGTCATCCTGGTGAGCCGCCCGCACTAGCTCCTCGCCGCTGAGTTCGGGCATCATGACGTCGCACACGATCAGGTGGGGCCGGAGCGCTCTGGCCTTGTCGAGGCCGTCTTTGCCGTTGAGGGCGGCCTGGACTGTGTACGTACCGGCCAGGGCGTCGCAGACATACCCGTTCATGTCGGGGTCGTCCTCGACCACGATCACGAGCGGCCGGTCAGCCTGGCCGGCGACCTGGCTGTCCGCGACGTCGGCGGCACCGGCAAAACCATCGAGTCCGGACGGCGGCGGCACCTCGGGGAGCGCCGGCACCTCGGAGGACCACTGCTGTTCGGGGGACGTCGGCTGCCCCGGGCGCACCCGGGCATGTGACGGCGCCACCAGCGGCAGCTGCGCGAGGAGCAACGCGCCGCCTTCGGGAGCATCCGCCGCCGTCAGCGTCCCGCCGTGGAGTCTGACCAGCTCACGGGCGATGCTCAGGCCAAGGCCGGTGCCTCTGTGCTGTCGTGCCGGTCCGCCGTCGACCTGGCGGAACCGGTCGAATACCGCGGCGCGATGCTGCGCGGGGATGCCGGGCCCGCTGTCCGCGACCTCGACGACGGCGGACGCCGAACCAGCCGCGTGCTTGAGCTCGATCCTGATGGCCCCGCCGTCGGGGGTGAATCTGGCGGCATTAGACAGGAGGTTAAGCAGCACCTGCCGCACCCGGCCGGGATCAACTTGCGCGGGGACGCGCTCGCCGGCCGCCACCGTGAAGGCAATTCCCCGATCGGCCGCGGCCGACTCGAAATGCGCGGCCGCACGGCGCACCAGACTGGCCAGGTCGACGTCGGCGTAGTCGAGCTCGACCTTGGCCGCCTCGAGCTTGGATGCGTCGAGCAGGTCGTTGACATGGCTCAGCAGCAGGCGGGCATTGCGCACCACCACTTCCAGGTCGCGGCGGCGCGGGTCATCGGCAGCGCTCGAGTCAAGCATCTTCTGAGCGGGGCCGAGGACCAGCGTGAGCGGCGTGCGGAGCTCGTGGCTGACGTTGGCGAAGAACTGGGTCTTGAGCTCGTCGAGTTCCCGTGATCTGTCGTACAGGACGGCTAGCTCGGTATTGGCCTCCTTGAGCTTGCGGTTAGCCGCTGCCACCTCTCGCGTCCGCTGGCAGATCTGCGCTTCCATCACCTCGGCATGCGACCTGAGCTCCTCGGCAACCTGATGCTCTCCGTCACCGGCCTGCTTGAGCAGGAAGTCGGTCACATCCCCGACGCGGTGAATAATGTAGGACACTGCGCCGTCAGGCCCGAACACTGGCGAGTTGACTGGGCTCCAGAACCGCTCCTCAAACCCGCCGCCTTCAGATTCCGGCCTGCGGATGTCATATCTCTGAACCGGCATGGCATCGGTCTGGCCGGTACGGATCACCCGGTCCAGTGACGCGCTCAGGTTGCGGACTCCAGTCGATTCGGGGTCGTCGGGGTTGTCGGGGAAGATCTCAAGCAGAGCCCGGCCCAGGATCGCGGCGCGCTCCGTCATGGTGGCCCGGAGGTAGGCGTCACTGACCGCGACAACGTGCAGGCCGGGATCGAGCACCAGGTAAGAGCCGGGCGCTGCCTCGAACAAAACCCGGAAGTCCGGCGCCTGGCCGGCCGGCTCCGGCGCGCTCACCGGCCTGCCACGCGAGTTGCGGCCGCAGGCTGAGCAGGCGTGACCGGGACAGCCGCAGCTCGCGGTGGGGCGATGGCGCGCTGCGCGCGAGTCGCCGCAAGGTTCCGGTCCGGTGTCAGACGCATAGGGTGCCTCCGACCTCACAAGCGCCTATATCAGGAACGCTACACCGGCGCTCGCTCGCCAGCCATGGTCCGGATCCGGGCTGACCAGGACCGGGTGCTGCTGCGAAAGCCGCAGCCCGCCCGCCGGGCCGCGGCAGGCTTCCGCACCCCAGGGGCCGCGGCCTGCTCGCACGCGGGGCGCCGGCGTCCTGCCGCAGGTCCTGCTGGCTAGCATGTGGGACGCAGCCGTGTCGTATCGCCAGCGCTCGGATTGGTGGGACCGAGGGTCCTGGTCAACAGCGGCAGCGGCGGCGGGCAGCGCCGGGTGGGCGCCGGTCCCCGGCGACTCGATCCGGCGCGAGACGCCGCCATCCTGCGGGCCGCTCTCGAGGGGCTGGCCGCGCACGGCTACGACCGCCTGAGCATGGACGATATCGCCGCGCGGGCCCAATGTCGGCAAGGCAGCGATCTACCGGCGCTGGGCATCCAAGGCTGCCGTGGTGGCAGCGGCCATCGGCTGGTGGCGAGCGCAGCTGGCCACCTCGGAAGTGCCGGACACCGGAACCCTCCGCGGTGACATCGAAGCACTGATCGTCATGGTCCCCGACTTCGGCGACGCCGAGCGGCAGACGATCAGCGTCATCCTCGGTGCCGCGACCGCGGCGAGCCGCGATCCGGCCCTGGCCGCCGCGCTCGATGAGCACGTCCTGGGACGGTCCCGCGAGGTCCTCGGTTGCGTGCTCGCCCGAGCCGTCGCCCGAGGCGAGATCCCGCCGGGCCGCGACCTGACCCTCGTGCCCGATGTCCTGCTCGGCCTGAACGCGCTTCGCCTGGTGACGGGCAGGCCGGCCGGCCGGGCCTTCATCCGAAAGGTGTTCGAGGACGTCGTCCTGCCGCTTGTCACCGCCCCGGTGCCCGCGCCGCCGCCTGCTGGACCGCGGCGGTCGTCCGGGCGCTGATTCCGATCTCCGGTACGGCTCGTGAGCGTGCGTCATACTTGCCGGAACGGAACTGATCCGTTCCATAGGAGGCGACGCGCCAGCGGCCCGGATGATCGAGGTAGAAGCGCTCACCAAACGGTTCGGTGCTACCCGCGCCCTCGACGAGGTCACCCTGTCGGTAGAGGCGGGCCGGGTGCTCGCCCTGCTCGGACCGAACGGAGCCGGAAAGACCACCCTGGTGCGGGTGCTTTCGACCCTGCTCAGCCCCGACAGCGGTCGCGCCAGGGTGGCGGGACTCGACGTCATGGCGAGCGCGCGGGCGATCCGGTCGATAATCGGGCTCGCAGGCCAGTACGCCACCGTCGACGAGCTGCTCACCGGCCGGGAGAACCTGGAGCTCGTCGGGCTCCTCTATCACCTGGACAAGCCGGTGTACCGGCGCCGCGCCGGGGAGGCCCTCGAGCGGATGTCACTCGCAGGCGCCGGGGACAAGCCCGTCAAGACGTACTCAGCGGCATGCGGCGCCGTCTCGACCTGGCGGCAGGTCTCATCGGCCGCCCGCCGGTCCTGTTCCTGGACGAGCCGACCACCGGGCTCGACCCGAGAACGCGCAACGACCTCTGGCAGTTCATCGGGGAGCTCGTGGCCGAAGGCACGACCGTGCTGCTCACCACCCAGAACATGGAGGAAGCCGGGCAGCTGGCGAACGGGATCGTCGTCCTGGACGCCGGGCGCGTCGTGACCGCGGGCACGGCGGATGAGCTCAAAGACACGCTCGGCGGCAACATGCCGGAGGTCCGGGTGACCCGCCAGGCCGACCTCGAGCGGGCCGCATCGATCGTCGCGGGCCTCGGCAGCGCTGCGCCCCGCCTCGACGGCGACCTGAACAAGATCAGCATGCCGGTCAGCGGCGGGCCCCGGCAGCTGATCGCGGTCGGGCGAGCGCTCGATGACAGCAACGTGGCGCTCGACGACCCCGGGATCCGGCGGCCCTCGCTCGACGACGTCTTTCTCGCATTCACCGGGCACGCCGCCGGTCCGGGCAGCGAACTGGCGGCGATGAATTCAGGCCAGGCCGATGACTGATTCCGCGATCCAGCCGATGGCAGTTCGCCCCGTGCGGCTCACCCTCGGGCTGGCGCTCCGCGACATCAGGGGCATCACCAAGCGCAATCTGCTGCGTATCATCCGGACGCCGCAGCTGCTGTTCGTGTCGATACTGCAGCCCACGATCATCCTGCTGCTCTTCCGCTACGTGCTCGGCGGGGCCATCCGCGTTCCCGGCATCGACTATGTCGACTCCGTCGTGCCGGGCATCTTCCTCGAGGCGGTGCTGATCGGCGGCATGACCACTGCGCTGGCGCTCGCTCAGGACCTGCAAGCCGGGATGATCGACCGCTTCCGCAGCCTTCCGATGACCCGGTCCGCATTTCTGGCCGGCCGTACCCTGGCCGATTTGAGCCGGAGCATGCTGGCGCTGGCGTTTCTCGTTGTCCTCGGCCTGCTCGTCGGCTTTCGATTCCACAACAGCGCGGGCGCATGCCTAGCCGGCATCGCCGTCATTATCGCCTTCGGCTACGCCCTTACCTGGGTCTACGCCGCCATCGGACTGGCCGTGAAGGATCCCCGGACCGCGCAGATGGCCGCTATCTTGCCGATGTTCATCCTCTTCTTCGCCAGCTCCGCGCTGGTCCCGGTGTCCACGATGCCCGGCTGGCTGCAGCCATTCGCGAAGAACCAGCCGGCCACCGTCACCATCAACGCGGTGCGCGCTCTGCTCGAGGGCGGCCCCGTCTACCACGACCTGTGGCAGTCGCTCCTGTGGTGCATGCGCATCTTCATCGTTTTCCTCGTCGTGTCCCTGAATCTCTACCGGAAGGCCACGGCGTGATCCGGCGCGCTGGCTCATGGCCGCAGCCCGCATGGAGCGCCCGCTGGCATCCTGGCGGGACCGCGCTGAGGATCACCGGGTGGCAGTGCAGGCCGTGGTTGCAGCGCTGTTCGGTGCCGCGGGCTCCGGCCGGGCCGGCCCGGCCGACGCTCATGGCGTGGCGGGCCTGCGGTGCGCGGCCGTGCGGGCGGGCCGGATGGGAGCCAGGTGCACGAGCAGGTTGTAGGTCACCACGGCGATGGCCAGGTGCATGAGCATAAGGACCGCGACCGCGTCGGCTGGCTCGCCCCGGTAAAGGATGTAGAGGTCGGGGAGCCACAGGAAAAGCGTGACGAGAATGGCCAGTCGCATGAACAGCCACCGGGGCGCGGAACTCAGCCGGGTGACAGCCGGCCACGCGGCACAGGCGATGATCACGCCGGCCACCGTCAGCTTGCCGTAATCGGCGAACTGGAAATGCACGTATCCCTTGGTGCCGGGGAAGATGGCCTCGCCGATGAGCACCAGGATCGCGTCGGCGGCAAGCGAGCCGGCGATCGATGCGACCGTCGCCAGCAGGACACGGCCGGCCAGCGGCTGACGGTGCGACGGAGAGAAGTCCAGGCGGACCAGCGAGGCAGCCTGCTGCAGCATGGCTACCAGGTTAATTCGCCCGGCGGCCGTCAGTGCGCGACCCGGCAAAGTTCTGCGGGCGGCGGCCAGCACCGCTCAGACGGTGGTGGCGAGCCCGCCGTCGACGGGGATGACAGCGCCGGTTACGTAGGCACCCGCGCGTGACGACAGGTAGACGGCCGCTCCGGCCATGTCGTCGGGGCGGCCGATGCGCCCCAGCGGGGCCGCGGCGGCGATCTCGTCCCCGAAGCTTTCCAGCGTTGCCGCCATCATCCTGGATTCGAACGGGCCGGGCGCGACGGCGTTGACGGTGATGTGCCGCGGGCCGAGTTCCCTGGCGAGCACCCTGGTCAGGTGGTGCAGCCCGGCCTTGCTGGCCGAGTAGGAGTAGGTCGGCAATGGCGGCACGTGCAGCCCGTCGATGCTCCCGATGTTGATGACCCTCGCCGGGTCATCGTGCGTCCCGCCGGCCGCCAGCATCGGCAGGAACGCGCGGGTGAGGAAGAACGGCGACTTCAGGTTGAGGTCCACGACCTTGTCCCAGGCGGCCGCGGGGAATTCCTCGATCGGCGCGCCCCAGGTGGCACCGGCGTTGTTGACCAGCACGTTCAGAACCTGCTCGCGCTCGCCGACTTCGCGTGCCAGCCGCTGGCACTCCGCCTCCGTCGACAGGTCGGCGGGAACCGCCGCCACCGTCCCGTACTGCCGCAGCTGCGACTCGGCGGCGGCGCACGCGCCGGCCTTGCGCGAGCTGATGTAGACGCGGGCCCCCGCCTCCAGCAGGCCGCGCGCGATCATGAGGCCGATTCCGCGGCTGCCGCCGGTGACGACAGCGGTCTTGCCGGACAGGTCGAACAGGTTCATGATCTCTCCTCACAGCACCGGGGAAGAACTCCGCGCGCACTGATTATGTCGCGGGGCCCCCGCGCCACGAGGGCAGCGGGCAGTGCCCGACGGCTACAGGCGAAGTCCTGCGCCTCCCGTGCCGGCCTGCTGCGGCCGAAGGTGACGCGGTCCAGCGTCACGTCCGGGTGCTGATGCGGCCCGAGCTGTGGTGAACCTGCCGGCCGAACCTGCGCAGGCACAGCGCCGCGCCTTCCGCGCTGCGGGCAAGGATGCCCGGCTGCCGCATGCCCGGCTGATCTCCCCTGCTCCCGGAGACTGCTCAGCTGGCCAGCCCGGGCGACGGCGGCGAGCGCCAGCCTCAGCCGGCGCCGGGCCGGCCCAAGGTGCCCCGGCCGGCCGGTGCCGCGGCTGGCTGTCGTGCAAGCATGTGGCATGGATGCTGAGCCGGGCACGCCCGCGCGGGTGGCTTTCGTGCTCGGCGGCGGCGGGCTGCTGGGCGCCACGCAGGTCGGGATGCTCCGCGCCCTGCTGGAGCGCGGGCACCGTCCGTCCCTGGTCGTCGGGACCAGCGTCGGGGCACTGAACGGGGCGGCGATCGCCGCGGATCCGTCGGTGGCCGGGGCTGACGCGCTGGAGAAGCTGTGGGGATCGCTGTCAGACGCCGGGATCTTCTCCGGCTCGCTGCTATCGCAGGCTGGCACGCTGGTCCGGCAACGGACGCATCTGCACTCGGCTGAGCCGCTGCGCCTGCTGCTCACCGAGCAGCTGCCGCCCTTGATCGAGGATCTGCAAGTCCAGTTCCAGTGCGTCGCTGCCAGCATCG
>CABDXS010000198.1_pt1 | contig 10030 bp, 11 predicted proteins | sample 3421381 | NCBI WGS metagenome assembly CABDXS01 (sample SAMEA5534336, study PRJEB31848) | metagenome | biome: tundra; feature: field; material: soil | place: USA | collected 2013-05 | depth 0.15 m
CTCGGCGATCGCGACCAGCGACTTCGCGCCCGCAGCCGTCGCCGCGCAGGCCAGGCCCGGGACGCACGCCAGGGAATGCCGGCGGCCCTGCGCCCGCCGGTGATCAGGAACCGCCGCCAGGAACCCGGCCAGCCCGGGCAGCGGCCCGCCCGCCTTCCCTCCGGGCAGGACATCGCCCGGCCGCGCGGACAGGACATGAACGGCAGCGCTGGAAGCGTCAGCAGCGGGCATGGCAGACTGGCCGGGCATCGGGGCCTCCGGGGACAGGCGGACGTAGACAGCCACCTGCTTTACCGGGGCCCCGTGCCCATTTCCAGCACGACATGCCCAGTTCGCCAGCTCGTGATCATCCCGTCGGCGGGCAGCCCGGGACGATATCGCTGCGTAATCAGGCCATCTCGCTAAGCGAGAACGCCGGCGCCCTGGGTGTTTCCGTCTGGCCGTCAACTCGTCGCGCTCTGGCAGGGGCCGGTCCAAAGCTTGCCAAGGCGTCGACCAGGATGAGTTCACGGTTCCCGTCGTCTATGTCGCCAGACCACAATCCGCCATGCCCTGCATGCGGTGATGGTCCTGCGCGGGTCGTTCAGCGGGAGCAGCCAAGACGGTTGTCCTATCTTCACCCCGTGCGCGTGCCGACGTGCGGTGGCACCCATCCCTTTGATGACCGCCCAATTGATGAGTCACGGTATCGTTTCGTACCGGGACCTGTTGCCAACTATCAAATGCTACTGGATATGGTTACCTAGTCGCGCATTCTCGGGCTCCCCGAGGTTCGCCTGTTGCTGACGTCAATTGGCCGAAGCAAGATACTCTCAGCTGTCATATCTTCCGCCGCGGCATGGCGCCCGTACGCGCATCCACCGGCCCAACAATCGCTCCCTGCCGACTATGTGCTCTTCAAGTCGGCGCGCCGCGACTTTCGGGGATGCGCCCCGAATCCCTTGTTCTGCTGCTTCCAGCCCGCTCGTCAGCCCACTGCCGAAGGGGCCGTGCCGAAGAGCCTGCCCAGCCTGTACCTGACCCAGTCCCGTGTCTCATCGGGAAGCTCTGGAGCTTGGAGAGGTCGGTGGCGTCGAGGGTGCCCGGTCGGTGGGCCAGAGGCGGCCGTTGGCGAGGTCGTTGAGACGCCGCCATGCGGGCGAGAAGGCAGCGACATGGGCGGTCATGAGCTGCACCGACAGGTGGTCCGCGGCGTCGCCAGCTCCCGTCACCCCGGGGTCGCGCTTGGGGGCAGCCCAGTCGGCTATAAGCGTGGCGAGCTCATCGAGGCGGGGATCACCGGGTCCCAGTCGTAGGCCTCGTCGCAGGCGAGGTAGAGGCGGCGGAACTCGGGGTCGGAGAGCTGGCGAGCCTTCTCCGCTGCCCAGGCCGGGACCAGTTCGGGGGAGAGGGCGGCGACAAGGATCCACGCGTCGCGTTCGATGCCGACGGCCCGCTCGCTCACGCCCATGGCCCGCACGGCTTCCAAGGCGGCGACGACCTCTTCGGGGAGGTAGAGATGCTCGCCCTGGGTGAGCTGGGCCAGTCGCCGCCGGCGCTGCTGCAGCTCGCGGATCTGGCGGCCGAGCGCACGGTCGATACCGTCGACGGCGTGAGCGAAGTCGCCGGGCGCGGCGGCGAGGAGCTCGGCGATGCGGGCGAGTGGCACGCCGACCTCGGCCAGGGTCTTGATCCGGACGAGGTCGACGACGGCCCGGGCGCCGTAGCGACGGTACCCCGAGGCGTCGCGGGCCGGCTCTGCGAGCAGGCCGCGGGCGTTGTAGTGGCGGATCGCTTGCACCGTGACCCCGACGTACGCGGCGAGCTGCCCGATGGTGAGAGACGACGTTCCCATCGATCGCTGTGTCCTTCCCCGGTCGCCTGTTTCCACGGCCCCAGCCTGGCTCAGGCGGCCCGGTTGCGGTTGTAGAGGCTGCGGGCCCACAGGTAGCCGAGGACTCTGATGGCGGCGCACCACGCGACCGCGAGAACTGCGTCGTTGCCGATGGGGGTGCCGGTGAGAAGCCCGCGCAGGGTCTGGATGATCGGCGTGAAGGGCTGGCTGCGGGCGAACCAGGCGACCCCGGCTGGCATGGTGGCGGTGGGCACGAAGGCGCTGGATATGAACGGCGCCACGACGACGAGCAGCGAGAGGCTGTTGGCGCCCGCGGGGGTTTTGGCCAGCAGGCCGAAGGAGACGGTGAGCCATGTCACAGCCACGGCGAGCAGGGCGAAGAGGGCCGTGGCTGCGACCCACTCGATCGCGGTGGCGGTGGGGCGGAACCCGAGGGCGAGGGCGACGGCGACGACCAGGACTGCGCTGATCATGGCGCGGATGAGCCCGCCGAGAACCTGGCCGGTGAGCACCGAGGCGCGGGCGATGGCCATGGTGCGGAACCGGGCGATGATGCCCTCGGTCATGTCGGTGCTCACGTTCACCGCGGTGATCTCCGCGGTCGAGCAGGCGGTCATCAAGAGTATCCCCGGGGTGAGGTAGTCGATGTAGCCGCCGCCGGAGGGCACGACCGCCCCGAGCCCGGCGCGCAAAGTGCGGCCGAACACGCCGGCGAACAGGAGCAGGAACAGGACCGGTACCATCACGCCGCTGAGGCTCACCATCGGGTAGCGCACCGCGTGGCGGATGTCGCGGCGCAGCATGGTGGCCGAGTCGCGAACCGCGTAGGTGAGCGTGGTCATGTGAGCGTCTCCAGCCGGGGGTTTCCGGTGAGGGCGAGGAACACGTCGTCAAGATCGGAGGCCTGCACCGTGACCCGCTCAGCGCGCCCGGCGTGGTGCTCGAGGTCTCCCAGGAGGGCCGCGAGCGACGATGGGGTGCCGTCGGCCGGCAACCGCAGCGTGAGGGTGTCGTTGTCGCGTGACGAGCCGGTGAGTACCTCGGCGGCGCGCTCCAGCGCGCCGGCATCCGCGAAGTACAGGCGGGCATGACCGCCGGGGGCGCGCCGTTTCAGCTCGCCGGGTGTGCCCTCGGCGACGATCCGCCCGTGGTCGAGCACGGCTATCCGGTTCGCGAGCCGGTCGGCCTCGCCGAGGTCCTGGGTGGTGAGAAGCACGGTGGTCCCCGAACCGGCCAGCTCGCGGACGATCTGCCACATGGTGCAGCGGCTGCGGGGGTCGAGGCCGGAGGTCGGCTCGTCGAGGAAGATCACCCGGGGGTCGCCGACGAGGGTCATGGCCAGGTCGAGGCGGCGTCGCATGCCGCCCGAGTAGGTCGCTGCGGTCCTCCCCGCCGCGTCGGCCAGGTCGAAACGGCTGAGGAGCTCGCCGACCCTGCGGCGAGCCGATTGGGGCTCGAGGTGATGCAGATCAGCCATCAGCATCAGGTTCTCGGCGCCGGTGAGCAGGTTGTCGACCGCGGAGAACTGGCCGGTCACCCCGATGACTGAGCGCACCTCGTCGGCCTGGCGGGCCGGGTCGAACCCGCCGATGCGCACCTCGCCGCGGTCAGGGTTCAGCAGCGTCGAGAAGATCCGCACCGCGGTGGTCTTGCCGGCACCGTTGGGGCCGAGCAGAGCGAAGACCGTTCCTTCCCCGACTTCGAGGTCGACGCCGTCGAGGACCACCTTGCCCCCGAAGGACTTGCGCAGGCCGCGTACCTCGATGCCGAGGCGGGCAGCGTTCCCGGCGGCCTGTGGGGAGTCTTGCGCCGGCACCCCGGCAGCTGCGGCGGAGCAAACCGGCTGGACAACGGCTCGTGGCCGGGAAGACTCGTTCATACTTACCATGCTGCAACCTTGACGCAAGGTCAAGGTCAAGCCCCTGATTCGCAACGGCCAGACTAGCCGGGGGGCGGAGGCACCCTCTACGCCTCCAGCCAGCCCATCCTCCTTGCCCGCCTTGGTAACGCTTGCCGAGCCGGGCGCGGTCATCCCCGAGATCGGCGTCATCTGCCCTGAGGCCCAGACCGCCCAGATCTGCGCCGCCCGCGAGAGCCGCACCAGAGTGCGCCGATCCCGCCCCGATCGGCGGCTCGGCAAGCGTTCTCCCTGACTTCCCCGTCACTCAGCATGCTGTCGATCGACGTAGCCGGAAGCCGACCTCGGACCGGTCCGAGGTGAGCGATCTGCTGGAGGTCACAGTCGGTCGCAGCCCGAGGTGCTTGCCGGCTTGGCGCCGCGCCCGCCGGGCGCCTACATCGTGCCCGATAGGACGCGCCATATGCGGCTATGATCGGGTGTTCGCGTACGTTAGGCGGCGGCCGGCTGGCCTGGCTGCGGCCGGAACCCGGCTGCTTCCAAAGAGCTTCACCCGGTTACGTGCACCAGGCTGAGACGTTTCTCAATCCCGGCAGCGTCCAGCTGGCCCGCTGCGACTGCGAGGGTGAGGTCAAATGCTTGGTCGCCGGTCAGGTTCAGGCGGTAGCCGTTGATCCGAAGGAAAACCACAGTGGCGAGCAGCGCGAGCCGTTTATTGCCATCGACCAGCGCATGATTGCACGCGAGTGAATGCATCAGCGCGCCAGCCTTCCCGGCGAGTGTGGGATAGGCCTCCTGCCCGAAGAAACCGGACCGGGGCCGGTGACACGCAGAGTCCAGCAAGCCAAGATCTCGGACCGGGCCCGTTCCCAGCGTGCTTACCAGGCCGAGAAGATCTTCCAGGCTGAGGAACTCCACGTCTGGGCCTGGATCGTTCACGCCTGGCCGAGCCTGTCGAGGACCTCTCCCCACAGGTCCAGCATCTCGGCGGTTGCCTCGCGCACCCGGGCGGTGTGTGCCACCCCCCGGGCGCTGCGGCGGATCGCCCGGAGAGCGGCCTCATGCAAAGACACGTGCTCCGCCTCGGCCAGGGCCTTGAGGAGCGCGCTGTCCTCCTCGTCCAGCCTCAGGTTCATCGCCACAACGTCATGGTACCACTTTGGTACCACGACGCACCGCGGGAAATGTGGTCACCAGCAAGCAATCAAGCTAGCCGTGGGCATCCGCCGCCCGAGGCGTGTCCGTTGGACCAGACACGCACTCGTCTCGCAGAATCGGGCGAGGCCCAGTAGGGCCTGAGTCGTGGCCCTGATCGGGGGGCAAGGTCGGCAACCGGCGAGGCGGGTGCTGGCAGCTAGCGGCGGACTGCGCTGCTGTTCGGCGTTTGGTGTCTGGGCGGTTCATCATGCGGCGGATGGCCGGGCAAAGCTGAGATAACAGCGCGGGCCAGTGCTGTCTCTTCACGGAAGCGCGGCGGGCATCGGGCAGCGGGTCGGCCCGGCTGCGGCGCAGGCTCATCTGGTCAGACCGGTTCTGGGGGCACTGGCGCGGCGTCTGGCGGGGGGCATGTTCGGGTGGCGCTGTCGCGCCCGGCCCGTTGTCATGACTGGCTGGGGGCGGGAGGTCTTTGCCGGCTGTCCGTGCAGGTTCGCCGGGTCTGTCCGCGGGCTGCGGGGCGCCGTTTCCGGCGCTGATGCGCCTGCGTGATCGGGTGGTGGCTCGGATCATGATCAGGTAGAGGAGGCGGAGAGACCTAGACCGCGATCCTGCCCAACCTGCTCATCCGGCCAAACCGCAGCTCACAGCCCCTGTGTCGAGTTCTGAAGCGGCATAGGGTACGCGGTCGCGCGGCGTCGCGGAGCGTAAAACTGGAGGGGTTGCTACGCTCTGAGCCATGCACATGCGGGCAGCATGATGGACTGGGTTGTAGCGGGCGCGCTGCTGATCTTCATTGTCTTGCTGCTGGTCATGCTTAAGATTCGTGAACGTGGTGGAGGCTAGCCTGTTCGTCCAGAGCTTCATCCTGTTCCTGCGCGGCGGGCCGCCGGTTCCAATGGTCGGCCGGGTAGCCGGTCGGTCTTGAGCCGGAATGACGCCGGACCCTCCGCCCTGCCGGATCCGCTACTCGCTGCGCAGGATGGGCGCGGGGCCTGACTCGTCGAAACTCGATTGCAATGGGTGGCCCTCTCCCGTTCTCGGGGGCAGGGGAGCCAGAAACAGGAGCCAGCGTATTCAGGCTCCCGCAGACTCATCCCGACCCACTCAGACAGTTCCCCGCAGCTGGGTGGCTCCCCGCTCGACTCCGTCCGACGTAGACCGACTGACCGGATCCGCATGGCATGCAAGTCCTGGTATCCCTGTGGGACGTTGCGTTGCCGTGAAAATCCTGGTCCGGCGGGCGCGGACGGGTGGGCTGGCGCGTCGCGCGGACGGCGGGTCGTTCCCGCACCGGCCAGGTTACGATGTCAGGAATCACCTCTTGGGGGAGTCAGCCGCGATGACCCAGGCCGTGCACGTCCCGTACACCGTCGAGCAGGATGAAGACGGCGTGTGGTGTGCTCATGCTCAACTACGCCCTGGGGTGGGCGCGAACGGCGAGGGTGAAACCCTGAATGCCGCGATCGCGGACTTGCGCGAGGCCCTCGAGGGCCTGATCGCCGAGTTCGGCGTCCCAGACGAGCTGACTCTCACAGTCGACGTGGCCTGATGCCGCCAGTCCCTTCCGTGCGCGGCGAGCGAGTCGTCCGGGCATTAAGGCGGGCTTCAAGGTCGCGCGGGTCGCGGGCAGCCACCACATCATGCGCCATCCCGACGGGCGCGGTACCACGGTGCCCGTTCATCCCGGTCGCGACGTCGCCAGGGGAACACTGCGCGGCATCCTCGCGGACGCGGGCCTGACGGTCCAGGAACTGCAACGACCTCTGTAACCCGCCCCGCCGGAATAAAGCTCCGAGCGCGCGCCCGGAGCGGCAGAAGCGGACGTCTGGCTTCTGCGCGAAGGACGGCGACCAAACACTGAGTTTGGCGTGGTCTCACGGACGGACTCCGATGGCTGCTGACAAGAGTCGCCCGGCCGGGGTCACCTGGGAGCCGGAGGCTCTGGTAGACCGTTCAACCAGCGGCTACGAGAGTGAAATGGTTTCGCTGCTCGTGGTACGCGATTGCAGCGTTGGTCAGGGCTTTCAGCGACCCGCTCAGACCCGATTCCGCGAGTAGTGCCGCTGAGTTGATCTCCGGAACGGAAGTTGATCTTTGCGGGCCGGGTTTCGGGTGTGCGGGCATGCATGAGGCCCGGGTGTCGCGCCGGTTCGCGTTTCCCGGGTTTCCGGGTCGGGGCCGTGCGGGCCGGTGGTCAGGATGCGGCGGGGAGGGCACGGAGGCGGGCGAGGACCTCGGCGAGCAGGTGGTCGCCGGGCGGCAGCCGCAGGGTCAGCTGCCCGGCGTGGCGGACCAGCCGGCCGGGGACGGCGATGAGCCGCCAGCGCAGGGTTTCGATCATGGCTTTGCCGCCGCGTACCCCGTGACCGGCCAGGATGGCCTGGCCGCGGGTGGCGGCGGTGAGCTGGTGCAGCCACGCGGCCATGCTGGCCGCCAGCAGCGCGCCCCATATCCAGGCGGTATTAACCGCGGGATAACCGCTGGGCAGGTGCCGGAGGGCGGCGCCGTGCTTGCTGTCGCGGAAGATGTTCTCGATGGTGGTCCGGTGCCGGTACCAGCGCCCGGCCGCGGCGGCCTTGTCCGGTGCGGACACGCCCGGGTTCGTCAGGATGAACGAGTAGGCGTAGATGACGTCAGCGCCCGCCAGCTCGGGGAGGGGCAGGGCCCGCTGGGCGGGGTGCAGGGTCCGGCGCCGCCGCGACCGCGGGTCAGCCGACACCTGGCCAGGGTCCAGGCGGCACCGGCGGATCAGCAGCCGGGTGGCGGCGGGCCACCAGTCCGGGCAGTACGCCGCCACCGTGACCTGGGCATTGTCCATGTCACGGTGGCGCGGGTCTGTCAGATTTCCGGTGTGAGGGCTTTTCTGGTTTCCTTCTTTGTCCATTCTAAGATGGACCTGCGCCCGCGCACCTACTGTGACCTGTTTAGAGTTATCCGTCTCGCGGGCTGCCCCGCAAGTGCATTAAGGTTATCACTTCCCTTCTCCGGAGAGTTTCTTTTCCGTGGCGTGTCGCGGGCGTTTCCCGCGCGGGGTGTCTCCTTTCCTGCTTTTCCCGGGCAGTGCTGTCAGGTAGGTGCTGTCCTGCCCGGCGGTGGCTGCCTCGTCCAGGCCGGCGGCGGCTAGCCGCAGGTCGAGGGCGAGCTCGGCGCAGCTGGCAGGCCGGCCGGGCGCGCGGGCGCAGGCGTCCTCGGCGGCGGGGTCGCTGGCCAGGTGACCGATCACCCAGGCGGCGTCGGTGAGCAGGTCGGTCAGCTCGTCGGCGTCGTCCGGCTCGATGAATACTCCCTGGTCGGCCAGGGTGACCGGCGGCCTGGTCATGGCATCCCCTCCGCGTGCTGCTGCCCGGCGGCTACATCGCCCAGTCCGGGATCCGGCCGGGCCAGCGCTTGTCGAAGGCGGCCAGCGCCTCCCGCCAGCCCTGGGTGGCCGTGCCCTCGATCAGGTGCCCCTCAGCGGTCCGCTGGTTCTTCGGCCGGCCGGCCTGGCGGGCCCGCTCGGCCGCGCGCCGGTCCTCGATGTCGACGATACCCAGCCACAGCAGCTTGACGAGGGCATCATCATTGGGGAAGTGGCCGCGGGTCTTGATGATTTTGCGCATCTGCCGGTTAAAAGCCTCGATGGCATTCGTCGTGTAGATCACTTTCCGGATCCCCGGCTCGAATTCCAGAAATGGCACGAACTTTTCCCAGGCCCGTTCCCACACCCCGGCCGCGGCGGGATATTTCCGGCCCAGCGCCGAGTCGGCGAATTCCAGCAGCGCGGCCTCGGCCGCGTCGATGTCGACCGCGGTGTAAATCGCCCGCATCCCGGCGCACAGGCCCTTGCGGTCACCGTAGGACGCGAACCGCGCGGCGGCCCGGATCAAGTGAACCGTGCAGGTCTGCACCGTCGCCTCCGGCCAGGTCGCGGTGATCTCCTCGCCCAGCCCGCCCAGCCCGTCACAGCAGCAGATGATGATGTCGGCCAGGCCCCGGTTGCGCATCTGCGCGAACGCCTGCGCCCACGCCTTCGCGCCCTCGGCCGGGGCGACCCAGATGCCCAGCACGTGCTTGACCCCCGCGCAGTCGATGCCGACCGCGATGTTCACCGCCTTGTTCCGCACCGCCCCGCCGTCACGGACCTTAGCCACCAGCGCGTCCACATACACGATGGGGTAGATGGCCTCCAGCGGCCGCACCTGCCAGGCCCGCATCTCCTCCAGGCACTCGTCGGTGATCTTCGAGATGGTGTCGTGCGAGATCTCGATGCCCATCGTGCGCTGGCAGTGCCGGGCGATATCCCGCACGCTCATCCCGCCCGCATACAAACTGATCACGGTGTCGCTGATCCCGGCCGTGCGCCGGACCCCCTTCGGGATCAGCGCCGGCTCGAACGTTCCGGCCCGGTCCCGCGGCACGCTGATGCTCACCGGTCCCGCCTCCGTGCTCAGCGTCCTGGCCCGGAAGCCATTGCGGCCGTTGCCGTCCCCGGCGGCCAGATGCTCCTCCAGCTCCAGCCCCAGCCCGGCCTGCAGCACCTGACCGATTAACCCCGACAGCAGCCCGTCCCGGCCCGTCAGCGCCACCCGCTCACCCGCCCGCGCCCGGGCCACCAGCTGCCCGGCCAGGTCCGCCACCACCTCCTGCGGCAGCACCAGCCCGCCGTCCCGCGAACCCTCCTCCGCCGCCGACAGCTCCTCCGCCGCGAACACCTCCCCGCGGTCGTTGAACTGAGCGCCTCGCGTGTCTACCGTTGTCATCTTGACCTTCCCCCTTCCAGGTCACCCCCGTGACCTGCGACATTGTCTCTGCCCCATCACCCCCTCACACCGTTTTTCTGACACTCCCGGAGCGGGCGCTGCGCGGCCCGGTCGCCGGCCGCAAGAACTACTACGGATCGGGATCGGTGGCCTCCGCTGATCTGGCCGCCGCGGCCTGGACCATCACCGCGACCGCCGCCATGGCCAGGATCAGCCCGCTGGCCTGCCTGCGTGACTACCTGGATGCCTGCGCCCGGGCCGGCGGCAGGGCACCCGAAGGGCCGGCGCTCGCCCGGTTCTTCCCCCGGGCGGCCGCCGATGCTGACCTCGCCGCCTGGCGCCCCGGCCGCCCGGCCATCCGCCCGGACACGACGGAAGCCGCCGCCGGCCTCCTGGCCGGCACCGGGCCGGCACCGTGACCGCGCCGCCGGGTCCCGATGA
>CABDXS010000213.1_pt1 | contig 9839 bp, 6 predicted proteins | sample 3421381 | NCBI WGS metagenome assembly CABDXS01 (sample SAMEA5534336, study PRJEB31848) | metagenome | biome: tundra; feature: field; material: soil | place: USA | collected 2013-05 | depth 0.15 m
CGGGCACTCCGCCTCGGGATTTGCCTTTGCTACGGCCGTCGGCAGCGAGCTGCCGTGGCTGGCGTTGCCGCTGCGCTTCCTGGCTGCCGCGGTGGCGTACTCCCGGGTGCACACGGGCGTGCACTATCCCGCTGACGCGGTGGTCGGCTCGATCGTCGGCGCCGGCACCGGGCAGGCAGCGGCGGTGCTGCTGGACCACTGGGAAGCATCGCCGGACCGTTCGGCCGGGCGCCAGGCCTGATGCGCTGCTGAACCGGGGCTTCGCCGCCAAGTTCGCGGTCATCCGCAGCGGGTGATGCCACCGGCTGCGGCCTCGCCCGCTCACGGAGCGGGCCTGGCCTGATTGCAGGGGGCGGCCTGACTGCCCGAGGGGGCCTGGCTGCCCGAAGGGGCCCGAGGATGCAGGCGGCGCACTTCCAGGACCTGGACGCCGAGTGTCTCGAGCCTGGCAAGAAACCCGTGCAGCGCCGCCTGATCAGCCAGCGGCCCGTGCACCACGGTCTCCACCGGCTTCACCGAGGCGGTAAGGCGCTCGAAGTCCAGCAGGGCCTCGGGCGGGAGGACTCCCGTGACGCGGATCTCGTAGTAGGACGGTGTCACCCGGGCCCCCAGCCGATCGGAAATGGGCAATGCCAGCTTCCACAGTGCTACGGCCGGGTCCGTCGGGCGCCACTCCTAGCGGGTGACTTCCTCACCCTGGTGAGATTGTGGCAGGGTATTGACGGGTCACCCGAATTCGCGCGAGATATCTCGTAGGCAAGCGAGCTAGCCGGCTCCCAGACCCCTGACTGGGCAGGCCGCCGTTCGCTGGGTGGGGTAGCCCGGCTGGGTTGGTGGCCGTTGGAGAGGGTGGTACCGGTGGTGACCAGCGCAAGTCCTCGTGGGCTAGCCCGCGCCCGGTGGCATGGGGGCGCCGTCGACGAGCCGGTCCTGACGTCCAAGATCACCGCCCCGGCCGTGCCGGGATGGGCTGTCCCGCGGCTGCGGATCAGCAGGCTCATCGCCCGCGGTGCGGGGAATCGGCTCACCGTTGTGTCCGGGCCGCCCGGCGCGGGGAAGACGATGGCCGTTGCCCTGTGGGCGGCGGCCGACCCTGGCGTCATCGCGTGGCTCAATCTGGACGAATACGACAACCGGCCGAAGGCTTTCTGGTCCGCTGTCATCGCGGCGCTGCGCGGCGCTGGCGTGACCGTGCCCAGAGCCGTGTCGGGCGCTGCGCGCGGGCGCGCAGTCGATCACGTGTTCCTGCTGCGGTTCGCATCGGCGATGGCCGCGCAGGACCCGCCGGTGACCCTGGTGCTCGATGATCTGCACCTGCTGACGGACTCCCGGCTGCTGGACGGCCTGGAATACGTGCTGCGGAATTCCGGTCCTGGCCTGCGGCTGGTGGTCTCCTCGCGGATGGACCCGCTGCTGCCGCTGCACCGCTACCGGCTTTCCGGGGAGCTGACCGAGATCCGGGCCAACGACCTGGTCTTCAGCTGCTCTGAAGCCCGCCTGCTGATGGCACAGCACGGCATCACGCTGTCGGCGGAGTCGCTCGAGTGCCTGACCCGCCGGGCGGAGGGCTGGGCAGCGGGCATGCGCCTTGCCGCGATGTCGATGGCCGGGCACCCCGATCCCGACCAGTTCGTCAAGGAGTTCGCGGCCGAGGACAGCGCTGTGACGGGCTATCTGGTGGACGAGGTCCTGGACGCTCAGCCCGCGTATATCCGTGACTTCCTGCTCAGGACGAGCATTCTGGACCGGTTCAGTGCCGACATCGCCGGCGAGCTAGCCGACGACGGATCCGCCGCCGATGCGCTGTCGGTCCTGACCCGGACGAACGCGTTCGTCCTGCCGGTCGGGCACGGCTGGTACCGCTACCATGCGCTGTTCGGTGCGGTCCTGCGGCTTAAGCTGCGCCGGGACTATCCCGACCGGGTGCCTGACCTGCATCGGCGGGCCGCCCGCTGGTACCGGCGGCATGGATCGCTGACCCAGGCGGTCCGGCATGCCGCGGATGCGGGTGACTGGCAGCTGGCCGCCCGGACCGTCCTCGATGAGCTCGCGGTGGCGCAGCTCATCGAGCCCCGTGACGGCGAGCAGCTCGCCGCCGAATTCTCTCGCATGCCCGACAGCCGGACACTGACGGAGCCGCAGCCACTGCTCGTCGAGGCCGCCATCGAGCTGTCCCGCGGCCGGGATGAAGCCAGTGCCGCCTCGCTCGGCGCCGCGGAAAGCATGCTCGAGCTTCTTCCCGCGGGCGCCGAGGCCCCGTCCCGGCTTGCCGCCGCGCTGGTCCGCTTCGCCCTGTCCCGGCGCACCGGCGATCTCGACGCCGCAACGATCGCGGTCGGCACAGCCGAGGACCTGCTCGCGGCCCTGCCCGAGGACCTGGTTGCCCGCCACCGCGAGCTGCGCGCTCAGGTACTGTCCGGCCGCGGCGTGGTGGAATTCTGGTGGGGCCGTTTCGATGCGGCTGACGCGGCCCTCGATGCCGGCGCGGCAGCCGCTCGCGCGCCAGGCGGCGAGCAGGAGCGAGCCGACTGCCTTGGGCACCTCGCGCTCGTCGAAGCTCTCAGCGGGCGGCTCAGCCGCGCTGCCGCCCTGGCCGCCGAGGCGGCCCCGGCTGACCTGGGCGAGGACCGGCTGCCCGGTCCCGTCAGCCCCGCGGCGGAAGTAGCGCTCGCCTGCGTGCATACCGAGCGCAATGAGCTGTCCCGCGCGCGCTGCCAGCTGAAGCAGGCCGACGAGGCCCTGCTGGCTCGCCCTGACCGGCTGGTCAGCGCCGCGGCCTGCCTGGTCGCCGCCCGGCGCAGCCTGGCCGAGGGGCGCCCCGGCGGAGCATCGCAGCTCGCCGGCCGTGCGCGTGATGGCTGGTCGCCACCCGCCTGGCTTGACCACAGACTGACCTTGGTCGAGTCGCGGGCGTGCGCTGCGCGGTCCGACATCCGGTCCGCGGTCGACCTGGCCGCGAGCGCCGGACCCGGAACCGGGCTGGACGCGGCTATCGCGCTGGCGCGCGCCTGGCTTGCTGCCGGCGACCCTGCGGCTGCCCGGCATGCATTTGCCGGCGCGCCGCCAGGCAGGCGGCCGCCTGCCTGGCTCGGCCTGGAGGCCCTGCTGGTGGATGCCCAGCTCAGCTATGCCGACGACGACCGGGGCCGAGGGCGGCGCGCGCTCGAGCACGCGCTGCGGCTGGGTGAGCCTGAGCTGCTCCGGCTGCCGTTCGCGCTCGAGCGGGCGTGGATCCGGCCGGTGCTCCGGCGCGATCCTGGCCTGGCTCACGACTACCGGCATCTGCTCGAGCCGGATCTGGTCAGCCCGGTCAGTGCCGCGGCAGGCGAGGCTGCAGCCGGGCAGCCGGTGCCCCTGGTCGTCGAGCGGCTCAGCGAGCGGGAGCGTGAGGTGCTCCGGCACGTGTCGGCGATGCTGACAACCGCGGAGATCGCCACCGAGATGTATATCTCGGTGAACACCGTGAAGACCCACCTCAAGAGCATCTACCGGAAGCTGGCGGCTACCCAGCGCGGTGAGGCGGTCCGCCGTGCGCGCGAGCTCGATCTGCTCTGAGCCTCGCGCAGTGACAGCCGGCCCGGCCAGCCGGGGCTCACCCGCCGGGGCCTCCGCCGCCGGGTGCCGCGGCGACACCCGCGCTGAGCTCGGTAAGGCTGACCAGGTGCAGCGCGAGATCCTGGAACCGGTCGAGCAGGCCGTAGAGCTCTGATTCATCCCGGACCGAGGCGATGACGCACGTCGAGCCGCGGCCGCACTTGATCGTGGCATCACCGAGGACGCCTGCCAGCAGCGACCCGCACTCGCCGCGCAGGATGATCCGGTACCGGTAGCCGGTGTCGCTGAGCGTCGTCATGATCGCGCATCCTTCCTGCGGGCGGGCCCGGACAGTTGTCCGCGCACGGCGGCGCCGTCCTGCGGGCAGGGCCGGGCGCTGCTCCCTTGGTCGCCGAAGAAGGGGTGAGACGTCGTCACCCGTTCCGGCTTGTTCACCCTGGTGATACTGAGCAGTCACTTCGCGTGGTGCTACAGGATGCCGGTGTCCTGTCCTCTGGTGATGGCATCACGCCGGGTGGTGACGCCGAGTTTCCGGTAGATGGCCCTGGTGTGGGTCTTGATGGTGTTCTGCGACAGGTAGAGCTCCTGGCCGATCTCGCGCAGCGACAGCGTGCCGCGCAGCAGCCGCAGCACTGCTGCCTCGCGCTCGGTCAGCGGCCCGGCCAGCGACACTTCCCGCGGCCGGCCCGCGAGCCGACGTTCGAGCCGGTCGAGCCTGGCGAGCTGGGCGCCGGCGCCGTCCGGCAGCGAGGTCAGCTCCTGCCTTGCGTCGGCGAGGAGCGCGGCGGCTGCGGGCCGGTCGCCGGTGTCGAGGAGTACCGGCGCGAGCCGCAGCAGGATCTCCACGGTGGCCCACGGGCTGATCCCGGAGTGCCTGCGCCGGATCCCGAGCGCGCGCTCGAGCTCGCCGCGGGCCTGGGTGAGCTGCCCGCGCCGGGCGAGAACCGCGCCGGCGGCGGTGAAGGCGAGGGAACTCTGCGGGGCTGCGCCCAGACCGGGGTCAGCGCCGGCCACGATCTCGCGGGCCGCGCGGGCAAGCTGCTCTGCCTCGGCCAGGTTTCCCTGGTCGGCAGCGATCAGGGACAGGATGGCGAAGGCCAGCATCCGGATGATCCCGATGGAGGACGGGCTGGACACGGCGTCCTGCGCCTGCCCGGCGGCGGCTTCGAGATCGCCGGACCAGTAGAGGGCGGCCGCGTACGCGGCGCGTGCCATCGCATACCACGGCGATGCCGGGTCCGGCTCGAGCGCGGCGGCCCGGGCAGCCGCGTCGCGCATCGGGCCGATGCCCTCGAACCCGAAGGTGCCCGTGAGCAGGGCCGCCGACGACCGCATCGACCGGATGCCGTCCGGCAGCGGCCCGGCGTGCCCGGCCGCCTCGACGACCGGCAGCCAGCGGCGCAGGGATTCCCGGTCGCCCGACAGCGCCGCGGCCCACGCCGCGCAGTGCGCCGCGACGGGATGGGCGCTGACGATGCCGTCGCCGAGTGAGGCCAGCCAGCCGCGGACGGTGGCGACCCGGCCGGAATCGACGTAGGCGTACCAGTGCGCTGCGATCAGGTCGATGACCCCGGCGGCGTCCCCGGCGGCGCGGGCGTGGCTGATGGCCTCGTCCGCCGAGCCGGACCGGCGGTGCCAGGCGCTGGCGCGCTGGTGCAGGGCGGCCGCGATGTCCGGCTCGGTCCGGGCAAGCTCGCTGCGGAGCACCTGGGCGAAGAGATGGTGATAGCGGAACCACTGCCGGGTGTCGTCCAGCGGCACGACGAAGAGGTTCTCCCGCTCGAGCATGCCGATGATCTCGGCTGAGCCGGCCGGCCCGGCGACGGCGTCGCACAGCGGCGCGCAGAACCGGCTGAGGACAGAAGTCCGGGCCAGGAACTGCCGGATTCCGGCCGGCTGGCGGCTGAGCACTTCCTCGGCCAGGAAGTCGACGACGAACCGGCTGTCGCCGGTGAACTGGCGGATGAAGGCACCCGGCGCCGGGTGCCCGCGCAGCGACAGCGCCGCGAGGTAGACCCCCGCGGGCCAGCCCTCGGTCCGGCCGGCCAGGTCGGCCAGATCGGGCTCGCTGAGGTCGATACCGGCGACAGCCGCGACGAGCCGCGCCGCCTGCGCGGGCGCGAACCGCAGCTGACGGGCCCGGATCTCGGCCATCTCCCCGGCCGCCCGCAGCCGGGCCAGCGGCAGCGGCGGGTCCGCCCGGGTTATCAGCACCAGCCGGGCCGCCGGCGGCAGGTGCAGCAGCAGGAACGCGACCTGGTCGTGGCAGCCGCGGTCCCTGATCACGTGGTAGTCGTCCAGCACCAGGACAACCGGCTCCGGCAGCGCGGCCAGCTCGTTGACCAGCAGCGGCAGCAGCGTTCCGGCGAAATCAGGCGCCCGGGCCCGGACCGCGGCCAGCAGGTCACCGGCACTGAACTTCGGGCAGGCCCGCTGCACCGCGCACACGACATGCCACCACAGCCGGCCGGGATCGTTATCGCCGGGATCGAGCGAGACCCACGCGAACGCCCGGCTCTCGGCCGGGCTAGAGCGCCACTGCGCGACCAGAGTGGTCTTGCCGAACCCCGCCGGCGCGTCAACCAGGACGAGCCTGGCGGTAACGCCCGCCAGATAACCGACGAGCTCCTCCCGCTCCACCCACTCCCTCCGCGCCGCGGGAGCATGCAGTTTCGCCTCGATCGGCGCATCCAGACTCACCCGCCGCGACTCCGAGGTTGCGACGGGCAGCGTTGCTTGCTCCGGCACCGCTTGTTCCGGCACGGCATGTTCCACCGCTCTCCACTGCAGCCCGCAATTCCCCCTACCCGCAATTCCCCCTATAAGGGCCCGGCAACAATACCAGTCCCTGGGGTAAGGCGCACGTACCGCCGAATTGGGCCGCTTCGCGGCGGAGTCGAATCTGTCTGCGCTACCAGTACTCTCTCTGCAATCGCTTGCATCCTGATCGGGTGCGGCTCTTCTGGAGTGAGGACGCGTGAGGGGATATAGCCGCCTGTGGTGTTTCTTGCCCGGTTGGCCTGTGTCGGTGCGTGTTTGAAGGGCTCCTTCTCGTTACGTTCCTGGTTGTCTGACGACCGGAACGGAAAGAAGGAGCCCGATGCAAGAGTACGCGGCGGAGCCTGCGGGCGGGGTTTTCGCGCAGTCCAGGGCGTATTACGGGGAGCTGGAGCAGTGGCTGTCCGGGCAGGAGGCCGGGAAGCTGCGGCATGCTGACCTGGAGGAGCAACTGCAGGAGCGGGGCCGGGAACTGCTGCGCCGGATGCACCAGGATTACCTGGACCTGCTGGCGGCGCGGGAGGGGCGCCGTGACGGCGTGACAGGAGCGGACGGGATCGCGCGGACGCGCGCGGAGAAAGGGCACGGCCGACGGCTGGCGACGGTGTTCGGCCAGGTCACGGTGACCAGGATCGCCTACCGTGCGCCCGGTGCGGGCAACGTGCACCTGCTGGATGCGGCGCTGAACCTGCCGGTGGAGAAGCAGTCGCACGGGCTGCGGAAGCTGGCCGCGATCGAGTCCGCCCGCGGCTCGTTCGGCGACGCGGCCGCCGCTATCGCCCGCGCGACCGGGGTGAGGACCGGGAAGCGGCAGGCAGAGGAGCTGGCGAGGCGGGCCGCCGACGACGTGGACGCGTTCTATGCTGCCCGCAGGCCCGGCCCGGCCCCGGATGAGCACGTGCTGGTGCTGACCGGCGACGGGAAGGGCATCGTGATGCGGCCGGACGCGCTGCGCCCGGCAACCGCCAAAGCCGCCGCGGCGGGCAGGCAGAAACTGGCGACCCGCCTGTCACCAGGGGAAAAGCACGGCCGCAAGCGGATCTGCGCCACGAGGCGCTCTGTCATATCCCCGGCAAAGCCGGGAGGGATTCGGAGGGAGGTCCCTGGGTCTGATGGCTAACCTAATTCCGAAAGGTTGATGGGACAATAGCATGCCAGGAAAGCAGCGATCGTGTTCAGGCGTATGAAGCGAGGCGCTGCGGGACCCGCGCGATATGGCTAAAGCTTGATTGCCTGTATCCCAACCTCCAGCAGGTGCAATGCGGCACCCGCCGGAAAGACGTCTGGAACCGGCGCTGCATCCGGCATCAGCATCCATCCGCTGCTGCTGCAACCTCCGGGATGCGGGGCGATGCCCAGTGAGGGCATTAAAGGAGATGAGTGGGGAGCCTAAGTCGCGCTATCACGTATGACAGAGACGAACGTGGGATCGCCTAAGGGGCGCGAGCCCTAAGGTGACACAGGCGCCGTAGTAGTCGCAGGAGTGACGACCTGCCAAGGAGGACGGGAAGGCCGTCCGCAGGGCGAAGGGCGCTAGGTGATCGGATATTCGAAGGCCGGGAGGTCTGCGCAATGCAAAACGCCGAAACGGTACTGAATGTCCTCCGTGAACGCGGCAGGCGTGGCCTGCCGTGCAACGAGCTGTACCGGCAGCTGTTCAAGCCGGACCTGTATATGCTGGCCTACGGGCGTCTGTACTCCAACCATGGGGCGATGACTCCCGGGGTCTCCGGGGAAACCGCGGACGGCATGTCCACGGCCAGGATCGGGAGCGTCATTGACGCGTTGCGCCACGAGCGCTTCCGATTCGAGCCAGCAAAGCGGGTCTACATTCCCAAGAAGAACGGGAAGAAGAGACCGCTCGGCCTGCCGTCCTGGACGGACAAGCTCGTCGGTGAAGTGATCCGCCTCCTCCTGGAGGCGTATTACGAGCCGCGATTCTCTGACTGTTCACATGGTTTCCGTCCCCGTCGCGGCTGTCACACCGCCCTCACCAAAGTGGCGGAGACATGGACGGGGACGACCTGGTTCATTGAGGGAGATATTTCCGATTGCTTCGGGAGCCTCGATCACGAAACAATGCTCTCGATCCTTGGAGAGAAGATCCTCGATAACCGCTTCCTCCGGCTCATCAAACAGATGCTGCAAGCCGGATACCTGGAGGACTGGACATGGAATGCCACGCTCAGCGGCGCGCCGCAGGGCGGGGTTGTCTCACCTGTCCTCTCCAACATTTATATGGACCGGCTGGACAAGTTCGCCGAGACAGTTCTGATACCCGGGTATACCAGGGGCGTGCACAGGAAGAACAATCCTGCGTACTTTAAGATGACAAGGGCGATCGGGCGCGCCCGCAAGCGCGGTGACCGTGCCGCGGTGCGGGAGCTGCGAAAGCAGCGGCGCGGCCTGCCTAGCCAAGATCCACGAGATCCGGGCTACCGGAGGCTGCGTTACATCCGGTACGCCGATGATCATCTTCTCGGGTTCACCGGACCGAGAGCCGAAGCCGAGCAGGTCAAAGCCCGCCTTGCCCAGTTCCTGCGTGAGGACCTCAAACTGGAGCTGAACGAGGACAAGACCGTGATCACACACGGCCGGACAGAAGCAGCGATGTTCCTCGGCTACGAGATCACCGTCCAGCACAGCCAGGACCGCCCGGCGGTCAACGGAGGCATCGGGCTGCGCGTCCCACAGGCGGTGATCAAAGCTAAGTGCGCCCCCTATCTCAAGCGCGGAAAGCCCGAGCGCCGCACCGAGCTGATGAACAGGGATGATCTCGCGATCATCAGCAGCTACGGGGCTGAGTACAGGGGCCTGATCCAGTACTACCTGCTGGCCGGCGACGTCTGGAGACTGAGCCGGCTGGAATGGGTCGCCAAGACCTCGATGCTCAAGACAATGGCCGCCAAGCATGACTCGCCGGTGTCGAAGATGGCCCGCAAGTACAAGGCCACGATCAGCACACCGCACGGGCCACGCACATGCTTTGAGGCCAGCGTCGAACGCCCAGGTAGGAAACCACGGATCGCGAGGTTCGGCGGCATCCCCCTGAGAAGGCAGAAGAAAGCGGTCATCGACGACCGCTCACCAGTCCCGGTACCCCGCCGCAAAGAGCTGACCTCCCGGCTCCAGACCGGCTGCTGCGAGTGGTGCGAGCAGAAGACGACGGTGGAAGTTCACCAAGTCCGAAAACTCGCCGACCTCAGGCAACCGGGGCGACCACAGCCCGCGTGGGCACAGATCATGGCCAAGATGCGCAGGAAGACCCTCGTGGTCTGCCTTACCTGCCACCAGGCCATCCACGCGAAGCAGCCCGCCGCGACATCCACGGAGTAGTCACTGGAGAGCTACGTGCATCGAAAGATGCCCGCGTGGTTCGGACCGGGGGCCGCCCGAAAAGGACCTGTGCGAGCAGGTACCTCGCGGGCGGCCTACCGGTGTGGCCGAACTCGCCTGCGTCTACGACGCCGCCCCGGTGCCCCGCACCCCGGCTGACATCATCACCC
>CABDXS010000214.1_pt1 | contig 9838 bp, 10 predicted proteins | sample 3421381 | NCBI WGS metagenome assembly CABDXS01 (sample SAMEA5534336, study PRJEB31848) | metagenome | biome: tundra; feature: field; material: soil | place: USA | collected 2013-05 | depth 0.15 m
GGCGCTAGCTGACCGGCGGGCCGCGCTGCCCTTTTCGGCGCGGCCCGCCGTCGGCTGTCTGCCGTCCTCCTTCGGCCGGCCGACCGCGCGGCGTGTCAGCGCAACGCACCGCGCACGGTAGGTTGCTGGCAGGAGCCGGAACGTGCACCGCAGGATCAGCGTCCGGCCGCTGCTGGAGGAAAGACGTGACCGAGGAAACGAAGGCACCGGCGACCAGGCAGGCCGCCAGCGCAGCTCGCGCCGGGGGCCCCGCGCTCGCGACGGGAAGTGCGGCGGAGGGGCTTGCCCCGGCCGCCGGGCACACCGCCTTCCGCGACGACGCAGCGGATCTGGTGACTGTCCGGATGCCGGCCGAGAGCGCCTATCTGTCAGTGCTCCGCACCGCCACAGCCGGCCTGGCCGCGCGGCTGGATTTCACGCTCGACGAGATCGAGGACTTGCGTATCGCTGTCGACGAGGCCTGCGCCATGCTGCTCGGCCAGGCCATCCCGGGCAGCAGCCTGGAGTGCAGCTTCGCCCTCGAGCCGGGAATGATGACAATCTCGGTGTCCGTGCCCTGCCTCACGCCGCAACCGCCGGCAAGCGACACCTTCGCCTGGACTGTGCTGTCGGCCCTAGCGGGCAGCGTCGAGGCCCACGTGGGGCACGGTGACCGGCTGACGATCGTCATGCGCAAGAGCCGCGCGCCATCGGGGTCTGTGTGACGGGGGAAGCTGAGATCGCGTTGACCGAGGATTTCGAGACGATGCCTGCGCCAGCCGCCGGCCGGCCGGGCGCTGGCGAGAGCGACGGCGCGGCAGCTGCGCTGCTCGACTTCCGGGATGCCGCGGAGATCGAGGCGGCAGGCCTGCGCCCCGATGCCGGCGACGAGGATGCCGGCTCCGCCGAGGCGCTGGTACCGGCCAGGATTCAGCATCCGCCGCGTGAGCGGGGGCACGCCAGGGACCTTTTCGAGCGGCTGGGCGAGCTGCCGGAAGGTGACGAGGAACGGCTGCGTATCCGCGCCGAGCTGGTCGAGCTGCACCTGCCTCTGGTGGAGTACCTGGCGCGCCGGTTTCGCAACAGGGGCGAGTGGCTGGATGACCTCACCCAGGTCGCCACGATCGGCCTGATCAAGTCCATTGACAGGTTCGATCTCGGCCGCGGTGTCGAGTTCTCCACGTATGCGACCCCGACCATCGTCGGCGAGATCAAGCGTCATTTCCGGGACAAGGGCTGGGCGGTGCGGGTACCGCGGCGGCTCCAGGAACTGAAGCTGGCGCTGACCAAGGCCATCAGTGAGCTTGCCCAGCGGCTCGGCCGGGCGCCGACCGTCGCCGAGCTCGCCGATCACCTCCAGATGAGCGAGGAGGAGGTGCTCGAGGGCCTGGAATCGGCCAACGCCTACTCGACGGTGTCCCTGGACGCGCCGGACTCAGGCGACGATGACGCGCCGGCTGTAGCCGAGTCCCTGGGCATGGTCGATGAGGCGCTCGAAGGCGTGGAGTACCGGGAATCGCTCAAGCCGCTGCTCGAGCGGCTGCCGCCGAGAGAGAAGAGGATTCTGCTGCTGCGCTTCTTCGGCAACATGACGCAGTCGCAGATTGCCACTGAGCTCGGCATCTCGCAGATGCACGTATCCCGGCTGCTGGCCCGGACGCTGACCCAGCTGCGCGAGGGCCTCACGACCGACGAGTAGCCCCTCGTTGCGGACGGCGGCCGCCGCCGCGGCGCGGCCCGCTCGCCCCTCAGGGTGCCGACTCTCCGGGCGGCGCCGGGCCGCTGGCAGTCAGGGCCCTGATGCTCGGCGGCACCAGCAGCAGGACAAAACCGGCGACGGCCAGCGCCAGCGCGGGAACCCCCCAGGCATACCGGTGCCCCTGCACCAGGTAGACGCCCACGATGCCGGTGAACAGCTGAGTGAGCAGGGCCGGGGTCCGGCTCCACCGCCGGGCCCTGGCAATGCCGGCCGCGACAAGCCCGAGCGCCGCAACCGTGCCGACACCGATGATAGTCAGCGCAACGCCGCTGGAAGCCTGGTAGGACCGCCCGGTGCCAGCGTCAATGCCCGCGAGCACCGTGGCGACCAGCACGCCGGCTACTTCCGCTGCCTGCACCACGGCGGCGGCAGCGACCGTCGGCGGGCGCTGCGGGGCGGTCCCGCTGACCGTCAGCGGACGCCGCGGCGCAGCCTGGCTCGCCGCGTCGCTAACCTGAGCGCGTGCGCGCGCTCTTGATCGTGAACCCACATGCCACCTCCACGACCCAGCTTGGCCGGGACGTCATCGCGTCGGCCCTGGCGTCCGCCGTCGAGCTTGAGGTCGTGGAGACACGCTACCGGGGACACGCAACCAGCCTGGCCGCCACCGCGATATCGCGCGGATACGGGCTGGTGATCACCCTCGGCGGCGACGGCACGGTGAACGAGGCTATCAACGGGATCATGAGCGCGGACGGTGATGACAGCGGTCCGCCGCCCGCGGCCAAGCTGCCCGCCCTGGCCGCGCTGCCGGGCGGCAGCGCCAATGTCTTCAGCCGCGCGCTGGGCCTGCCGTCCGATCCGGTCGATGCGGCCGGCCAGATCCTGCAGGCACTCAGCGAGGACCGCGACCGCGCCATCGGCCTGGGCATGGCCGACCACCGGTACTTCGCCTTCAATGCAGGCATGGGCATGGACGCTGAGGTCGTGCGGGCGGTCGAAGGGCGCCGAGCGCACGGCCGGGCGGTGACGCCCGCGCTGTACCTGCGCACGGCGCTGCGCCAGTACTACCAGGTCACCGACCGGCATCGGCCCGCGCTGCGACTCGAGCTGGATGGCCTGCCCGCGGACGGTCAGCTCTTCCTCGCAATTGTCTCGAATACGGCGCCGTGGACTTACCTCGGCAAGCGCGCCGTCCAGGCCAATCCCGAGGCAGGGTTCGACTCCGGACTCGACTTGTTCGCGCTGCGCAGCCTCCGGACCGCGAGCACGCTCCGCGCCTTGCGCCAGATGCTGGCCTCCTCTGGCCGGCCGCCCCGCGGCAGCCGCGTCCTCTCGCTGCATGACCAGGCCAGCATGACGCTGACGGCAGACCGGCCGGTAGCCGTTCAGGTGGACGGTGAGTACGTTGGCGAGCAGGAGCGGGTCAGCTTCCGGTCGGTACCGCAGGCCCTGCGGGTAGTGGTCTGACCCGGCGGCCGGCTGGCGGCTCACCGCCAGGTAGCCTTACCACCGCCAGGCTAATCCGATCGGCGATCAGGTCCGGCGCCGGGTTCGGGTGCAGGCGACCGCGCTCCATGGCAGATCGTGACTGATCCGACACCGAAATCGGTCCGAACCTTTGCCAAAGACTCTTGCGATTGATCGCCGAGCTTGAGAGGGTTGTAACGCTCCTGCCGAGAGGCGCACAAGTGTACGCGTCGGCCGGGGGCTGCCCGCGAAGACGTGGCGTCGGCTGCGCCGTCGCGGGGGCTAACCGGGACATATGTTTCACCGCTTGATGAAATCCCCAAGATCGGGAAACCGGAGACGGAACCGACATATACTGTTTAGCTAGTGAAATCATTCACAAGCACTACCAAGGCGACTGGCTCCAGTGCCGGGGCCGTCTGCGCAGAGGAGCTGACTTGATGGACTGGCGTCATCACGCCGCCTGCCGTGATGAAGACCCGGAGCTGTTTTTCCCGATCGGGAACACCGGCCCCGCGCTTTTCCAGATCGACGAGGCCAAGCGGGTGTGCCAGCGCTGCACGGTCATGGAATCCTGCCTGCAGTGGGCACTCGACAGCGGGCAGGATGCTGGTGTCTGGGGCGGACTGAGCGAGGACGAGCGCCGGGCACACAAGCGCCGCATAAGCAGGATCAGGGCCCGGGCCAGCGCGTGACTTCCAGCCCGGCGCGGGCTCGCAGAGCTTAGCTCGCGGAGTTCAGGCGGCCTGGCCCGGGGTGAGCCCGCTGGGGGCCGCCTGCGCCAGGCCAGCTGCGGCTATCCGGCCCGGTCGGCTCGGCCAGCGGCAGGTCAACCAGGACCCTGGTACCGCCGCCCGCACGTGGCCTGATCTCGAGCTTGCCGCCGAGTTCGGCCACGACCAGCGTGCGGACGATCTGCAGGCCCAGGCTGGTCGCGGAGTCCAGGTCAAAATCTGTCGGCAGCCCCATGCCGTTGTCACTGACGGTCACCGTAAGGTGGTCCTCGCCCCGGACCGCCGTGACCTCTATCGTGCCGCTGAGCGCGGCGCCGGTCGGCCGGCTGAGGCCGTGCTGCAGCGCATTCTGCAGCAATTCGGTCAGGACCAGCGCCAGTGGGGTGGCCACCGATGCCGAGAGCATGCCAAACGTTCCCCGCAGGGTGGGCGTGACCCGCGTCTCAGCCGCGGATACCTCGCCCGCCATTATCGCCACGCGGCTCGCTATGTCGTCGAAATCAACGATCTCTTCCGGCGCATGCGACAAGGTCTCGTGCACGATCGCGATCGACCCGACTCTGCGGACGGCTTCCTCCAGCGCCGCGCGGGCCTCCGGGGCCTGCAGCCGTCGTGCCTGCAGCCGCAGCAGCGCCGCGACGGTCTGCAGGTTGTTCTTGACCCGGTGATGAATTTCCCTGATCGTGGCGTCCTTGGTGAGCAGCTCGCGCTCCCGGTGCCGCAGCTCGGTCACGTCCCGGAGCAGGATCAGCGCCCCGGACCGGGCACCGCCGACCGCGCCCAGCGGAATGGTCCGCAGCTGGACCACCGCGCCGTTGGCCTCCACCTCCGTCTCCATGTGGGCCCGCCCGCTGGCTGTCAGCATCAGCGAGTCGTCCTGCGGCCCTCTCGTCGCGCACAGCCGCGCGGTGAGCGGCCCCAGCTCCCGGCCCACCAGGTCCGCGGTCAGGCCGAGCCTGCGGTAAGCGGACAGGGCGTTCGGGCTGGCGTAGGCAACCTTTCCCGACCGGCTCAGCCGCAGCAGTCCGTCGCCGACCCGCGGCGACCGCACGAGCACGGGCTCCTCGCCCGGGCACGGGAACATGCCTGCCGCCACCATCTGGGCAAGGTCGTCGGCGGCCCGCAGATAAGCCAGGTCCAGCCGGCTGGGCGTGCGGGCCGAGCTCAGATTGGTCGACCGCTCGATCACCGCGATGACTCGCTCGTCCCGCACGACCGGGATGGTCTCGTGCCGTACCGGGACCCCGCTGGTCCACTCCGGGTCACCCTCGCGGCAGATCCGGCGCTCGCGCATGGCCACACCGAGGAACGGGCCCTCGCTTGCCGACCGCACCGTGCCGACGATGTCATCGGGAAAAGCCGTCGGGCTGGTGGTCGGCCGCATCTGCGCGAGAGCGATCCAGCCGCCACCGCCGAGCAGCGGCGCCCACAGCACGAGGTCAGCGAAGGACAGGTCGGCCAGCAGCTGCCAGTCGGATACCAGCGCATGCAGCCAGTCCAGGTCCGCCTCAGTGATCCGCGCCCGCCGGGCGAGGTCGTTCAGCGTCGGCACTGTGCCATCATCGCATCCGCTCGCGCCACCGCCTGCCGGCCGCCGGGGCGATTGCGCTGCGCCGCGGCGACTTCGCGATGGCGCCGTCGCGACTGGGCCGGCTGGGACATCATGGCCCGATGGGGGTGCTGGCGAAACGGCCGGAGGCCATGGCGGTCTCCGCAGGCACGCGCGATGCCAGCTACTGGCCCCTGGCCGCGTCGGACACGAGGCTGCCCAAATACTACGGGGTGAAGCGGCAGCTGCTCGAGATGACCGCTGCCCTGACGCCGGGGCAGCCGGTCCCGTCGGAGCGAGAACTGGCCCATCGGTACGCCACCTCGCGCACGACGGTGCGCCAGGCACTGGCCGAGCTGGTCATCGAGGGCCGGCTGGTGCGCATCCAGGGCCGTGGCACGTTCGTGGCGAAGCCTAAGGTCGCCCAGCTGCTGGAGCTTGCGAGCTACACCGAGGGCATGCGGGCACATGGGCTGAGCCCGGAGACCAGGATTCTCGAGACCAGCTACCTGGCCGCGGACCGGCAGCTGGCCGGGCTGCTCGGCGTCCAGGCCGGCGGGCGGGTACTGCGCGTGCACCGGCTGCGGCTGGCCGACGGCGAGCCGATGTCACTCGACGTGTCCTACCTGCCGGCCCGGCGTTTTCCGGGCCTGCGCAGGATCCTGCGGACGAGCCCGTCCCTGTACGAGGCGCTGTCTGCGGGCTACGGGGTCGAGCTCGCCGAGGCACAGGAGACGATCGAGACCGTGCTGGCCGGCCCGCTGGAGGCCGGCCTGCTTGGCGTGGATCCGGGCCTGCCGCTGCTGTTGCTCTGCCGGCATGCCTTCGACTCCGCCGGCGCGCCGGTGGAGTGGGCGCAGTCCCGCTACCGCGGCGACCGGTACAAGTTCGTCACCCGGCTGCGGCGCCCGTCTGCCCGCTGACCAGCCCGGCAGGGGCGGCGGGAGCAGAGGCACCGGCCCGGCTGCTACCTGCTGGTAACGTCACCGGCATGAGCGAGGACGAGCAGGCGCCGGGCCGCACCCAGCCAGGCCACGGCGGCGCGCAGGCGGTGGCCGCCGCGCGCGCTCACGGCGCGCAGACGATGTTCACTCTCTCGGGCGGCCACGTGTTCCCGCTGTACGACGGAGCGGTCAAGGCAGACCCGCCGATGCCCATCGTCGACGTCCGGCACGAGCAGACGGCCGTCTTCGCGGCGGAGGCAACCGCCCGGCTGACGCGCGCTCCGGGACTTGCCGTTCTCACCGCCGGACCCGGGGTGACCAACGGCGTCAGTGCGGTGACGACAGCTCATTTCAATGGCTCTGCGGTCGTGGTGATCGCCGGCCGGGCGCCCGACTACCGCTGGGGCTCGGGCAGCCTGCAGGAGCTTGATCACCCGGCGCTGCTCGCGCCCGTTACCAAGCGGGCCTGGACCGAGCACGACGCCGCCGGCGTCGGCCCGGCCGTTACCGAGGCATTCCGGCTGGCCGGGGCGCCGCACCGCGGTCCCGTGTTTCTTGATGTCAGCCTCGAGGCCTTGTTCGGCACCGGCCGGGCGCGTCCCGCGGCCGCCGACACAGCCGGGCCCGATCGCGGCGGGCCGGCGCCGCGGCGCGGCCCTGACCCCGAAGCCGTGGCGCAGATAGCCCGGCTGCTCGCGGAGTCGAGCAGGCCCGTGCTGGTCCTAGGCTCGGACGTGTGGCTGGAGGGCGCGGCGGAGGCGGCCCGCAGCGCCGCCGAGCAGCTGCGGCTGCCGGTCATCGCCAACGGCCAGGGGCGCGGGATCCTGCCGGCCGGGCACGGGCTGCTGGTCTCCCGCGCCCGGTCGACGGCCCTCCGTGAGGCGGATCTGGTGCTTGTCGCGGGCACCCCGCTCGACTTCCGGCTCGGCTACGGCGAGTACGGCGGCCAGGGCGGCGCACCGCGCGCCCGCGTCGTGCATGTGACCGACGCGGCCGGGCAGATCGCCGCGCACTGTGAGCTGGCCGCCTCCGCGGCCGGTGATCTGGCTGCGTTCTTTACCGGCCTGGCTGACAGCGCAGCGCCGGACCGGAGCCGGGCAGGCTCCTGGCTGCCGCGGCTTGCGCAGGCGCGCCAGGCGGCCATGTCCGGCGACGCGACGCTGCTGGCCAGCGACGCGCTGCCGATCCATCCGCTGCGGATCTATGGCGAGCTTGCGCCGCTGCTCGAGCCCGACGCCGTCATCATCGGCGATGGCGGCGACTTCGTCAGCTACGCGGGCAAGTACCTCGAGCCGCAGCGTCCCGGCGGATGGCTCGACCCCGGACCTTACGGATGCCTGGGCACCGGCCTCGGCTACGCGATGGCCGCCCGGATTGCCCGGCCGTCAGCGCAGGTCGTGCTGCTGCTGGGTGACGGCGCCGCCGGGTTCTCGCTGATGGACGCCGACACCCTGGTCCGGCACCGGCTGCCGGTGGTCATCATCTGCGGGAACAACGGCATCTGGGGACTGGAGAAACACCCGATGCGGGCGCTCTACGGCTACGACGTTGCGGCGCAGCTGCAGCCGCAGTGCCGGTACGACCAGGTGGTCACCGCTCTGGGCGGGGCCGGGGAACTCGTCACGGCACCCGCCGAGATCGGCCCGGCGCTGCGCCGCGCCTTCGCTGCGGGCGTCCCCTACCTGGTCAACGTCGTGACCGACCCTCTTGTCGCCTACCCCCGCTCCACTACCGGGATCTGACCGGCCGGGCTGCCCGGCCGGCTGGGAACCTTCCGCTCTGTCCGGGCACACCGCCCGCTACACGCCGGCAACCGCCCGGCGCAGGAATCGCTCGCGATCGACCACAACCCGCTCCACGGTGCCCGCGCCGATTACCACACCCTCGCCTTCGTCCTCGTCTTCGTCCGCCCCCGGACCGGAGCCGGGCCGCGGGCTGCGGCCAGGGCCGCGGGCGATGAACATGAAGACCAGCCGGGGACCGTCGATCTCGGTCAGCTCGGCCTCGACCTCCAGCTCGGCGCCGAGCGGGCTGGCGCGCCGATGCTCCAGCTGCGCCGCAGTCCCCACGCAGGCCTGGCCGGACTCCAGCTGCGGCGCGACGGCCGCAACGGCCGCGGCCTCAGCGAGCGCGAGCAGACGCGGCGTGGCGAGCACCGGCACGTCGCCGCTGCCGACCGCGATCGCGGTATCAGCCTCGGTCACCGTGGCGCGCACGGTGGCGCGCAGGCCGACGGCGAGGCCCTGGCCGGCAGTCATTCGATGATGGCGATCAGGTCACCCTCCTGGACCACGTCGCCCTCGTCGACGGCCAGGTTGGTGAGCGTGCCCGCGCCCTCGGCTAGTACCGGAATCTCCATCTTCATCGACTCGAGAATGACCAGCGTGTCACCGTCGGCTACCGCGTTCCCCTCGGAAGCCACGACCTTCCAGACGTTCGCGACCATCTCCGCGCGGATCTCGGTCACGCGCACCTCCTCGCATACTCGCCCGGCGACCGATGCCAGGCCCGAGTTCCCATCATTCTCGCTGCCGGCCCGGTCAGGGGCGCAGCCGGGCAACTACCGACGTGTCGTAATGACCGCTGGCGAACTCGCTGCTGGCAAGCAGCTCAGCGTGGAACGGCAGATTGGTCTTGACGCCGGTGATCTGGAACGCCGAAACGGCCTGCCGGGCCAGCTCCAGGGCCTCATCGCGGTCTGCGCCGTGCACGCACAGCTTCGCCAGCAGCGGATCGTAGTACGGGGTCACGGTGTTGCCTGCGGTGTAACCCGCATCGACCCGGATGCGGGCGCCCGATGGCTGCTGCCAGCCCGTGATCGTGCCGGGACTGGGCAGGAACCGGCGGGGGTCCTCGGCATAGATCCGCAGCTCCACCGCATGCCCGTGCGGCGAAACGGAGCGCGGATCGAAGCTCACCGGCCCGCCATCGGCGATCAGCAGCTGCTGCTCGACCAGGTCGATGCCGGTGACCATCTCGGTGACCGGATGCTCGACCTGCAGCCGGGTATTCATCTCCAGGAAGATGAAGTCGCCAGAGGCGGTGTCGACCAGCAGCTCGACTGTTCCCGCGCCCTGATATCCGACCGCCTCGCCCGCCCTGACTGCCGTTGCCACCAGCGCCGCCCGCAGCGGCGGCGTGACGCCCGGCGACGGCGTCTCCTCGGCGATCTTCTGATGGCGGCGCTGGACCGAGCAGTCCCGCTCGCCGAGCGGCACGACCCGTCCGTCGGCCAGGCCCAGGATCTGCACCTCGACGTGCCGCGCGCTCGAGACGTAGCGCTCGAGCAGGATCTCCGGGTGGCCGAAGAACCGCTCGGCGCGCGAGCGGGCAGTCTCGAAACCCGCGCGCAGCTGGTCTTCGTCGGCGGCCACGCTCATTCCGATGCCGCCGCCGCCCGCCACCGCCTTGATCATCACCGGATAGCCGATGCGCTGCGCGTCGGCGATGGCCGCGCCGATAG
>CABDXS010000251.1_pt1 | contig 9589 bp, 10 predicted proteins | sample 3421381 | NCBI WGS metagenome assembly CABDXS01 (sample SAMEA5534336, study PRJEB31848) | metagenome | biome: tundra; feature: field; material: soil | place: USA | collected 2013-05 | depth 0.15 m
GCCAGCACCAGTCCAGCCAGCACCAGTCCAGCCAGCACCGGTCCAGCCAGCACCGGCACCCAGTTCCGGACGCGGGGAAATCTCGAGCCCGGTCCGCTGCTGGACCTGCTGGCCGAGCGGCTGGCCGACTATCGTGCCCTCGTCCGCCGCGCCGCGCCCGCCGAGCTGGACGCCGCAGTTGGCGCGGCCCTGGCCGAACGCGGAGCACGGCGGATCGTCGTGCCGCCCGGCCTCGACCTGACAGCGCTGCCCGGCGGCATCGAGACCGTGACCGACGACGGCCTGTCCGCACATGATCTTGACGCAATCGACGGCGTCGTCACCGGGGCGGCCGTCGCGATCGCCGAGACCGGGACCATCGTCCTCGACGGCTCCCCCGATCAGGGCCGCAGGGCAATCACTCTCGTGCCCGATTATCACCTCTGCATCGTCCGCGCCGCCCAGGTCGTCGAACTCGTCCCCGAGGCCATCACCCGGCTGGCAGCCAGGGCGGAGCGCCCGCTCACCTGGATCAGCGGGCCGTCAGCGACTAGTGACATCGAGCTGAAAAGGGTCGAGGGCGTGCACGGCCCGCGCACTCTCGAAGTAATCCTGGTCGGCCCTTAATACCCGCCCGCACGGTATTCGGGATTGCGGCGGACTCGGCGCGCCCAGGGCGGCGGGCAATGATCAGCCCCGCCTCAGCCGCAAGAGGCCTCGCCATCACGTCCGCAAGACCGCCGGCCTCAGGCACCGCGGCCGGACATCATGTCGGTCAGCACGAGCCTCCCGCCGGGGCGATCACCGCGGCGGTTACCTTCCGCAACCCGGCCGAGCCATGCTGATCCCAGGTCGCCACCCGCCCGGACCAGATACGGCGCTGACGGCGGACGGTATTCGCTGTCGCGAAACGAGCAGGCGATGAATCCGCTGCGAGCGTCGGCTCAGGGAAATGTATTTTGCTTTCCGTCATGCAGTAAGCGTATTCAGCCGGCAGTTGCCTCACACTATTAGCTAAGTTCAGATGTAGTTAAGAATCGTTACAATCGTGCCAGATAGCGCGAAGATGAAGGTTTCATTAAAGCGCCGGCTCTTGTTTAGATGAAGGCTTGGTTAAGAAGCAGTCCGACGCATTCCGGCCGTAAGACCGGTAATCTCGTGCCGTGAGCTCCCGGCCATCCGCAGTGCTGCAGCGGCACCGATGACCCGTCAGCAGCGGTCGCCCGCGGCCAGGTGCGCCGCCGCCGTGGCCGGCGTCATCGTGACCGCGGCGCTCGTCGGTGCCTGTGCGGGCAGCAGCCATGCCCAGGGCCCGGCAACCGCCGTGCCGTCAGCCACCGCGCAGGCTGCGCGGCCGAGCCGCACGCCCACGCGGCCTGCGCCGAAGCCGACTGTGGGGCCGATCGGCAGCTATGCCGTCAAGCAGGTAGAGCTCAGCCTGGTCGACCGGTCCAGGATCGGTCCGGACGGCAGCCAGGTCGGGCCCCGCGACCTGCCGGCGCTGGTGCGTTACCCAGAGGCCGCCGCAGCGACGCGCTCCGCCGCCCGGCCAGCCGCCGGGCTGTTCCCGCTCGTGGTTTTCGCGCCTGGCTTTCTGCAATGCGACGGTGTCTACGCGCACCTGCTGCAAGCATGGGCCAGTGCCGGTTACGTGGTCGCCGCCCTGACGTTCCCGCGTACTAACTGCCATCTGGGCGCCGCCGCCGACGAAAATGACCTGCAGAACCAGCCCGGCGACGTTTCCTTCGTCATCCGCAGTCTTCTCGCGCTCAGCAAGCGCTCGAAGGGCCCGCTGGCCGGCCTGGTGAATCCCCGCGAGGTGGCCGTGGCCGGGCACTCCGACGGCGGCGACACCGTCGCGGCCGTCGCCGGCAACACCTGCTGCTCCGACCATCTGGTCGTGGCTGCTGTCGTGCTCGCTGGCGCGCAGTGGCCGCCGCTGGGCGGGAAGTACTTCGGTACGGGCAGCCCGCCGGCGCTTTTCGTTCAGGGCAGCGCTGATCCCATCAACCCGCCATCGGCCAGCGTGCAGCTGTACCAGGCAGACACCGCCGGCATCCGCTACTACCTCGACGTGCTCGGGGCCGGCCACCTCACCCCGTATGAGGGCGACGACGCGCAGGAGCGCCTGGTGGCCATCGTCACCATCGCGTTCCTCAATCGCTACGCGGCTGGCGAGCGGTCAGCCGGGGCCGCGCTGGCCCGGCGCGGCAATGTCCGGGGCGTCGCGGAGCTGGTCAGCGGGGGCCGGCTGCCGCCATCCTGATCACGTGCCGCCATTGCCGCGGGATGCGAGCAGCCCGAGCGGGCTTGGCGCCGCGAACTCGACGCGGAGCACGGGCTGGCCGCCGGGGAGCTGCAGCGGCTCGATCTGCGCGGCCAGGTATGGCGGGCTCTGGGCACGCAGGAACGCCACAATGGAACGGACGTAGCTGGCGGCGCCGATGGCAGCCGCGGAATTTGCCTCTGCCAGGTCGGCGGACCGCGCCGGCATGCCGGCGCTGGCGCCCGGCCCCGAGTCGCCGAACCCCACGACGGAGACCGGATGCAGGCTGGACAGGGTCGCGATGATGATCAGCAGTCTCGAGTCGACGACGCCGGCGGCTAGCTGCGCGGACGCAGCAGCCGAGACAGCAATCCGGCTGTTATGCAGCAGCCGGGCTCCGTCCGCCCTTCTGTCCGCCAGGTCCGCGCTGAGCGCGGTCGCGTAGGCACGAGCGCCGCCGGGCGCGATCGCCCGGATGTCGATCCGTGCGTTGCCTGAGCCGAAGCTCGCGATGACCGCAGGCGCATAAACCGAGCTAAGGCGGGCGCCGAATTCGCCGCGGACGGCCGACGTCGCGACGATGACATCAGAGCCGAGCGGATCAGCCGATCCTGGCCGCAGCTCATCCAGGTCGCCAGCAGGTATTCCGTGCGCCTCCAGCGCCAGGCACATCACCGGGTCACAGGAGACGTCGGCAGACCGGCTGACCTGGGCGGCAACCCACGAGGCCGCCCGGCTGCGAGCCGTCGCGGCGCTGCCGAGCGCGCCGCCGCCCGCACTGCCTCGCGCGGTCGCCGCCTGCTCGTGCCGGGACAGCGCGATCCCCAGCGACCCGGCAGCGATAACTACCAGCGCTGCGATGACCAGGACAGCCACGCGGGGGCGCCGCCCCGCCAGCCGCGGCCGGCCACGGCGCTGCTGCGCCGGGACCTGCGCACGAGCGGGCGGCCGGTGAGCCGCTGGCGCATCCGCACCGCGCTCCGGCTGCGCGGCCTGATCGACATGCGCGGCCTGGTCTGGCTGCGCGGCGACGCCGTTGACAGCCCGACTCGGAATCTTGCTGCGTACAGGCGCTGAACTCGGCAGACGCGGCGGCAGCGCACGATCCGTCGCTGAGCCCTGCGCCAGCAAGGCGGCCGGCAGCGCTGGCAGCATTACCAGGCCCGGCGGCTCTGGCCCCTCGGCCGCATCCGGCACGCGCCGAGGCAGCGTCGGCGACGACCCAGCGGACGCTGCCTGCTCCCGCTGGCGTGCCTCGTCCTGCTCAAGCTGTGCTGCCTGCGCGTGCGCCGCGTCGACCGCAGCCCGCATGCGCTGCAGCAAAGTCTCGGGCAGTGCCGGAGGCACTACCCGAGGCGGCGGACTCGGCCCGTCGGCCGCACCCGGAACGCGCCGGGATAGCGGCGGAACGCGGCAGTCTTCTCCCATCCTGCGGACCCCCAGAGACGTACCGAGATAGTACTCGTCTCCATAAGACAGAGGAGCACATCGGGAGATGCTCTCCATCGAAATTACTCATTGTGTCAAAGAATTGACGTAGCGTACTGCGGGAGCGGCATTTCAAACGACGCGAAAACCTTGCCGGCCGCAATCAGGCCGGTACCGGGTAACTAAGCCCGATCTGGCTGCGGATCTCGTCCATCGCCTCCATGATCGACAGTGTCTCGTCCAGCGGCAGCAGCGGGCTCTCGGTCAGTCCGGCTCGAAGGCAGCGGCCGACTTCTGCCGCCTCATGCCGCAGCCCGGTCCCCTGCTGGCGATCCTCGTAACGCTCGATCTCGCTGCCGTCGCGGCTGATGACGCGCAACGTCGTCGGCTGGTAGAACCAGCCTGCGAGCTCCAGCCGCGCCTCGGTGCCGTTGATCACTGCGGTGTTCGCCGTCCGCGACCAGAGCGTCGTGGTCAGCACCGCGTGCGCCCGCCCGTCGTACTGGAGGATCACCGACGTCTGCCCGTCAACGCCGGTAAACGCGGGATCGCTCACCGCGGTGATCCGCTTCGGCGCGCCCAGGACCAGACTGGCGAAGGAGACCGGGTAGATGCCGAGATCAAGCAGGGCACCGCCGCCAAGCGCTGGGTTGAAGAGCCGGAAATCCGGGTCGCTGGCGAACCACTGCCCGTGCTCGGCGGTCACCAGGACGATATCGCCAAGGGTCCCGGCTGCCAGGATCTCGCGGACCCGGCCGATGTGCGGCAGGAATCGGGTCCACATCGCCTCCATCAGGAAAGTGCCCCGGGCGCGGGCAGTGTCGATCAGCTCCTGGGCGTCCGCCGCGTTCATGGTGAACGGCTTCTCGACAAGCACAGCCTTGCCTTGCTCGATGGCAAGCATGGCGGCGTCGCGGTGACCGGGATGCGGCGTCGCGACGTAGACGGCGTCGATCTCCGGATCGGCGGCGAGGTCAGCGTAGCTCGGGTAGCTGCGCGCCACCCCGAACTCGCTGGTGAACGCGTCGGCGCTGGCCTGCGAACGCGAGCCAACCGCCGCGATCTCCGCATCGGGCAGCAGCGCAAGATCCCTGGCGAAGGCATGCGCGATGCCGCCGGTGGCGATGATTCCCCAGCGGACGGGACGGTCCGCCTCAAGTTGGCTCACCTCGTGCTCCTTGATCGCTGGCCTGCCGGGCTGCTGGGTCAGGCTAGCGCAGCAGCCCGGCACTCTCGCGGGCGCACCGGGCTGCGGCCGGGCCAGCGCTGCGCGTACCCGTGCCTTCCAGGTGAACATGCAGCTCGATCTTGGGCACGGTCACGGGCGCAGGCACCGCACGACCTTAGCCGGGATCGGTCCGCAGCTGCGGCAGCACTTCCTCGGCGAACAGTCTGACCACGCCGGCCCGCTCGGCCGGGGCGCAGGCCGGGGCGAACACCACCGATGCTGCCCCGGCGTCGGCGTAGCCCGTCAGCCGCGCCGCGACTGCGGCGGGATCCCCGGTCAGCAGGTACTTGTCGGCGAGGGGGGTGAAGTCCTGCTGGTAGATCTGGCTCACGGTATCGATCGCCTGCCGGCGCGCGACGTCAGCGCGGGCGCTGACCGACCCCCACAGGAAGACAGCGCCCGAGACGGCACCCGCCGGACGGCCACAGGAGGCGGCGAAGCCGCGCACGGACTCCAGGCCGCGCGCGAGCATCTGCGGCGTGACCATGTAGGGCAGCCAGGCGTCGCCGAACCGCCCGGCCCGGCGCTGGGCCGCGGCAGCCCGGCCGCCGACCCAGATGGGCAGCGGCTGCTGCACCGGAGGCGGCTGCAGCGTCAGGCCGTCGAGTTGCGCAAATTCCCCGTTGAGCGTGACGGCCTGCCCGCCGAGCAGGCTGCGCAGCACGGTCAGGGACTCATCCGCCTTCGCCCCGCGCCGCTGTACCGGAGCACCGCAGGCGGCGAACTCGGCCGGGTACTCGCCGCCGACGCCCACGCCGAGGGTGAACCTGCCGCCGGAGAGCCGGTCCAGGCTCGCGGCCATCTTGGCGACCAGCGCGGCGGGATAGAGCGGCAGCACCGTGAGCGCGCTGACCAGCCGGACCCGGTCGGTGACGGCAGCGGCCGCGGACAGCCCGACGAATGCATTGGAAACCGGCCCGTGGAAGAACACGTGCTCGCCGCAGGCGACGAAGTCGAAACCCAGCTGCTCCGCGGTCCGCGCCTGGGCCGGCGTGCCCGCCGGGTCGGCGGCCGGATCGATCATCAGGCCCAGCAGCATTACGCCTCCCCCGCCGACCGCAGGACGGCCGCGGCTGCCCTCGCATGCACGGCGTCGACCATCTGGCCGTCGACCACCGCCACTCCCGCGGCGCCCGCCGCCGCGATGGCGTCGAGCACGGCCCGGGCCCGGCCGACTTCGCTAGCCGACGGGGTGAACACGTGGTGCGCCGCCGCGACCTGGCTGGGGTGGATGCAGATCTTGCCGCGATAGCCGAGATCACGGCCCGCGCTGGCGTCGGTCTCGAACCGGGCGGTTTCCCGCGGCTCCATGACGGCCTGGTCGATCGGGTGCAGTCCCGATAGCCGGGCGGCGAGCACGACCCGGCTGCGGGCGTAGAGCGCTTCCAGGCCGCTGGCGCTGCGGCGGCCGCCAAGATCGGCAATGTAGTCCTCGGCCCCGAAGTACACGCCGTCCAGCGGCGCGACCGCAAGCTGCTCGCACTGCGCGATGCCCCGCGCCGTTTCCAGGCCGCCGATGATGACCAGGTCGCGGCGGCCGGCGCTGCCGAGCAGCTGGGCCAGCCGCTCCGCTGCCGCGGCGGTTTCCAGCTTCGGCAGCACCACTCCGGCGAACGGGCCGCCGGCCGCTGCCGCGACGTCGTCGCCGAACCAGGGCGTCTGCGCGCCGTTGACCCGCAGGAACAGCGGCACGCGGCCGGCGGCGCCGCGGGCCGCGGCCGCGGCGGTTGCCCGGGCGGCGGCCTTGCCGTCAGCGGGCACGGCGTCTTCCAGGTCGATGACGGCTGCGTCCGGGGCGCAGCGGCCGACTTTGGCGATCATGTCGGCGCGCGAGCCGGGCACGAACAGCAGGCTGCGCGGTATCCGGGTCCGGTCGGCCGCCGGGGTCATGCGCCACCCACGCTGCAGTGGTGGCCCGCCCAGTATGGCTCGCGCAGTACTTTGCGCTGCAGCTTGCCGACCACGCTCTTGGGCAGCGGCTCCGTAGTGAACTCGACCCTCGACGGTTTCTTGTAGGACCCGAGCCGCTCGGCCACCAGTGCTATGATCTCCTCCGCCGTCACGGTGGCATCCGCGCCGACGGTGCGCACCGCCATCGGCGTCTCCCCCCACCTCCCGTGCGGGATGCCGAATACCGCCACCTCAATGACCTGCGCATCTGGGCTTCCACCCTGGCATTGATCTCGCCCTCCGCGCCGATCGGCAGCACGCTACCCTCGGCGTCCCTGATCTCCATGCGGGCAAACGGCAGCACCCGGCCGACCGCGCGCAGCGGGTTCGCGTCGGGAAGGTCGGCGAACCACTCCTGCGGCGTCACGACCGTCAGCGGCACCGCCTCGGTGAGGCTCGGAACGTCCATCGCCGCGACTCCTTCCCGGCCGCCGACTCTACTAAGCCGCGCTCGCGCCGACCAGACTGCAGTAGCTGATCACCGGGCCGGCGGTCGAGACGCCCAGTTCCAGCCGGGCCACGAGCCCGCCGAGATGCGCGACGGTCTCGTTGACCGCAAGCATCTGGTTGAACGGGTCAAGGGTGCCGAAGGCCCGCTTGCTGCGGTCCACGGCAGGGCCCTGGCCACGTCTCGCCGGCGCCGAGGGCAACCCGCGAGCCGAACTCGCTGCGCAGCACGACGGCCTGGGTGTAGTGATCGCAGTTACAGGGGGTGCTAGATGCCGCGTAATCTGTCGGGACGCTGGTTCGAGGAGCTAGAGCCGGGCCTGGTGGTCGAGCACGCGATTACCCGCACGGTCACCGAGGCCGACAACGTGCTGTTCACCTGCCTGACGATGAACCCGCAGCCCATGCACCTGGACGCCGAGTTCGCCGCCCAGCATGAGTTCGGCGAGCCGCTGATGAACAGCATGTTCACGCTCGGACTCGTAGTGGGGATAGCGGTACCCGAGCTCACGCTCGGCACGACCGTCGCCAACCTGGGCTTCGAGTCCGTGGAATTCCCGAATCCGGTATTCGCCGGGGACACCATCTGGGTCAGCACGGAGGTGGTCGGCGCCCGGGCCTCGCGGTCCCGGCCTGAGGCCGGCATCGTGACTTTCGAGCACAGCGGTTTCAACCAGCGGGACCAGCTGATCTGCCGCGCCCGCCGGGCCGCCTTGATGCGGCGACGGCCGGATGCTGCTGCCGGGCCCGCAGCGCCGTGACGACAGCCGGTGCCAGTTCCAGGCCAGGGACTGCGGCCGGCGGCCGGCAGGAACGGCGCGACGATCGCTGGGAGTGGGATGTGAAACGGGTGGCGGCGAGTTTCGAGATCGCAGGTCGTGATCTTGGATTCGGGCCGGCGGATCGGCGCACCATCGTGGTGGCGGGTGTCCGCGAGTACCGGGAATGGATGCGGGAAGCCGCGGCCATGAGCACCCTCGACGCCTGGTATTCGCATCTGAATGTCGATCACATTCTCGACTGGGTCTCCGCGGAGGTAAGCAGCAAGCGCCTGGGGAAGAAGGAGGCGAGGGAGGCGGCCCAGGACATCGGCGCGCACCCGCGACAGCGTCCGGGTGTTCGCCCAGCGGACGGGCGAGGTTGCCGGCGAGCTGCGGATCGTCCGGGACCCGCCGCTGATAGTCCCGCTAGAGGACCTCGTGCTGTCTGCCGAGGCGCGCGAGCAGACCGAGCGGTCCGTACGCCGGCTTGTCAGGTCGTACCGGCGGACGCTCGCGCACCAGCAGCACCATCCGATCGAGGAGTCCCGCTACGTGCACATGGCGCGCAAAGTAGTGGGCGTTGGCAGCGTCGGGACCCGATGCTGGATCTTCCTCATGGTAGGCCGTGACAACAGCGATCCCCTGTTCCTGCAGGCGAAGGAGGCGCAAGCGTCGGTCCTTGAGCGGTTCGCCGGCCAGAGCGCCTACTCCCATCACGGCGAGCGCGTCGTCGCGGGCCAGCGCCTCATGCAGGCGGCCAGCGACATCTTCCTAGGCTGGCAGCGCGTCACCGACACCGACGGCCAGACTCGACTACTACATCCGCCAGTTCCATGACTGGAAGGGCTCCGCCGAAGTGGGCACCCTGCGCGTGCCGGGGGCCACGCTTTACGCCCGGATGTGCGGATCGGCCCTGGCCCGCGCGCATGCGCGGTGGGGCGACCGCATCGCAATCGCGTCTTACCTGGGCGGCGGTGACGCCTTCAACCGGGCGATCGCGAATTCGCCACTGCTTATGCAGACCAGAACGAGCGGGACTATGAAGCGCTGGTCAAGGCAGTGAAGTCAGGGCGGCTGCCTGCGGAGACCGGCCTCTGACTTCCAGCCGGAATACCGGGGTCCGGGCCAGAGCTGGCGCGGCGCACGCGGATAGGACTCATCGGAGCAGGCAATATCGGGGAAGAGCTGCCGACATGTGCCGGCCGCCGAGCTGGCGGGCAAGACCGTCATCGACACCAGCAACTACCACCCGCAGCGCGACGGGCAGATCGCCGGGCTGGACGCCACCAGCACCAGCAGCAGCGAGCTGCTGGCTGGGCACATGCCCGGCGCGCACGCGGTAATGGCGTTCAACAACATCTACTTCAAGGATCTCGGGTCACAGGGCCAGCCGGCCGGTACGCCTGACCGCCGCGGGCTGCCCATCGGCGGCGACGCCGCCGCCAAGCGCGCGGTGGCTGACCTGATCGAGCAGTTCGGCTTCCACGTTGTCGATGCGGGCGGCCTCGCCGAGGGCCGGCGCTTCCAGCC
>CABDXS010000258.1_pt1 | contig 9494 bp, 10 predicted proteins | sample 3421381 | NCBI WGS metagenome assembly CABDXS01 (sample SAMEA5534336, study PRJEB31848) | metagenome | biome: tundra; feature: field; material: soil | place: USA | collected 2013-05 | depth 0.15 m
CCAACGACGCGCGGACATCCACCAAGCCTGGAGCGCCCGCCAGCGGAGCGTCCGTGGAGGGCCGCCTACCTGGACTACTCCGGTTAAATGGCGACCCCCGACAAACTTTATGCGGCCGGGCGTGTCCCGTATTCCGGCCCCGATATCGACGGCGGGCCTCCGGGCAGACTCCGATGAGCTCGCAGGCCGGTGGCCGTGCCCCGTTCGCAAGCTCCCTGGCCACCCGGGCCAGTATGGGGTCGATTTACCGGAGCGGAAGTCCGCGTTAGCCACCCGGAGAACAGCGGACATGACTACATTCTGTAGTTTTCCCTGCCTGGGGAGAATGCTCGTATCAAGAAGAATCTTCGGCATTCGCAGCCAGCTCGTCTAGTCGTCCCTGCGCCGGGAGCTCCTGGACCGGTTGCTGATCGTCAATGAGCATCATCATCTGCGCCAGGTGCTGACCGAGTACCTGCGGCATTACAACAGCGCCCGGCCGCACCGTGCCCTCGGCCAGCTCGCCCCGGCCCAAGCTCACACCCGGCCACCGCAGATCAACCTCGCCGAGCACCGGATCCGCCGAAAACAAGTCCTCGGCGGACTCACGCACGAGTACCAGATCGCCGCCTGACATCCTCAGGATGTCAGGAGAAGACGCAGGTCACCGGCCTGATCTTGTATTCGAGCCCAACTGGCCGGAGGATGCCGCCGCGAGCTCCTGGACCGCGCCCCCGTCGGCTGGCTGCCGGTCCGCGAGGCCATCCGTGCCCACGGTGCGTCCCGCCAGACCCTGTTGCAGCGTGTCAAGCGCGGCGACCTGCACGCCGTCCACGTCCGTACCGGACGGGCGAAAGGCCTGCGTATCGAGCCGCCGCCCGCCCAGACCGGCCTGTTCAGACCCCCGCAATCAGCAAAGGAGCAGTGTGATGCCCACACCATCACGGCGTGGGAATCCAGGTCGAAAATTGCCTCGTCGCTGGTAGCGAGCCCGGCGGAGATCATCGTGGCGTCCAGTGCCCCGAGGAAGGCGCGCTGGTGGTCGTGGGACAGCCGGTAGGAGCAGGCGGTGAGCGCGGTCTTCTTCGGCAGGACCGACAATCCGGCCAGGAGCGCGGGGGCCGGGTCGCACAGCAGGTCATCGACGTGGGAGACGCGCCGGGTGGCGGTGAGCTTGAGGGCCAGCAGGGACAGCAGGTAGCAGGCGGCGGGGATCGTCTTGGTGCCGGGGTAGCCGGCGCGTTTCACCAGGCCGGGCAGATCGAGGGCGACCAGGTCGGGGACGGTCAGCAGCAGCTCGGCCATGGTGGTGTGGGTGCGCTCGGGCAGCGTGGCGAAGTCGATGACGGCGGCGACCGGCAGGGCGGTGTCACGGCCGGAGGTGGCCGGGCTGATGCTGGCCTCGGGCTCGGGGCCGCGCAGCAGCCGGCCGAATCCTTCCTCGCGCAGGATGTCGCTGACGGCGGATCGTCCAGGTAACTATGCCGCATGAAATCTGTGCTATCACGCCGACACGCCACCAAATGCGCACGCAAGCAGCAGAAAGAGCATGACTGGCACGGATCATCCAGCAGGCCAGACGGGCAAGCACGGTGACGACCGGCAGAATTCCCTGGACAGTCACGGCAGAATCTCCTGGACACCCTGGTCGGAACCAGCACCATCTGCAGCGGATCCTGCGCGAGTACGAGATCCACCACAAGCAGCATCGGCCGCACCGCTCCCTGCACGGCGCCGCGCCGCCGAAACCGCTGCCCGAACCGGTCGATCTTGAGCAGTACCGCGTCCGAAGACACAATCGCGTCGGTGGCCTGATCAACGAATATCGCCTGGTCGCATAACTTGGACGAGGTTTTCGGCACGCACAGGGATGCGTGCACGGCGACTACCAAAATCCAGCGCACCGAAATATCTCGGGGCACCGAAAATCTTGGATCCGGCCCAGGTCAATGAGCAGGGCGTCATCACGGACACTCCAGGCGGCCAGTGCCTCGGCGAGCGCCCTCTCTGCACATTTCCATGCTGATCCGACCCGGACCCTGTTTCGTCGCACCTCCCGTATGACACAACGAAGCCAGAAAGACGCTCGCCCGTGCGCCTCACGGCACGACTTCCCGGCGGTGCCCGGTGGCTACCAAAGTTGATCACTTCAAGATCTCAATGTTCACCTTAACTGTGGGCTAGCGACCTCCGACCGAACACGCGTTCGCCCTCGCCTGGCCTGACGCGGAGCAGCCACCGGCAACAGCAGGTCTACGCGGTCACGTCCCTAGACTGGTTCGGCGCGTGTCCAACCAATTTTGGGGTGGCAAAAGGCCGTCCCGTGCCATCCAGCGGATTCCCTCCATGCCGGTCAGGACTCGTAGATGCCGTGGTTGCCGACGCGCAACCACACCACGACCGTTTCGCCTCCGACCTCCACCAGCCGGAACAGCGCCCGGCCGTCGGGCCCCGCGAAGCTCCATGTCATCGAGTAGTTCGCGCCCACCCTGTGGACGCGCAGCGCCCTCGGCCACGGCGCGGCCCCCTTATGAGCGCCAGCGTCCAGTGCGGGACGGAGAAGCTCGTTTACCGCCTGCACGAACAGTTTGCGGTGCTCGTCAGGCAGGCGGCGCAGGTCGATCAGGAAACCGGGCGTGCGAACATACTTCACTCGCCTGCGCCGAGATCGGCTACCAGCGCTTCCATCGAGTCGTACACCATGCCGTCAGGGACGCCATCACCGGGCCGTGACGGATGCCTGCTCTCGTGAGCGGCCCAGTACAGCTCGGCCTCGCGCTGCTCCAGAGCCTTGAGCGCGCGATACTCCTCCAGGGGGACCACGACCGCCTCGACCTGGCCTGCCCTGAGGATCACCTGATGGTCGGTGACCTCGGCATCGAAAGCCTGGGAACTCTCACTCATGCCAATGAGGGTACTCCCCGAGCAAACGTGGGCCCGGATCCAGACTGAGCGGCCACGCCCTCCCTCGCCACGCGGACCTCAGCCATGATCACCTGCCTGTATGGATGGCATGCATGCAGTGTCGCTTCGGACCATGACTTGCACCACGCCCCTTCGCGCCCGGCGTTATCCCGCCGACAGGCAAATACGGTTTCGGTCAACGCACCATGTCCTTCAGGACTATCCGTCCACTGCCAGCAGCCCGCCTCACCGGAGCCCGGCTAAAGACCTGCCCGACCCGTTGGCCCGGTACGCAGCCCTGCGCACCCAGGGAACCGTGGTCGTCGCTCCGCCGTCGACGCGCATCACCAAGCCCGAGATCGCCGCTTCCGCGCGCGTCATGCGCCAGGATCCGGAGGCGCCTGCCGCATCCCGGTGGCTACCAAAGTTGATCACTTCAAGATCTCAATGTGCCCCTGACCTGTGGAGCTGACAGGAAAATGACTTCCGCCGGAGCGCGGCAGCGAACGTCAGCGAACTCGTGACGTGGACTTATGCGGCGGGCGTGAGGGCGACGGTGTATCCGAGTGCTTCGATCTGTGGAGTGTTCCCGCTTTTCTGGACACCGGATTTAGGCTGCCAATTGGCTGAGTTGCCTATATCCTAGTATGATCTGCCCCGAGCTTTCCGGACAGCGTATTTTTGGTTAATTCACGCTGCGGACAGCCGTTCCAGGTATTCGTTGTGGACCTGCTGCGGGGTCCGGTACTGAAGTCCGGAGTGCCGACGTTTTGAATTGTGCCAGAATTCGATGTACCTCACAACGTCGCGGCGCGCGTGCTCGCGGGTCGGATACTGGGTGCGGTGGACGCGCTCGTTCTTCAGCGCGGCGAAGAACGACTCGGCCATCGCATTATCGTAACATTAACCGGCCAATATTTTTGGAGCTATCCGTTGGCCGGTTAATTCATTGCCGGGATGTGGTCCGGGCCTGGTTGCGGCTGAGCCTGCGCAGTTGTTCTTCGTGGTGGCGGACGCGGGCGGCGACGGCCTCGATGGCGGCGTGCAGGGCGGCGATGTCGGCGGCGAGCCCGGTGAGGGTGCTGGCCGAGGCGGCCCGGTGGCGGTGTTCCTCGATGACGGCGCGCAGTCCGGGGTCGCGGTAGAGGGTGGCGCGCCCGATGCCGGCGCGGGTGGCGACTGCGGTGAAGGTGACTGGCTGTCCTGATGCGGCGAGCTGGGTGCAGGCCTGCTCGGCCCGCGCGACGAGGTCGGGGCGGCTCATCCGGCCTGCGCCCTGGCGATGAGGCTGTCCAGGCGGGCGATGAGCTTGCGGTGCCGGTCGGCTTCGCTGATCCATCCGCGTTCTTCGGCGTCTTGGGCGAGCGCCTCGGCGTCGGTGCGCTGCGCGGCCAGGACCGGCAGGTAGCTGGCGTCGGAGCGGAAGTTCGGGCAGTGCTCGCAGATGTTGGCGTAGGCGCAGGCGCCCTGGGCGGGGGCGCGCAGGCAGAATCCGCCGCCGAGCCGGGACTTGATCACCGGGCTGTCCTTCCAGCCGGCGGCGCCGGTGATATCGGCCAGCGGCAGGCTGGTGCGACTCTCGGGGAGGGCGCCGAGCCGGGTCTTGGCGAGGGTGAGGGCGCGCTCGTATTCGGTGCGGACGGTGGCGTCGAACAGCTTCCCGTAGCGCAGGCTCATCTGCGCGGACACGTGGCCGAGCAGGGCCATCAGTGCCTGCAGCGACACCCCGGCGTTCACCAGGGCGGTGGCATATGTGTGCCTGAGCTGGTGCGGAGTCAGGTGGCCGAGGCCGGCAGCCGCGGCGGCGCGGTCGAGCTCCTCGCGGAGCGCGCGCTGGGACAGCCGCCGCCCGTGATGGGTGAACAGGAACTGGGCGGCCCGGCCGTAGCGGGGATGCGGCAGCGGGCGTCCCGGTGAGCGGATCTCGGTGATCCGGTCGACCAGGTCGAGGGTCTCCGCATCGAGGGGGACCATCCTCTCGGTGTCGAGCTTGCCGAGCGGGACTTTCAGCCACGCGCCGGAGCCGGGGACTTCGTGCACGCAGTCGAGTTCGAGGTCGAGCAGCTCGCCGATGCGCAGCCCGCAGGCGCGCTGGAGCAGCAGGGCGCTGGCGGCCAGCTCGTAGGGTGAGGCGCGCAGGGCGTCGGCCAGCCGGCGGTCGGCGTCGACGGGCAGGTAACGCGGCAGGACCTGCGGCAGCCGCGGGGTGTCGCCGGGGAAGATCAGCCGCCGGGCGGGCGCGTCGTCCCATCCCCACTGGGTGATGTCGGTGAGGAAGTTTCCCGCCGCGAGTACCCGGCAGAGGCGTTCCCCGACCGTGATCACGCCGTCGTTTCTGGTGTTCGGGGCGCTGACCAGGCTGGCCAGGAAGGGCTCGATGTGACGGCGCCGGTCGAGCGCGGCCAGCGTGACCAGTCCCGGATCGGTCTCGGTGAGGAACCGGCCGAAATGCATCAGCCGGGTGGCCAGGCTGGAGACAGTCTTGGGCCTGCAGGTGGCGGTTTTGAGTTCCAGGTAGGTCGCCATCGCCTCGGCGATCGGCGGTGTTATGCCAGCGAGCCGGTCAGCGAAGCTGGCCGGCTGGGGTCCGCTGGCCGGCGGCGCGGCGAGGATGCCGAGGTGGAACAGCACCCGCTGGGTGCAGCTGAGCCCGGACTTGTAGTGCCGCCACCCGTCCCCGGTGCGCTGCTGGCGGATGCGGCAGGCGGCGGCGAGCTCGTCCAGGTCAGCCATCGTGAGCTGGTCCAGGCGGCGCCCGGTCTCGATCAGCAGCCGGGCCGGGACCTGGGAGGCGTTCGCGGTCCGGACGCGCTCGGTGAATCCGAGCTCGGCCGCCGCGGCGCGGAAGCGGGCGAGGTCTTCTCCGACCGGGGAGGCGTCCAGCTCCCGCCACAGGCTGGAGATCTTGCGCTCCAGCAGGTAGTCATAGCCGGGCCGCAGGTGCCCGTGCAGCATCAGGAACGTGATCAGCGGCCGGGTCGAGGAGTTCGCCGCCAGCCGCACCCTCAGCGGCTCCGCTGCCCACGCGGCCGGGTCCGGCCAGCGGGAGAAGAAGCTGCGGGCGGCCTGCCAGTAGGCGGTGTTCCCCCGGCCGGTGCCGGCCAGGTGCCGGTGGTAGGCGGCCAGCAGCTGCCGCGGGTCAGGCGCGGGCGCGCAGACGGTCGCGAGCTGCATCGAATTCCGCCTTGACGTGCGCGGGAGCCAGATGGATATACCTGGCGGTGGTGTCGACATGGGCGTGGCCGAGCAGCGCCTGCATCACCGCCAGGTCCACGCCGGATTCGGCCAGGGCAGTGCCGAAGGTGTGCCGCAGCGCGTGCGGGTTCCCGCCGGGAACCCCGGCGATCTCCCGGTGATAGCGGAAGATCCTGCGCAGCCCGGCCGCCGTCAGCGGATCGCCGCGGCTCGGTCCCTTGGCCACGATGAACAGCCGGCCGCTGGCCGTCTCGGGCCGCTCGGCAAGCAGGTAAACCTGGATCACCGAGGCGACATCACCGTCGAGAGGAACCCGCCGCTCCCGGCCGCCCTTGCCCATGACCCGGGCCCACCGGCCCCCGATGTCCACGTCGGTCACGTCCAGCGTGAGCACTTCGGCCGAGCGCAGCCCGCAATACAGCATCAGCCCGGCGATCGCCCGGTCCCGCCAGGTACGGAAGCTGGCCAGCAGCTCAGCCGCCTGCTGCTGCGGCAGTGCCCGGGGCAGACGGCGCGGCTCGCGCAGCCGCAGCGCCGGGCGGTTCCCCGGGCGGCGGGCCACATGCGCCAGCATCCCGTTGCGCTCAGCCGCCGAAGGCCGCCGCGCCGGCCGTCCCTTCGGCACCGGATCCGGCACGTCAGGGTCACGCAAGCTGCGGAACGCGAACAGTCCGGAGATCGCGATCAGCCGGTGGTTGATCGTTGCTGCCGCATAATGGTCCAGGCGCCGCCCGCCGAGGCTGATGACGTTCGGGCCCGGGCGGCCCGCCACCCTGGCCTGGCGGCAGCAAGCCAGGAACCGCAGCAGCACATCCGTGGTCACCCCGGCCAGCCCGACGTCCTCGCCAGCCAGCCAGCGGCAGAACGCCAGCAGGTCGAACCCGTAAGCGCGCACCGTGCGCGGCGAATAGTTCCGGTCCCCCAGATACGCCAGGTATTCGTTCACCAAGGCGAACCGTTCCGCCCCCAGCCCGGCCAGCAACCAATCCCCGTCTCGCTGCTCAAGCCGCAGCGAGGAATCCCCCGTGCTCATGGCGGACAGGTGTATCGCTCACGTCACCGGCAGGCAAGCATCCCCGCACCACATGGCGTGTCGCTGACCTGCAGCTTCCCGGTGATTGGCCGGTCAAGGGGCATATCCCGGTGCGGCCGACGGACTGGCGTATATCCAGCCCGGACAGGACCGCGGCGAAGTCAGCAGACGTGTAGTTGCTGCCACGGCCGGAATGAAAGACCGCATCAGGAGGAAGATCGAGATTACGGGCGGCCATCTGCATCGCCGCAGAAATCAGCGGTGTCCGGTAATTATCATCGACAGCCCAGCCGATTACCTTGCGGGTCGCGCAGTCGATGACCGTCGCGAGATAAGCCCATCCTTCCCAGGTCTGGATGCAGGTAATGTCGCCGGCCATTTTCAGGCCGGGCACGGCCGAGGTGAAGTCACGGTTCACCAGGTCCGGGATCGGCCCGGCCTGGCCCTGGACGGTGGTGACAGGGCGCCAGGGCCGCGGCTGGCAGGCGACCAGGCCCAGCTCGCGCATCACCTTGCGGACCAGCCCGGCGTCGGCCTCGATGCCCCAGCGGGCCAGCTGCGCCGCCAGCCGCCGGCAGCCGCAGGTGCCGTCGGAGTCCTCGAAGGCCTTCCTGATCAGCAGCCCGAGTTCCTCGCGTCGCCTCGCGGTCGCGCTTTGCGGCCGTGACCTCCATTCATAGAACCCCGATTTTGATACTTCCAGCCATTCGCACATTCTCGTCACGCCAGGAGCGGTTCTGCAGGTGGCGTACTCTGCATCGATGAACTCATAAGTGTCGCTCACCGATGCTCTGCCGCAAAGTACGCCGCGGCTGAAAGAAACTCGGCCTTCATCCTCAGCTCGCGGTTTTCCCGTTCCAGCTCACGGAGCCGGGCCCGCCCGGACAGCTGCAGCGGCGGCTCGTCCTCCGCATGCTTTTCCCGGTACGCCCGGACCCAGTTACCGAGACTGGTCTCGCTGACCCCGAGTTCCCGCGCCACGTCCGCGATAGGGCGTGACGTCTCAACGACCATCCTGGCCGCCTCATTCCGGAACTCAGGCGAGAAGTTCTTGTACTTTCCTGGCACTCGATCCCGTCCTTTCCGTTGAAGATCCTATAAGGATCCGCAGTCCGGAAGATCAGGAGCACCCCCGCCGCCGAGCGGGTGCTGGATGTGCAGCCGAAGCTGGGCGCGCGGGTGCGGCTGCTGGCGACCGGGGCGGGTAACAAGAGCGACCCGAACGACGCCCGGTCGGTCGCGATCGCGGCGCTGCGCTCCAGGGGCCCGCGGGCGGTCGCCGCTGATGATCACCCGGCGGTGCTGAAGGTCTGGGCCAGGCGCCACCGTGACCCGGGGCGCTCCCGGAATCAGGTCGCCTGCCGGCTCCGCGCCGTGCTCTGCGACCTGGTCCCCGGCGGCATCGCCCGGGAGATCTCCGCAGCTCCGGCGGCCCGTGTCCTGGAGTCCGATCAGGCCGTCCGGGGCCGTGGAGACCGCCCGCTGCGAGCTCGCCGCCGAGTTCCTGGCTGACCTGCGCCACCCCGGCACCCAGATCCGCGGCACAAAGAAGAAGCTGGCGACCGCCGTCCGGGCAAGCGGGACGACCCGCACCGAGATCTTCGGCGTCGGGCCGGTCATCGCCGGCACCGTGATCGGCGACGTCGCCGACGTGTCCCGCTTCCCCGGCCGGGATCAGTTCGCCGCGTACAACGGCACCGCACCGGTCGAGGTGTCCTCCGGGAACCGGAAGATCTACCGGCTGTCCCGGCGCGGGAACCGGCGGATCAACCACGCCATCCACATGGCCGCGGTCACCCAGATCCGGCACCGGCACAGCGACGGCCGCGCCTATTACGACAAGAAAGCGGCCGAGGGCAAGACGCACAAAGAGGCACTGCGGTGCCTGAAGCGGCGGATCAGCGACGCCATCTTCGCCCGCCTCCTTGCCGACGCCCGGCGGGCCGCCGGCGCACCGCCTATCGCGGGCCCGGGAGGGCAGCCGGGGAACGACTCTGACTCCAGCGCGGCCGGCTCACACCCCGAACGCCGGCTCTTCGGACAAGCCACTCCCGGACCGGGGCACCACGATACGGCCCGGCACCAGGGCAGCCACACCCTCACCGTCGAAGCCGACTTCAAAGAAAACCCTGACAACCACTTGACAGCAGCCGCAAAGAGGACTCGATCTGCGCGGGTACCTGGCTGCCGGTGTTGGCGCTTCGGGCCGCGCCGTAACGGTGAATCTGGTCCCTTGGCTCATGTTGTGCCGCGGCGATGCTGAGGCGAGCAGCCATGGATCAGGCCAGTCCAGCTCGCTGTGCGTGATGCCGCAGGCGGCGACCTTGACCAGCACGTCGCAGAGCCCGGGCGTGGCATCGGGCACCTCTTCGTAGACAAGCCC
>CABDXS010000264.1_pt1 | contig 9437 bp, 8 predicted proteins | sample 3421381 | NCBI WGS metagenome assembly CABDXS01 (sample SAMEA5534336, study PRJEB31848) | metagenome | biome: tundra; feature: field; material: soil | place: USA | collected 2013-05 | depth 0.15 m
TGGATCGACAAGGTAGGCCGCCGCCCGCTGGCTCTGTGGGGCTACGCGGGCATGGCGGTGTTCATCCTGGTCGCGGCGGCCGGAGTGGGTTTCCTGACCGGCGTGCCGAAGACCGTGCTGGTGATGGTCGGCTTCTCGTTCTTCATCACCTCGTTCGCTATCGGCGTGGGCGGCACGGGCTGGCTGATCCAGGGCGAGGTCTTCCCCACCGCGGTGCGGGGCCGGGCGGCCGCCATCGGCGCGAGCGTCGACTGGATCGCCAACTTCGCGCTCATCGAGGTGTTCCCCGCCTGGCACAACGCGATCGGGCTGGGCTGGGTGATGGTGTGCTTCGCTGTGATCGCGGTACTGGCCATGGGGTTCGTCTACCGGTGGCTGCCCGAGACGAAGGGGCTGTCGGTAGAGCAGGCCGTCAGCGTCTTCGAGCGCCAGGCCGACGGCAGCCGTGCGGCCTAGCGGCCAGGGCCCGGGACACATCGACGTCCCGGCCGGGGGCGGCGCGGTGCCGCCCCCGCCAAAATGGCCGGACAGGTCACTGTCAGGACCTACGTCAACGAGGCGAGGCGGGCGGGCGGTACCACCGTCCACCAGACCGTCACCTTGGTCCCAGGTCCGCACCGGATACTGCCTGCTGATGCTGGACAGCCAGGCCGGCCGGTGCCATCGCGCGACCTCGAGCCCTGACCGTACGCGGGCTGGCGGAGGACGGCACCAAACTGGACCGGAGCACGCTGACGCGGTAGGCCGGCTTAGCCGACGGCAGCCGGCGGCCGGCCTGGCGGCCCGGGCTCACTCTGGTGTGTCCCGGACGTCAGGCCGGCCAGCAAGGCGGCGATGTCGGCGGCGGCGCCCGGCCGGCTCAGCCGAGCTGACGCCGCTCGCATCGCGTTGATGGCGGCGGGATCCCCGCGCAGCCGCCCGATCTCGCTGACCAGCTGACGCACCCCCGGCGCATGGCGGCCCGCTCCGGCGGCGACCACGAGCTCGGCGTTGCCCTCTTCCTGGCCAGGCACGTGCGAGGTGAGCAGAAGCGGGGCACCGCAGCAGGTGGCCTCGGCGATCGTGCCAGGGCCCGCCTTGGTGACGACCAGGTCGGCGCAGTGCAGCCACTCCGCCATGTTGTCAACGAATCCCTGCACCGTCAGGCGACCGTCGGCGCGTGCCGCCAGCCGGGTAAGCCTGCGGTGGAGGCGCCGGTTACGGCCGCAGATGGCGACCACGGCCACATCGTCGAATTGCCGGACAATGGCTGCCGCTCGCTGGTAGATCCGGCCCGAGCCCTCGGCCCCGCCGGTGAGCACGACGAGAAAGCTGCGGCTGCTCAGCCCGAGCGACCGGCGCGAGGCCCGGCGTTCGCGGGCCCGAAGCGGACCGAGCAGGAACTCAGGGGTGACGGGCAGCCCGATCTCGACGTAGCGATCAGCGGCTGCCCCGTCCCGGTCGCGGCGCCCGCGTGCCGCTGCTGTCGGCGCAACGATCCGGTCCACTTCGTCGCAGTGCCAGGTCCGATGCGTAGTGGCCAGGTCGGTGATCACGGTAACGACGGGCGGCCGGTCCGTCCCCTGGTTCACGGCCCGGACCGCCGCCCCGCCGGTCAGCGGGTGGAAGGACACGATGGCCGCGGGCCGGTGCGCGGCCACGGCAGCGGCGACAGGCCGGGCGACAATGGGGAACATCGTCGCGCGCAGCCAGCTCATGGCGGGCCCGGTTTCGAAGCAGTGGTAGATGGCGCCCCAAATCCAGGGAGTCAGCCTGATCGACGGCCCGTAGAGCCTGGTAATCCACCGCAGCGGCCGGTAAGCGTCCGGGCCGCCCAGCGGATCGCAGAGAACGGGAGCAAAACGCCCTGGATAGGCCAGCTCCAGTGCCTGGCTCACCGCCCGGGCCGCGCTCCGGTGCCCCCCGCCGGTGTCGGCGATGAGGAAGAGCAGCGGCACCGGTGCGGGGGCCAGCACACTGCCGCTCGCCGCGGTCAGGGCGGTCGCTGCCCCCGCCACGTGGTCGAATGCGCCCCAGCCGGCCCGCTGCCGGAACGCGGCCCGGCGGCCAGGCGACGCCGTCTCCGCAGCGGATGTCACTGCTGCCTCCCACCGTGCTCGGCCGAGACGAGGAATTGGTAAAGGCGCTCCCATTCCGCCAGCGTGCACTGACGATCGTGCGCTCCGGCAGCCCGCAAGGCCGCTGCGGTCATGTCGCACCGCAGGTCTGGATCTCCGGCAAGCATGTCCAGATAGGCCGCCAGCTCAGCGGCACGTCCTGGCCGGAACAAGAATCCGCTGCTCCCGTGCTGCACCAGTTCGGTGAGAGCGCACGCGCCGGCCGCCACTACCGGCAGTCCCGTCGCCATCGCGTCCAGCGTCGCGAGGCTCTGCAGTTCCGCTTCCGACGCGATGGCAAAGATGTCCGCCAGCCGGTACAACCCGGGCAGGTCAGCGTCGGGGACAAAGCCGAGAAAGGTCACCTGCCTGGCCAGGCCCAGCCGGTTTGCCCTGGCCCGGAGCTCGGCCTCCTGCGGGCCGGCGCCGGCAATGGCCAGCTGAGCCGGCCGCGTCAGGCGGGCGGCCGCGTCGATGAGCACATCGACGCGCTTCTCCGGGCTGAGCCGTCCGACCGACAGAATGAGCGGCCCGTCCCGCCGCAGGCGGTAGCGGTCGCGAAGCTGCTCGTCGGCCCGGCCAGGTGAGTACGTCCGGGCGTCCACGCCATTGGAGATGACCCGTGACGGCGCCCTCAGCCCGCGGCCGCGCAGCAACTGCAGCGCAGTCGCGCTGGGTGCAGTCACGTATGTGCACCGATTCGAGAACGCACGGACATAGGAATAGAACGAATCGTCGAAAACCCGGGGCCGGCCGCGCAGCGCAGGATTCACATTCGCGGGCAGGTAGTGATTGGTGTACACGACAGGTATCGCCAGCTGCCGGGCCCGCAGCAATCCACCGGCCCCGAGCACCAGCGGGCAGTGAATGTGTACCACATCGGGTGGGCTGGTCGCGGTCAGGGTGCGCAGGCCGCCGACAGGCGACGCCAGCCGCATGCCGTCATACAGCGGCCACGGGAGCGAGCCCAGATAGCGCAGCCGGGCCCGCCCGTCCGTGCCGGTGCTGCCGCGCCGGTCCGGACTCGGGGCCATGACCGCGACCGCGTGGCCGCGGTCGGCCAGGCCGGTGGCAAGCGCCCGGGTCACGGTGGGGACACCACCGACCATGGGCGCGTACTGATCAGTGACGATCAGGATCCGCATGACAACCGGCCCTGCACCATCATCGCTGGCCCCGGCGGGTATAGAGCCACACGGCGAGCGGCGCCAGAATCGATATCAAGGTCAGCGACCACAGTGCGGACGCAAGCTCGGGGTGGCGCATCGGCCAGATCGGGACTGCCGCGGCTGGGTCGGGATTGCCCAGCAGCTGCCGGCAGGCCGCGGCGAGCACGCTGACCGGATTCCAGTCAGCGACATGTCGCAGCCAGGGCGTCATCCGCGCAGTGGAGATGAAGGCGTTGGACGTCAGCGTCAGGGGCAGCAGGACCATCAGGCCCACAGCCTGAGCCGCTTCGGCACCGCGGGACAGCATTCCCACGCACGCGCCCGCCCAGCCGGCCGCGTAGGCAAACAGCAGGGCCAGGCCGAAGGCGAGCAGTGTGTCAGCAACCCCGGAGTGAATTCGCCACCCGACGATCAGACCGCTCGCAGCAGTCACCGCGGTGGCGATCAGCGTCATCGCGAGGTCGGCCAGGGTCCGGCCCGCCAGTACCGTGGCGCGGGACATGGGCAGCGACCGGAACCGGTCGATGAGCCCAGTCGACAGGTCGACGGCCAGCCCGATGGCCGTCCCCTGGGCAGTCCCCCCCATGTTGACGGCGAAGATGCCGGCCACGAGGTATTCGCGGTAGTCGCCATGGCCCGGAAGCATGATCGCCCCGTTGAACACATAGCTGAACACCAGGACGAACACCAGCGGCTGGAGCGTGACATTTAGCAGCTGCTCGGGGGTGGTGATCATCCGGGTCAGGGTGCGCCGGGTCAGCACCCACACGTCGTTCAGCGCCCAGCGCAGCCGCCGGGGCCACGCCTGGCTGCTGGCCGCCGGGCAGCGGCGCGCGGCAGCCCGCAGGGTGACTTCCGGACTGAGGGGCGGATAGGTTCCTGCGACGGCGCCCGGCAGGGCCGGACAGTCGTCGGTGACGCTGCTGGTCACTAGGGCACCATCCTTATTGCGGGTACCTCTACGGTGCTCGTTGCTGGGACTCGGCGGGAGCCGGGGTGACGGCCTGTGCTGGTCGCCCGTGAAGGGCCTGCATGACACCGCCGCCCCCGGTTTCTCCGGGGACACGGACTGGCAACAGGGAGACGCGCCGCAGAGCGCCGGTTAGTGACCGCCCGGCAGCTGTCCTCCTCGCCGGGTCGTCGCTGCCATCTTGAGGAGCCGGGTTGTCGCTTGCGCTGCCTGAAGCGCTGTTCTTCGCCGGGATCGACTGGGCCGCTGAGACCCATGCCGTGTGCGTGATGGACGCCGCGGGGAAGATCGCAGCCGAGTTCACGATCGGGCATTCCGCGGACGGGATCGCCACGCTGATCCGCCGGCTGGCCCGCTACGGAGACCCCGGCGATCTGCCGGTGGCCATCGAGCGCCCGGATGGCCGCCTGGCGGACCTCCTGCTGGAGGCCGGGCACCCGGTGGTGCCGGTCAGGCCGCACGCGATCAGGACCTGGCGGGACGGCGAGGTGCTCTCGGGCGCGAAATCCGACGCCCGCGACGCCGCGGTGATCGCCGGGTACCTGCGGCTGCGCGCGCACAAGCTGCGGGTCGCTGCGCCCTGCTCTGATGAGACCCGGGCGCTGCGCACCGTCGTGCGCACCCGCGGCGACCTGGTGGAGATGCGGGTCGCGGCCACCAGCCAGCTGCCGGCGCTGCTGGACGCGCACTGGCCCGGTGCCAGGGCCATCTTCGCCGGCGTCGAGTCGCCGGTCAGCCTGGAGTTCCTCACCCGCTACCCGGCCCCGGCCGCTGCCGCGCACCCGGGTGAGAAGCGGATGGCCGCGTTCTGCGTCAAGCACGGCTACTCTGGCTGCCGCACCGCCGCCGGGCTGCCCGCCCGGCTGCGCTCCGCGCCGGCGGGCACCGGCCGCGAGGCGCTCACCGAGGCGCTGCGTGACGCCGTGCTCGCCGCGGCCGGCGTGCTCATAGCCTTGAACGCCTCGGTGAAGAACCTCGACCGCTCCATCGCCGCCCACCTCGGGGAGCACCCGGACGGCGCGATCTTCACGTCGCTGCCCAGGTCGGGTCAGGTCAACGCTGCCCGGGTGCTCGCCGAGCGGGGCGATGCCCGGCAAGCCTGCGGGCACCCCGGCTCCGTCGCCGCCCTCGCCGGCTGCACCCCCGTCACCAGGGAGTCCGGCAAGCACCGGGCCGTGCACTTCCGCTGGGCCTGCAGCAAGCGGTTCCGTGTCGCGATCACCACCTTCGCCGACAACAGCCGGCACGCCAGCCCCCGGGCCGCGAAGATCTGCAACGATGCCCGCGCCAGCGGCAAGGACCATCCGCACGCCACCCGCGTACTCGCCCGCGCCCGGATCCGCGTCATCTACCGCTGCTGGCTCGACGGCGTACCCTGCGACCCCGCCGCGCACGGAACCGCCGCCGCGCTCGCCAGGCAAACTACCGAGCGAATCGCGGCCTGAGGTTGACACAGGGAGTGTCATGCCGCCCGCTCTTCTGACCGGGACTCATCGGGGCAGCCGGCGCCAGCCGCCGCGGGCTGTTCAGACTCTGGGCGGCCTGGCCTGCCGGTGAGCGCGAGGAAGACTTCGTCGAGAGACGGCCGCCGCAACGTGATGTCATCCACCGCGATGCCCGCCGCGTCGAGATCCCTGACGAAGTCGGTGACCAGCCCGGCCCGCGGCAGCACCGGGACCTCGAAGCAGCCCTGCCGGGCGGACCAGCGGACCGGGCCGCAGGCGTGGCGGGCCAGCACCGCCATGGCCTGGCCCCGGTCGGCGCCCGCAGAGGCGGCCACCTCGAGATAGTCACCACGCACGCTGGCCTTGAGCTCGGCAGGGGTGCCTTCGGCGGTAACACGGCCATGATCGATGACCGCAATCCGGTCCGCGAGCCGGTCGGCCTCCTCCAGGTACTGGGTAGTCAGGAGCACCGTGACGCCGTGTTCGACCAGCAAGGCGCGGATGATGTCCCACATGACTAGCCGGCTGCGGGGATCGAGCCCGGTCGTCGGCTCGTCCAGGAACAGGACGCTGGGTTCGCCGATGAGGCTCGCCGCGAGGTCCAGTCGGCGGCGCATTCCGCCGGAGTACGTACGCACCGCCCTGTTCGCCGCATGCTCCAGGTCGAACTGGGCCAGCAGTTCGGCGGCCCGTTGCCGGGCCTGCCGCCGCGGCAGACGGCTCAGTTCGCCGATCATGACTAGATTGGCCCGGCCGGTCATGCACTCGTCAACCGACGCGTACTGGCCGGACCACCCAATCTCCCGGCGAACCGCGGACCCGTCAGACACGACGTCGAGGCCCGCGATCCTGGCCCAGCCGGAGTCCGGACGCAGCAGGGTGGCGAGCATCCGGACGACGGTGGTCTTGCCCGCCCCGTTCGGCCCCAGCAGGCAGAGCGCGGCTCCGGCGGGGACATGCAGGTCCAGCCCGGACACCACCGGCACCGGGCCGAACGACTTGGAGAGCCCGCGTGTTTCGATCATTAAAGAGGGCTGGACAATAGTCTCCCTATCGGACGCGGACGATTACGCCCGCCGCCGGCCGGGCTCGGCCTGAGCTCGGGGCACTGCACAGATTCACCGGAGCGGACATGAACAGCGGTCAGCGGTCGATCCTGATCGACGCACGGCTGAACGGGCGGCCCGGTGCGCACGGGCTCGCCCGGTCGGTGCTCAAGCTGGCCGAGCATATGGCACCGAGCCGGGATGGCCTTGCCCTGCGGGTCCTGGTGAACCCGTCGCGGACCCAGTTGTTTCCGCTGGACCGGCTTTCCGAGCGGGCGGAGCTGATCGGCACCGACATCCGGCCGGGCGCGGTGCACCGTAGCAGGGAACTCGGGCAGCTGATCCGGGACGCCGGCGCCGCTGTCCTCTACGCGCCGTATCCCTTGTTCGCACCGCTGAGCTGCGCTTGCCCGATGGTGGTCACCATTCACGACTGCATCATCGAAAGCAGCGCCAGCCACGCTGGCGGCTGGCACCGTCAGCTCGGGCTCACGGCAGCGACCAAGGCGATCTTGCGCAGGGCGGCGGCGGTTACCGCGCCCACCCGGGCGAGCCTGGCCGAGATACGGCGGCACTATCCGGCTGCCCCGAATCCGACCCTGGTCCCGAACGGCATCGACCCTAGCCCGTTCGCCACTGTCACCGGCCGCGCCGTGGCGGCGGTCCGGGAGCAGTACGACCTGCCGGAGCGGTTCATCCTCACGTTGGGTGCGCACCGGCCGCATAAGAATCACGGTGTGCTGCTCCGGGCCCTGGCCGCTATGCCAGCCGCAGTGTCGCTTGTCATTGTGGGCTACTTCGACCCGAACTTCCGGAACTCGCTGCGCCGGCAGATTTGCCGGCTGGGTCTGCAATCCCGGGTACGGCTGGTGCCGACGGTCACCGAAGATGCGCTTCCGGCTGTGTACCGGGCGGCCTCGATATTCGCCTTGCCATCGCTCGTCGAAGGTTACGGCCTTCCTGTGCTGGAGGCGATGTCGGCGGGCGTCCCCGTGGTGGCGAGCGCCATTCCCGCACTGGCAGAAGTCTGCGGTTCGGCAGCGGTGCTGGTGCCACCGCAGGACGCGGCCGTCTGGGCCTCGGCAATGACGAGGGTACTTGACGATGCTGCGGCGGCCGCCGCGATGGTGGCGGCTGGCGCTGCGGTCGCGGCTGCCGCCACCTGGGAACGGGGGAGCCAGACGCTCAGTGATCTGCTGTCGGGCGTGGCGAACGCAGGCTTGCGGACTGCCTCGTCGGATTCGCCGGCCTGCGCGGGCGGACGAATGGCAGGGCCCATCCGGCTACCCCCCGCGCGATAGTCCGGCCGCGCAGCGCGCGGGCATGCGCAATGCGGCCCGCATGTGTGCCAGCACACAGTGGACGGTGGCTTGCCGCCCGCAGCCGGCCACTCCGTAACAGTGTGCCGCAGCGATACGGTACAAATCAAACAGATCATTCTTGCTGCTTAATAGAGTCTTCATGATTGGAGTTATGAGCCAGCAGCGGAATGGCACGACCGCCGCTTCCGTAGTTACGCGGTCACAGCACAGTGCGGCGGCTCTGGGCGCCAGCCTGAGTGAGGGCATTGGCCATCGATTCGTGGCCGGCCGGCAGCGCGAACGCTGCACGGGCGACCTCGGCGGCGATGCCAGCAGCGCCCGGCGGAGCATGGCGTGATCGCCACCACGCACTGCCTGCGCACCGTTCCAGCCGCGGAGCCGGAACCGGGGCCGGCGGACGACCACGCTGCTGCCGTGCACTGCGTGCCCAATTGCCCGGCCAATGGGAATCATCCGCAGCACGCTGAGCTGACCCGCGCTGGTCGGCTCGGTGCTGACCGACCGGCCGCCATGCACGACGACGACAACCCCGCAGGCAGCGGCGGCTTCTGCGCGGCCGCCACCGCGAACGAGCGTCTCGGGGTTCATCGATGACCGCCTCCCCCGGAGAGTCTCACGACGCAGCGCGCAGGCAACTCACGACACCTGAGGTCCCGTCGCGTCGGCTCGTCGCCGGTCGCCCAGTCTTCCGGGTCCTTCTGCACGGCTCCGTGGGCTCATAGGCACCTCCTCATCGGTGCAGCCGCTTCCTTACCCCGGCGCTGCGGTGCCAACCCATCGCGGCGCCGGATCACGAGCCGGCTGCGGTCGCCCTGTCGATGACCAGATCCACCGCGCGCGGACTCGCAGCTCTTCGAGAAGATCCGCCTGGCGCCGTGCCCGCGCGATCAGCTCGTCGAGCCGGGCGGTGTCTAGCGGCAGTCCTGGTCGGCCAGAACCCGCAGCGTTTCGCCACCCGGCAGCCTTGCCCTCCACGTCCAGCCGCATCATTTCCAACTCTTCCAGGCTGCTGAGCGGCGACCGGGTCAGCAGGTGGCCTTTGAGCTTCAGCCGGGCGGCCTTTTCGCCGACCCAGGCGGCATAGACCTTGCGGGAGCGGACCGGAACGCTGAGCACGGCCATGATTTCCAGCAGCGCGGCCCGATCCTGCGCGATCTCAGCCGCGAGACGCTGCAGGGAGGCGCGGGCCACCGGATCCCGGACTGCTCCCGCTGCCCGGCGGGCCAGTTCGACGCCTCCCGTCGCGCCCGCGAGATGATCCTTGAGATAACGACGTGGTGCGCAATAAGGGTTGGGGCGTCCTTGCCTGAGGTGGCCGTGCTACGGGTTGATCACCCGGGGTTACCAGGCTGCGGCGCGGTCGGATACCAGTGAGCCGATCGCCTGGAT
>CABDXS010000285.1_pt1 | contig 9160 bp, 7 predicted proteins | sample 3421381 | NCBI WGS metagenome assembly CABDXS01 (sample SAMEA5534336, study PRJEB31848) | metagenome | biome: tundra; feature: field; material: soil | place: USA | collected 2013-05 | depth 0.15 m
CCAGAAGGCAGCCGGGGGCCCGGCGAGCGGCAATGGCGCCGCTGCCGCCGCCGGATCAGTGCACGGCAGCGCTGGGGCGCCGCGCCCAGCGCGGGGGCGGCCCGCGGGCCGACGGCTCATCATGCTGCCCGCGATCGGGCCCGTCGTCGGTGAGGCGATGCGGGCGAACGCCGCACTGCGCGGCTACTACGGCTTCATGATCTTCTTCCTGGCGTTCCTGCTGCGGACCGAGCACTTCGGCAATCTGCCGGACACCGTCGCGGTTGGCGCGATGATCGGCGCTGCCGCCGTCGGAGGTTTCCTCGGGCTCGCGATCGGCGCTGCGCTGCGATCTCGCGCACCTCAGCTGATCATGTTCGGCATGATGATGCTGGTGATCATCGCCACCGCCGTATGCGCGGTGTTCTTCGGCCTCTGGGCAGCGCTCGCGGTTGCCCTGGCGGCCGCACTCGGCTCTACGCTCGCCAAGCTCGCGCTCGACTCGATCGTGCAGCGGGAGATCGGCGAGGAGGTCCGCTCGTCCACCTTCGCCGCATCGGAGACGCTGCACCAGCTGTCCTTGGTAGCGGGCGGCCTCGCGGGCCTGGCCATGTCACTGACCGGGAACGGCGTCGCCGGCCTGACGGTGGCCGCCGTGGGACTGACGCTATCGCTGGCCGCGCTCCTGCTGCGGCGGCGGCGCGAAATCCTGCGCGCGCGCCACCAGATGACGCCCCGCCCGTCGCCTCGCGCCAGCTGACGCCGGCGCTGGTGAGCACCGCCTCAGGTGTCTATGTCGTCGGCGACCGCGCGCAGCACGGCGGCGATCTTCTTCCCGTCCCGGCCGTCGGGATGCTTGCCCCGGCGGTAGGTGTTGGACACGCCGTCAAGCAGCTTGATCAGATCCTCGACGAGCACGGTCATCTGCTCGGGGTCCTTGCGGCTGGCCTTGGCGACCGTCGGCGGCGGCTCGAGAGCTCTGACCTGGAGCGCCTGGGTACCCCTGCGGCCTTCAGCCACTCCGAACTCCACGCGCTGGCCCGGCCGCAGCACCGTTCCCTGCGGCTCCAGGGCCTTCGAGTGCACGAAGACCTCGCCGCCGTCGTCGCGGGTGAGAAAACCGAACCCTTTGTCGGCGTCATACCACTTGACCTTGCCAGTCGGCACGAGCAGGACCCTTTACGCGAAGAGGAACATGCGGTAACTGCGCTACTGCGGATTAAGGCTATCGGTCCCTGGCCCGACCTGGCTGCCCCGGACCGGGTGACCTCGGCCGCGGATCCCGGCGGACGGCGGCCTGCGCATCGTTGCCGTCGCTGGTGTCAGCCCAGGCGGTGACGATTCCACGGCGGCTCCGCGGGCTGGCGCCGGCCATGGTGCAGCCGCCAGGCCAGGTACGCGGCTCCGAGCACGGCAGCCGCCCTGCTCAGGTAGCCGGCGACAAGCCAGGCCTCATACGCATAGGCGCCCACGGAGCCGTGCTTGCCGCCGAGCGTGACTGCCAGCCAGGCACCGACGATCACCAGCACCACCGGACCTGCCAGCCCAACCCACTTGTCGCGGAAATCCCAGATCTTCGATGGCAGCGCAACGAGGACGCCGAAAAGCCAGATCGGCGGGAAGGCCAGCCCGCCAGGCCCCAGCAGCAGCAGCGCACAGGCCTCCAGCGGATGCCGCCGAGCGATCACCCAGGCCGCGCCGGCCGCCCGGCCAAGCGCCGAGGCGACGCCGCCGGCTACCGCGCCGACCGGGGCCTCGCTGGCCGGAGCCGCCTCGGCGGAGCCGCCGCCAGGGCCGGCCGCTGGGCCGCCGGACTCTGGCTTCCTGCCCGAGCCACCGGACCATCGCGACGGCCAGGCAGCATTCCCCAGCGCCGCCGTCAGCCTGCGCCCGCGGCCCGCAGCACCCGGCGGCGGCGCACCCCGCAACGCTGAGCCCCTGGACACTGCCCCGGCACCCGGCGGCGCATCCGCCTCTGCCGAGCTGCCGGACAATCCCGCGGCACCCGGCGACGGCGCGAGCTTCGGGCTGGCCTGCCCGTTCGCCGCGGCTTGGCCGGCAGGCCCGGATACGGCCGGAGCCGGCTTTCTTGCCCGGGCGGCAAGCTCCGCGAATACTGGCAGCCCGTGATCGTTGTTGCTGGCGCGCCGCGAGTCCCGCTGACCGCCGGCGCCAGCCCGGTTCCAGAGCCGGCGCAGCTGATTCTGGGATCCAGCCAGGCCCGGCTCGCCGGGCCGCCGCCGGGCGAGGACCGGCCGGCCTTGCACCGTGAACTCTCGGGTCCCGGGCACGCTACCGGGAACGCCAGCAGAGCCGGGCTCTGCACCGGGGTCTGCCGCCCCGTCGAACCGGGGCGGCTGGGCCTGCGGGCCGTCGTCTGGCGGCAGCCGGGCCGGCTGAGAGGCCGCGGGGCGCATGCGCACTGGTCCGGTCGCACTGGTGGCAGCGGCCCGGCCCCCTTCCCGATCAACCAGAGCTTCGGGCTCGCCAAGCGCGGCCAGTACTCTGGCCACCTCGGCGGCTGGCGCTGCGGAAGTACCGAGCTCGCGCTCGATGGACTCGCGTGTCCGTGCTAGCAGCGCGCGGCGCTCCGGTGAACCCAGCCTGCCCAGCGCCGCAACCGACACCCGGTTGAGGTAGTCGCGGATGAGCTGTTCGGTAGTGGGGCTCATGCGCCGATAATCCCATTCCCGTGACGTGTTGTGGAGCCTGCGCGCATAACCGATCAGGTTAGTGCCCAGCGGGTTCGGCATCGCGGCGGGCGATAGCCGAAGGAGGCGGCCCCGGCCTGAACCGGGACCGCCTCCTTGCATCCTGACCAAGATGACTGCGGTGAGCCATCAGGGCCAGACAGGACTTGCCGGGCAAAACCGGCCCGCAGCCGCGGGCCGGCCTGGCCGACTAGAAGTCCATGTCACCGCCGCCGCCACCGGGGCCAGCCGGAGCCGGGTTCTTCTCCGGCTTCTCCGCGATCACTGCCTCGGTGGTGAGGAACAGTCCCGCGATCGATGCCGCGTTCTGCAGGGCGGAGCGCGTCACCTTGGCAGGGTCGATGATCCCGTGCTTGTACATGTTGACGTACTCGCCGTTGGCCGCGTCAAGGCCGTGACCGGCCTCCAGCGACCGGACCTTCTCGACGACCACGCCGCCCTCGAGGCCTGCGTTGACCGCGATCTGCTTCAGCGGCTCGTCCAGCGCACGGCGCACGATCTGCGCGCCGGTTGCCTCGTCGCCCGAAAGCTCGAGCTTCTTGAAGGCATTGTTGCCTGCCTGGATCAGGGCGACGCCGCCGCCGGCGACGATGCCCTCCTCGACCGCTGCCTTGGCGTTGCGCACCGCGTCCTCGATGCGGTGCTTGCGCTCCTTCAGCTCGACCTCGGTCGCCGCGCCGGCCTTGATGACGGCAACCCCGCCAGCCAGCTTGGCCAGCCGCTCCTGCAGCTTTTCCTTGTCGTAGTCGGAGTCGGTGTTCTCGATCTCGGCGCGGATCTGGTTCACCCGGCCGGAGATCTGCTCCGCGTCGCCGCCGCCGTCAACGATCGTCGTCTCGTCCTTGGTGATGACGACCTTGCGGGCGTTGCCGAGCAGGTCGACGTCGGCGTTCTCCAGCTTCAGGCCGACTTCCTCGCTGATGACCTGGCCACCGGTCAGGATGGCGATGTCACCGAGCATGGCCTTGCGGCGGTCACCGAAGCCGGGGGCCTTCACCGCGGCCGACTTGAACAGGCCGCGGATCTTGTTCACGACCAGGGTGGCCAGCGCCTCGCCCTCAACGTCCTCGGCGATGACGACCAGCGGCTTGCCGGACTGCACCACCTTGTCCAGGAGAGGCAGCAGGTCCTTGTTCGCCGACACCTTGGAGTTGACGATCAGGATGTAAGGGTCGTCGAGAACCGCTTCCATGCGCTCGGGGTCGGTCGCGAAATAGTGCGAGATGTACCCCTTGTCGAAGCGCATGCCCTCGGTGAGCTCAAGCTCCAGGCCGAAGGTGTTGCTCTCCTCGACGGTGATGACGCCTTCCTTGCCGACCTTGTCCATCGCCTCGGCGATCATCTCGCCGATGGCGGTGTCCCCGGCCGAGATGGACGCGGTCGAAGCAATCTGCTCCTTCGTCTCCACGTCCTTGGCGAGCTTGGAGAGCTCCTCGCTCACCCGCTCCACAGCCGCCTCGATGCCTCGCTTGAGCGACATCGGGTTGGCGCCTGCTGCCACGTTGCGCAGGCCCTCGCGGACCAGCGCCTGGGCGAGCACGGTCGCCGTCGTCGTGCCGTCACCGGCAACGTCGTCGGTCTTCTTTGCTACTTCCTTGACTAGCTCGGCGCCGATCTTCTCCCACGGGTCCTCGAGCTCGATCTCCTTGGCGATGGACACACCATCGTTGGTGATCGTGGGGGCTCCCCACTTCTTCTCGAGCACCACGTTCCGGCCCTTGGGACCGAGGGTTACCTTCACCGCGTCGGCTAGCTGGTTCATGCCGCGTTCGAGGCCGCGCCTGGCTTCCTCGTCGAACGCGATCATCTTCGCTGCCATAGGCTCCAGTCCTCCAAGAACTTTTTGCCTTGCGTGCCGATCGAGCCGACGCCCGCGACGGACGACCGCACCCGCGCACAATCCCTACCTGCCGCCGGATTGGCCTCGTCGCCCCGATCACGCCACTGCATTGTCACTCTCACCCCGAGAGTGCTAACGACTTGTTTAGCACTCTGCCGTTGAGAGTGCAAGCCGAAGGGCTGACGGCAGGGCGGCAGCGGACCGGCCTGCCCCCGGCCTGCCGGCAGCGACGCGGAAGGCCCGGTCCCATCGCCGGGAACCGGGCCTGCCGGCGCGTCATTCAGAGACTTACACCATGCGGACGGCCTCTGCCTGCGGTCCGCGGTCACTCTGCGTGATCTCGAATTCGACCCGCTGTCCCTCCTCGAGGGTGCGGTAGCCATCCGCCTGGATAGCCGAGAAGTGGACGAAAACGTCCCTACCACCGTCGACCGCGATGAAGCCGTAGCCCTTGTCCGCGTTGAACCATTTGACGGTGCCCTGAGCCATTACCAACAACTCCCTAACTCTGCTCGGGCTTACGGGCTCCGCCCTTGCAACGCGGAGTCCGTTGATCGCGGCGCAGGCCAGACCCCTCCGGCAGGCAGGGCTTGCCGGACTCGCCGTGCGAACAGCGACCGGACAAGACTTTACATCGTGCAGTGCGCTGCGCCCAGTTAGGTACCTAATTCGACACGTGCGGACGGGCGAAATGTGCAGCCGGCGCCGGATGCCGCCCTGCTCGCCGGGTCAGCCGCCGGCGACGGCGGGGATAACCGATACCTGGACACCAGCGGGCACCGGGGTATCGAGCCCCTGAGCAAGCCGGACGTCTTCATCTCCGACGTAGACGTTGACAAATCGGCGCAGCTTGCCCGCGTCGTCCAGGATCCTGCCGCCGATGCCCGGATAAGACACGTCGAGTCCGGCAAGGACCTCGCGCAGGGTTCCCGCCTCGGCATCGACCTTGGCGGCGCCTCCGGTGTAGGCACGCAGGATGGTCGGGATACGGACGGACACGCTCATGCCACTGCCTGCTTTCGAAACGGGGTCAGGACTGTCGATCGATGCACGTCAGCTGACATCGGCCACCTGCTTGCCCGCGGGAGCCAGCTGCCCTGCCTCCAGAGCCGCGAAGGCTTCGAGTGAGGGCCTGATCGGCGCCGCCGCGGGCAGTGCGCCGGCCACGGCATCCAGCGTCTTGAGGCCGTCACCGGAGTTGATGATCACTGTCTCGGCATCGGGGTCGAGCTGCCCGTCCGCGAGCAGCCGCCGCAGCACAGCCAGCGTGACGCCGACGGCCGTCTCGCCGAAGATTCCCTCGGTCGACGCGAGCAGCCGGATGGAGTCCACGATCTCCTCGTCGGTCACGTCGGCAACTGCCCCGCCGGTGCGGCGGGCGACGTCGAGCACGTACGGCCCGTCAGCGGGATTGCCGATCGCCAGCGACTTCGCGATCGTCGCCGGCCGAACCGGCTGGACCACGTCATGGCCGGCCCGGAACGCGGTCGCCACCGGCGAGCAGCCAGTCGCCTGCGCGCCGAAGACCCGGCAGTCACTCTCCGGCACCAGGCCGAGGTCCGACAGCTCGCGGAACGCCTTGTCAATCTTCACAAGCTGGGCGCCGGAGGCGACAGGCACCACGATCTGCTCGGGCAGCCGCCATCCGAGCTGCTCGGCGATCTCGTAGCCGATCGTCTTGGAGCCCTCCGCGTAATACGGCCGGACATTGACGTTCACGAACGCCCAGTCCTCGCGATCGTCGGCAAGCTCGGAGGCAAGCCGGTTCACGTCGTCGTAGCTGCCCTCGACGGTGACGAGCGTCCCGCCGTAGATGGCCGTGCCCAGGATTTTCTGCGGTTCCAGGTCGGCCGGAATGAGGACGACCGAGCGGATGCCCGCCCTGGCGGCCGCCGCGGCCACCGCGTTGGCCAGATTGCCGGTGGACGGGCAGGCCAGCACCTTGAAGCCCATCTCGATGGCGGCCGCGAGCGCGACTGCCACCACCCGGTCCTTGAAGGAATGCGTGGGATTGCTGCGCTCGTCCTTCACCCAGAGCTTGCGGATGCCGAGGGAGCGGGCGAGCTGGTCAGCCCGGATCAGGCGGGTGTAGCCAGGCTCAGTATTAGGCGACGCGGCGACGTCCGGCGGTACCGGCAGCAGACTGGCGTAGCGCCAGATGTTCGGCGGCCCTGCCTCGATCAGCTTCCTGGTCAGCGGCGGCAGGTCGTACAAGACCTCGAGCGGGCCGAAGCACTCGGAACACGCGTGCCGGGCGCCGAGTCCATAGGTCTGCCCGCACTCGCGGCAGGACAGGTGGCTGGCAAAGCCGAATCGGGAGGGGGTCTTCGAGCGAGCGGTCTTCGTGCTGGGTGTCGTCACGGGGCGAGGCCTTTCTCCTCATCTGTCCCGCCGGCGTTCGCCGCGGGCCGGAATTGGCACCAGTCACGAAATGACCTCACCGATGCGAGCGTGCGCCTGCCATGCTGCTGGCGCTGTCTCGCGAGCTGGCAAAGTCGCCAGTCATCGTGATGGTTGCCGGGGCTTCACCGGGCCGGTCCCTCCACCCCTCTGGATGAGCTTTATGAAGTTGTGCCGCCATTCTAACCGGCAACAGCCCCGTCTGCGAACGCGACGACCTCCGATCGGGTGGCAGCCGGGCCGCGGGCGCGCTGCGGCCAGGCCGGGTCCGGGCAGCCAACACGCGGCGGCCAGGCCGGACCCGGCCACGTCCCGCCGGTGCCGATACCCTGGCCCGGACATGGGCGCAACATCATCTGACCGGCGGGTACTCATCGCATCGAACCGGGGGCCGGTATCGTTCACGATGGACGATGAGGGGCGCCTGACACCGCAGCGCGGTGGCGGCGGGATGGTCTCCGGTCTGTCCTCGGTAGCCGGCCAGGCCGACGTTCTGTGGGTCTGCGCAGCCCTGAGCGACGCGGACCGGGCGGCGGTGCGCAGCTCCGCCGGGGGCAGGCTGAGCATGGATGGCCTGCGCGGCAGCTCGGCCGTGCACATGCTCGACATCCCGCCGGCGACGTTCCACCGGGCCTACAACGGGGTGGCAAATTCCACCCTCTGGTTTGTGCACCACATGCTCTACGACACCCCCAACCAGCCGCAGTTCGGGCTCACTTTCGACCGGGAGTGGGAATCCTTCCGCGCCTACAACACGGCCTTCGCCGAGACACTTGCCGCCGCGGCAGGCCCGGCGCCCGCCGCCGATGTCCGCGCGGCGATCCAGGACTACCACCTGTCGCTGGCGCCGCGGATGCTCGCTCAGCTGCGGCCCGACGTCCGGATCGCGCATTTCTCGCATACGCCGTGGGCGCCCGCCGACTACTACCGGATGCTGCCTGACAGCATCGGCCGCGAGGTGCTCGACGGCGTGCTCGGCGCCGATCACGCGGGATTCCTCTGCCAGCGGTGGGCGGACGCCTTCATGGACTGCTGCGAGCAGTTCCTGGACGCCACGGTGGACCGGGTCAGGCAGAGCGTCACCTACCGCGGGCACGTCACCGGAATTGGAGTGCACCCGCTCGGCGTGGCTGCGGATGAGCTGATTCAGCGTGGCACCGAGCCGGACGTCCAGGCCAGGATCTCCTCGCTGGCGGAGGCCGCGCGCGATCGGAAGCTGATCGTCAGGATTGACCGGACCGAGCTGTCCAAGAACATCGTCCGCGGCCTGCACGCCTATCGGCAGCTGCTGATCGTCCATCCCGAGTGGCGCGGCCGGGTGGTGCACGTGGCATTCGCCTACCCGTCCCGGCACGACCTGCCCGACTACCGCGAGTACACCGCCAGCGTGCAGCGGCTCGCCGCCCAGATCGTGGACGAGTTCGGCACGCCCGACTGGGATCCGCTCATCCTGCAGGTCAATGACGACTACCCGCGCTCGCTCGCTGCCTACCGGCTGGCCCACGTGCTGCTCGTCAACCCGATCAGGGACGGGATGAACCTGGTTGCGAAGGAGGGGCCCATCCTGTCCGACCACGGCTGCGCGCTGGTGCTATCACGCGAGGCGGGCGCAGCGGCCGAGCTCGGCGAGGAGGCCCTGATCATCAATCCGTACGATGTGACAGGGACGGCCGAGGCTCTGCATGAGGCACTGAACATGACCGACGCCGAGCGCGCCCGCCGCAGCCGGGCCCTCGCCGAGGCATCCGCCGCGCTGCCGCCGGCCCGGTGGTTCGCCGACCAGATCGCCGCGCTCGAATCCGACCGGCTCGCCGCCCTGGCGCACCAGGCGTGACCGCCTCCTACCCGGACTGGGTCGAACCGGCGGGCTGCGGGCGGCCGGGGGCTTAGGAGCTCAGGACTGCGGCGAGGGACTGCAGCAGCCCGACGACTCCGTCCGGCCCGTCCACAACGAGATCGGCCTCATCAGCAATCCCGGTCACCTCAGCCGAGCCGCTGCACACCGTCACACCCGGGATCCCGGCGGCGCGCAGCTCGCGGACGGCAGCGAAGGCCGGCCGGTCGCCCAGATCGTCTCCGCAGAAGAGATCGACCGAGGCGCCCCGTTGCGCCAAAAGGTCTTTGAGCGCCTGGCCCTTGTCCGAGCCCGGCGGCCGGAGCTCGATCACCAGGCGCCCCGGCTCGGCCGTCAGGCCGGTGCGTTCCGCCAGTTCGGTGAGCGGCGCGCGCA
>CABDXS010000296.1_pt1 | contig 9073 bp, 13 predicted proteins | sample 3421381 | NCBI WGS metagenome assembly CABDXS01 (sample SAMEA5534336, study PRJEB31848) | metagenome | biome: tundra; feature: field; material: soil | place: USA | collected 2013-05 | depth 0.15 m
GCCCGCCGAGTCCCGTCGGCGCGCCCGGCAGTTCCTCACCGAGGCCGGGCTGCTTGACGACGAGCCGCAGCCGGCCGCGAGCTGATGCCGGCCATCGTCTACGACACCGGCGCGCTCCTGGCCGCAGAGCGCCGCAACCCTGACTTCCTCGCGCTGCACAACGAGCTCACCGCCGCCCGCATCCGCCCCCTCGTCCCCGTCGTCGTCCTGGCCCAGGCCTGGCGCCGCGGACCCCAGCACCAGATCTCGCGCGTCCTGAAAGGCTGCGACATCATTGCCGACGACGAACGCGCTGGCCGCGCCGCAGGCGCGGCCTGTGCCGCCTCCGGAACAGCGGACGTCGTCGACGCCATCGTCATCGCCACCGCCGTCCGCCATCAGGCCCCCGTCGTCACCAGCGATCCCCTCGATCTAACCCGCCTTGCCGACGCCATCGGCGTAAAGATCCGCCTTTATCCAACCTGACCAGGACTACGCGCAGGCAGATCAGAGCCTCGGCAAGCTGACCTGTGCAGGTGATCATGCGCATCCTGAGGCCCGCAAGGTGCCGGAAGCCACATGCACGGCATCGGTCATAAGTGTCGCAAAACTCACCCCGAATCCGTTTCAGCCGCGGAGACGGTGACCCAGATAGCCCCAGAGACCGGCTTGCCCCGGGATCGCGAGCATCGGGGTACTGGCCGGGGGGCGGCTAGCTGGCGCGGGCGGTCAGCTGGGAGACACGCTGGGGGCTGATGCCCAGCAGCGCGGCAACATCGCCCGCGGACAGGCCGCTGGCGACCAGCCGGTCAGCCGCCTGACCCGTGCGGGCGGCCGAAGCGGCAGCCAGCTCGTCCGCCTCCCGTCGCAGTCGCCGGACCTCCAGTGCGGTGACGTCCAGCTCCGGGTCACCGGTGTGATAGTCATAGTCCACTGCGAGACCGGGCATGGCCTCGTCGGGCAGGTCCGCGGCCAGCACGATGACCTCGCGCACCGCCTGGTCCAGGACGGGCAGGCTGCGCGCATAAGTGCGGGCGCCCTCCAGCCCGGCGAGCGCCATCAACAGGCCATCCTCGCGGGTCACCACCACCCGGCACGCAAACTCTCGGGAATTGCATCAGCCGGGCGAGAAACCGCAGGTCAGCAGGTCAGTCCAGGGCCGCTCAGCGATCCGCAGCCACATCGGTTCAGCTCGCTGACCAGGGACCATGCAACACCGAGCCCGGCCGATGCACGAACCAACCGTTAGAAGGGAAAGATCAGCTACTGGCGGGCACCCCGATAGCTGCCAGATGAGCTCCAGGAGATCGTCCTAAAGCGTCAGCAAAAAGGGCAGTGACCGGCAGGGCGACGATGATCAACTGAAGGCATTCCGAGGGTTGCAATATCTGACTCCGCCATTATGCGCGCTCATCGCAGCCATCCCGTCCCCGGCGCAGGCTCCCAGGTCACGCCCGATGGCCCGCAGCGTCCCGGCCGGGATGTCGCCGGAATGCCGCGGCACCGCCGTGTCCCTCCCCGCTGCGTCGGCATACCTCACCACGTAGCGGCGGTGCGAGCCGGCCTGGCGGACCATCACACCGCCCAGCCGCTTAATGCGCCGGTTGACCTCCCGCGCTCTCACATTGTGCATCTAGCGACTAGACAGAACAACTGTCAAACCGGTTGATAGCACCGGCCTGACGGGCCACGCCACTGGGCACCGCCTACAGCCAGCGACCTGGCCTTTGCGACCTGATTCAGTCATAGCGCGGTTCGCTGGCGAGTCTGCCGCACCCCATCGGCTGCCTCGGTCAGTTTCGGCAGCTGGAGTTAAGCCGTGCCTTAAATCCGGGAGGGTCGCCTGGCCTGGGCGGTGAATGTCACTGACGAGTACGCCGCATGGTTCACCACGCTGATCAAGGAGGATCCCGGATCGGCGGCCCGGGCGGCCCAGGCGGTCGCGGCACTGCGCGAAGAGGGCCCGGCGCTCGGCCGTCCCCTTGCGGGCCGGCTCAAGGGCGCCAGGATCCACCACCTGAAGGAACTGCGGCCCGGATCGCGGGGCCGGCCCCGCGATCAGGATCATCTTGGCGTCCGGCCCCGCCCGGTCGGCGCTGCTGCTGCCAGGCGGCGACAAGGCCCGCAGCTGGCAGCGGTGGTACCGCGACAACATCCCCGCTCGCCGCGCAGCTGCAACCCGGCTACACCGCCGAAGGCCAGGAGCAAGAAACATGCCCAAGCGCACCCCGCAGGACCGGGAAACCCTGGAGCGGGAACTGCACGCCGCCGGCGTCTCCCCCGGCGAGATCGAGGCCGGGGCACGCGAACTGCTCGCCCGGGCCCGCGGGCACCAGCTCGCCCCGGCCCGCAAGCAGCCGGGCATCGCGCAACGAGGCATCGCCAGCGCCATGGGCGTGAGCGTCGCCCGCGTGTTTCAGATCGAGCACGGCGAGGTGGCCTCTTTCGAGGTCATCGCCCGGTACGTCGAGGCCCTCGGAGGGCGCCTCGACCTGGTCGCCGACTTCGGCGACCGGACCGTACGGCTGCCCGTCAGCGACACCACACCGACCGCCGCGTAACTGTCAGCGCCCCCGGTCCCTACCCCGGCCGCAGGGTGCAAACGTCAGTGCGCTTGGCCACAAGAATCTGCGCGCTGGCGGCCATCGACACCACCCGCACACACCCAATCTCGCCGCGGCACATGACCGCCGGCTCGGACACTTGAGGCTCGCCGAGCCGCCTAATCTGTACTTCGGAGGCCGCGATCGTCCGAAGGCTGCCGCGTACATATCGGGATAGTTCTGACGAGCCGGTAACAGGGCCCTCCGGTGCTGGGTCTGGCCAGGTGGTCACATGCCAGTCCCGGGCACGCCCATCGAGGCGGTGCGGGCCTGAGCGGGTTCCTGTGCTGTGGTGTTTCCGCGTGTTCAGCACCTCCGGGTCGGCAGCCCGATCCGGTGGGTGCGTGCTCGCGGGCCGGGCGGCGATGGCTGGGGCTACCTGCTGTGGCTCTGCCGCGGCGACGTCACCCGGTCCTGTCATCGCCGTGCGCTGGCGGGCTGGTTTCGGGCCGGCTGGCGGCGGGTGGCCGGCCGCGGGGGCGCATTCGTCCGGCGTGCCGAGGGAGCCGGCCGGCGTCGGCGAGCGCGCGGCGGAGCAGGAACTCGATCTGGGCGTTGGTGCTGCGCAGCTCGTCGTTCGCCCATCTGGCCAGCGCGTCGTGGACGGCGGGGTCCAGCCGCAGCAGGACGCTCTTGCGCTCGGTCACCGCGGTTCCGTGCCTGCGGTCACTGGTAGAGGGTGCCGGTGTTGACGACGGGCTGGGTGGCCTGCTCGCTGCACAGGACCACGAGCAGGTTGGACACCATCGTGGCCTTGCGCTCCTCGTCCAGCTCGACGACGCCCTCGTCCTGGAGCCGCTGCAGGGCCAGCTGGACCATGCCGACCGCGCCTTCCACGATCTTCTGCCGCGCGCCGACCACGGCGCTCGCCTGCTGCTGGCGCAGCATGGCCTGGGCGATCTCGGGAGCATACGACAGCCGGGTCAGTCGCGACTCGATGATGTGCACGCCGGCCGCGGCGACTCGCGCGGTGATCTCGGCGGAGAGCTGCTGGGTGATCTCTTCTGCGTTGTCGCGCAGCGACAGCGCGCCGCTGCCCCGGTTGTCGTAAGGGTAGCTGGAGGCGATGTGCCGGACGGCGGTCTCGGTCTGGATGGTGACGAACTGCGTGAAGTCGTCGACGGAGTAGACGGCGCTTGCGGTGTCGGCGACCTGCCAGACGACCACGGCGGCGATCTCGATCGGGTTGCCGTCGGCGTCGTTGACCTTCGCCTGCGCCGATTCCTGATTGCGGATCCTGGTGGACACCGCGATGCGGCGGGTGAACGGGTTCACCCACTGCAAGCCCGAGTCGCGGATGGTGCCGCGGTACCTGCCGAATAGCTGGACGACGCGTGCCTGCCCGGGGACGACAGGGGTGAGACCCTTCAGCGCGAGGGCGCTGGCGATCAAGACAAGAACGCCGAGCAGGATCAGCGCCGCGGCGGCGCCGTGACTCTGGTGACCTGCCAGCACGAGAAGCGCCACCCCGGCCAGCAGCAGGGTGAGGCCGAGGACCAGCATGCGCAGGCCGGGCCAGAACCGGGCCTCGTGCTCGGTCACCCGCGGGCTGGGCAGTTCCGGGCCTGCGGCTGCATCCTGGGTCGCCATCGTGCGCCTCCTCGGCTTGACGGGCCTGATAACACGTGCTTAGCATACTGATATCTATTTAGTTCGGCAAGAGCTGCGCCGCGGCGCGCGTGGCACGCACCGCGGCCCGGCCCGGGACAAGGCGGACGTGTGAGCAGCGACGACGGAGTGTCCGGACTGACCGGCTTGGGCCGCCGGCACGGTGCTGGGGCTGGGCGGCAGGAGTGCGCCGACGCGCCGGCGGTTGAGGTCAGCCACCTGGCCAAGGACTTCGGCGGCCGGGCCGCCGTTGCGGATGTGTCATTCAGCGTCGCGCGCGGCGAGGTGTTCGGGTTCCTCGGGCCGAATGGCGCCGGGAAGACGACGACGGTGCGGATGCTCGGCACGCTCGTGGCGCCGACCTCGGGCTCGGCGGCGGTCGCCGGAATCCCGCTCGCGCCCGAGAAGGGAGTGGAGATCCGCCGGCGAATCTCCATCGTGCCCGAGTCGCCGGGCCTGTACCTGCAGCTGAGCGTGGCCGAGAACCTCGAATGCTTCGCCGGCCTGTACGAGGCGCCCGACCCGGGCGATCGCATTGACCGAGCTCTGCGGGCCGTCAGCCTGGCCGACCGGGCCCATGATGCCTGCGGCGCCCTGTCCAAGGGCCTGCGCCAGCGGGTCGCCCTGGCCAGGGCGCTGCTCAGCGACCCGCAGGTGCTGTTCCTCGACGAGCCGACCTCCGGCCTGGATCCGGTCGCCGCCCGCGACGTCCATGAGCTGATCGCCGCACTCAGCCGGAGCGGCGTGACGATCTTCCTTACCACGCATCGCCTCGAGGAGGCCGAGCGCCTCTGCGACCGCGTCGCGATCCTGAACACGACGTTGCGCACGATCGGCCGGCCCGACGAACTGCGCGACCAGCTGTTCGCCAGGACCCTCACGGTCAGGACCCTCCTCCCGCTCACCCAGCCGGGCCGAGTCTTCGCCAACCTCCCCGCCGTCGACAGCTGGCACCAGGATGGCTCCGACGCCTATGTCCTCGCCGTCACCGACCGGTAGCCGCCGCTCCGGCCGCCACCCAGGCTCTGGTGGCAGCCGGCGCCGACGTGCTGTCGATCAGCGAGTCGCGCCACTCGCTCGAGGACGTCTACCTCGAGCTGATCAACGAGGACGAGGAGGCGAGCCGGCGATGAGCATGAGCGCCAGACGCGTGCGGGCCATCTTCCGGAAGGAGCTGAGGGAGTACCGGCGCAACCGCCAGATCGTGGTGTCGATGGCAATCCTCCCGCTGCTCTTCCTCATCCAGCCGCTGATCGACATCCTCGCCCTGCCCGCGTCAGCGGCGGGAACGGTGAACCACGAGGATCCTCAGGCCGGGACCCAGGCCCCCGACCCTACGCCCCAACCATGTCAAAGCTGGGGAAGCCGGGCCGGAAGCACTACCCACACTCTCCCTGCCGATCAGGGGCCCGGCTGCCACCGCGATCACGCCGGCCGAGGCGACGAGTCCGTACGCGCGCGGGCGCTGATCACGTGCGAAGTTCGACGCGACCAGCGCGACGACCGCCGGCATGATCAGCGCGGCCCCGGCGCCCTCGAGGACTGACCATCCCAGCATCAGCACGGCGAGATTCCCCGCGAGCGTGGTGATCAGCGACCCGCACCCGTAGATGATGCACCCAATGGCGAAGGCGCGCTTGCGGCCGAGGATCTGGCCGAGCTTGCCGCCCGTGATCATTAGCGAGGCCATCAGCAGCGTGTAGAAGGTAATCGCGGTCTGGATCCCGGTCACAGTCGTGCCAACGTCCTTGGCGACGGTTGCGATCGACACGTTCATGACCGAACTGTCGAGCGTCATGAGGAACTGCGCCGAGGCGAGTGTCAGCAGGACCATCCCGGCCGCTCCAGTCGCGCGTTCGCTGGTGCGGCCTGCCTCGGCCTGTCGACTCAGATCCATGTGGCCAGCTCAAACCGGGCGGAGGACAACCAAGCGCACACCATCGCATGTTGACGGGCTGGCTGTACATCACCCACCCCCGGGTTATTGCAGGTCCACTGCGCGGCTCTGCGCGCCGGAGCGGCTATTGACCTGGTGCGCAGCAGCCTGGCCCGCACCTCGCCAGGGCGTCACAGGCAAACCGATGCGGTCAGGAACGACCGCGCTGGAGAAACGGCGCGCCAGAACTGGCCGTTCTGTGCCCCTCATCCGCGGCGAACTCGCCATCGACCGCCAGCGTGTACTCGGCAGGGAGATGCGTGCCCGTAGGCGCTGACGGCACCGCGAGTGCGCTCACTCTACGCAACAGAGATCACCGGCCCAGTCCACCCGACGCCCCTCCCCCGCGAGCCAAGCGACCGACGCCAAACGCCCACGACGAGTGCCGCAGTGTCAGGTCATGTCCGGGCGGAGGCCTGAGATCCCTGTTGTCACGCTCGGATTTTACCCTTCTGCCGATGTGAGAGTGGGGTAGCCTCACGCGACCGACCCAGCCGGACATGCCGAGAGCCGTGCGCCGTTACGATCATCTCGTGGACGAGTCGAGCCCTTCGCTCCGAGTTGCGGCTGTGTCTTTGGACTGCGCGGATCACAGGGAGTTGGCGAGGTTCTACGCCCGTCTCCTGGAAGGCACGCTGCTGTGGACCCATGAGAAGGCTGCGGCGGTCGAGTCGGGTGGCGTGGTTCTCGTGATGCAGCGTATTGAGGATTATCAGCCGCCAGTCTGGCCTGGAACGTCCATCGTGCACTTGGACTTGCATGGGGGCGCCCAGATCGACCAACTCGAGCGACGCGCCGTTGCGTTGGGCGCGCAGCCCGCACAGACGCAGCCGGACTCGCAATGGCGAGTGCTGCTCGATCCGGCGGGCCATCCGTTTTGCATTACTCCCTTCACCCCGTAAGGGAGCGTCCGCACATAGCCGCGTGGCGGACGGGCGTGGGCAGTGCGGAACGGCGCACCATGATCTGCGCCGGGCGGGACCTGGCGGTCCTCGCCCGGGTAGTGGCGCGGCAGGAACTGTCCGGGCTGGCTGACCTGTCCCTGGAAGCTAGGCGTGCAACGTTCCCTGGCTGTCGAAGGTCATGGCGCGCTGCAGAGCTGCAGCACGAAGCTCTGCAGGGATCTCAACGGGGCCGCCCAGCCCGGCAGCGTTGACGCCTGCCTGCGCAGCCTCCTCAATGATTCCGCCGACCAGGATGGCCAGCTCCGGGGTCCGGTGGAATACCAGCACGCCGTGGTTGGCCAGCAGCACGGCAGGAACCCCGGCGGTGATCGAGGCCCGGATGCTGGCCACCGCTTGCGCGGAGCCGCGTGGCCCGTAGCCTGCCACCGGGACCCCGGCGCCAAGGCCGAACATCGCCAGGGCCTCCACCCAGCATCCGATCGGGCGACGGGCCACGGCGTAGGCGGTGGCATAAGGCGAGTGAGTATGCAGAACACAGCCGACATCGGCGTGATCGGCGTACATAGCCGTGTGCATTGCTACCACGGCACCCTGGATGGCCGGCAGCTCGCCTTCCAGCAGGGTTCCGTCCAGCCCGAGCCGTACCACAGCCGAGGCCGGGTGGTTGCGCAGCGACGGGCCCGCCGTGAAGTAGATTTCCTCAGCCTCAGGGGCACGTACGCTCACGTTGCCATGCCCATTCGCAGAGATCGCCCCGCTGGCGACTACTCGCTGGGCGATATCTATAACCTGTCCGGCCAGGTCCTTGTCCATGACAGCAGTTCCCCCCTGGCCGCAGCGGCCGGTTAACCCAAGTGGTGCCCGCCTACGCGGACCGCGTCAATGCGATGGGCCCAAGGTAGCGCGGCAGCTTCGGGCCGGACAGCGGCTCAGGAAAGGCGCCAGCCCCCATCCAGACCGCCACCAAGACGCTCGCTCGTAGCCGCCGGGTGCATGGAGGAATGTACAGGCTTGCGCTTCGAAGGGGTAACTGCCGAGCGCCGAAGTCGGCTGGGGCTTCCGGGAACTCAGGCGGCTGGTGCCACGCTCACGTCGAGGGTGACTGCCTCGGCGTCGCGGTCGTAATCGCGGGGGTCTCCCTCAAGAGCGAAAGCGATGGCGGCAAGGCATTCGCGCTCGGCGTCCGCCCGGGTTGGCGTTCCCCCGCCGTTGATGTGGAGGGCCGGCACGCGGTAATGCCAGTTACTGGCCTCCTTGTCGAAGAACAACTCGACCCGCAGCACGCTCATGTCAAGATCATCCTATACTTCCGCAGTTCAGCAAGCGTGTATCCGTAGTCACGTGCGATCCTGGCCATCGCCGGGCCGCCGAGATCCACGCCATCATGGCAGGCTCAGACCCGCTGCTGGTCGTCCTTGATGAGCACCCGGTGGGAGCCGGAGCGCCTCGCCTCGATCCAGCCGTCTCGCTTCAGCGCAGCCAGCACGCGGGCAGCCTTGGCCATGCAAGGCACCATAAAGCACTGCGCTGTCAAAGCCGCGGGAACGTACACCGCCGCCAGGCAGGCCACCCCTGTCCCGCCGCGTCGGTCACAACCCGGCGGCGCCTGGTTTTAGTGCTTTGCGGCGGCGCCGGGCAGGCGCACCGTCGGGTCATGACGACTTTCAGCAACCTGATTCCCGTCCTACCCGACTCGGCAATGCCAGCAGCCGATCCGATGCTACGGCTCGCGATGGCCGCCTACCTTGCCCGGTTCAAAGATGACATGCTCAGGCCGGCTTTTAGCTGGCTGAGCGGGAAGGGCGGACCCGGCCTAGCGAGCAGACCTCCCTAGCACAGGCACACCATGTTGGTGTGGGCCCCACCGTCCCGGTCTCGATCCGCGCCGCCACCCGCCAGGTCGCGCCCTCCCCTTCGCCGTCCCCATCGACGCCGGCGGTGCCGTCCATGCCGGCGCCCGGGGGGCTGTCGCTGCGGTCCTGCCCGCCGTCGTGATCTGCGGTACCGGCCGGTGTGCCAGCGCCGGCGGGTGCGGCCGGCTC
>CABDXS010000306.1_pt1 | contig 8990 bp, 7 predicted proteins | sample 3421381 | NCBI WGS metagenome assembly CABDXS01 (sample SAMEA5534336, study PRJEB31848) | metagenome | biome: tundra; feature: field; material: soil | place: USA | collected 2013-05 | depth 0.15 m
GCCGAGTGTGAAGTCCGCGAACGGCCCGCTGCCGTCTCCTGCGAACTTACTCGCCCGGCGCCGCGGCTGTGGCGGGACCGCCTACGTATGCCGAGCGGGCCACCGACTCGACCTGCTGACCTGCGCGAGCCGGGCGGTTATCCCATGGTCATCGCGCCGTCGAGGGACTCGCGGATGATGCCAGCGTGCCCGGCGCAATCAGGATACAATGATGGCTGGCAAGGGGGATCGAGAGTTCGGGCCGCCGATCTCATCCGCCCTTCACGGCCCGCATCGGGCAGCCTCGGCGTCTGCCGATGCGCGCAAGCCAGACAGAGCGGAGGCGAAAGTGATCAAGTCCAGGGGAGCGACTGGCAAGGCCACCGTCACATTCACCCTCGATCCTGGTGTGGGCGCCCAGAGAGCGGCGGTGTGCGGGGAGTGGAACGACTGGTCGACCGACGCGGGCGTTATGCGCCGCGACGCCGAGGGGGGGTTCAGTCTGACGGCTGACCTCGAAGCGGGGCGGACCTACCGGTTCCGGTACCTCCTCGACGGTGAGCGGTGGGACAACGACTGGGCCGCCGACGCCTACGTCCCCAACAGCTTCGGCGGAGACGACTCAGTCGTTGACCTGACGGCGCTAGCCGAGGCCATCCCGCCGGCCGCGAAGAAGGCGCCGGCGAAGAAGGCGGCGCCGGTGCAGACCACCAGGAAGGCCGCCGCGCCCGCAACGAAACCAGCCAAGAAGACGACGAAATAGAACGGCGAGGGCGGGACAATGTCCGAGACGGTGCCTCGGCCGGGATTGATCCCCGAAATGCGCAACGGGTCCTTCCGGCTCTCTTAGGCGTCCAGCTCGTGTGGCGCATGGGATCCGCTGCGCTGTGCGACGGGAGGACCGGCCCAGGCGGTTTCACGTCCCAATGCCACTTAAGACCTCACGAGGAGATAGCTTAGGTTTTTGGCGCGCAGCGGGCTCGTGCTCCGGCTGGAGATGTGGGTGCGTCGGGTGACCGGCGAGGACGTGATCGGCGAGATCCTCGCGGCGCCGCCAGTGCCCAGGACAGGCTGATGAGCGGCCAGGCGGTCCGCCCAGTGCAATGCCCCGCATGTCAAGCCCGACAGGACGCCGCCAGCTCGGCCGCCGGGCGGCTGCTGGAGATCCTCCAGGCCTCGCCCGGCGCCAGTGCGGGTGCGCATGCGCCGGGGATGTGCCTGCGCCACGTGATGTCGCTGCGGCAGCAGGACACGCGGAACGCCGACGCCGCGGTACGGGTGGCTGCGTGCCGCGCGGAGTATCTCGTACGGGAACTCGAGGAAGCCTTCCGGAAGCGAGCCCGGGCGCACCGGAGTGAGCCACGCTGCCGGCAGATAACCGCCTGGCGACGAGCCGCCACCCTGTCGACGGCCGAGTCTACGGCGGCGACGCCACTGGCCCATTGTGAGATCCGCCGTCCAACCCGGACAGGATCGGGCGAAGCCCGGCGCTTGCGCATGACCGGTCCACATGTGGGGTTCCAGAACTCGGCCAGCGGCCTTGACCTGTGGCTTTTACACGTGTGGGGTGCGAGAACTCGGGTTCGGGTGGTGACCTGCGGCTTTTCCCTCATCTACGCGGGCTCGTTTGTACTCGTTAATCCCGCACGGTACTGGGCGGCACGCCGAGGCCGGCACCGGCGTGCTCGCCGCTGATCCGCTGATACCCCAGACCGGGTTCTCCCGGGCCAGGCGCAGGATCGCGTCGCGAATGTCTGTCCTGGTCGGCGGGCGGCCTGGATGTCTCGGCGGTTAGGCCCACTTCCGGGCGACCAGGTCACGGTGCCAGCGCAGCAACGTCTCCGGGGTAAAGAAGAAAGCATTCCACGACACGCGAGGCAGCAACCGCGAGAGCGCGACCAGCAGGACACGGTCCCCGTCGCTCAGATCGGGCCGGTTCACCTGACGGTGCAAACGGCGACCTGATGCCGGAGCGCGAGAATCTCAATCTCCTTGGCCCGATGACCGCGCCCGACCAGGACCAGGACCAGGACCAGGAATCGGAAGAAACGACCGAGGATGAGGCAGAGGAAGGCCCACTGCACAAAGTAGCGAGGATGGCCGCCGCCTCAGCATGCTCAAGCCCTGGACCCGCAGGTCAGCGGAACTGACCCAGTCTCCGCACCCCACACGCGTCCGCGCCGATGTGCGATTTGTTCCTGCCGCTGCTCCGGGCGCCAGCAGGGCTGAGCTGCTTTCTGCTGCCGCGGGTGGTGGTCCTGCAGGCGGCGCTGCTGGTGCGGCATGCTCCGGCGGCGGTCGGTGGCGCGTTCTGCGCTTCCAGGCTGGGCCTGGCGGGCGGTCCTGGTGGCAGTGCCGGCGGCGGCCCGGCAGTGCCGTTCGGCGGGCTGCCGGGCGGGATCGACCTGGCGGCTGTGCTCGCGCGGTGCCGGCCTGTCGTTCCTCCCCGGTAAAGTCAGCGGATGCGCGTCTGGCCTGGAACTGCTTATCCGCTTGGTGCTACCTGGGATGGGTCAGGCACTAATTTCGCTCTTTTCTCCGAGGTGGCCGGCCGGGTGGAGCTGTGTCTTTTCGATCCGGGCGGCAGCGAGACGCGTGTCGAGCTTACCGAGGTGGATGGTTTCGTCTGGCACTGCTACCTGCCGGGTGCCGGCCCGGGCCGGCATTACGGCTATCGCGTGCACGGCCCGTACGCGCCGGGCCGCGGTCACCGGTGCAACCCGGCGAAGCTGCTGCTCGACCCGTACGGCAAGGCCGTCGAGGGGCAGGTGCGCTGGCACGAGGCCCTGTTCTCGCACCGGTTCGGCGCGCCAGATGCGGTCAACACGCGCGACAGCGCTCCCTTTATGCCGCGCAACGTCGTTATCAACCCGTACTTCGACTGGGGGAATGACCGGTCGCCGCGGACCCCGTATCACCAGACGGTGATCTACGAAGCGCATGTCCGCGGCCTGACCCTGCGCCATCCCGAGATCGCGCCGGAGCACCGCGGCACGTATGCGGGCCTGGCGTCGCCGGTCATCATCGACCACCTGACCGCGCTGGGCGTGACCGCCATCGAGCTGATGCCGGTGCATCAGTTCGTCTCGGAGCGGGAGCTGGCGGCCGGGGGCCGGGCCAACTACTGGGGCTACAACACGATCGCGTTCCTGGCCCCGCACAACGCCTACTCGTCGTCCACCGAGCCGCACGGCCAGGTCGCCGAGTTCAAGTCGATGGTCAAGGCCCTGCACGAGGCGGGCATCGAGGTGATCCTGGACGTCGTGTACAACCACACGGCCGAGGCCGGCGCCCTCGGCCCGACGCTGTCCTTCCGCGGGATCGACAATGCCGCGTACTACCGGCTCGCTGACGGCGACCCGCGGGTCTACCTGGACTACACCGGCTGCGGCAACAGCCTCAATGCCCGCAATCCGCACGCCCTGCAGCTGATCATGGACTCGCTGCGGTACTGGATCCTGGAGATGCACGTGGACGGGTTCCGCTTTGACCTGGCCTCCGCGCTGGCCCGCGAGCTGCACGATGTGGACCGGCTGGCCGCCTTCTTCGACCTGGTCCAGCAGGATCCGGTCGTCTCGCAGGTCAAGCTGATCGCCGAGCCGTGGGATGTCGGGGAAGGCGGCTACCAGGTCGGGAAGTTCCCGCCGCTGTGGTCGGAATGGAATGGCAAGTACCGCGACTGCGTACGTGACCTGTGGCGGGGCGAGCCCGCGACGCTGCCGGAGTTCGCCCTGCGGCTGACCGGCTCCAGCGACCTGTACGAGACCAGCGCCCGGCGGCCGGTGGCGTCGGTGAACTTCGTGACCTGCCACGACGGGTTCACCCTCGCTGACCTGGTCAGCTATCACCGCAAGCACAACGAGGCCAACGGCGAGGACAACAGGGACGGCACCGATGACAACCGGTCCTGGAACTGCGGCGCGGAAGGGCCGTCCGACGATCCGGCCGTCACCGAGCTGCGTGCCCGCCAGGTGCGGAACTTCCTGGTCACGCTGTTCTGCTCGCAGGGCGTGCCGATGCTGCTCGCCGGCGACGAGATGGGACGCACCCAGCGCGGCAGCAACAACGCCTACTGCCAGGACACGGAGCTGTCCTGGGTGGACTGGGAGAACGCGGGCAAGTACGCGGACCTGATTGACTTCACCCGCGCGCTTTCCCGGCTCCGCCGGGCGCACCCGGTCTTCCGGCGGCGCAGGTTCTTCAGCGGGCTGCCCGCCCGGGCCGGCGGCGGCAGCCTGCGGGACATCATCTGGCTGACCCCGTCCGGCCGGGAAATGACCGATGCGGACTGGAATTCGGGCTATGCCAGGTCGCTGGCGGTATTCCTGAACGGCGACGCCATCACCGAGCCGGGCACCCGCGGCGAGCCCGTCCGCGACAAGCACTTCCTGCTGCTGTTCAACGCGCACAGCGACGCCGTCCGGTTCGTCCTGCCCGACGCCGACCACGCGCACGGCTGGCATGCCGTTGTCGATACGGCCGCGCCGCCGGGCCGGCCAGCCGCCGGCGCCGGCGGCTGGCCCCCGGTGCTGCCCAGCGGCGCGGCGGTCGACGTGACCGGCCGCTCCATCATGGTGCTGCGCTCCGCGGACGGCCCGGCCGGCCAGGCGCGCCCATCCAGGGCGTCCTAACGCGGCCGTGCAGCCAGCGTCAACGCGGCCACTACCAGCGCGAAGGTAGTCAGGCCCGCTGCCCCGTGCACCACTACCACCACGGCAGGGACATGCTGCTCCGCTCCCCTGGCGTGCCGGCCGCCGCGCCCTACCAGCCACCTGGTCAGCATGAGGAAGCCGAGCATCGCCGAGCCGCTGAGCACGCCTAAGCTGATCCAGCCAAAGCCGATGTGGTTGGTCAGGATATAGGCCAGCCAGAACGACAGGCCGGTCGTGGCCAGCCCGGGGTGGGCAAATATCAGCACCGCGGGGAATACCGTGATCCTGGTGGACTGCTGGCGCAGGCCGCCGCGTGACAGCCAGACAGCTAATAGGTAGACGCCGAAGCACGCAGTGCAGCACCAGACGGCAAGCGCAGCATATTGCACCGTGCTCCTCTCGTTCCGCCCGCCGTGCCCGCCTTGGGCACGCCGTGCCCATCTTGCACCTATTGCAATGTGCAATGTGCTGACTTTGATCGGACGAGATCGCCCGGTATCGGACATCCGCGGTCCGCGCCGATGCCTTCACCCCGGTTTTCCGCCGGCTTTTCCGCAGTCACCGTTGGGGCTGCTCAGCCGCAGCACCCTGGTTCTGGTTGACTGCTGCCCGTGCAGCAGATCTTTCCGGCGCCGCCGCCCGGCCACGAGGTCGGCGCTGATGCCGGCCCGGCCCTCGGCCGCCTGTACGCCTATCCCGAGCCGGGCGAGCGCCCCTGGCTGCGCGCCAACATGGTCGCCAGTGCCGACGGGGCCGCGGCGGCGGACGGCAAGTCAGGCAGCCTGTCCGGCGCGGCCGACCGGCGGGTGTTCTCGGTGCTCCGCAGCCTTGCCGACGTGATCCTGGTCGGCGCGGGAACAGCAAGAGCAGAGCGGTACCGGCCGGTGCGGCCGGCCGAGGTCTGGCCGCAGCTGCGCGCTGGTCGTGCGCCGACGCCGCCGATCGCGGTGCTGACCCGGGCGCTGGACCTCGATCCGGGCAGCGGCCTGCTCGCCGCGGCGTCCGGCCTGGCGCGGACTATCGTGCTGACGACTGAGGCTGCTGCCCCTGACCTGGTGACGGCCGTTTCGCTGCGCGCGGAGGTCATCGTGGCCGGGCAGCAGGTCATCACCGCGGCCGCGGCCATCGCGGCCCTGGCCGGGCGCGGATACCGGCGGATCCTGGTCGAGGGCGGCCCCGGCCTGCTTGCCCAGATCATCGCTGGCGGCATGCTGGACGAGCTGTGCCTCACCTACAGCCCGGTGCTGGCGGGCGGATCAGCGGGCCGGATCGTCGCCGCGCCCCGGGACCACGGGACCGGTCCGCAGGCTAGTCTGCCGGGCAGGCCCGGCGCCGGGCCCGGCGCGCTGACCGGCCTGCGGCTGGCGCATGTGCTCGAGGATGAGGGATACCTGCTCTGCCGCTATCTGCGGCGCGACGACAACGCCTGAGGGTGCTCCGGCAGGATCGCCCAGGCCCGGAAAAGGGAGCACGACATGGCACTTCACCCGAAAGTCGATGAGTCGACACTTGAGGCTGAGCTTGACATCAATCCGGTGTATGTCCGGCTGCGGGATGAATCGGTGCCGCGCTACCGGCTGCCGCGCGGCAGCATGCTGCCCGACACCGCGCTGCAGGTGGTCCGCGATGAGCTGATCCTGGATGGCAATGCCCGGCTCAACCTCGCCACGTTCGTGACGACGTGGATGGAACCGCAGGCAGCGCAGCTGATGTCCGAGTGCTTCGACAAGAACATGATCGACAAGGACGAGTATCCGCAGACCGCCGAGCTTGAGCTGCGGTGCGTCAACATGCTCGCCGAGCTCTGGCATGCCCCGGCCGGGGCCGGCGGCGGCCAGCAGGGCCACCCGGCAGCGGCGACAGGCTGCTCGACCACCGGGTCCAGCGAGGCCTGCATGCTCGGCGGCATGTCCCTGCTGTGGCGCTGGCGCGCCCGCCGGCGCGCAGTCGGCGCTGCGACCGACAGGCCGAACCTGGTGATGGGCTCGAACGTGCAGGTCTGCTGGGACAAGTTCTGCCGCTACTGGCAGGTCGAGCCGCGGCTGGTGCCGATGGAGGCGGGCCGGCTGCACCTGACCGGGCCCGAAGCCGCCGCGCACTGCGATGAGAACACGATCGGCGTCGTGGCGATCATGGGCTCCACGATGGATGGCAGCTACGAGCCGGTCAGTGAGATCAGCGCGCACCTGGACCGGCTCCAGGCCGATACCGGGGTCGATGTCCCGGTGCACGTGGACGGCGCCTCAGGCGGCTTCGTCGCGCCCTTCCTGCGGCCGGACCTGGCATGGGATTTCCGCGTGCGCCGGGTGGCGTCGATCAACGCCTCCGGCCACAAGTACGGGCTCGTGTACCCGGGAGTTGGCTGGATTGTCTGGCGGGATGCCGCGTGCCTGCCCGACGACCTGGTCTTCCGGGTCAACTACCTCGGCGGCGAGATGCCGACCTTTGCGCTGAATTTCTCCCGGCCGGGCGCGCATATCGCCGCTCAGTACTATAACTTCATCAGGCTGGGGTTCGACGGCTACCGCCGCGTTCAGCAGGCCTGCCAGGACATAGCCCGGCACATGTCCGCCCGGATCGCCGGACTGGGCCCGTACGAGCTGCTCTCCGACGGCAGCGACCTGCCGGTATTCGCCTTCAAGCTGCGCGACCCTGACGCGGCGGGATATTCGGTCTTCGACGTCTCGGAGCGGCTGCGGCAGCGGGGCTGGCTGGTGCCCGCCTACACGTTCCCGGCGAACCTGGAGGACGTCGCCGTAATCAGGATCGTTATCCGCAACGGCTTCAGCCTGGACATGGCCGACCTGCTGCTGGCGGATCTGCGGCAGCAGACCGAGGCGCTTGCCGCACTGCCGCAGCCGCCGGCGCCCTTGCTGCCGGGCAAGCAGCGCAGCGGCTTCGCGCACTGACGGTGCGCCGGCGCAGATACAGCGCGGGCATACAAACAGGGCATTGGGGGCACTGACCAAAGGTCAGCGTGCCCTGACGCAGGACGGCGTGGTCAGGCGCCCTTGCGGAGCCGCTGCAGTGCTTCCGCGAGGATGGCGGCGCCGTCGGTATCGTTACGGCGCTCCTTCACGTAAGCGAGGTGCGTCTTGTAGGGCTCGGCGTGCGGCGGGGCCGGCGGGTTCGCCTCCTCCTGGCCGGCCGGGAAGCCACAGCGCGGACAGTCCCAGGTATCGGGTACCGCGGCGTCGCTCGCGAAGCTCGGCTTGGTCTCGTGCCCGTTGCAGCACCAGAAGGAGACCCGCACACGCGGCGCTGCTTCGCCGCGCTCGGCCTCGCCCATCGGCCCCGCTCCGACACGGCTGCCGCGAATGGCGTTGCCACTACTCACTGCTCACCCCTTGCCTATATGACGCGCTGATCCGGCGACTGCCCGTGCCTGCGCGGGACGCTAGCGGTTCTCGAGCAGGCCGAGCACCACGATGCACAGGAACCACAGAACGCCGGTGAAGATCGTGATCCGGTCCAGATTCCGCTCGACGACCGACGACGAGCCGAGGTTCGACGAGATGCCGCCGCCGAACAAGTCGGAGAGGCCGCCGCCCTTCCCCTTATGCAGCAGGACAAGCAGGACCATGAGCAGGCTGGTAATGATCAGGACGATGGAAATTGCGATGACCACGTCTTCTCATCTTTCCGGGCGCTCTGCTCAGGATTGCACGGTCGACTCACGATACCGGCAGATCCCGACAAAATCGCCAGCATCGAGGCTCGCGCCCCCTACTAGCGCACCGTCGATGTCCGGCTGCTCCATAATCGCGGGCATGTTATCGGGCTTCACTGACCCGCCATACAGAATACGCGCTCCTGCGGCCGCCCCGCCCCCGTGAAGAGCGGAAATACGGTCTCGGATCGCGCCGCAGACCTCCTGCGCGTCCGCCGGAGTCGCAACCTCACCAGTCCCAATCGCCCATACCGGCTCATAAGCTACGACGAGGCCGGCTACCTGGGCAGCCGTCAGCGTGGCCAGGCTGCCGTCCAGCTGACTCAGCGTGTGCGCTATTTGGTCGCCGGCCTGCCGGACGGGCAGCGGCTCCCCCACGCACAGCACCGGCACGAGGCCGTGCCGCAGCGCGGCCTTGACCTTGGCATTGACCAGCGCGTCGTCCTCATGGTGGTACTGTCGGCGCTCCGAGTGGCCCGCCAGCACGTAGCTGCAGCCAAGCCGGGCCAGCATCTTGCCGGAAACCTCGCCGGTGTAGGCGCCCTCGTCATGCGCCGAGATGTCCTGCGCCCCATAGGTCAGCCGCAGCTTGTCCCCCTCGGTCAGGGTCTGCACGCTGCGCAGCGCGGTGAACGGCGGCAGCACGGCTACGTCGGCGGCGTCGAAATCCTTCGCGGTCAGCGTGAAGG
>CABDXS010000323.1_pt1 | contig 8858 bp, 10 predicted proteins | sample 3421381 | NCBI WGS metagenome assembly CABDXS01 (sample SAMEA5534336, study PRJEB31848) | metagenome | biome: tundra; feature: field; material: soil | place: USA | collected 2013-05 | depth 0.15 m
CGGGCGAGAAGCCCGCCGGCCTCAACGTCACGCTCTCATAGCCGCCATGATCGTTCTCCGACGGCGCCGCTCATAACCGAGCGTGACCGCGCCTCATGAAGCACGGGCACGCAGTGCCGCCGATAAGTGCGGCAGTCCCGGCTGGTCGGCATTGCCGTCAATGCGCGCCCGAACCGTCATTATGTCGCGCCAGCCGTACGGTTAGCTCCCGGATCTCATCGGAGATCACCGGGCGTCCCGCCTTGTTCGGGAAGGTCCAGTGCTTCTTGACGAGCCGCCGGTGCCAAGCCAGCATGGTGCCCGGTGTCACGACCCGATGTGCGTTTCAGGGTGAGCGACTGCAGGTCGTCCCGGGCTACCGCGCCGACGTGCGCTGCGATCGTCAAGACGACGCCCAGCAGCGGGGCGACCAGAAGCGCCACCCAGGACAGCTGGTAGCCGGTCTGGGCCCCGGCCGCCGCAGCGGTGCCGACGTTGGTGCGAGCAGGACGCACAAGAACATCGCGCGCGGCCGCCGGTTCTCGATCAGCAGCAGGTCCAGGGCGAGCAGCTTGGGGTTCAGCGCCGCGGTGAACGCCAGCGCGAAGAACTCGGCGTTCACCGCCGGTCCGCTGGTATCCGTATCCGAGCTTCAGACGCCCTCGAGGGCTTCCAGCCGCCCGGATCGGACGGCTGTCACGAATTCCTGGTAGTCGCGCTCGTTCTGGTCGGCGTAGCGCTCGCAGAAGTCGGTGATCGACCGGTCGAACGCGTCGCTGTCGCCGAGGTATTCGGCGATGGCGACCGGGTCGCCGGACCGGGCATGCGCCCGCGCCAGCGTCCACCCGCAGGTGCGGGCGTAGAAGGTGAGCCCGAGCGGTGTCATCAGCTCGACCAGCACTGAGCCCTTCATGTCGCGCAGCTGGCGCCAGTAGAAGTGGCGGTTCACGTCCAGCCCCTTGGTCCAGCCCAGGTAGATGTCGCTGGCGGCCTGCATCATCCGCTGCCCCTGCACCACCCGCTCCCCGTGCTGCCGGTAGCGGCTCTTGGGCAGGTAGGCCTCCAGCACCGAGGCGGTCGCCTCCTTGATCTGCAGGAACAGGGGGTCCTGGGCGTCGCGTCCCTGCAGCAGGACGATGAACGCGCGGGTCCCCACGCTGCCGACCCCCACCACCTTGCGGGCCGCGTCCACGATCTCGAACCGCTCAAGCAGGTGGCGCCGGTCGTCTTGCAGGGTGGCCCGGTAGGCGCGGAACTGGTCGTGGATCACCGGCATGACCTCGTCCGGGGACAAGCCGTAGGTCGCGGCCAGGTCGCGGGCCGGGACGATGACCGGCGGCTGGCTGACGATGCGGTACTGCCCGTCGACCAGTTCGCCGAGCTTGGACAGCGCCTGCAGGCTGTCACGCGTGTGCGCCTTCGCGGCTGTCTTCTCCGCCCGCTTCTCCGCCAGCTTGGCCAGCTTTTCCTGTCCCTCGTCCTTCTTCCCCTTCTTTCCCTTCTTCGCCCCCTTGGCTTCTTTCTTCGTCTGGGCCACCGTGCTGCGGATCGCGCCCATCAGCTCGTCCTCATCCAGGTGGGCATACCAGACGTCCATCGTCGGCATCTGCGCGAACGCGGCCATGGCCTCCCGGTAGGCCGTCACCGACGCCTGCGTCGCCGCGCGCGCGTCGGCCTTGGAGAATCCGTTATTGCGGGCCGCGATCATAAAACTCGCCGTCATCCGCTTCACGTCGTACTCGAACGGCCCCGGCAGCGTCTCATCGAAGTCGTTCAGGTCGAACAGCAGGCGCCTTTCCGGGGAGGCGAACACGCCGAAATTCGACAGGTGGGCGTCACCGCACAGCTGGGCATCCAGGCCAGCCACCGGGGTGTCCTTCAGGTCCGCGGCCATGATCTTGGCCGCGCCCCGGTAGAAGGTGAACGGCGAGACCATCATCCGGCCATGGCGGACCGGCACCAGGTCCGGCTCCCGGGTAACATTCTGCGCCTCAAGCAGGGCAACAGGGTCAGGACGATCGGCGGCCGGGCGCCACCCCGCATGACTCGACGGAGGCGTCCGCTCGCGGGTCTGCTTGCCAGCAGCCCTGCGCTCATCGATGCTCGGATGCGAGATCACCTGTACCGCCATCCCGCTCACCTCCCCTTCCGATGGGGCGAGCCGGCCCCGGGCTGTCAAGCCCCAAGCGCCGGACCTGCCCAGGCCAGACCGTAAAACGGCCGCTGAGACATATCCGCTGGCTCTGCAGCTCCTACTGCTAGTATCCTGCCGCGCCGCGGCGGAGCGCACATCACCCGGCCAGTATGATTCCTGCTCCGCTCGAGCCCCCGGCGCAAGGAAGGTTCCGCCGCCGCGAGCTGCGCCGGCCGGGTGCAGAACGGCTCCGGAGCCGGGCGCATGCGCTTCGGCGCAGATCTGTCCACGGCGAGTGAATTGGCTCCGGCACTGATTTCCGTGACCGATCCTGGTTCCGGCGTGTCACGTGGTGCGTTCAGATGCTCACTTGCGTGGGATACAGCGCTCCCGCGCCCTCGCCCGCGCCGGTTTGCCCGGGGGCTACCACGCCGTGTCGGCGTTTGCGGGTGGTGGCGATCTAGACGCCGCCGGCGCGCTCCCGATCGACGTCTGCTCCAACTGTCATCCGGCCCGCACGGGCGTCGCGCAAGCTGCCGTCGGCGGCAGCCGCACCGAGTGCTTCAACCGCCGCCGTCGCTCGCCGCCGCCTAACGCTCTCATGGCAGCTGACGCGCAAGCAGCCCCACTGGCACCGCCAGCTGCCTTGACCGTTGCGAGCGCGCAGTGAAAGCCGTTCGGCCTACCACCAGACCCGCGCCCGGGTGAGAGCCGCGGTGGTGCAGGGACGCGACGCCGGCGACATCGTCGTGGTGATCACTATCCCGGCCCGGGTCAGGCACCGCTGCATGAGCTTCCGGTGCGGATCTACGGGTCGTGACCTGGCGTAGCGTCGGCCTCGGCGATCCGCGGCTCGGAATGCCCTAGCTAGAGGGCTTGGGCGGAGTAATCCGTGAAGGTTGAGTCAAGTCTGGTGTTTTCGGGTCGCGCTGGTCAGCGTAATGTGGGCCGTGCTCGCTCCACAGGGCAAACGACAGCGCACCTGACCTGCTCATACGCACTTCGCGTCCACGGTCACATGCATCGGCGTAGCGAGTGGCGGTGGTTGGCCACCCTGACCGCAGATCCCTGCGTGAGCTTGCGCTGAAATCGGACTGCGACCGCGACATGCCTCGTCGGGCTGGGGCGGAGCCCCATTAGGTGGTGGCGCGGGCGATCGCGTGGAGTTCACCGGTGAAGGACGGGGACCTTCCTCGTCGGTGCCCTGATGCTCCTGCCGGAACGCACCGAGGAAGCCAGCGACCCAGTGACGACACCCGCCGCCGACAACACCTGAAATGGCTGATGTGCGCACCGATCCGGCCCCGGCGCCCCGGTGCTGCTCCACGTCCACGCTGTTGGCGGGCCGCGCTGTCTGCACATGAGCTGGCAGCGTTTGGTGTTCTTGTGGCGGCTGCGTTGGTGAGGATGGCGACAGCCGACTTGTCATCTGCTGGGCCCGCCAGCCGTCCAGCATCGCGGTGAACGCCTGCTCCCCCAGCCGAAGCAGCGCCAGCCTGGCCGCCAGATGCAGCCCGGCAGGGCCCGGCACATGCCCGTCATCGCTCACCGGCAGTGACCCCCCTCCGCGTCAAACCCGCAGGCCACGCCCCTGCATGCGTCGTCGCCGGCTCGTACTGCGAGGTGCTCTGAGCCGAGCCCGCCCCGAATTGGATGATCTGTACTCATCAAGGGCAGAGGACTAGAGACCTGAGCCGCAGCAAATATCCGGCGATCTGTCGCCGCACGGGCCTCCGGATCGGCGGCAAGGAGCCCAGCAAGGCCCGGCCGCAGCCGGGCCAGTCTAGGCCTCTGCGCACACTTTAGAGTTCGCTGAGCGCCCGCTTGTGAACCAGCAATCCGCGCTCCACCTCGCCGAGGGCCACTCGCACCTTGTCCTCCTGTTGCTCCGCGAGCGCTGCGGCCACGTGCTGCCCGAGCCGGTCGAGATGCTGGCCGACGATCCGGCGGACCTCTTCGTCACTCGCTGCCCCGTGCCAGGGGTGCGGGGGCTTTCGGCTGGCAGCGCTCGGCATGCTAGCCAGCGGCGACACCCCGAGTGCCTGTTCCTGATCAGCAAGCAGCCGGGCCCAGGTTCTCAGATCGTCAAAGAGCTGGTCGAGCACCGCGTGGAGGGCGTGCGTCTCGGGAACCCTTCGGTGGGCCTGCTTCACGTCCAGAACCACGTCGATGACCTCGCTGAGCACTTGGTTGAGGGCGGCAGTCGGATCGTCGCGCCGGGGCGGGCTCACGCCGGCACCGATGCGGGCCGACGGCCTCCGCACGCGCAAGGCCCAGCTACTGGATCACGCCATCTCACCCGCGGGACCTCCCTGCTCTGACATCGGGCTCCTCTCGCCCGGCCAGTCCGGATGAATTCGCTCAGTGACCAAACGAGGTAGTCATGGACAGAGCGTACCGAGGCCGTCCCTGCTCCGGCGGCGGCCGCGACTCACTCAGACCAGCCGATCCGGACGTCGCCGCCGGCGACGTCCACCTTCATCACGGGAGGCGACCGGGCGCTCGGCACGGTGCGCTATATCGGGCTACAAAGGATGGGAGGTCACGATCCATGGCAGTCAGCCGCGAAACCATGCGCCCCGGAACCGCCTAATGGGCGGCCAGCGTGGATCTGACGGCGTCGTCTCCGGCGATACGGATCTGGGCGATCTGCGCGGGCAGCCGCAGGGTTGGGTACCCGATCCGGGCGCAGCGATCGGCCGACGACACCCTGCGAGGTGATCACGCTGACTTGGGGCGGTACCTGAGGTAGACAGCACCGCTTGCGAACCGCTGCGTGTCCAGTAGTTCCAGATCGGAGCCGACCCCGCTGGGGAGCGCTCGCTTGCCACCTCCGACGACGATGGGAACCAGGAACAGCTGCAGCTCGTCGACCAGCCCGGTCTTGATGGCCTGCCCGGCCAGGCCCGCACCCCCCACTGTCATGTCATGCTCGGTGGCCGACTTCAGTTGCCGGACCATGCCGGGATCGAAGTTCCGCTCGATCCGTGTCCTGGCGCTCGACACCGATTCGAGTGTCTTCGAGAACACGATCTTCTCGGCTGCCTGCCAGATGCCGGTGAACTCCCGGACCGAAGACGGCTGGCCGGGCACCGTGTGGGCATTCTCCCAGTAGAGCATCGTCTCGTACATCCGGCGCCCGTAAAGGTAGGTGCCGACCGGCCGCTCGAGGCCGTTGACGAAACGGAGCAGCTCTTCGCCGGGTGCTGCCCAGTCGAAGCTGCCTGCGGCGTCCTCGGTGTAGCCGTCCGCCGAGGCGATCGCCGAGTAGATCAGCTTGGCCATCAGGACCCCGCCTTCACTTTCTTCACGCGGTAGTCGATGAAAGTCGCGAACGGGGACTGGCGCACCCCGGGGTGCTTGAGTCCCGGGGATTCGCCGAAGCCGCCGGACAGGAGCTTGCCGACGCCGAGGGTCACCGGGGCGATGATGATCGTGAGTTCGTCGGCCCGGCCGGCAGCCAGGGCCTGGCGGATGAGGTCCGCGCCGCCCATCAAATGCACCAGCTTGCCGCCGGCTGCCGCCCTGGCCCGATCGATCGCCCCGGCGAGGCTCGCGGCGATGACGAAGCCGCCGCCCGGCGGCTGCCCTGCGGGGCGGTGAGTGACCACGAACAACGGGATGCCCCAGGGGTTCTTGCCGCCCAGTGCCCGCCGCCTCGTAGGTGCCGCGGCCCGCGATCACCGCGACCGTTGGCGCCCAATGTCTCCTCCAGCCAGGCCCTGTCCGCACGGCCGGCTCCCCGCGCTCGGGTGAGTCGTAGCCTCCAGGGCCCGCCGAACACCCAGTACTGCAGACGCTCGCAGCCGACCCCGAGCCCGCAGCCAGGGCCAGCGCCGGGCCCGGTGATGAAGCCGTCAACGGGGATGGTGATCCCTGCGAGCACCTTGCCCATCGGCTCTCTCCTCTCCCAGTCAGGCCGCCGGCAGCGGCGTGATGTATCAGACAGACGGCCGGCCCCGGCCGAAATCATCGCCCGGGGCGGCTCGACAGCATCATGGACCGAAAGTGCTGCCACCTTCACCCCGGGCCGCCTTGACTCCCCCGCCCCGGAGGCCATGGCCATGGCCATGGCCAGCAGATGATTCCCAGCCCTGTCGCGGACACCCGTGGTGGCGACGCACCCGCGCAGCTGCGGCTGACGCCGATCGCAGGGAGCGACCAACTTGCTGGTGATAGCCGCGCACGGAGCCGCCTAATTGCGCGCGTCCGGGGTTTCGTCGCTCCCTTTCTCTATGCGTACAGAACGGGATGATATTTGGGTGTCCGGCCCCCGACCAGCCCGGGCGCTGCGGTCATTCAGAATTTCGGTTGCCGACCGAGGCCCTCGGGCATTCGCGCGCGCCCTGATGGCGAGGTAAGGGAGAGGTGGGCACAGCGAAAGGCCCAATCGGCCTCGGCGTGATCAAGAGTCTGATGCGCCGCTCGGCGAATGCATTTTCGTTCTGGGCTCAAGGGAGTGACCCGACCTCCCTGGCAGAAGGGGCGTGTGGGGAACCGACCGTCGCGCGGCCCGGTGTCGTTGGCCTTGGTGCCTGTAACGAGGGTATGGCAGCGGAAGAGCATGTTCTCCTCGTGCGCGGCTTCCAGGGCACGCTGACACGAAACTGGGCCCTGCCAGGCGCGCGGCAGCGAACCCTGGCCCGTGATGTCGGCGAGGGATGGTGCGAAGTGTTATGGGTGTGGCGCTGAGGACCTATGTCCGGTGCCGGGAGAGCGCGTGACAGCCATTCCCGCGGTCGGCGGGAATGGCCTCGCGGGGTGTGGCGGTTGTCAGGCGGCCTCCGCAGGGGTGATGGTGATGGTGCAACCAGGGCTGAGCCTTTCCAGCTGCCGTAGCAGATAGGCCCGGCGCTGCGCGGGAGACTCCCGGCTAGTGTAGAAGTCCGCGCCAAGGTCCTCGTACGGCTTGCCGCTCTTGAGCACCTGGTAAGCAATCTTCAATAGAGTGTGGGCGATGGCGAGGATCGCCATCTTCACCGCGGCCCGGTTTTTCGGGCCGCCGAACCGGCGCACCAGCCGCTGGTACCTGGCCTGCAGTCGGCCCTGGGTCTTGATCGCCGCCCAGGCGGCCTGCACGAGCATCGGCTTTATGTAGGTCCCGGCGTTTGCCGGTACGGCCGTGGGAGCGTTTCCCGGCGCTCATGTAGTTGCCGGGACTCAGCGTGACCCAGGAGGCGAGCTTCTCAGCGCCCGCATCACCCGATTCCGCTGGGGCGCCGACGTGGATCGAGACAACCCGCAGCCGCAGCGGCGGACAGTGCGGCTGGAGCCTCGGCCTCCTGGCGAGGTCACCCGTGCCCAGCCGGGCCGGGCAGATCACCCGTCACCCGTCACCTCGCGCAGGCGCTCGCCGCACTGGAGCCCGCCCCACCGCCACCAGCGGCTCCCCAAGTATAGGAAGCCACCGCGAGCCGACCGCGATGCCGCCTGGGAACAGCCACCGTAAGACACGTCTCGCAGACCGGCTTTGCCAGGACCAGAACTGGACGATCTGGGTGCCGTCACCCAGTCGGCCGACCGTCGTGGCGGCCGCAAATCTTCGGCGTTATATGTCGCCGCACGGCCTCAGGGCACCACGGGCGTGCTCACCCTGCGTAGCGACTGGGACTCATGCGTCTGATGAACGCCTTTGGGCTGATCGCGATGGCCGACAGCACATCTCCCCGGCCGAACTGAGCTTCGCGCAACGCCACCCGCAGTCCGCATCTGCGCCCTCATACCCGGGTATACGCGGTGGCGATGAACCGCGGTTCTGCGCCCTGGAAGACGACATCGCCCCGGACTGGAGATGACCCCGCGACATACCGGGCGTGGGCGGCCGGCGTCGGTCTCGGCGGGACGCGGCGAGCGTCTCCGACCCGGCCGGCAGGGGCAGTCGATAACGATGGCGTTGAAAGCGCGCCGCCTGGATGTGATCGGCCTGCAGCGCGACACGAAGTCGCAGGTGATGTGCCCGAGGGTACGTGCCAGCATGGCCTTGCCGGTGCTGTGAAAGACGTACATAAGAAGCGAACCCTGCGATCGCCTTGCCTGACACGGCAGCCAACTCGGCACGCACCGTCATGTGCTCGCCCTGCCGGTCGCCGCCCGACGTCCGCGGCAACATCACCAGCCACCAGGCCCGGTCCACTATCGCCAGCCAGCTCAATACCACGCTGCAAGCCCCGCCCCGTAGAGCGCGTTGTCGGCCGGCAGCCCGCCGATCAGGGTGGCGCAGGCCGGTCCGATCTCGGCGGCCTTCCTGCGGCACTGCGGCCAGTCCCGGAATCCCGGCAGCCGCAGCGCCTTGATACATAACCTGACCTCGCGCGCCCGACTCCCCCGACCTGACCAGAAGCTGGAAGCGCGGCGAGTCCGCGCCGGCGTCCTCCTCACCCGGCATTCCACCGGCAGCTCAGCCGGACACCTCGATGCCGACACGTGCGACGACGACGATCTGAACGAAACCACCGGAATTACCCCAGACAGATGTCGGGACGTCCGGTCATGCCGAATAGCGCGTGTTGAGCCCGCACATACTTATGCGCTGACCGGCATGTTCACTCGTATTCTTGAACAGGCCCGTCTGCCGCAAGGTTGAGCGACCCGTCGTCGCAATGGATGTCCAGGGGCACGCCGAACGCCGAGTCGGGGTCGCCGATAGCCGTCGTGATCGCGTGGCGCAGGCGGCCCAGATTGGCCGCTTATGGCACGGCCCCGGCGGCACCCTCACGGTCGCGGCCTGCGCTACCGGCGGGCGGAT
>CABDXS010000337.1_pt1 | contig 8736 bp, 6 predicted proteins | sample 3421381 | NCBI WGS metagenome assembly CABDXS01 (sample SAMEA5534336, study PRJEB31848) | metagenome | biome: tundra; feature: field; material: soil | place: USA | collected 2013-05 | depth 0.15 m
GACTGGTCGCGGCGCGGCATCGACGACGATGAGCATCTCGCCGCCTACAACGCCTTCCTCGCCCGGCTGAACGAAGCCGAATCGGGCCGTCAGAAGTAGCCGGCCGGGGCCAACGGTCCTGCACGTGCCGGCGACCGCCGGGCCGGCGACTGCCGAAAATCGACCGGCCGCGCGGGCGGCGGTAACCCGGCGCCCGCCGTTTTGCCTCATGTCCTTGCTCTGCGCGTGAACCTCCGCTGCCGCACGTCCGTACTAGGGGGAGCAGCTTGTGCAGCCCGCCGGGCCAAGCACCGGCGCGCAGGCCGGCGCGAGACTCCGGCGTGCCGTGCTGCCCACACCGCTGCACTCAACGGAAGGAGCACCCTCATGCGGGTACCTCGCGCAGCCGTGCTGGCAGTTGCCGGCGCCGCCGTCGTCACAGCGGGGCTCTCAGCGGCGCCCTCAGCGCTGGCGCTCTCGAACGCGCACTCCTCGTTCCTCGGACGTTTCCGCCACCTCACGACCCTCGCGTCGACGGTGCCGTCCAACGGTGACGTCAACCCGTACGGCGTGGCCGTGGTCGGCAGCAGCCAGGGCAGACTGCACCGGGGCGACGTGCTCGTCAGTAACTTCAACGACAAGGCCAACCTGCAGGGCACCGGCAGCACGATCGTCGAGATCTCCCCGGCCGGCCACGTGACCCGCTTTGCCGGCATCTCCAGGTCCGGGCTGCCAGGGGCCTGCCCGGGCGGCATCGGGCTCACCACTGCGCTGGCCGTCGTGCATGGCTGGGTCATTGTCGGCAGCCTTCCGTCCGCCAGCGGCATGGCCGCGACGGCGAAAGCCGGCTGCCTGCTGGTCCTTGACAGCCAGGGCAGAGTCCGCGAAACCATCGCTGGGCACGGCATCAACGGGCCGTGGGACATGGCGGCTGTCAGCTACGGCCGGACGGCGTCGCTGTTCGTCACCAACGTGCTGAACGGCACCGTCGCCGGGAAGGGCGCGATAGTGCATCGCGGCACGGTGCTGAGACTGACAATCGGCTTCCGCGGGCACCAGCCGCCCAGCCTGCGCGGGGTGACGACGGTCGGCTCGGGCTTCGCCGAGCAGACCAACGCGGCGGCCTTCGTGCTCGGGCCCACCGGCGTCGGGGTTGGCCCTTACGGCACGCTCTACATCGCCGATACCGCGACAAATGCGATCAGGGCGATTCCGGCCGCGCTGGCGCGGCACAGCAGCGCGGGGACTGGCGCGCTGGTGACCTCCGGCGGCGCGCTGAGCGCCCCCCTCGGCCTGGCTATCGCGCCAGGCGGCGACGTGCTCACCGTCAACGGCGGGAACGGGAAGATCGTCGAGACCACCCCGGCCGGTGTTCAGGTCGCGACCCGGTACCTGGACCGCTCGGGCAGCCCGCAGGGCGACGGGGCCCTGTTCGGCCTCGCGGTGGCGCCTCGCGGGCGCGGCATCTACTACGTGGACGACGCGGTCAACACACTCCGCCTGCTGAGCTGAGTCCTGCCGCGTGGGCCTCGCCGAGCCGCGCCGAGGACGGCAATCCATCCTCGGCGCGGCTCCGCACGTCAGGCGCGGGCGGCCAGAGCCGCAGAGCGCGACACGCCGGCGAGCACTCTCTAAGCGAATCTAGGGAACGCGCTAGATCGCCCCATAGGCTCCTATGCCGTGGATCCCGTTCGCAATCCCTACGCGCCGGGCGCCGGGCAGCGGCCGCCCGAACTGGCCGGCCGCGACCGCGAGCTCGGCCAGTTCGAAGTCGTGCTCGAGCGGGTGGCCCGCGGCCGGCCCGAGCGCAGCATGGTGCTCACCGGCCTGCGCGGGGTCGGCAAGACCGTGCTGCTGAACTCGTTCCGGTCGATGGCAATGCAGCGGCTCTGGGGGACCGGGAAGATCGAGGCGCGGCCCGATCAGTCGATCCGCCGGCCCGCCGCGAACGCACTGCACATGGCCGTGCGCGAGCTCGCCCCGCGGCACAGGGCGCCGGACCGGATTGACCAGTTCCTCGGCGTGCTCAAGGCATTCGCCGCGCGCGACCCGACGGCGCCGAAGGGTGCGCTGATCAACCGGCTGGGCATCGACGTCCCCGCCGTGCGCGGGCGGGCCGACTCCGGCGATCTTGAGATTGACCTGACCGAGCTGCTGACCGACGCCGCCTCCGTTGCCGCTGACCTGGGCGTGGGCATTGCGCTGTTCATCGACGAAATGCAGGACGTGCCGGCGGCCGACATCTCGGCGCTGTGCGCCGCCTGCCATGAGCTATCGCAGAACGGCGGCCCGCTGATCGTGGTCGGCGCGGGGCTGCCGCATCTGCCGTCGGTGCTGTCGGCGAGCAAGAGCTACTCCGAGCGGCTGTTTCGGTACGTGCGCATCGACCGCCTGGACCGGGACGCCGCCGATGTCGCGCTGCTCGCGCCGGCCCGGCGGGAAGGCGCGGACTTCGAGCCCGCAGCCCTGGACGCGCTCTACTCGGCGGCCGACGGCTATCCCTATTTCGTGCAGGCCTACGGGAAGGTGACCTGGGACGTCGCCGCCGCGAGCCCGGTCACGGTCGGCGACGTGCGGGTAGCCGGGCCCATCGCGGCGGGCGAGCTTGCGGTCGGATTCTTCGGCAGCAGATACGAGCGGGCCACCCCCGCCGAGCGCGAGTACATGCGCGCCATGGCGCTGCTGGGTGACGAGCCGGTGCAGACCGCGCAGGTCGCTGACGAGCTTGGCCGCAAGCCCTCCAGCGTCTCGCCCGCCAGGGACAGCCTGATCAAGAAGGGTCTCATTTACAGCTCGGAGCGCGGCCTGATCGCATTCACGGTGCCGCACTTCGGTCGCTTCCTGCGTGCCCAGCCGGTGTGATCGCTGGCTCCGGTCCCCAGCTTCCTGGGAGCGGCCGCACCGGACGCAACGCCGTCTGTCAGAGTCTTTGCTTCTCTACGCCAGGAGCTAGATTCCGTTAGAGAACGGCATATCGTCGGCCCGCCGGGTCCCGAGCGGGTGTGCCGCCAATGGCGCAGGAGGCAGGATCCGCAGGTCTGGCACGCCCCGCACGGCGGACAGGGCTGGCTTGTCCGGCTCGGCCGGTGCTGCGAGCAGAGGCTCGACGGTGCCCCTCAGCCCGGCCATAGTTTCCGAGACAGTGGCACTGCCGGGCGCAGCGGCTCCGCCCGCAACCACTGCAGCACTCGCAACCACTGCAGCACCCGACATCACTGCGGCACCCGGCGCCACCGCGGCACCCGGCATAGCGCAGGCGGCCGGCGCAGCATTCAGCCTGGCCGCCGGGCCGGCCGGGTTGGAGCTACCGAGCCGGGCGGGCCTGGCCAGCCCAGCAAGTCCGGCAAGCCGAGCAAGTCCGGCAAGCCAAGCAAGTCCGGCAAGCTGAGTGAGCCCGGCCAGCCCTAGCGGCCACGCCAGGCCGACCGGCTGTGCGGCCCAGGGAAGTACCTGGCCCGTGGCGGCGTCGACCAGTGCCGCATGCACAGGCGGCCGCCTCGGCCGCATATACACGGCGAAAACGACCTCAGTGTCCCTGCCGTCGCCGCGGCTGGCGAAGGCCACGTATCTCCAGCACAGCTCCCGCCACATATCCACGGGAACGTCTGCCGTTATCACGCGCGCGTGCTTGCGCCACTGCGTGCTTCGGCGCAGTGAGCTCAGCGTCCGATCCTCAGAAAGGACGCGCAGCTCACACGGTTCGGAGTAGCCCAGCCGCACCAGCGCCTCAGCCAGCTCCGGGGACAGCACTGCCAGCACGGCAAGTTCAGCGACGAAGATTCCGAGCAGCGGCGCCAGATCAAAGGCGCGGTGCGGCACCTGCAGCGGCGGCATGTCAATGGTGACGAAAGCGCCGATGGCCAGCAGCGCGGCTCTGGCGATGGTCCGCACGCTGACCGGCGCGGTGCTGAACTCGCCGAAGCAGCCGCAGCCGACATCTGGCCGGGTATCGCGAAGCTCGAGCAGCGCACTGGCGGCCACAAGGAACAGCACGCCCGCGCCGAGGCGGACGGAGTTGGCCGGCCAGCCGACGCCGACGTGACCGGCTGTGGCGATCAATCCTGCACCCAGGCCAAACTCGATCGCGCACATGGCCATCGCGACAGGCCGGCGCGCTCGCAGCGGGAAGAGCGCGGTCGCGCCCAAGCCGACATCCATCGATCCCAGCCGCAGCGTCCGGACCAGTTTGGCGGCGCACCCGCCCAGCAGCATCGCCGATACCAGCGGGATCTGCGCCTCCCGGACCGCAGTGATCAGCATCATCAGCGGCCAACCGTGATCGTGGCATTGAAACAGCCGCGCTCAAGCTCGCCACCGAGCGCCACGAAACTGGCCAGGGTGAGGTCGGCAACCCGGCCGCGCGGCGACGTCCCGCAGGTCACGCACCGGTCGTTGAACAGGCGGGCGATCGGCGCGCAGCCAGTGACTGGCAGCCCGACGGAAATACCGGTGCAATCGTTGCGAATGCGCAGGACACTGCCAACGGCCAGGTAGGGCATGCGGACGTATCCCCGCGGCTGCGCTCCGGCCGCATCCTCCGCACATCCGGTCGCCGGGTCAAGCGCCGGGTAATCGACGCCCAGCACGCCAGGCGGTTCGTCCGCGCAGTCGTGCCAGGTGGCAGATCCGCTGATCGCGTTCGGAACGTGTCCGCTGAGCAGCGGCGGCGCGGGGAGCCGGTCACTGCGGTAGGCCGGCTGTGAGGTGGCGGGGACAAGGGCCTCCACCATCCCGGACCGCCGGATGCCGATGACGTCGAGCAGATAGCCAGGCTCCAGGTTCGGGAAGCGCACCTGGATCCGGCCGGTCGCCCGGGCCGGGATGACGACGAGCTGCCGTTTCCGCATCCTGCCCACGTCGACGATAAGGCCGTCGCGGCCGCGCTCGATGATCGTTCCGGTCACTCGGCCGATACCGGCCCAGATGCGGTCTGCCACGTCGCGCTGTGCCGGGTTAAGCCGGATCACTGCCTGCTCGCCCGGACGCAGCGCCGAAGGCTCCAGCTGGCCCCCCCGCCAGGCAGTGGCGTCAGCCATCAGCGTGAAACGCCGCTCACCGTGAGCATCACCGATCACGATGACCTGCGCGCTGACATCGATAATCGTCCCGGTGACCGCGCGCGGCTGCAGCCCCGCGTCGGGGAAGCCTGGCCTGCTGGCCGACGCATCCGCTGCCGGGGCCCGGCTGCTCGATGCCGGGTCCGCTGACAGTCCCGGGCCCGGCGGGGCGCCGCTCGCCGCCCTGCCCGGGCTTGCCGCCGCCGGTCCCGGGCCCGCAGCTAATCCGAGGCCCGCAGCCCCAGGTTTTCCGTTCGGGCCGGCCGCTGGCTCGTGGCGGTAAGGGAAGATCGCAGCTTTGAGCAGCCGCCGGCGCGCGATCCGCGCCTCGCTGGCCGAGGCGCCCCCATCAGCGCAGCGGTCACAGCACGCCTGGCGCTCGCCTAGGTCCAGCATCGACCCTCCCCTGAGCATCGAGCCCAGCACACGACCATGCAATTGCACGGCACCTTCCGTCAAGCGGTTTCGGTGATCTTTCGGCAGAGTTCCTGCATATTCGTCGTGGCGGGCGAGCCCAGAAGTTGTCCGCCCGTTATGTCAATATCACGCGGCGTGACTCGCCGTTACAGGGGTGAGCTTCCCCTTCACGTCGTGCTCTAGGTACCGTTGAGGTGTAAGCGTCGGGGGGCGATCGCTTGATTTCGGAAGCGTGCGCGAGCGTGGCTGGGCAGGCAACGGGGGACGGCGACGTGCCGCAGGCAGCGCCGGAACGCGACATCAGCCGGGAGTCTGTCGGCGACCCCGGCTTCCGTGACTATGTCGCCGCGCGCAGCCGGGCGCTGCTGCGGACCGCTTACCTGCTGACCGGGAACATCGCCGATGCCGAGGACCTCGTCCAGTCGGCGCTCGCCAAGACCTACATGGCCTGGGACCGGATCGAGGACCGGGGGGCACTGGACGGCTACGTGCGCCGCGCCATGGTGAACACTCACATCTCCTGGTGGCGCAGGCGCCGGCTGGAGGAGTTCCCGACCGACGAGATCCCCGACCGGGCGGTCGCCGACCCATCGGGCAACACCGATCTGCAGGACTCGCTCCGCCGCGCGATCGACCGCCTGCCGCAGCGGATGCGCGCGGCTGTCGTGCTCCGCTTCTATGAGGACATGACCGAGGCGGAGGTCGCGGACGTGCTCGGGGTGAGCCTTGGCACAGTGAAGAGCACGGTCTCGCGCGCGGTGGCGAAGCTCCGCATCGACGCCGAGCTGCTCGCAGAGTAGCCGCTGACCGCGCGGGTAGTGACGTTTTGCCGCGAGCGTGGCACTATCCACCCCAGGGACGAAGTCGGCGCGGCCGCTGCGAACTGGCCGCGGGCAGCTTGCAGGAGGTTAGCCGTGCGCAGCACCATGATGGACGTTCCGCTGACGGTGACCAGGATCATGCGGTATGGGACGACCGCTCATGGTGATCACGAAGTCGTCACCTGCACGACAGCTGGAGCGCGTCGGCGCTCCTACGCCGAGACCGGCGTTCGGGTCGCCCAGCTCGCGCACGCGCTGCGCTCTCTCGGCGTGGACGGCGACCAGCGCATCGCCACGCTGATGTGGAACAACGCCGAGCACCTGGAGGCCTACCTCGCGATCCCGGCTATGGGCGCGGTCCTGCACACGCTGAACCTGCGACTGGACCCCGAGGTGATCGGCTACATCGCCACCCATGCCGGCGACGAGATTGTCATCGCCGATGACAATCTGCTGCCGCTGCTGGAGCGGGTGCTGCCGCACGCGCCGACGATCCGCCACATCATCGTGGCGAGCACTGAACTGCCAAGCACAGAAGGCGAAACGGGGTTGTCCCATCCCGACAGGCTCATCGCCCAGAACCCTCCCGTGCACTCCTACGAGGACCTGCTCGCAGCGCAGCCCACGTCGTTCGACTGGCCCGAGGTGGACGAGCGGTCGGTGTGCTACACCAGCGGCACCACCGGTCATCCCAAGGGCGTGGTGTACAGCCACCGCTCGATGCACCTGCACTCGATGGCGGTCTGCATGGGCAACGTGTTCGGGGTATCGGAGCAGGACCGGCTGCTGCCGGTGGTGCCGATGTTCCATGTCAACGCCTGGGGCCTGCCGTACGCGGCGGTCATGGCTGGCGCGGATCTGGTCATGCCCGACCGCTTCCTGCAGCCCGAGCTGCTCGCCCGGCTGATCGAGGCGGAGCGGCCGACGGTGGCCGGGGCGGTTCCGACGATCTGGAACGCGCTGCTGCAGCATGTCCGTGCCCGCGGCGGCGATCTCAGCTCGCTGCGGCTGGTCCCGTGCGGCGGCTCGGCGGCTCCGCACGCGCTGCAGGAGGCCTACGAGAAGGAGCTGGGCGTCCGGATCCTGCATGCCTGGGGCATGACGGAAACCTCCCCGCTGGGCAGCGTGGCGCATCCGCCGGCTGGCGTCCCCGAGGACGAGGCGTGGCGCTACCGCGATACGCAGGGACGGCTGATGTGCCAGGTCGAGGCCCGGCTCGTGGGCGACGCTGGGACGGTGCTGCCGCAGGACGGCGTGGCCGTCGGCGAGATCGAGGTACGCGGCCCGTGGGTTACCGGCTCGTACTACAAGGACGATGACCCGGCTAAGTTCCGTGACAGCTGGCTGCGGACCGGCGATGTTGGCACCATCGACCCGCTGGGCTTCATCATGCTGACTGACCGGGCCAAGGACGTGATCAAGTCGGGCGGGGAGTGGATCTCCTCGATGGAGCTCGAGAACGCTTTGATGGCCCATCCCGAGGTGACCGAGGCCGCGGTGATCGGGGTGCCGGACGACAAGTGGGGCGAGCGGCCGCTGGCCGCGGTGGGCTCGCGGACGGCATGACCGTGAGCGCCGCGGACCTGCGGGCCTTCCTGGAGACTCGGGTGCCGCGCTGGCAGCTGCCCGAGCGCTGGTGCTTCATCGGCGAGGTGCCCAAGACCAGCGTCGGGAAGTTCGCCAAGACCAGGATCCGCGAGGCGTACGCGCGCGGTGACTACGCTGTCGTCGAGGCCCGCTGAGGCTGCCGGCCCCAGCCTGGCACCGGCTTTGCTGCCGCTCCGGCGATACCGGTACCCTAGGGCTGCCCATCTGGTTCATCAGGAGGCTTCGCCTAGTCCGGTCTATGGCGCCGCACTGCTAATGCGGTTTGGCTTCGCGGCCATCCGGGGTTCAAATCCCCGAGCCTCCGCCACCTGAGCAGCAGTCTCTCCGGAGTGACAGCACCGGAGAGACTGCTGCTCTTGCGCGTTACACCACGGGGCCGGGACGCTTCTGCGCTCCGTCACGGCGAGGGTCAGCGTGCCCGCTTCCACCCAGGCCATCTCCCTGGTTGCCGGCGCATGGGCGCTGCCGCCAAACTGCTCACCGGGCTGCAGCCGCCACCGCCACAGCTCGGCCGCCCAGGGCGGCTCGGTCGCGGCGATGATCTCGCCGTGGCCACCCGCCGGGCCTTTCCAGAGGACTTTCGCCTCGGTCGGGCCGGTGATCCGGACTCCCGGCTCGTCGGTAACGTCGATCAGCCGCGTGACCGGAACGCCGAAGGCGTCGGCGATCCCGGCAAGGGTGGCCAGGTTGGGGTTTGAGCGGCCATGTTCCAGGGCCCCAGCACTCCCTTGCTGACGCCTGAGCGCGCAGTCAGCTGATCGAGCGACCAGCCGGTCCGCAGGGTCTGCACGGCGCGGCCAGTGCGCCGGTAATGCGTGCTGGGTCGCGCACCGTCGGGCTCCCGGGCCGGGCCG
>CABDXS010000347.1_pt1 | contig 8660 bp, 8 predicted proteins | sample 3421381 | NCBI WGS metagenome assembly CABDXS01 (sample SAMEA5534336, study PRJEB31848) | metagenome | biome: tundra; feature: field; material: soil | place: USA | collected 2013-05 | depth 0.15 m
GAGCAGGAGATCTGGGCGCTGCTGTGCGCCTGTCACGCCATCCGGGAGATGATCTGCGCCGCCGCCGCGCTCGCCCGCCAGGACCCGCTGCGGATCTCGTTCGTCAGCGCCCCGGGCACCGTACGCGCCCCGGTCGGGAACCCGGGTGCCTTTCCCCCCTGACCAGATCACCCGCGCGTCTCTGCTGATCATCGGCTCGGTCACCAGCCCCGGCCCGCGCGGACGGAACAACCCCCGCCACGCCAAGCGCAGTACCAGCTACCCGGCCAGGCCCGCCGACCCGGCAAAGCGGCCCGGGCCACGCAGGCCGCTGACCCTGGTCATGCTGCCGATGCCGATCCGAGGCGATCCTTAAGTTGACGGTCTTGCCGACACCCCGAGGCTCCCGAGGCGCAGTGTGCACATTCCGTCAGCGGTCGTGGCCAGGGTGCACAGACACTCGGTCTCGTCGCCGTCTGTTTTTCATCTTCAGCCTGTTTCTTTTCTTCCCTGCATTGATCGCGGCGTATCTGGTCCGGGACCGACGGTCCATTGCGGGCCGCACTGCCTAATCGTCGCATCTGCTGTCAGGCCGGGCCCGAGGAGCGAACAGCAGCAGGCCTACGGGCGTAGTTGTGATCGGGCGAGGTCAGCGGCTAGCAGTCGTGGGGTGAATAGGAGATTGTCCTGAGATCTTACGAACTCACCCGCAGTGGGTGACGACGTAACCGGTCGCTGCCCGCCAGCATCGTGAGCACCGCCCTTTGCCGGCGGACCGCGTGCCAGGCCGCGGCGATCCTGGAGCGGAGCGGTCCCGATCAAGGAGATGCCCGACTATGCCCTTGCACGAGCGTGACACCGTCCGTCAGCAGCTGGAGGACTCGGTGTTCGCCGGGCGCGACCTGACGAGGCCTGTCCCCAAGTACCGGTTCCCCCGGGATGAGACGCTGTCGAGGGAGGCGTTCCAGGTGGTGTCGGACGAGCTGATGCTCGATGGCAACGCCCGCCAGAACCTGGCCACGTTCTGCCAGACGTGGGCCGAGCCCGAGCTCCTCGCCCTGATGGCGCTGTCGGTCAACAAGAACATGATCGACAAGGACGAGTATCCGCAGACTGCGGAGGTCGAGCGGCGCTGCGTCCACATGCTGGCCGATCTGTGGCATGCGCCGGAGGCCGCCAATACCGTGGGTGCCTCGGCCATCGGATCCTCGGAGGCCTGCATGCTGGCGGGCATGGCGGCCAAGTGGCGGTGGCGGGCCAGGCGGCGGGCCGAAGGCAAGCCGACGGACAAGCCGAATATGGTGTGCGGCCCGGTCCAGGTGGTATGGCACAAGTTCGCCCGCTACTGGGATATCGAGATGCGCGAGGTGCCGATGTCCCATGGCCACTACGCCATGGATGCAGCCTCGATGCTTGAACGGGTGGACGAGAACACGATCATGGCCGTCCCCACCTTCGGCGTCACCTACACCGGCGCCTACGAGCCCGTGGAGGCAATGTCCAGGGCCCTCGACCAGCTTCAGACCGACACCGGCCTTGATATAGACATCCACGTGGACGGGGCCAGCGGTGCCTTTCTCGCTCCCTTTTGCGCGCCTGAAGTCGTCTTCGATTTCCGGCTTCCCCGAGTCAAGTCGATCAGTACGTCGGGGCACAAGTTCGGCCTGGCTCCGCTGGGAGTCGGCTGGGTCCTCTGGCGAGACCGCCACGAGCTCCCCGACGACCTGGTGTTCCATGTCAACTACCTGGGCGGCGACATGCCGGTCTTCCAGATCAACTTCTCCCGCCCGGCCGGCCAGATCATCGCCCAGTACTACAACTTCCTCCGCCTCGGCTTTGAGGGCTACAAGCGCATCCACGACGCGTCCTACGCTATCGGCCGGTATCTCGCCGCGGAGATCATCAAGCTTGGCCCGTTCGAGCTCCTCTGTGACAGCAACCCCGCCACCGGCATCCCGACGGTCACCTGGCGAATCCGCGAAGGCGAAGACCCCGGCTACACCCTGTTCGACCTGGCCGACCGGCTGCGGTCGCGAGGCTGGCAGGTGCCTGCATATACCCTCACCGGCACTGCTGCTGACATAGCTGTGCAGCGCATCCTGGTGCGCCTGGGCGTGAGCCAGGATATGGCCGCCCTGCTGCTCGATGACTTCCGCGACTCCGTGGCCCATTTCTCGAAGCACCCGGTCACGGTGCCCATGTCGAAAGAAGAGTCGGGCGGGTTCAGCCACCTGTAGCGCGTGGCTCAGGTCCGGACTGCGACCAGTGATCAACCAGCTCGTGGATCTGGGGTAAGGCAAACCTGGCCGCGCGGGGCGTCAGGGCGGCAAATTCCCGTAACGGGAAGCGTGCGGAGACTGTGGTCACCGCTTGCGACCCGAGGAGCATTGGGGCCGGGCCGGCTCGGTCAGGCGTCAGCTCGGAAGCCCCGGTTGGCGCAGGATCAGCACGATCGAGAGGATCAGCAACACGGAGCCGAATGTAATCAGGGCGTAGCGGACGCCGGTCAGCTTGAATGAGCTGCCGATGCCGACAAGGAACAGCACGGCGGCGAGGAAGACCGTGATCCGGACGTAGTTGTCGCCGACGAGCCCTGCCTGGTTGCCCGCCTGGAACTTCGCGTCGGCCGCGCTGTCGAGCGCGTTGGCCTGCGCCTGGGCCGGCAGCTTGTACTGGGGCATGTAGGTCGGGCCAGGCGGGGCGTGCGGATTGTGCAGCGGGTTGGTCGCCAGCCAGGCATTGAAGGCGACCCGGAACTGGGGCCGGAACCGGCGTTCCGCGACTACTTCCTTCTGCGGGCTGTTCAGGGTGAATGCGATGAACCAGGCGTTGAAGGTCGAGGCGTCGAAATTGCGGAGCGAGAGGGCGGTGAGATCGTCGCGGGTGGAGAGGGCGCGCAGCGTGGAAGACTGAGCAATCTCCACGCGCGATTCTGTGCCCCACCGGGCCGCCGAGTAGCCTGCCCAGGCGGCTGTGACCGTGACGAGGGCGAGCAGCAGCGCCTCGCAGATCTGTACGATCCGGGAATGACGGTCGCCGGCCCCGCCGTGACCGTCTGCTGCCTCGGTCTGTCGTTCCAGCGCCTCGCCATGCTCATGCAGCTTCTTGCCAGCCTCGATCGGGTTCAATCCCTCGGCCATCAACGTACCCCAGCTTCCACGGACAAGCTCCAACACCCGCTACCCGGCCAAGACGCTGCCACCTCGATGTTCTTCGCCCGGCCACCTGGGAACTGCTGTCCTCCAGCCCAGCTCGCTGACCTCCTGATCCGTCAAGCATCAGGTGGGACGAGACGGCGTCAGCCGCGTAGACGGCCACTGGCAAAGTCCCCCCTGGAGCCCGACTCGTCTGCCGTCCCCGGACCGGCAGGCCGCGCGTCCGTGCCGGCGTATCGACCGGGCGCATCGAACAGCTGATTGCGGCGCCGGGAACTCGAGCGAAAACAACTGGCGCGCTGTAGAAAGGCCAGCAGCACTGATGTGAAGATCACTAGGCCGTGACCGTTCTCATACGCGCCCTGCTCGTCCGCCGCCGTCCCGCTGTTGGTGCCGGCGTCATGATGTCCTCCGGTATCAGAATCCTCCGCGTGCACTAAAAGGCTTCGCGAGGGCGCCGGGTCAGGCATCACCCTCGCGGGGTGACCCCAGCCCGGTCGCGCAAGCGGGCAGCCGCGCCGCGGCCCCTTATTGGTCGAGCGCTCGCGGCCGTCGATCGCGCTACGACCGCACGCGCCGAGATCAGAGGCGGAACGATCGCCTGGAGGAGACACGTGCCGGTGCCGCGGTGCAGGTCAGTCCGCCTGCCCACGATGAAGCCGCATGTTATTAGCGCTGCCGGGTCCACTGTGGCCCCACGGCCCGCCATGCTCTGTCCAGTCAGCGAGGCGGCGGTGGCCGAGCAGGTACCGCCCGGCGTGGTCGGGCACGAAGAACATGAGCCCCAGCGCGAACGCCGCCAGCACCCCGGCGATCGCGATCCGCCTTTGCAGCTGCGTCCGCTGGAGCGGCGGTCCGGTCGGTGAGCCCGAGCGGCTGACCCACACGCGCGAGGTGCTGCCCGCCGCAGTTCCCAGGCTGACCGGAATCCCCCCTCGTCCCGGTCCGGGTGCTGTAGGGCTTTGAGCTGATGGGCGAGGTCCGCTGCCTGGCTGGCGGTGATCGGCTGGCGCAGGAGCGGCGAGCAGGACGCATCTGCCAGCGGGGGGCCTAGCGGGCTCTGGATGGTCGCCGGGGTGCTCACCTGGCCAGTATGCGCTAGGCATTGACATCTGTCTATGTCTCGGGCAGGGTAGGCATCGACAATCATCTATGCCTAGGGGTGATCGTGATGAGCGACGAGACGACGAATGATCTCCGGGAGGAGGTCCGGTCCCGGTACGCCGAAGCTGCCCGCGCGGTCCTGGAGCCTGCGGCGGGCGCGTCTGCCGGTTGCTGCGGCAGCTCCGCGGCTGACTCATGCTGCGGTACCGGGTCATCTGCACTGGACTCGGCCGACTGTTTCGGAGGGCCGCTGTACGCCGAAGGCGAGACCGACGGGCTGCCAGAGGAGGCAGCAAAGGCCAGCCTGGGATGCGGCAACCCGCTGGCGGTCGCGGATCTGCACGAGGGTGAGCGCGTCCTGGATCTGGGCTCCGGCGGCGGTATCGACGTGCTGCTGTCAGCCCGGCGGGTCGGCCCGTCCGGCTTCGCCTACGGCGTGGACATGACCGACGACATGCTGACCCTGGCCCGCGCGAACGCCGCCAAGGCCGGAGCCGAGAATGTCGAGTTCCGCAAGGGCGAGATCGAGGCACTGCCGCTGCCTGATGCAGCCGTGGATGTGGTGATCTCCAACTGCGTGATCAACCTGTCCACCGATAAGCCCGCGGTGCTGGCGGAGATGTTCCGCGCCCTGGTCCCCGGCGGCCGGATCGGCATCTCCGATGTCGTCGCCGAAGATCACCTTTCCCCGGCTGACCGTGCTGCAGCTGGCTCCTACGTCGGATGCATCGCGGGGGCACTGTCCCGCGCCGAGTACCTCGGCGGGCTCACCGCTGCCGGGTTCGCTGATGCGTCGGTCACCTTCACCGCTGAGCCAGCTCCCGGCCTCCACTCGGCGATCATCCGAGCCGTCAAGCCCGCAGTCGCATGACCTCTAGTGCAGCGCCGCGTAAGTCCTTGATGGGTTCGTGGCGTTAGGGCGTGTGGTCGCTGGTGTCGGCGAGGTAGAGGGTGCAGGCGGTGTCGAGTGCCTGATTGGGGTGGCCTGTGAAGCTGCCGTCCAGGAGGACGGCGGTGGTGTAGCTGTCGCTGCTGGCCTGCCAGATGGCGAATGCCCATTCGTTGTCATCGCCGAGGTACTGGATGCGGCAGAGCTTGATCGTGTCGTCGTCGTTGTCGCTGAGGTAACCGGTTAGGTACCCGTAGGAGCCGCGCCAGCTGATGGTGACCTCTTCGAGCGCTGGCCAGTGCTGGGAGGCGTGGTGGTCGACGGTGCCTTCGATGAGTTCTTTGAGGCGCCTGGACGGCACGGGCATGCGGTAATTGTCGCCTGGCGCGGCGTGTCGCCGCCAGGCCTGATCTTGTTCCGGGCATTCTCGGGCGATCATCGTAGATCGTCTGGAGGTGGGTCATGGCGCGTGCAGCCAGCCCGGATGTGGTGGTTTTAGGGCCGCGGCGGAAGGCGAGGCTGGAGGCGGTGGTCCGCCGGGCGTCCTCGCCGCAGGCGCTGGCGCGGCGCGCCAGGATTGTGCTGCTGGCCCATGCGGGCTGGCCGAACGCGCGAATCGCCGCGGAGCTGGGCTGCGCGGCGAATACGGTGCGGACCTGGCGCCGCCGGTTCGCCCGCGGCGGCATGCCGAGCCTGTCCGACCGGCCCCGCAGCGGCCGGCCCGAGGTGTACGGCCCGGACGTCAGGCTGGCGATCGTCGCCGCTGCCACCTCGGTCCCGCCCGAGGGAACCTCAGTGCGGACCCACGCCCTGATCGCCGGGCAGCTGGCCGGTACCGGCATCTCGGTCTCCCAGGCCGGGCGGATCCTGGCCGACCTGGAACTGGCGCCGCACCGGGTCCGGGGCTGGCTGAACCGCCGCGACGACGACCAGTTCTGGGCCCGGGCAGCCGCGGTATGCGACATCTACCTGCGCCCGCCGCCGGACACGGTGGTGATCTGCATCGATGAGAAGACCGGGATCCAGGCCAAATACCGCAAGTATCCCGAGCGGCCGGCACAGCGCGGCCGCCTGGCCCGGCGGGAGTTCGAGTACGTCCGCAACGGCACCGTCTCCATCGTCGCCGCGCTGCAGGTCGCCACCGGGCAGGTGGTCGCCGAGCCGATCACCAGGAACGACTCGGTCACCTTCACCGGTTTCCTGCACCGGCTGGACCAGTGCATCGATCCGCGCCTGAAAATTCACCTGGTCATGGACAACGGGTCGTCTCACACCTCCGGGGCCACCCGCGCCTGGATAGCCGCCCATCCCCGGATCACGGTCACCTGCACGCCCAGGCATGCCTCGTGGCTGGACATGGCCGAACTGTGGTTCGGGGTGCTGACCCGGGCTCTGCTGCGCCGCGGCGAGTTCACCTCCCGCGACGACCTCATCGACAAGATCACCGGCTTCGCGATCCGCTACAACCGGACCGCCCGCCCCTGGAAATGGGCCTACGACGCCCGCGCCGACCACGCGGGCTACATCGCCCGCCGCGCCCAGCACGACAGTTCCGCAGCCACCAGCCCCGCCACCATGGCCAGGGCCGCATGACCAGCAGGAAACCCGCATCCTTGAACCCCTCAAGGACTTACGCGGCGCTGCACTAGTGTCGTGCACCTGAAATTCACACTCTAAGTTAGTAGAATTTCCGTATGTCGCGTACCGGGCGTGCCGCTGCAGAGTTCGTGCTCGCCGATGACGAGCGTGATCAGCTCGTCCGCTGGTCAGGCGGGTCGTCGCCGAGGCTGGCGATGCGGGCCCGGATCCAGTCGCGTGTTCCCGACGCCCTGATCCGCCGTCTCGTTTGCATCCTGGTTGTCGCCATCGGCGCTCGTTACCTTTGGGATGGCCTTAGCTGATGGCTGGCACGCGTAGTCAGTCGTCTTCCGATACCTCTAGCCTTCCTTGACTGCCAGGTCGGCAATGCTTCCCGTGGGATCAGGCCCTGACAGTTGAGCTCTTATCATATCTGATACAGTAATCATATGGAGGAGCAGCGCGCCCCGCAAGGCGGCCAGAGCAGCTCGGACGCTCCCGGACTCGGGCGGCCCGAGTTGCTCCGGGTTCTCCAATCAGCGGCCAAGCTCCAGGATGTCGTTCCCGATGCCGTGCTGGTGGGCGGCTCCGCTGCGGCCCTATGGGCCAACCACCGGTCTTCCTATGACCACGACCATGTGGTGAAAGATCTGGCCGAGCGGTTCGACACGGTTCTAGGGGCGATCGAATCAACCGACGGGTGGGTCACCAATCGGGTGACTCCTGGAAAGATCATTCTGGGAGAACTTGGGGACATCGAGTCCGGCGTGCGCCAGCTCATCCGGAAGGAGCCGCTGGAAGTGGCGGAAGTCATGCTGCCGTCAGGACAAACGCTCCGTGTGCCGACTCCAGACGAGACCCTGCGAATCAAGGGCTATTTGGCTGTCCGGCGCAATCAGGTACGGGATTATCTCGATGTCGCCGCTCTGTCCGACCGATACGGAATCTCTCATGCCGCCGAGGTGCTAGGGCGCATCGACGACTATTACTCCGACCAGCGCGGTTCCGAGTCGGAGGGCGTCGCAACCCAGCTCGCCCGGCAACTGGCCGACCCCCGGCCAGCGGATGCTCGGACCATCAAGCAGCTTCGGCACTACAAGGGACTCGATGCCCGCTGGGCCGACTGGAAGAACGTAACTGACGTATGTCGGTCTGTGGCAGTGGAGATGGTGCAATGACTACCGCCCTCAAGTTCCGTAACGTTACTGCGTCCCCGGATGACCCGGTGGAGAACTGGCCGTTCGAGGGGATCCTCGCGGCCGTGGAGCGGGGGACCCTTCCTGACTGGCGCCGACTGGCGCACGCCATCCAATCCGATCCATGGGGCCTGGTGGCTCAGCAGGTCCTTGAGGCTATCCGCCTTTCCCATCCTTATGGCACTGCGGAACTTCTGGAGGGGGTAGTCGGGCGTGCCCGAAAGCTGGCTGCCGATTCAGAGCGCACACAGGTGGCCTCTGAGGTAAGAAGGCTGGTTGAGTGCTCCGGCCTGTCTCAGCGGGACTTTGCTGAACGGATCGGCACTTCGGGATCTCGGCTGTCTACGTACATATCAGGAAAGGTCGTACCATCGGCGGCGCTCATGGTCCGGATGCGCCGGGTTGCGTGTCATGCCGGGTAGCCCGCCGATAGACCCGGCGCTCCTGCGAAGGAGTCCCTGAACTGGCATTCCTTGGTGGTGGAACTATGGAGGCATGAACCCAATGCCATGTAGTTCAGCGTGATCGGGGTTCGGATCTGTGGCCGCGCTAGGCGGAGGCGATCACCGTGATGTTCGACGGAGAGTGACGGTGCCGGGCGGGCATGCTCGCGGCCCGGCTGTCGCTCCGGGCAGGCGGCCGGGTCCACGGGCCGACGAGGGTGAAGGGGTCAGGAAAGGCGCGGGACGCGCGGGGGCGTTCAGGCGGCGATGGGTCCGCAGATGGCGATCTGGGCGGCGGCGGTGCGGGTGGCCAGGT
>CABDXS010000358.1_pt1 | contig 8579 bp, 10 predicted proteins | sample 3421381 | NCBI WGS metagenome assembly CABDXS01 (sample SAMEA5534336, study PRJEB31848) | metagenome | biome: tundra; feature: field; material: soil | place: USA | collected 2013-05 | depth 0.15 m
GTCGAGGCCCGACGCTAGCTTGTAGGCGGCTGCCTCGTAGTTGATCCGCCAGCCCCGGAAGTGCGGCCAGGCCTCCTCGGCTGTCCGCTCGATAGGGAACCCGACGGCCGTGATCCGTTCCCAGCCTTGCAGGAATTCTTCCCAGCTCAGCTGGACCGGGCCGTCGGGCCGCGGATCGTCGTCGACCGGGATCCGCAGCGTGCGGGTTAGCTTCCGCAGGCAGGTGAAGCCCATCTGCACGCAGAGCCGGGCCGTGAATGGCGCGCTGGCCGGGCAGGCTGCCAGGTGGAGGACGGCGGCGTCGAGCACGGCCAGCTGCGAGACTATCCAGGAGCTGTGCGGCTCGGGTGACCGGAAACGCAGTAGCGACGGGTAGCTCGAATGGGACTCGGCCACGTCGGCTGACCAGCGCTCCCAGTCGTCGTAGATGTCCGTCAGCTGCTCGACGCCGTGCACCATCTGTGCCCTGGCGAGCAGCTCCGGCCCCCACGCTGGGCTCCCGGCGCGGGGACCGAGTAGCGTAACTACCGTTTCGCGGCGGTTGTAGGCCGCGTACAGGGTGGGCAGGTAGGCGATCTGAAGGGCAACGATGATCAGTCCGGAGGCAGCCGCGAGGAACTCGGCGACGCTCGGCTCCGTGCCGCTCCTCGCGGCGAATCCGAGGGTGAACAGCGATGAGCCTGCTTCGCGAAGGGCCCTGGGGAAGCTGCCTCCGGGCAGCCACAGCAGCAGCCCGTAGCCGACCAGGAAGCCGGCAAGCCATATGAACAGCAGCAGGCCGAGCGTGGCGACAGGCTGGCTGGCCAGCAGAGCGTCACGCCGGTCCCATCGCCTCACGAAGCGACCGCTCGCGGTGTAGACCCGGTCTACGAACCGGTCGACGACCTTGATGAACCCGATGCGGCCGCGGGGGATGACGAGCGTGATGGCTACGTTCACCCACACGGCGCCGACAAGTAGTACCCCGAGAACTGCTCCTGCGATGCGCACGCCCCTGATGCTAAGCCGACACGCCCGGGCTCGGCGCCGCGATGGCATCCCGTCCGTGCTCCGGGGCGCGATCCGCATCACCAGATCGGGAACGATCGCCGGGCTCGATCCAGGTGACGGCGGGTACGCTGTCCGGGCAGGCCCAGGCGCATGGCAAGACTTAGGGCCAGCCGGCGCCGGAAACCAGGCGGCTCAGGTCGCGCGGACGAGCTGTGAAGAGCCCGCTCGTAACCGCCATGATCAGGGGAACCCCGATCCGTGTGCGCAAGGGCCGACTCGGAAGGCCCTGTCCGCGAACGCCGGCCAGGCGCATGACATGGCCGGCATGCGCGGCGGCGCGGTGCGTTTCAGCCTGCGCGTGCTGCGCCGCTTTCTGGAGGGTCTGGTAACCGCTATTGCCGTAGCTTGCAGGTCGTCGTTGGTATTGGGGTCGGTTGCGCTAGTGACGGCGAGCGCGATGATGATGCCGGAACGGGGGAAGTAGAAGTGCACGACCCGGTAGCCGAGTGTCCCGCCTTCGTAGTACCAGGCTGTTCCCGTTGGCGGGGTGGTGATCTGGAAGACGCCGAGTCCGAAGCCGGGATCAGCGGGCGTTGTCTTGCGTATCGGCTTGCCCGCTACCTGGGATACCAGGCTCTCGAGCTGGCGCTGCTGGCGGGGCGGCAGTTCCTGCCCTGGTAGAGGGCCCGGTCCCAGATGGTCATGTCCCGCAGTGAGCTCACGATGCCGCCGGCGCCTTGCGCCCACGTCAGCGCTAGCCGGGGCATGGGTCTGCCCAGCAGTGACGGCGCCCCCGGCATGTAGAAGTACCCCGCCGGCATCCGGACAGCATCGGCCGCAGGACAGGTATAGGGCGCGTGGCACATGGCACGCAGGCCCAGCGGCCTGATGATCCGGCGGGTGAGCTGCTCGGCGTAGGAGCGGTGCGTCACCCGCTCGATGATCATCTGCGCCAGGATGTAATTCGTGTCCGAGTAAGCCCATCCCGCCGGTCCGAGCGGCACGCCGACGGCGTAGGACACCAGACGAGCGGCGGAGAAATGAGTGCTCGGATCCGCCGCGATCGCGGCCACGAACCCGGGCTCGAAGGCATAGTCCGCGATGCCGCTGGTCATGTTGAGCAGCTGCCTGATCGTGACGTGCCGCCAGGCCGGATACTGAGGCAGCCACGAGCGGATCATTGATGGAGAGCTTGCCCGCGGCTTCCAGCTGCAGCAAGATCACCGCGGTGAACGCCTTGGTGTTACTGCCGATCTGCCACAGCGCACTGGTAGAGACAGGCGGCCCGCCGCCGTACCGGGTGTGCCGACGGCCAGGTTGATGGCCGGTTCGCTGCCGGGGAAGGTCACCCGCAGCGAGACCGCGGAGATGTGCTCGGCTTTCCGCCGGCTGGTCAGGTAGTGGCCGATGTCGTGGCGCAGCGCTGCCCGCAGTGCGGTACCGCTGTGGCTCGGGTGGCCAGCCGAGGCGCTGGCTGCGGTGGCCGAGAATAAGGCGGCCGCGCTGAGGAGGGCGCACGTGGCCGCAGCGGCTGGCAGCGTGCCTCGGATGCTCTTGCGCGCGGTGCGGGTGGTGACTCGCATGTCACCTGGGTCTGGTTGGGCGCGGCGTGGGTGGCGTTTCGCGGGGCCTTTCTGGCCAGGTCGGTAACGCCTTTCAGATGCTGCTGACGGGTTCGGGGACTGGATCGAGATTGCCAGCAGCGGGCTGGGCGGCCGACTGCCAGATCCTGGCCGCAAGCACGAACATCGCTATCGCCCAGGGCAGCATGAACAAGATGACCACAGCTCCCTTGGCCGACTGCGCTTCGGCGACTTCAAGGCCGACGGCGAACAGGACCGCCAGCCAGCGCGGCACGCTGCGGCTCCGCCACAACGCGAAGCCCATGACGACCGGGGCGGTGTACTCGCTGACGAAATAGAGGTACGTGAAGAGCTGCCCGGCTCCGGAGTTGAAGGATGTCATCAGGAATCGCGCGGCTGCGTCTGGTGAGATGTGGGCCGTCGCGGCGGCGGCGAGGTTGACACCGACCAGCACGTTGACGATGGCTCCGCAGAAGGCTCCGATCCCGCCGAGCAGTGCTGCGACGGTGGCGACCACCCAGCCGCGGCCTGTGACCAGCGTGGCGATCGCCGCATACGAGACAGCCAGAGCGCCCAGGGCGAGGAGGGACAGCGTGCCCGCGATGTAGAGCTGGGTCGGGTGCTTCGCCGCGATGGCGAGCAGCTTCAGCCCGCCGGCCACGGTCGTGACCACCTGGTCGGTGCCTTTGGGGTCGAGGGCCTCGCAGCTAACGTAGAGCACGGCGGTGACGGGGAGGAAGATCGCCAGTATCCGCTGGCGTACCCGGGCAGCGTTGTCCACTGGCATCTCCGGCGGGGGCGGTTCTGCCGGTCGCGTCTTGGAGTTGATGCCGCGCGAGGGCCCTCCGCGCGCGGAGGACATAGGCGCAGCGGCTCCGTCGCCAGTGCGAGCGTTTGATTGTCTGTCGCGCATTACTGCCTCCTGGTTCTGCGGGCGGTCGGCTGCTGACGGTCGCGCAGCGCGCGCTTGCCCGCGAACCGCGGCTGGCAGGCGAACGGACAACAACATGTTCGGACGGGCCGCAGGGTGCACCCCGGAGTGGCCCTCCGCCGTTGCTTTTCATTCTTCGCTGGCGACCGGCACTTCCGCAGGGATGGTGTCGGTCCGGGTGGTGCCGGGGATGGTGAGGGCGAAGTCCGCGCCGAACGCCGCGGCAGGGCTGACGGCTCCGGATGGGGAACGGGCGAGTGTTTCCTCGACGGCCCGGATGCTGGCGGCGGCGGTGAAGGCGTAGGACTCGCCGGTTTGCAGCCATGCTTCTGCGGTGGCGTCCGGGCTGGTGGCTCGTGCCCATCCGAATGACCGGAAGGCCGGGGATCCGGCTGCATCGGTATCTGAGGCTTGCGGACTCGGGGCACCGGGCACGGCGGCGTAGGCGGTGACGTCGGCTGCGCCGGTGGCCTGGAAGGCTGCCTCGAGGTCCCCGGTGGGCAGCGGCATGATGGTGCAGGGTCCGTCCGGGAAGGTGATCGTGATGATTCCCGAGCCAAGTGGCAACGACTCGAGGTGGCCTGCCCGGCGGATCCATCCTCCGAAGGGCATGTTCTCGCTTCTGGATGCCGCGACGCCCGGGCCTGCCCGTGCGACGGCCGCCCGGCTGGCGACTTCGAGGATTGCTGCGCCGCCGACCGCGTCGCTGACGTAGCGGGCGAGGCAGTTGGTGGCGACGACGCCGAACCCGACCCCAGGGATGATCGTGACCCCGGCTTGCCGGGCGCGCTGGTCCAGGTCGTATAGCGCGCGGAAGGCTTGCAGCTCGTTGCCGATGTCGAGGTAGTGGACTCCGGCGGCCAGGCAGGCCCGGGCGAGCGGGGCTGCGGTGCGCAGGAACGGCCCGGCGGTGTTGAGTACCAGGTCCACGCCGTCCAGCACGGCCGTCAGCGCGGCCGGGTCGTCCAAGGCCGCTGCCCGGTGCTGCTGGCCGAGCTGCTCGGCCAGCGCGGCGACGGCAGGCGCGCTACGGCCTGCGAGCACGGGCCGGTGACCGCGCTCTCGGGCGTGCCGCGCGATCAGGGCGCCGGTGTAGCCGGCGGCGCCGTAGATCATCCACGAGCCCGGCTGGCTCGTGGCGCTTGCTCCATTGCTGTCGTGGGTGATGTTGTCTGGCATCGCTAGCTCCTCGTCGTCAGGGTCCGGCGCCGCGCTCTGCAGGTGCCGTGAGCGGGGCGCTGGAACCCGGTGTCATGTCATGTGCGCGCAAGCGGGCTGTCCCGGATTCCCAGCAGCACGTCGCGGAACTTGGCGGGCTCGTCGAGGTGCGGGGTGTGCGCCGAGTTCTCGAACCAGATCAGCTGCTTGCGAGGTGCCTGCAGGGAGCTGGCGTACTGCTGTGCCGATTCGCCGGGGGCCACCTGGTCATGGCGGCCTTGCACCATGACGACGGGCACGTCGATGCGGGGCAGGGTGCGGGTCAGGTCCATGGTGGCCAGGTCAGGCAGCAGCGCGGCCTGCGTGGCGGTGACGCCGCGGACGGTCCGTATCACGTCCCCTGCCGAGTAATCAGCGCAGCGCACCAGGCTGGACACCAGTCCGCGGGCCAGGGTGGCGTAGGTCTGGTTGCGCGTTACTCCGCCGAAGTTGGAAGCCCAGCGAACCCGGGTGCCGAACTGTTTCGAGGTCAGGTGCGGAGGTGGCCCGATGGCCTCCAGCTGCCGGGTCGCGCGCCGGTTGCCGCGCTGCCGCGCTGTGCGCAGTGCGAACTCGTAAGCGCCGCTGGCAGCGGCAGCACCGTCGATATCCATCCCCGTTGCCACGAACGTTGCGACGAGGTCCGGCCGCTGGGCGGCAGCCAACGCTGCGAGCGCGGCTCCGAACGAGAACCCGGCAATGTTGGTCTTCCCGCCGAATCGGTTACGGAGGTATTCGAGGAGCAACACGGTGTCGGCCACCATCAGATCCATGTTGACGCCGGTCCGGCCCTCGCGTCCCCGCAGCGAGCGGCCGCAGCCGCGCTGATCCCAGTAGACGACCGTGAAGACCTGCTCCAGCCCGAGGAGGTGCTCGAAGCGGCGCGCTTCGTTGATCATCGGCAGGCCAGGGCCTTGCTGGATCAGCAGGAGCACCGGATTGGACGCGTCCGCCCCGCGGATGCGGATCCACTGCGTGGTGTCGCCGGCCCGGATTGCCTCAAGGGAATCGACCGCCATCTTTGTGCCCCGCACGGCTACGCGCTCTCCAGTTTCGCGGCCTGGCCGGTGGCCCGGGCCAGGCGGTCTGCCGCTCCCGGATCATGCGCCGGCAGTATCGCCAGGCCCGGGTAGCGCTGGCGCATCTGGTTCACTATCGCGGTGGCTTCCCGCAGGTGCCGACGGCTCCCGACTCCGGGCACATGGCCGGCCTCGAGCACGTGCGCGTCGTAGGTCACGTCGCCGACCATCAGCAGCGGCGGCAGGCCCGGCCGGCGGACCAGCAGCGAGACCGAGCCGGGCGTGTGCCCGGAGGTGGGCAGCACGACCAGGCTGCCGTCACCGAACAGGTCATGACCTGAGCGGAACGGGGCAAGGCCGGGATCCTCGGTGGGCTCCGGCGTGATGCGGCGCCAGCGCAGGCCGGGCAGGTCAATATGACGCCGCATCAGCCCGCGTAGCTCCGGCAGCGGGCTGGACAGCGTGTCCCACTCGGCCTGGCTGACGACGATGTCAGCGTGGCTCAGCTCCGACAGGCCGCCGATGTGGTCCTGGTGAAGATGGGAGAGGATCGCGGTCTTGACGTCGCCGATTGGGTAGCCGAGCTTCTCCATCCCGGAGGTGAGAGTCTGCTGCGCGCTGATGTCGAACCGGGCCAGCCGGCCGTACAGGAAGCCGGTCATGCCGCCGGGGAAGTAGTCCGCCTCGGTGACTGAGGCCCGGTCCTGTCCGGTGTCGAACAGCACCAGGCCGTCGCGGTGCTCGATGATGTAGGCGTTGATGGGCCGGGGCGGCGTCCAGGTCCGGGAGGTGAGCAGCCACAGGGCGGTCGGGCGCCAGGTTGACGCCACGTGGTCGGGGCGGATCTGCACCTGGCCGGTGCTCACCACCGACACTCGGCGGATCGGATCGGTCACGTTCATCTCGGTGTCCTCCAATCACGTCTCGCAGCTGCCCTCGCCGCCATGCAGGATCCTGCGGGCAATGGATCTTCACTCGGCCGGAGCTAGCTCCTGCCGGTTTCGTCGTCGACGGCCGCGGTGCCCGGACTTGGCAGCGGTGGCCGGTCAGCCTCGTGGATCCGGCTGTCCCACCGGGTGTAGTAAGGGCGCACGCCGAACGCCTTCGCCGCAGCCCAGAGCGGCGGGAGCATCATGTTCTGCAGGGCAATCGGTGGTGCGGTGACCCGGCTTTCATGGCGGAAATGCCAGAAAGTCGCGCCCAGCTGCAGCGGATTGCGCGGGGCTCCCCTGGGTGTGGTGCTTCCGTCGGCGGCCAGGCCCGCGACGGCCTCGTGGAACTCCTTGCTCCGCAGCGCTGGACGCAGCTCGACGAATGCCTGGATCTCGCCCGGCCCGGGGTTCCCCTCGGAGTGCCGTACCCCGGCGGGCACGATAATGGTCTCGCCCGCCCTAGCCACCAGTTCCTCGCCGTTGAGGGTGAAACGGGCCTCGCCGGAGGTGATGATGAAGCGCTCCTCCTGATGCGGGTGGATGTGCTCGGTGATGACGCCGCCGGGCACGCTGCGCCAGCTGAACCGGACCAACTGACCGCCGGTGTCGTCGCCGGTCGCGGTGAACTCGATCCACTCGCCGGTGGCTGAGTTGAAGAAAGGGCGGAAGCCGGTCATCGCCGTCTGAGCCCGGTCAGTTGTGCTGGCGCTTGCTGATGAGATCCTCAGCGATCGAGGACTTCTCGCCTTCGTCCGGGATTAGGGCCCAGGCCGCCAGGTAGGCCAGGACGCCCATGCCGCCGGTGATGATCGATACGACCGCCACCAGGACCCGGACCAGGGTTACGTCCCAGCCGAAGTACTCGGCGGCTCCGGCGCATACCCCGGCGAGCATGCGGCCCTTCCGGCTGCGTACCAGCATCTTGGTTCCGTCTGTGCTGCTCATGGGAGCCTCCCTTCCGTTAATCCGGGTCTGGGTGATCCCGGATTCCTGTTGCGGTGGCGCGGGTGCCGAACTGCCGGCCGCTGCGCTGGTCTGACGGCCCGAGATGACCGAGGTGGGTGTGCTGAAAGTGGTCGTCGTATTTCAGGCCGTAGCCGAGGAGACGGTCAAAGCCAACGTGAGCCAGCCATATCAGGCCGAGAGCAAGGACAAGAGGCCTGGTCTGCCACCAGCCGAAGGCGATCATGGCTGCCGGCAGGACAGTGCTGTGAGCGAGGTTGTACAGCTGGGCTCCGAGCCGGCTGCCGCGCAGGTAGCCGACCATGAGCACGTCGGGGACTAGCAGGGCAAGCGGGACGAGCCACCAAGGCTGGCCGGTGGCCGAGTAAGCGATGAGCGCGCCGGCTACCAACACCGCGCCTTCCAGGCGAAGCCAGCGCCGCGGCACCCCGGTCACAGTGCCATCCGGCCGGGTAGCGGCATCGGCTGCGGCGCTGACGGTTATCTCCGGCACCGCGCTAGCACCGCCATGGTGCGCTTCAGCCCGCTGCATGCCTGCTTCGTCCACCCGACTTGTCCCCTCGGCGGTTGCGGTTCGCACGAGACCGGCTTTAGGCACGGCTAGGCACCGACTCCAGGAAACGCAGCACGGCGGCAGTGGTGATATCAGGGCGCTGCGACTGCGGGTAATGCCCGGCCTCAGGAACCATGACCACTTGTCCGCCCAGCGCGGCGGAGATCCAGTCCGCTTCCGCGCGCGGGTCCGGGAAGTCAGGGTCCTGCACCCCCATCACGACCAGGACGGGAGCCTTGACGTCCGGCAGGCGCGCCTCGGCGGCCGCGTGACTCGTGCGCGTTGTCAGCGAGAACGCCTTCGCGTGACCCGGCTTGTGCAGGCTCGCCACGACCTGATCGCGGTACTCGCCGAAGTCCGCGGGCCGCTGGCCTGCGTACAGCTTCGGCAGATAGGACTTCCACGAGATGG
>CABDXS010000361.1_pt1 | contig 8552 bp, 9 predicted proteins | sample 3421381 | NCBI WGS metagenome assembly CABDXS01 (sample SAMEA5534336, study PRJEB31848) | metagenome | biome: tundra; feature: field; material: soil | place: USA | collected 2013-05 | depth 0.15 m
GCCAAGATGCTGGTCGCAGTAACCGCCACGGCGGTGTACGGCTTCGCGGCGCCCACCAGGCACGACGAGCCCACGGCTCTTGTCTTCCAGGTCCCGCGTGCGGGACTCACCATTAGCGTTCACCAGCGGGTGAACGTGCGTGTGCTGGAGCTGATCGACAAGACCACTGCCGCACGCATCGAAAGCTCGAGGGCAACCGGCTGCCAGTGACGCACTCCAGGGACGTGATCGACGCACTCCAAGGCTAAGAAGACCGGCACCGGATGGGGCGCCCCGAGCCCGGCTACTAATATCACTGAGTGACGTTCGATTACCCGGTTCAGCAGGCTGCTCTGTTCGAGAGCAGGAAATCTTGTGCCGCCCCGAAGGCTGTCCATCGTCACGCCGATCTCTGAGTGTCCGGGCACCTCGGTGATCGTCCGTGCGGGCGCCCCTGCGGCGAGCATTAGCGCTGCAGCGCTCCGGGCAACGCCGACTCGCCGGAGCGCTTCGCCCTATCCAGCCGATCAACGGCATCCACACGGCGCAGCCAGCGGCCGCTTTCCGTGCCATGACTATTTTTTGCCGATGGGCATCTGCTGAAGAGGCCAGCGAGCCCGGGCTGCAGCGTCGTCGTGTTCAGGGGTCGCCGTGTGCCGGATCCGGCGTTCTTCAGTGACGAGTAAGCCGCCGGTTACTGGTCCGCAGAGCGAACGGCTGGGGCAACGCTTCATCGCGTCTGCAGCCCTGCTCAGATCAACTACCAGCGCGTGATACGGCCGCCGCGATCCCGCCAGCATCGCTCTCAGCGCAGATCGTCCGTCATGGTCCGCGTTGTGAGCGCCGTCTGGAGTCCTGGAAACGAAAAGGGCCCAACGACCCTGTCTTCGCCAGCTTCTCCCGCTGGACCATAGCCTGGCCGAGGCTGTCGCGGTGAATGATCCCTCTTTCAGCGAGGACCGGCCCGGCGCGCTACGCACGTCGACGACATCGAAGGTCGCCGCGTGCAGGCACGAAGTGGAGGTCGCGCGTGACTGTCCCTCACTCGATGCCAGAGACGCCCCGGCCGCCGGCGGTCGACGCGCTTTACGACTCCCAGCGTGGCATCTACTACACGAAGCCGGTCCTGCGCGGCTGGCTGCACCTGATCTGGTTCGAGATATCGGTAGTGGTCGGCACGCTGCTGCTGGTCCGCACCCACGGGGCTGCCCGGATCACGGCTCTCGCCATATACGCGGGAAGCGTCAGCGCATTGTTCGGGGTCAGCGCGCTGTATCACCTAGGCAACTGGAGTGTTTCGTGGAGTCGGCGGATGCAGCGCCTGGACCACGCGATGATCTTCTTTCTCATCGCCGGCACGGCAACCCCCGCGTTCCTCCTCGCTAACCGCGGTGCCTTCGGGCTTATCTGCCTGACCGTGCTGTGGGCACTGACACTGACGGCTGCGGCCGTCCACCTGGTCTGGATGAGCGCACCAGAGGTCGTGGTTGGCGCGGTGTTCGTGGGGCTGGGCTGGGTAGCCGCCCTTGCGCTGCCCGGCGTGTGGATCCATGCCGGCGTTGCTCCGGCGGTCCTGGTCCTCGCGGGCGGGCTGCTCTACATGGCGGGAGCGATCTCCTACCACCGCCGCCGGCCCGACCCCTACCCCTCTGTGTTCGGCTATCACGAGGTCTTTCACGCCTATGTCTGCGCCGCTGCGACGTGCCAGTTTGTCGCGATCTCACTGTTCATCTTCTGACGAGGGCGGCCGAGGCAGCTGCCCCGAAACAGGAAAGAGCAGATCCGCCACAGCGACCGCGGCCGGAGAGCTCCGCTGTTGTGGTCAGGACGAGCCGCCCGTTCCGGGCTGGACGACGCTCACGGTCAGGATCTGAATCGATGCGGAGCTGCCGGCGCGGCGTAGCACAGGTAGATCGGCACCGCCTGGTTGGGCGGGTAGATCAGCAGGTAGTCCGCGGTGGCTGGATGACACTTGGACACCGGGTAGTCGCCTGCATGGATGAGCCGCAGCAGCGCATTGGCGACTCCTCCCGGCGCTAGCGTCACCAGCTCTCGCGGTGTTGTGTGGCTTTCTGCGGCCGTCCCGTGAAGCGTGCAGCTGAAGTTGCTGAGATTCGTGAAATCGATCACGGTATAGGTGCTGCCGGCGGTCCCCTGGGAGAGCCCAGATCTCGCCCCCAGGTAGCGCGACAGGCATGATGCGGGATGGGCCGTGACCTGGGGTGCCATGCGGTGCGACGGCTGCGGCCGGCGCTGCGGTTCCCGGTGGCCGCGACGGAGATCCCCAAACGTAGCGCGGCGTTCGCGGATCCTCTGGCGCTGTCGTTCATGTCTTCTCCTGTCCGCACCGCGGCCAGGCGGCCCGCGCTGTCCGTCCGCACCGCGGGAGCGGTTACGGCTTCTGTCGTGACAGCGGTAGGAGTTGCGGCAACAGCACGCGCCAGCAACTTCTATGCCGTTGCGCCCTACGTGGAGGACGAAATCGCCGGTCTGCGTTCAATGGGAATCGATGACGTTCTGCGTCGCGTCGGCCTGATCCGCTCGGTGCAGGTGCCCGCGATACCGGATCACCCGGACGGGGCGGCCGCGTTGCAGGCGGACCTCGAGCTGGAGGAGCGGCAGCTCGGCGCTACCGGGATCGGGTGGCCGAGGCGACCGAGCTGGGGCTGCCCGATGTCGCCGAGCCGCTGCGCCCGCTGCTGACGCAGACCCAGGACCACGTCATCGATCTGCCGGGATGCCCTGGGCAAGTTGGCTGCCCGGCAGGACTGCCCAGCGTCGCCCGGGTCTAGGAAAGCACGCGCCGCCGGAAGTTGCGCAGCCCGATCGCCAGGAATGCGAGGCCAAACGCGATCACGACCGGATAGATCACGTACAGGTGCATGTGGGGCGCCCTGGTGAACGCGGCTCGCATTCCCTCGTTCACGTAGATGAGCGGGTTGATCAGCACGATCGTCTGAAGCCAGTGCCAGCCGCCCACCGTTACGGGCGCCAGCTTGGTCCACGAGTAGTACGTGCCGCCCAGGAATGTGATCGGCAGGATGATGAAGCCGAACATCAGGCCGATGTTCCGCGGCTCGAAGCTGGTGCCCAGGACGAGTCCGAGGCCGGCCATGGCGATGCACGCGAGCGGTACAAACGTCACGATGATCCACCAGTGCAGTGAAATGTGGGCGTGCACCCCGGGCGCGTGCACGACCGAGGCCATCGGCAGCACGATGATCGCTGACAGCACGCCCTGGGCCGCGCCCGAGAGCACCTTGGCAATGGCCACCAGCCAGATGGGGCAGGGCGCCTGCACCCGGTCCTCGATCTCGCGGGTGAAGCCGAATTCCTGGGCCATGGCCAGGGCGATCGACTGCACGCCCTGGAACATGACCGAGATGCCGACCACCCCCGGCACCAGAATGGTCGCGAAGGCGGACTGGGCTGCCGTTCCGTGCCCGCCGATGCCCTGGCCGATCTTCGGGAAGACGAAGAGGAAGACGAAGCACAGCAGGAACGGCTGGATGATCGTCCGCAGCACGAACTCCCAGAGGTGCTTGCGCAGCACCACGAGGTCGCGCAGCATAAGCGCGCCGAGCGCGGTCCAGCTCGCGGCGGCCACCGAGCGGGTGGGGCCACCGCCGATCTGCCGGGCCGACGGCGCCGGTGCGGTCAGCGAGGTGGCCATCAGTCCCGCAGCTCCTTGCCGGTGAGGTTGATGAAGACCGTCTCGAGACTCGGCTCGGAGATCGACAGGTCGACAAGATCGAAGCCGCCACGCTCCGCCGACAAGACGACGCGCGGGACGAGCCGGTCGCTGCCCTGCACGTGCAGCTCGAGACCGCCGTCTACCTGCCGGGTGCGGGTGACGCCTGCCACGTCACCGGTCAGCACCTCAGCCAGCCGGGTGGCATCACCGGTCGTCTTCACCGTCACGACCGTGTCGGCGCCGATGCTCTGCTTGAGCGCGGCCGGAGTGTCGAGAGCGAGTATCCGGCCGTGGTCCATGATGGCGACCCGGTCGCAGAGCTGATCGGCCTCTTCCATGTAGTGCGTCGTCAGCAAGATGGTCTGGCCTTCGCGATGCAGTTCGCCGAGCAGATCCCATAGGGCGAGCCGGCTTTGCGGGTCGAGCCCTGCTGTCGGCTCGTCGAGAAAGAGCACCGAGGGACGATGGAAGATGGCCCGCGCCACCATCAGCCGTTGCGCCATCCCGCCAGAGAGGGCGTAGACCGACGCCTTGGCCCACTTTGACAGCTGGAACTGCGCGAGTAGCTCGTCGGCGGTCTGCCGGGACGCCTTCGACCCGATGCCGAACAGCCGGCCGTGGAAGTACAGGTTCTCCCAGACGGTGAGCTGACGGTCGAGGGTGTTCTGCTGCGAGACGATCCCGCTCAGCTGTTTCGCCAGCGCCGGATGCGCCGCAATATCGACTCCCTCGAGGAACGCCCGCCCGGAGGTCGGCACCACCCGCGTCGTCAGTATCCCGGCGGTCGTAGTCTTCCCCGCGCCGTTAGGTCCCAGCAAGCCGAAGATCTCGCCGGCCCCGACGTCGAGGTTCAGCCGGTCGACGGCGGCGAAATCTGTCCCCGGATAGACCTTGGTCAGGTCGTCGGTATGGATGACAGCGCCTCGCTGACCTTCGGTGCGCCCGGTAGCGCTCGGCGGCGCTTGTGTAGTGCTCATCGCTCACCACATCGTAGCCCCCAGCGGGATCAGAAAACACTTGACATGAACTGATCCGACGTGGATATTCTGAATCGAGTATTTAGAGGAAGGAGCGTCTATGACCCGTCGCCGGGTGTCCAACCCGCTGGCGCTCGCCGTGCTGTGCTGTCTCAGCGAGCGGCCGATGCACCCCTACGAGATCTCCACGACGCTGCGCAGCCGGGGCAAGGAGAACAGCATCAAGCTCAACTACGGCTCGCTGTATGCCGTCGTGGAGTCACTGCAGAAACACGGGCTGATCAGAGCCCGCGAGACGACCCGCGAGGGCCGCCGTCCCGAGCGGACCGTCTACGAGATCACCGCGGCGGGCCTGGCCGAGTGCGAGGACTGGCTGGCCGAACTGCTCTCCACGCCGGTGCGCGAGTTCACCTCACTGGAGGCCGGCCTGTCGCTGATGCCCGGCCTGCCGCCGGATGAGGTCGCGCGGCTGCTGGCTGAACGCGCCGAGAGACTGCGGATGGAACTGCGGGCGATCGACGCCGCGCACGCCGAGTGCGCGGCGATTGAGCTGACCGAGCTGTTCCTGGTCGAGAGCCTCTACCGCCGCAGCATGGTCGTCGCCGAGCTCGATTTCGTCACCAAGCTGGCCGCGGACATCCGCTGCAGTGCCTTCGCCGGGGTGGACGTGTGGCGCCGCATCCATGAGCTGCGCGCCCAGGGCATCTCGTCCGAGGAGATGATGGCCGACCCGGTCGGCCATCTCGGGGAGGAGGCCAGCGCACTGAAGCTGGGCCCGTACGAGTAGCACAAGAACCCCTGGCCGGTGCGGTAACACCAGGCCAGGGGCCGTACACCCGAGCCAAGACCGCAAGCGGTCCGTCCCGAGGCGCACCCCCACGATAGGCGCTGCGGTCCTGGCTCTCCCGACCCAACCCGAGGGAGTCCCACGTCCCAGTTCTCCTCGGCGGCCCTGTCGGCCGTCGACCTCGTCAAGACCTACCCGGCCGGACGCGGCGCGCCGCGGATCCGCGCCCTGGACGGGCTGTCCGTCAGCGTCGAAGCCGGCAGCGTGTTCGCGCTGCTTGGCCCGAACGGCGCCGGCAAGTCCGCCACTGTCAAAGTCCTCACCACCCTCTCGCACCCTGATTCGGGGCAGGCAACCGTCGCCGGAATCGACGTGCTGCGCAACCCGGTCGGAGTGCGGCACGCGATCGGGCTGGTCTCGCAGAAGACCTCCAGCGATCCGATGGCCACCGCACGGGAGAACCTTGTGCTGGCCGGACAGATTCAGGGCATGTCGCGCGCATCGGCGCGAGGCCGGGCCCTGGAGCTGCTGGCCATGTTCGGACTCGGCGACGCCGCCGAGCGGCTTGCCAAGACATTTTCCGGCGGCATGGCCCGTAAGCTGGATGTCGCTATCGGCCTGGTACACCGCCCGCAGGTGCTGTTCCTGGACGAGCCGACCGCCGGCCTGGACCCCGAGGCGCGCGCCGAGATGTGGGCCGAGATCGGCCGGCTGTCCGCCGAAGAGCAGGTGACCGTGCTGCTCACGACGCACTACCTGGAGGAGGCTGATCAGCTCGCCGACCGGCTGGCGGTCGTCGATCACGGCCGGATCGTCGTGGAGGGCACGCCGGGGCAACTCAAGGGCGAGCTGCACGGTGACGTCGTGACCATCGAACTGACATCGCCGGATGCGGCCCCGGCTGCGCTGGCGCGGCTGGCGCGCCTGGCCGACCTGCACGACGCCGCCGCTGACGGCACAAGCCTGCGGGCCCGCACCGCCAGCGGGGCACGGGCTGTTCCGGCCCTGCTCGCCGCACTCGAAGATACGGGCATCGCGGTGACTGCGGTAACGGTAGCGCGCCCGTCGCTCGACGACGTCTACCTGCGCTACGCGGGCCGCAGCTTCGAGGTGGCGGCATGAGCGCGCTGACGCAAGTCCGGGCCCTGCCCGCCAGGACGAGGCGAAGCGATCGCGCGCAGCTGGCCCGGCATTCGGCCTGCCTCACGGCCCGGTCACTGCGGACGCTGTGGCGCCAGCCCGCGTACGCTGCGGCCACGCTGGTCCAGCCGGTCATCTGGCTGGTGCTGTTCGGCCAGCTGTTCCGCTCGGTGGTGCATATCCCCGGCTTCAGCCTGGGCTCCGGCTCGTACCTCGAGTTCATCACTCCGGGCGTCATCATCATGACGGCGCTGTTCTCCAGCACCTGGGCGGGCACCGTCTACGTCGAGGACACGAACCGCGGCGTCATGGACCGGCTGCTAGCCTCACCGGTTCGCCGCGGCGCCATGATGATCGGCACGCTCGCCTACCAGGCGCTGACGACCGTACTGCAGACGCTGGTCGTCTTCGGGCTTGCTTACCTCACCGGGGCCCGGTTCCCGGGCGGTGCGGCCGGCATCCTCGTCACCGTGCTGGCCGCCGTCCTGATCGCGATGATCCTCGCGTCGCTCTCCAACGCGCTCGCCCTCCTGCTCCGCCAGCAGGAGGCCCTGATCGGCATCAGCCAGTTCCTCGTCTTGCCACTGGTGTTCCTGTCCTCCGCGATCATGGACATCGGCCTGTCCCCGGCCCGGGTTCGGCACGTCGCGCGCTACAACCCGGTGGACTGGGCGGTCACGGCGTCCCGGCAGGCGCTGTCGGCCGGAACGGACTGGGGTGCGGTGTGGCCGCGGCTGGGATTCCTCATCGCTCTCGCGGCGACGATGGCCTGGCTGGCCACCCGTGCGTTCGGCAGTTACCAGCGCTCGATCTGACCGCCGTGAGGTAGCACCGGCACGGGATGCCGCGGTCGCTAGCCGTTGTCGGCTGGGACTCCGCGCCTGGTCTGCTGTTGGATTAGGGGACGCGCGGTGGTTCGGCCCCCCGATCCCAGCCCTCGGCGAAGCCGACGATGGCCGGGCGCAGCCACAAGTTCCCCGTGCGCAGCCGGTAGGCCGGTGCCGGAAAGCCGGGCAGGCCGGCGGCGACCTTGTGCATCTGCTGCTCCGGAATGCCGAGAATCACGGCAGCCTCTGCGGCCGAGACCAGCTCCGGTAGCTGCGGCCGGGCAAGATCCTCGTCGAGTACGTCCTCGCGGACTGCTTCGGCGCACACCACAGGCCAGGCCGGCAGGCCGGCTTGCCCGGCAAGGCTGGTCACCAGCGCGGCGCCCAGGGCAACCGCACCGGCCGTACTGTCCGCCTCGACGCTGAGACGAGCCGACCAGGACTCGTCGCCGAAGCCCGTTACCCCGTCGAAAGGCTGGACGGCAGCCGCGAAGGCGCGGAACGCGTCCTCGGTGAGCGGCGAGCCGTCGTTATCGCGAGTCTCGATCACGACGCTGTAATAGGTCATGGCTGGCCGCTCCGCTCCGGGGCCGGCCAGATCCCGCCTGCGCGCCTGATCTGCGCAACCCAGTTCCTGACCGTCCGCTGGCTCGCTGCCGAGGAGGCGGGGATGCGGACGGCGGACAGCGACTGGCCGGCGGCGTAGAGCACCGGGCTGCTGCCGTTACCGCCGCCGTAGCGCCAGCCCTGGTTTCCGACGAGTTCGGCGGCGATCTCCCGGAAGGCCGCGGGAATCTCGGGTCCTGGCTTGTCGGACATTGCTGTACCTCTCTTCGGTGCGCCCATACTTGCGTGCGGCCGGGGTGAACCGCAATCTCCCCGCTGGTCAGGAGGTGGCCGGGCCCGGCACCAGACGAATGAGCGGTGCCTGCATAAGCCGCGCCGCACGTGGCAGTAGGGGGAATACATCCGGCGTCCGGCGGGAGGCATCATGGCTGCGGCTGTCACCAGGCAATTCGGGCTCGACCTCATCGGCACTTACGACGTGGTGCGCAATTGGGTGATCATGGACGAGGCAGGATGATCGTGGCGTGTCGGTCGCCGGATAGCGAACGGCCGCACAAGATCATGGGTCGGTGTCTAAGCGA
>CABDXS010000365.1_pt1 | contig 8503 bp, 9 predicted proteins | sample 3421381 | NCBI WGS metagenome assembly CABDXS01 (sample SAMEA5534336, study PRJEB31848) | metagenome | biome: tundra; feature: field; material: soil | place: USA | collected 2013-05 | depth 0.15 m
ACCGGTCGGTGTCATGGCACCGCCGCGTCGCCCGTATGCCACTGACCTGTCGGATGCCCGCTGGGCGCTGATCGAGCCGGTCCTGTCCGCCTGGCGGCAGACCCGGGCCGAGGCCGGGCTGGGCCTGTCCGAGCCGGTGCATGACCTGCGCGAGATCGTGAACGCGATCTTGTACGTGAACCGGGCAGGGTGCGCCTGGCACCTGCTGCCGCACGACTTCCCGCCGTACCGGACGGTCTATGACTACTACGCCAGGTGGGAGAAGGACGGCACCACGCAGGCGATCCACGACCTGCTCCGCGGCCGGGTCCGCGAGCAGGCCGGGCGGGCGCCGGATCCGACCGCGGCGATCATCGACGCGCGGGTGGTCAAGACGTCGTCGAACGTTCCCGAGGCCAGCCAGGGATACGACGCGGGCAAGCGGACGAAGGGCCGCAAGCAGCACATCGCGACCGACACCCTCGGCCTGCTGCTCGCCGTCGTGATCACCGCCGCGTCGGTCCAGGACACCAACGGCGGCAAGGACGTCACCGCCCGGCTCGCCGCCAGCCACCCGTCGGTGACCCCCGGATGGGCCGGCGGCGGCTGCAAGACCGGATTCCCCGGGCAAGCCGCCGCGGCCGGCATCAGCTTCGCCGTCGTCCCGAAAGAGCCGGATCAGAAGGGGTTCGCCCCGCTGCCCCGCAGATGGGCTGTGGAGCGGACCCTGGGATGGCTCGTGCTGCACCGGCGGCTTGCCCGGGACTTCGAGACCCTCCCGGAACGTTCCGCCACGATGATCTTCTGGGCGATGATCGACAACATGACGGCCAGGCTCACCGGCGAATCCACCCCAGCCTGGCGAGACGACCCCGCCGAAACCGGCGAACCATCACTGACCTAAATCAGATGCCCTCTAAGACGTCCGCGCACCCTCAGCCCCATTCCCGGTGCCGGCTCGACCATGATCACGATGATCGGCACCTGGATGACCGGCGCGCTGGAGGGCCGGTGTCGTGCGCCCGCACCTGTCCGCCGGCTACCGGGACGAAGAGTTCCGCCGTGAAATTTCGCCGCATTCGCCCGTGGCCCGGGCACTCGTCCAACATGGCGGTGTCGGTTTCGCCGCGTGGGCGGTTACGCTGCCAGCAAGGCAATTGTGCGCCCGCCCTGGCCGGTCCGGCCCGGGCGCGGCGGGTCGGGAGGTACGTCATGAGCAGCATCCGGGTCGTGATCGCGAAGCCGGGCTTGGACGGCCACGACCGCGGCGCGAAAGTTGTGGCGCGGGCCCTGCGCGACGCCGGGGTGGAGGTCATCTACACCGGGCTGCACCAGACGCCCGAGCAGATCGTCGCGGCCGCACTGCAGGAGGACGCCGACGCGATCGGCCTGTCGGTGCTGTCTGGCGCGCACATGACCTTGTTTCGCCGGGTGATCGACCTGCTCGCCGAGCATGACGCGGGCGACATCACCGTATTCGGCGGCGGAATCATCCCGGCCGCTGACATTGCCGAGCTGGAGCAGCTTGGCGTGGCGAGGATCTTCACGCCGGGCGCCACGACGCAGGAGATCGTGGCCTGGGTTCGTTCTGAACTGGGCAGCGGGGCCGAACGGGCGAGAACCTGATGCCGGCAAAGCCGCAGGACCCGGCTAGGCCTGGGACCTCTGCTCGCACTAGGCTGCCTGGCGCAGCGTCAAGCAGCGAGCTGCGCGAATCATCGGACGTATAGGACGGACCCGAGTGGACCTGTTCGAGTATGAGGCGAAAGAGCTCTTTGCGGAGTATGGCGTTCCCATTCCGGCCGGGCGGGTGGCTCACACTCCCGAGGAAGCCCGCGCGATCGCGGCGGAATTCGCCGCCGCCGGGAAGCCCGAGGTCGTGATCAAGGCCCAGGTGAAAACCGGCGGGCGCGGCAAAGCCGGCGGCGTGAAGCTGGCGAGCGGGCCTGATGACACCGAGGCCAAGGCACGGCAGATCCTCGGGATGGACATCAAGGGTCACGTCGTGCACTCTGTGCTCGTCGCCGGGGACACCGATATCGCGCAGGAGTATTACCTGTCGTTCCTGATCGACCGGGCCGACCGCACCTTCCTGTCGATGTGCTCGGTGCAGGGCGGCGTCGAGATCGAGGAAGTGGCCAGGACAAGCCCCGACGCACTGGCCCGGATCGCAGTGAGCCCGCTCGCCGGCGTGGACGCGGCGACGGCGGCTGAGATCGTGGCAGCGGGCGGCCTGCCGCCAGAGGCAAAGGCCGGAGCGGCCGCGCTGGCCGAGCGCCTGTGGACTGTCTTCGTCGACGAGGACGCCACCCTGGTGGAGGTCAACCCGCTGGTCCTGACCGGAGAGGGCCGGGTGATCGCGCTCGACGCCAAGGTCACCCTCGATGACAACGCCGCCTTCCGGCGGCAGCATGACCGGTTCGCCGACCCCGGTTCCGCGGACCCGCTGGAAGCGCGCGCAAAGGCCAAGCACCTCAACTACGTCAAGCTGGACGGCCAGGTCGGGATCATCGGCAACGGCGCTGGCCTGGTGATGTCCACGCTCGACGTCGTGGCCTACGCCGGCGAGTCGCTGGGCGGGATCCGGCCGGCCAACTTCCTCGACATCGGCGGCGGTGCCTCTGCCGAGGTGATGGCCGACGGCCTGGACATCGTGCTGTCCGACCCGTCGGTCCGCAGTGTCCTGGTCAACGTGTTCGGCGGCATTACCTCGTGCGACGCAGTCGCGAACGGGATCGTGTCGGCGATCGGCATGCTGGCGGAGCGCGGCGAGGAAGTCACGCACCCGATCGTGGTCCGGCTGGATGGCAACAACGCGGCCGAGGGGCGCCGCATCCTCGACGAGGCGGGCATCGCGTCCGTCGAGCAGGTGGCGACCATGGACGATGCGGCGCGGCGCGCCGCCGAGCTGGCCACCACGGCCGCGACGGGAGCATGAGATGGCGATCTTCCTGACCGGCGAGAGCCGGATCATCGTCCAGGGCGTCACCGGCTCCGAGGGCCGCAAGCACGGGGCCCGGATGATAGCGGCGGGTACCAACGTCGTGGGCGGCACCAACCCGCGCAAGGCAGGCCAGAGCATCGAGCTGGGCGGCAGCCAGGTACCGGTGTTCGGCAGCGTCCCGGCGGCCATGGCCGCAACCGGTGCGGATGTCTCGGTCGTGTTCGTCCCGCCGGCCGGCACGAAGGACGCTGTGATCGAGGCGATCGACGCCAGGATCCCGCTGGTCATCGTGATCACCGAGGGCGTGCCGGTGCACGACACGGCGGCGTTCTGGGCATATGCCGAGGCGGCCGGGGGCGCGACCCGGATCGTCGGCCCCAACTGCCCCGGTGTGACCTCGCCAGGCAAGTCGAACGCCGGGATCATCCCGGCTGACATCACCACCGAAGGCAGGATCGGCCTGGTCTCCAAGTCCGGGACGCTGACCTACCAGATGATGTACGAGCTGCGCGACATCGGCTTCTCCACCTGTGTCGGGATCGGCGGCGATCCGATCGTCGGCACGACCCACATCGACTGCCTGCGCGCTTTTGAAGAAGACCCGGAGACCGACGCCATCGTCATGATCGGCGAGATCGGCGGCGACGCTGAGGAGCGGGCTGCGGCGTTCATCGACCGGAGCGTGTCCAAGCCCGTGGTCGCTTACGTAGCCGGCTTCACCGCGCCGGAGGGCAAGACCATGGGCCACGCGGGCGCGATCATCTCCGGCTCGGCGGGCACCGCGCAGGCCAAGAAGGAAGCGCTGGAGAAAGTCGGGGTCCGGGTCGGCAGGACGCCGAGCGAGACCGCGCGGCTGATCCGCGAGACCGTTCGGGGCGCTGCGAGCGCGTAGCTGCGCTCGCCGTAAGCCACCCAGGGCCGGGCCGTAACTACGCCGGCCGTTACCGCGCTCGGCCGGCCGTCGGCGCGCCTCCCGGCCGCCGCATCGGGTAGTTGTCAGTCTGGACAGCATGATTACTTCCGTCCTGGGCGGCCGGCAGTCCGCTGACGGCGCCGCCGCGGGCGACGGCTCGCCGTCGGCCAGCCGCCCGGTGGCTGTCGTGGGCGCAATCGGGGCAGGCGGCGCAGCCGCTGTCGGGCTGGCAGTGCTGACCCTGCTGGTGCTGACCGGGTGGATCGCGGCCCCGCACGGGGGAGTCGGCCTGACCGGCGTGCTCCGCGCCGCTGCCGCGCTCTGGCTGATCGGCCATCATGTGGGCTTCGCCCTGCGCGGCGCCGGCCGGATCGGCATGCTGCCGCTGGGCCTCGTGCTGCTGCCTGGCGCGCTGCTGTGGCGAGCGGGGCGATGGGTGGTGCGCACTTCGGGCCTCACGCGACTGCGCGAAGTCGGCTACGCTGCGCTCGCCCTCGCTCTCCCCTACGGACTGCTGGCCGCTGCGGCGGCGGTGGCCGGCAAATCGTCCTTGGTGGCACCGTCGCTGCTGCAGTCAGCGATCGCGGGGTTCGGGCTTGCGCTGATAGCGGGCGGCCTCGGGGGGGCCCGTGTGCTTGCGCCGTGGCCACAGCTGGCAAGCCTGGTCCCGGCCAGGTTGCGATCGGTGCTCATTGGCGCCGCAGCGGCGCTGGCGATCCTCGGCGCTGCGGGAGCCGCGCTCGCCGCAGTCTCGCTGGGCGTTCATCTGCATGCATTCAGCTCGGCCACCTCGGCCCTGGCGCCTGGCGTGGTGGGCGCCTGCCTGCTGTTCCTGGCACAGCTTGCCTACCTGCCGAACGCGATGGTCTGGGCCGTCTCGTTCATGCTCGGCCCGGGGTTTGCCTTCGGCGCTGGCACCACGGTGGCGCCGACCGGGTCGGCCCTGGGCACGCTGCCGCAGTTCCCGATGCTGGCCGCGCTGCCGCCGGGCCTGCATGCAGCGTTCCCGCCCTGGCTGTCGGTGACGGTGCTGGCCGTGCCTTACCTGGCGGGCGCCATCGGCGGCGTGCTGCTGGCGCGTGCGGCGCCCACGCCGGTGCTGGAGGCGGCACCGATGTGGGGTTTTGCCAGCGGCGCGCTCGCGGGCTGCGTGCTGGGCGTGCTGGCGGCTCTGGCCGGAGGACCGCTGGGCGACGGCCGGCTCGCTGACGTCGGCCCCTCCGGATGGCAGGTTGGCCTGGTCGCCGTCCTGGAAGTGGGAGTTGCCGCCGCCATCTCCGCCGGCGCCGCCAACTGGCTGCGCTTTCGCGGCACCTCGCGCATGGGCGCCTCGTGCATGGGCGCGGGGCCGGCGGCCGGCGGGCACCAGCTGCCGGACGACGACGCAGGGCACACCATATACGTTGATCCGTGGGCGGGCGAGCAGGCCGCGGACGAACCACCGCTCTCGTTACGCTCGCCGTCTGCAGGCCCGTAGCGGGCGCGCTGCTATCAGCCTGAGCCAGCGCCGAGCCCGCCGTCGACCGACTTGTAGAACTGGCGCGTGCACGCCTGCTGCGCGGACAGCGTCTGGGCGTCGGCGAGGCACCGGCTGTAGGCGTGGAACTGGGTAGCGAACAACGCGAACGTCGCGAGATACGCCACGGCCAGCAGTGCGGCAAGCGTGCCGAAGATCGTGCCGGCGATCGCGCCGCGCGGTCGCCGGGTCCCGGTGCGGCGCGCCTTGCGCATCGCGCTGATCCCCAGCCAGCACGCCGCCGGGCCGATGACCAGGCTGAAGATCACCAGGTAGATGCCGCGGTGCAGATTGCTGCTGACCCCGAGCAGCGCCAGCAGGGCGAGCAGCCCGAAGATGAGGCCGGCGATGGCGCGCTGCTGAACCTCGCGCTGCGGCGGCCCGGACCGGCGGCGCGGCGCTGGCCGGTTCTGCTGGAATCCCGGTCCGCCGGGCTGCTGCGGTCCACCGGGCTGCTGAAATGCGGGTCCGCCAGGCTGCCCTGGCCCGACAGGCTGCTGCGGGCCGCGGGCCTGCCATGGGTCACCGGGCTGCTGTGCGTCGCCGGTCTGCCGTGGGTCACCGGGCTGTCCTGGCGGGGTGCCGAACGGGCCTTCGGGCTGGCTGGGCGGCGTGCCGGGCTGCGGTGAGTATCCGCCGGGCGCCGGCGCGGGGCCCTGACCGCCGGGCTGCTCGGGGAAATGCAGTCGGGGCAGCCCGGGAACCTTCTCCTGCGGCTCGCTCTCTTGCGGCTCGTCAGGGAAGCTCAGCGGGGGCTGCGGTCTCTGGTCAGCGGGCAGGGTCGGTCCTCTCCTGGCGAAACCGCTCGGCGGGCAGATCAGTCTCTATTCCATCACCACCGGCGCCCCTTCGTGTCCAGGCTGCCGCAGGGCAGCGCGGCGTTCGGGCGGTCCGCAGCTGTCCTTTCGCCTGAAATCGCGCCAGGTAGCGACGGACTCAGTGACGGAAGGCCGGTCTGGAAGCGACCGCGAGACGGCTGGCGGCCGAGGCTGCCGGTACCGGTCAGGTAGGGCCAGCCCATGCTGGTCAAGCGGTCGGCGGGACGTTATCGGCGCCGCTCAGAGAACGCAGGCAGGGCCGGAGCAGGTCGATGACCTGGTGCGGGCTCGCGCCGGTGAGGCCGCCGGAATTGAGGAGGTGCCGCGAGACGATGACGCCGAGCATGACGGCGCTGACCAGCGCGGCCCGCACGTCAGCGTCAGCGGCCGGAATCGACCGGCTGATCTGGGCCTGGTAGCGGGCGGCGCCTTCCTGCGTTGCCTGGGCGGCTTCGGGGTAGGTGAGCATGGACCGCAGCACTGCCAGTGAGTGCACGGGCTCGTTCGCCAGCGAGTCGGCGAGCCTGGCCAGAACCTGCTCGGTGACTTGCTCGGGTGTCCCGCTCAGGGTCGGCGTCGGGCTGGCCTGCGTAACCCGCTGGAAGAGTTCCTGCTTGGATCCGAAGTGGTGCATCACCAGGCCGGCATCCACCCCGGCAGCTCCCGCGACGCTGCGGATGGTAGTCCGCTCATAGCCGTATTCGACGAATAGGCGGGACGCCGCCGCCAGGATCCTCGCCTCGGTCCTGCGGCGCTGTTCCGCCCGTGACGAGGCGGCGTCGGTGTCTGGCACAGCCGGATTCTACAAGCGTTGACCGACGGTCGGTTCCCGTTCTACACTCGTTCAATCAACAAGCGTTGAACGGAAGGTCTTCGATGACTTACCTCACCCCTGTGCAGGTCCTGGAGCGGCGGCGGGAACTGCTGCTTAATCAGGACACCGAAGGCTTCGTCGGCCTGTTCGCGCCTGACGGCGTGATCGGGCTGCCGTTCGCCGGCCCGGAAATGCCCGCGCGGCTTGACGGCCAGCAGGCGATCCGCGACCTCTCCAGCCGTACGGCGGCATCCGCGCTGCGGATCGACGACCTCGAGGCGGTCGCGGTCTACCACACCGACGACCCGGAGGTCGTCATCGTCGAGCTCGTCACAAAGGGGACGCTCACCGGCACCGGCCGCACGTTCGCAGCTACCTCAATCCAGGTCTTCCGGATCCGCGGCGGCAAGATCCTGCTATTCCGCGACTACTTCAGCCCGAGCGGCCTCGGCGAACCGCTCTGCGCCTGAGGCAGGTCGTCGGTGTGAGACACAAACGTAGGCGTCCTTGATCATGCCTGCTTGCGGGGTTAGCCCGAGTCAGGTTCTTGCTCAGATATGCCGTGGGAGGCGCAGGTGCCGGATGAGCCGGATCTGGATCTGGCGGGTCTGGAGGCTGAGCGGGCCCGGTTGTATGCCGGCCCGGGCCAGGTCGGCGATTTCCGCCGGGGCGCGCTGAGCGCGGTGCGGCGCAGGTGCGGGAAACCGAACTGCGCGTGCGCGCGGCCGGGTCATCCCGGTCACGGGCCGCAGCACAACCTGACCAGGTGGGCGGGCGGCAAGACGGTGACGGTGCATCTTCGGCCCGGCCCGGAGCTGGAGAAGGCGGAGCGGGAGGTCGCTGAGTGGGAGCGGTTCAAGGCGCTGACCGGGCAGATCGCGGAGGTGAACGAGGCGATCTGCGACGCCCGTCCGCCGTTAGGCCAGTCCCGCACCGCGGCCCCTGACCCCGAGGGGCAGAAAAAGGGCTCTGCGAGGCGCTCGCGGCCGAAGCCGCCGCCGAGATAGCCCGGCTGGCCGGCGCCGTGGCCGCGTCGCTGGCCGGCGGGGAGGGCATCGAGGCGGCGGAACTGGCGATCCGGGCCGGTCTGACCCGACTGGGGCGCGGCGTGCCGGAAGACCTGCTGGCCGCCGACGCCGGGCACCGCGGCCCGCGGGTGGTCTGCGGGGCCGGGCATCAGGCGGAGCTCGCCTCCTGCCGGGACAAGACCGTGGACACGGTCCCGGGCCCGGTCACCGTCAGCCGGGCCTGGTATCACTGCGCCGCCTGCGGGCATGGCCTGGCGCCCCGGGACGGCGAGCTGGGCGTGGCCGGCGAGACGATGTCGCCGGGACTGGCCAAGATGAGCGCCCGGGCCGCCGCGGCGGTGCCGTTTGCCCCCGGCGCGGCCCTGGTCGGCGAGCTGGCCGGGATCGAGCTGACCGGCAGGCGCCCGGGCCGCCATGCCGAGGCCGCCGGCGCCGCGGCCGCCGCGGTGACCGCAGAGCGGGCCACCGCGATCGCCGCCCGCACCCTGGTG
>CABDXS010000387.1_pt1 | contig 8397 bp, 11 predicted proteins | sample 3421381 | NCBI WGS metagenome assembly CABDXS01 (sample SAMEA5534336, study PRJEB31848) | metagenome | biome: tundra; feature: field; material: soil | place: USA | collected 2013-05 | depth 0.15 m
TGATCATCACGGGCCGGGCGCCGGGCGAGCAAACCTGCTGGTCAGAGCCGTGGACGGGATTCTCGGCACGCACAGGCATCCGGACAGATCATCGACGTCTAGCCCGGCTCTGCGTGCATGGCGGCTATCGTCTGGAACGCGCCGATTCTCGGCTCGATGGCCGTTTGCAATCTCGACGAAGATGCCCCGAGCCAACGTCGGCCCGTTCCGGCCGTTAATCTGCTCGCTGACCGGCCCCTGCCGACAGCCCTTCTGGACGCCAATGGGCAGGAATGGCGTGAGCTAGCCAATGCCGGCTAAGAGCCGAAGGTGCTGGACTGCGAGCAGAGGTCCAGGGCAGGCGGGATTCCCCGGCGAGCCCGCAGACGGCGGGCCCGGCCCGCCGGGAGCCCGCCGGTTCGCCATCGGCGGAATGAAGCGTCCGACTTCTCGGTGCCTCCCGACCTTCGGTGGCGTTACGGCGGAACGTCCTGCACAGGCCCAGTTTGGGAGGTCCGCGTATGCGGGCAAGGATATGCCCATGTCACACACCGTCGTTTCCGTAACGTCCGAGGTCGAGATCCAGCCCGGAGCCGTTGTCTCGAAGGTCATCTACCGCGACGATGACCTCAACGTCACCGTGTTCGGCTTTGACGCCGGGGAGGGACTTACAGAGCACCAGGCCAGCCGTGCGGCGATCGTCCAGGTTGTGTCAGGCCAGCTGCGGTTCATCGTCGACGGCGAGGAACTCGATCTTCTACCGAGCTCCTGGCTCCACTTGCCTCCCGGTACTCCTCACGCCCTTGCGGCCGTCGAGCCCACCGTGATGCTGCTCACGCTCCTTCGGCCCTGACGGCGGTCAAGCGGCAGGCAATGGTCAATGACCGAGCTTCTCCCGCCATCAGGTCGCGTATTCCAGGACAACGGCATGGCCTACTCGACACAACGCCAGAACCCTGTGGGGTGCGGAAACCAGGTTTCGGGCGCCTGACCGGCGATTTCTTGTATTGGTCTACGCCGCGTTCTTGTATTCGTTGATCAGGCCGTCAACGACTTCGTGGCGCTTGAGCCGGATCAGATCGAGGTCGGTGGGAGCCGTCATCGGTGGCGGTGGCTGGGGCGGTCGCAGGTCCCGGGCCCGATGGGGCCTGTGCTGGTTGTAGTGCCGTTCATACTGGGCCAGCACCTTGCGCAAGTGACGCTGGTCGTAGATCAGGATCCGGTCGGTGCACTCGCGCCGTGCGCTGCCTACCCAGCGTTCGGCGATCGCGTTCGCCCGGGGCGGGCGGACCGGCGTCTTGATGACGCGCGCGCCGAGCGCGGCGAACACCTCATCGAAGACGCTGGTGAACTTGGCATCCCGGTCGCGGATGAGGAACTTGATCTGCTCGGCGCGCTCGCCCAGGTCCATGAGCAGATTTCTTGCCTGCTGGGCGACCCGCGCTCCGGTCGGCCTGGTCGTGGCGCCCATGATGTGGATGGTCCGGGTGGCGTGCTCGATGAAGAACAGAACGTAGATCCGTTTGAGGAACACCGTGCCGGCGTGGAACAGATCGCAGCCGAGGATCCCGTCGGCCTGTGCCTTCAGGAACTGGCTCCACGACGGCCCTGACCGGCGCGGCGCCGGATCGAGGCATGCTTGCCTGAGGATGTCGCGCACCGTGCTTGCCGGCACGCAGATCCCGGCCCCGGCGAATTCGCCGCTGATCCGCTGGTAGCCCCACGTGGGGTTCTCACGGGCCAGGCGCAGGACCGCATCACGAATGTCCTTCCTGGTAGATGGCCGTCCTGGACGTTTCCGCGGGCAGGCCCATTTGCGGGGCAGCCAGGTCGCGGTGCCAGCGCAGCAACGTCACCGGCGTCACGAAGAAGATGCTCCACGACCGACGAGGCAACAGCCGCGAGAGCGCCGCCAGCAGCACCCCCCCGTCGCCCAGATCGGGCCGGTTCACCTGGCGGCGCAGCACGGCGACCTGATGCCGGAGCGCGAGGATCTCGACCTCCTTGGCCCGGTCACCGCGCCAGCAGGATCAGGAACTGAAAGATACGGCCGAGAATGAGGTACAGCACAGACCAGAACACGACCAGCGAGGATGCCCGCTACGCGAGCAAGCTCAAGCCATGACCCCGCCGCTCAACAGTATCGATCCGGGTTTTCGCACCCCACAGGCCCCCCGCCACGTGACGCTGGGGGACGGGTCAGACCGCAGGGCCAGCTTGCCGGCGCGTGTACCGCAGTGTCCAGGGTGGGCTGCCTTGTGGTGGGAAGGCTCACGTCAGTGTCCATGAAAGTCGCTATGCGGCGGCCGCCAGGCCGGCGAGGCCGACTCTGACCTGCCACGAGGCGAGCCGCGGCGGCGGGCCGCAGGACGCGATGATCCCAGCCCGCAAGCCCGGCCAGGCCAGATCGAGTAATCGAGCCCTACAGGGTGGCGACACCGAGCGCAGCCGGGTGCTCGACATCGCCCGGGGCGCGCCATGGCCCCGGCGTTACACAGCCCGGACGCTGAGGAACGAGTTTCTCGACCGGTGGCGGGACCGCGAGGAAGAGCTGGAGGCCGACACCGCGGCCCGCCGGGCGTATCAGGAGGCCGCCGCCCGAAATGACCTCGACGTTATTCCCGTATGGGCCAGCGAGGCTGTCGACCTCATCACCGAAGTAGAGTCCGCTGCCGCCCTCGTTGAGATCCTCGCCTCTGACGCCGAGAAGGCCCTTGCCCGAGCGGGCAAAGGCTGAGGCGCACGAGACAGAATCCGCGCGGTCACAACTGCGCCTGGTAGCGGTGCCGCATGTCCTCCTGGCTCTCGGCTGGACCGCTTGCGCCGGTATGGGCAAGCATTACCTCGCCCATCGAGGGAAACGCGTGCCGCGGCACCTGCGCCTCCGGGCTCCACAGGCGCGCGCGCATCAGCGCCTTCGCGCAGTGCATTAACGCTCGGTCGACTGCGATCACCAGGACAGACCGGGGAAGCCGGCCGTGCTCTATGCTCTCGGCCGGCGCGTCCGCCGCAGCCAGCAGCTCAGCTCGTCCGTAGATGCGCAAGGTCTCGTCCAAGAAGGGAGGCCTGCGGAAATTCGATGTCAGCCAACGCGGCCATGATCAACGGCTCGGTGTCTATTCGCGTGTCGTCAGTAGCCATGAGACCGGCCGCTAGCGCCCGCCCGAGAGCACGGACCTTCGGCGGCCAGGTGGTCCGGGTCGCGGCCGACAGCGCTATGCCAGCCTGGAGCCGCGACTCATCCGAGGAGCGAATCAGCCGCTCTAGTTCCGCGGGATCACCGCCTATGGCTTCCTGCGCAGCAGCGAGCGTGTCGCCTTGCCGCCGCTGCGCGTCGCCGCGGAGTTCGCCCCAGACCTTCGCGGCAAGCGGTTCCAGAAGGATCCCGAACGATGCGCCAGCTATGACACCAGCCGAGCCGCCGATACCCAGGCCGAGCATGGCCCCGGTGCCAGCGGCAGCCGTGCGCTGGTACAGGCCGGCCAGTGTCCCGGCGTTGTCATCCTCCTCGCCGTTGCTCATGCAAGCGAGACTAGTGAAATGGTGCGACGGTGCCGGAGCATCTGCGGCCCTGGCCTCGACCTGCGCCGGGCGGGCATGAGCGCTGGCAGCTCGACGAGTGGGCCGGCACCAGCCACCGTTGGACGGCCGTGCGGGCAACGCGGTAGCCGGCTGCGGACGGTCGACCCGCGGCGGGCGCTGCTGGTTGTCCCCTGCTCGGCATCCACGGCGGCGCGGTAGCCAGCGAGGATGCCCCTGTGCAGGACAGCACGGCTCGGGAGGAAAGCACCGCAGCGATGAGCGGTATCGCCGAGGCTCGTGCTGTCCCCGCCGGGGCACACCCCAGCTGGCACCGGGTGGTACTCAAGCTTTCCGGCGAGGCATGAAGAATCAGGTAGAGCAGGCGTACGGCCACCGGCCGCATCTTGGCGGAGATCAGCCCTCGGTACCTGCGAAACCGCAGATCAAACCCAGTGACACGATTACGGGCACCCACAGGCTGCGGGCCGAGCTGCTGGGCAGCGCGTTCCTGGCCGCGGTGGTGATCGGCTCGGGCATCGCCGTCCAGCGCCTGTCGCCTGGTGAGACCGGCCTGGAGCTGCTGGAGAACGCGGCGGCGACCGCGGCCGGCCTGTTCGCGATCATCTTGATGTTCGGCCCGGTGTCGGGCGGTCACTTCAACCCGGTGGTGTCCTTCGCCGACGCCGCCTTCGGCGGGCTGCGCTGGCGCGACGCCGCCGCTTATCTGCCCGCGCAGGTGGCCGGGTGTATCGGCGGGGCGGTGCTGGCGAACCTGATGTTCGCCCTGCCCGCGGTCAGCATCTCGGTCAAGGACCGGGCCACGCCAGCCCACTTCCTGTCCGAGGTCATTGCCACCCTCGGGCTCATGCTGGTGATCTTCGCGCTGGCCCGGTCGGGACGCGGCCGGTCCGCGCCAGCGGCTGTCTGTGCCTATATCGGCGCGGCGTATTTCTTCACCTCCTCGACCAGCTTCGCCAACCCGGCGATCACCATCGGCCGGATGTTCTCTGACACCTTCGCCGGTATCGCTCCATCGTCTGTCCCGAGCTTCATCGCCGCGCAGATCATCGGCGGCGTCCTCGCGGCCGGGGTTATCAAGGCGCTGTATCCCGGTGTCACACCGGCGGACGCCGCCTACATCATCGTCCCCCACCACGGCCACGCCGGACGGGCACCTGCCCGCGCAGCGCACGACGGCGCATCGTCGTCCGCGGACCTGTAGGGTTCCATAACCTTGACATGGTCTCTGACCTGCAACGTTATCGCTGGGCTGCTGACCGTCATGCCGCCCGTTCGTACTCGTTGATCAGCCCGCCGAGGACCTTCCGGCGCCGTATCCGCGCCGCCGCCAGATCAGTGACCGGGGCTTTGATGATGTCGTCGCCGTCCGGTGGCCGCAAGTTCCTGGCCCGGTGCGGGCGATGCTGGTTATAGTGCGCCACATACTCCTCCAGGACCGCCCGCAGGTGCCGCGGCCCGGCGATCAGCATCCGGTCAGTGACCTCGGCCCGGGCGGTGCGCACCCACCATGCGGATAGCCGACGGCAGCGCGGATCTCGCTACGGCCTCTTGTCGTTGCCGCTTTTGCCCTTCCTGTCGCGGACCCGTACGCAAGAGCGCGACCTGTGGGAACACAGTCTTTGATCTTCGTTACCCCAGATAACGAACGGCAACAGTTTCGTGACCAAGGCGGCGATCGGGATCTGCCCGGTGGCAGTCATCAAGGCCCAGACAACTGCCGTGACGGAGAGTGAGCGTTCGCCAGGCGCTACGGTCATGCGTTACGCGCATATCGCTTAATACACGTGACTCTTTGCGATACTGATTTCGGCTTTCAAGAAGCGCAGATCATCCAGATCTGGCGCGTCGACACGACTGCTCGGGGCGCAGGGTTGACGGCGCTTCCCCGTGCCACCTGCCGGGCCGCCAGGGTTGGGTCGAGAGCGCTGGACGAGCCGCGGCCAGCTCCCGGTAGGGCGGCGACGGCCTCCTCGATCGCGGTCAGCGCCTCCTCCCGCCGCCCCAGCTCGGCCACCGGCACGAACGGCTGGTCAGCGCTGTCGCGCGGCTAGGCCGGAACGCATCCGGCCGGCGGCGACCAGCTCCCGGCGGATGGCGACGGCCTCCTCGATCGCGGTCAGCGCCTCCTCCCACCGTCCGAGCTCGGCCAGCTGCACGGACTGGTTCGTCAGCGCTTCCGCGAGCTCGGGCCGGAACGCAACTGGCTGGGCCGCGGTCAGCTCCCGGTAGGCGGTGACGGCATCCTTGAGGCCGGCCTGGTGGACCACCACCACCGGGCACGGCGCGTGGTGGGTGCAGTAGGACGCCACCGCGCCCAAGTGCATCCCCGGCAGTTCGCCGTGTCCGCGGACGCCGACTACCAGCAGGTCCGCGTGCGCCGCTTCTTCAACGAGAGCGATGGCGGGGCGTTGCTGGACCAGCCGGGTGACGACCGGGACGTCCGGATCTGGTCCCAGGGCATCCCGCACCGCGGTGTCAAGGGTCTGCCTAGCGTCACGTGCGTAATCGGCCTCGTTATGGCTCGGCATCGCATAGATCCGGAACGGGACATGCCAGGCGGTCACCGCGTGCACTTCCGCGCCGGTGAGACGAGCCTGGCGAGCTGCCCATCGCAGCGCTTCCTTGCTGTCGTTGAACCCGTCCACCCCGGCGACGATCACTGGGCGGGGCGCTGTGGCAGCCATGGCCGCTCAGCCGCCCTCGCCGCCGCACGAGGCGCGCAGCGGGTTCCCCAGGTATCCGGCCAGGTCCTCCTCGCCCGGCGCCCGGCGCCTGCGCCGCGGCGGCCCGTATCTGTACTCCGGTCCGTAATCCGGCGCGTACGGTGGCGGACCGTACCCGTCGCCCCAGTGATGCCATGGCCCGTGACCACACCAGCAGTGCCTCATGCCACGCCTCCCTCGGCCCTTCACGGAAGGGACCCGGCGACAGCAGCCAACAAAACCCGTCACTCGCTCCAGGCCTCTTCTGATATCCAGGATTTCCAGTGCGGAGCGGTTGTTCAGGGGCCGAAGGTCCCATCGGCGCAGGAATTCGTCCCTCCGCGCCAGGGACATGCTGGGCAGGCTCCGGTGACCTCAAGTTCATGTTCAATGTCGCGCTAACCGTGCTCCGCGGCGACCTGTGCTGCGGATGACGTCCCGCTCCGCTGCCAGCCGTTGCGTGCGAGGTGAAGTACACCGTCGCCAGGTCGGCGTCTCGCCCCACGCCCGCAGCGCTGGCCGCACCGGTGGCCGGGGAGGTCGGTGCGCTCTCGGCGTGGTGGCTGACTCCGTGGGTGGCGCGCGCCCGGCTGGCTCGCATCGCCCGGCGCCAGCGGCAGCCGAGCCCGTAGTAAGCACAATCCAGCAATCGGCCTCCGGGAAACCAACGGCACAGCACAGCCGCTTGCGGGTCACCAGTGGCGGCACGGGGATCGTGTCGCACGCCGGACTGGCACTGCTGCGGGCGCTGGCGAACAATATCGGGCTGACCGAGGGGCCTACCGCGAGCGCTGGCATCGCCGCGGCTGCTGATGCATGTCCGGGGCCGGGTGGTGGCGGACCTGGCGTGCGCGATCGCTGATGGCGCTGAGCTGATCAGCGTTTTGTTCTTGGCGACCAGCGTGGGCTGTTCGGCCTGGTGGCGTCAGTGCCCACGTGCTGGCGGGCCCTGGATGAGATCGCCGCCGGGGGCGGCGCCCTCGGCAACGGGCTGACCGTGCTGCGCTGCCACCGGCCTGGGCAGCAGGTGGTGGCCGTGCAGATCTGCCTGGACATGCCGCTGGAGGCGGAGCCCGACGGGCTCGACGGTATCGCCGCGATCATGATGAATGCGCTGTCTGAGGGCACCAGCAAGCACACCGCCGAGGAGTTCGCCGCCGAGATGGAGCGCTGCGGCGCGACCCTCGGCACAAGCGCCGGCTACCAGGGCGCGCGCGTCTGGCTGGAGGTTCCCGTCTCCCGCTTGCCCAAGGCGGTTGGGCTGCTCGCCGAGGCGCTGCACACGCTCACGTTCCCCGGCTGCGAGATCGAGCGGCTGGTGCGCAACCGTCTCGACGAGATTCCGCTGGAGATGGCCAACCCTGGCCGGCGTGCAGCCAGACAGTTGGCGCAGGAGCTGTTCCCGGCGTCCGCGCGGCTGTCCCGGCCGCGCGCGGGCACCGGGGACACCGTCGCACGGATCGACGCGGCGGGCGTGCGCGCGTTCTACCAGGCTCACGTGCGGCCTGCGACGGCGACCGCGGTCGTCGTGGGCGACCTGACGGGTGCCGGCCTGGACGCGGTGCTGGCCGGCACGCTCGGCGGATGGACCGGCGATGCCGCCGAGCCGGTGCCCATGCCGCCGGTTATCGCCGACGACACCGGCCGTGTGGTCATCGTGGACCGGCCTGGCGCCGTCCAGACGCAGCTGCTCATCGGGCGGACCGGCCCGGACCGGCACGGCCGGGTATGGCCGGCCCTGGTGCTCGGGACGTACTGCCTGGGCGGCACGCTCACGTCCCGGCTGGACCGGGGGTGCCATCAGCCCGCCGGGCGGCCGTCATTCCCGCCCGCACGGACCGGGGCGCGCCAGGCGCGGGCCGGCCCTGGGCCGGCCCCAGGTTAAGCCTCACCCTCAGCCATATCTTGTGCCCGGGCGCCTCCTGCCAGATTCACGCCTGCGCTTTGACGGGACACCTTTTCACGCGGTGCCCGGAGGGCAGTCTCCGGTGCCGCCCGGGAAACCGGCGCCGGAATTAGCAATCGTCCATTCACGGGGCCGTTCCGGTGAATTACTAAGGAGTTCGAAAGTAGCTCGACTTTGATCTTGTGATCTGCGATAATGGAACGTGCGTGAAAACGATGGCCGCAAGCTTGATCACAAGACGCTCGAGGTGCTCCGGATCCGGGCCGT
>CABDXS010000410.1_pt1 | contig 8240 bp, 7 predicted proteins | sample 3421381 | NCBI WGS metagenome assembly CABDXS01 (sample SAMEA5534336, study PRJEB31848) | metagenome | biome: tundra; feature: field; material: soil | place: USA | collected 2013-05 | depth 0.15 m
ATCGCGGAGGCGCTGGTGATGGTCGGCACCGGCTCGAGCTATCGCGACGCGGCGCTGGTGGCACGCGAGCGGGCGAAGCGGTTGCGAGCCAACCCGAACACCGGGGAGTCGCGGTTCTCGCGGCATGGGTCGCTAGTGATGGACTGGGTCGAGGTGTTCGCGCCGGTCGTGTTCGAGCCCTACCGGCCGCGCCAGTGGCCGGCGAGCGGCTCCCTGCTCCTCGATGACTTGCCGTTCAGGGTGCGAGATCCGGAGACCGGACGTCACCGGATCGCGTTCCGGATCTTCGCCGCGATGGGATACGAGGCCGGGCGTCCGAAACTGTGGCGACTGCAGGCATTTACGACCAAGGCGCAGCCTGACTGGGAGACCTTCCTGGGCGCACTCGACGGCGCACCGCCGCGGGTCGTGTGCGACAACGACCACGGGCTCCCACGAACGCGGTTGGTGCTCGCTTTCCCGACGCCGAGTTGTACCTATGCGAGTGGCACCTGCGCCACGCCCTCGAGCGGCTGATGGGCAAAATCCGCACCGAGGAACCTCAGCACCGAGAGGCAATTGACGCGCTGCTGGCGGACGTCGAGGCGGCGTTCACCGGCCCATACTTCTGGGCGCCGTTTCTCGAGCGCGCGCATGCCGTCGGCATCACACGGCTGAGCGACTGGCTGAACAGCACCGGGCGGATCATCGAGGACCAGTTCGGCCGGCGCGGACCGCGCGCCAGTCGACCCGCGGACACGCCGCTCACTACCTCGCCGCTGGACGGGTTAATCAACCCGATCCGTGCCGCGATCCAGCCACGCGCGTACGGCCTGAAGAACCGCGAGCGCACCAACCGGATGCTGATGCTCATGCAACTGCACGCCAACCGCCAAGACGATGAGCGCGCCTACGTCAGACACATCCGCGACTGCCTCGAGACCAACCAAGGGCGTCCCACCGTCGTTCGCCGCGCGATTGCTGACGCCAGCGGCGGACTGCGGGTCCCTGCGTGAGCTTGCGGCAAAACGGGTCCGAGGCAGGCATGGCTCGTCGGGCTGGGGCGAAGCCCGGCTAGGTTTAGTGGATGACTTGTTGGCCGTTTTGACGCCGTTACTCAGACGACCCCGCGTGGTCGCCGCGTGAGCCGCCGCTACCCGCGCACGTGCAGCGGCTTGCCGGCCAGCGCCAGCAGTGCCTCTCCTAGCGCCTCGCCCTGCGTCGGGTGGGCATGGACCAGGGACGCGGCCACGGCTACGTCTATCCCGGCGTTGTAGAGCAGCTGCGCCTCTCCGACCAGCTCACTGACCCGGTCGCCGACCATGTGCACGCCGAGGACCTGTCCCTCGGGTCCCTTGATCATTTTGACTGCCCCCGCGGTCTTCAGGATCTGGCTCTTGCCGTTGCCGGCCAGGTCGTAGGTCACGGTGGAGACGGCCTGACCGTGCTGCCTGCGCGCGGCCTCCTCGGTCAGCCCGACCGACGCCACCTCTGGATGCGAATAGGTCACGCGCGGAATCCCGGACTCGTCGATGGCGCTCGGGTTCCTGCCAGCGATCTCTTCGGCCACGAAGATGCCCTGCTGGAAGCCGCGATGCGCGAGCTGCAGCCCAGGCACGATGTCGCCGACGGCGTACACGTTCGGGAGATTCGTGCGGAGCCGATCGTCGGTGCGGACGTATCTGTGGTCCATCTCGATCCCGGCCTCGTCGAACCCGCAGCCGACGGTGTTCGGACCACGGCCTACCGCCACCAGCAGCACCTCGGCCTCGAGGGTGTCGCCTGATTCGAGCGATACGAAAACCGCCTCCCCGTCCTGCTCGACCCCAGCGAAGCGCACGCCCGTCTTCGAGGTGATCTTGCGTCGGCGCAGGGCGCGGGTGAGCTGTGTGGAGGCGAACTCGTCCTCGTTGGGCACGAGCCGATCGAGTGCCTCGAGGATTGTGATCTTGGCCCCGAACGACGCCCACACGCTCGCGAACTCGACCCCGATGACCCCGCCGCCGAGGACGATCGCGTCATCGGGAACGTAGTCGAGGGTCAGCGCCTGGTCGCTGGTGAGGACCCGGCCGCCGATCTCGAGTCCGGGCAGTGACTTCGACTGCGAACCGGTCGCCAGGATGACGTGCTCCCCGGCGATCGTTTCGCCGTCCACTTCGACGAAGCCGGGGCCGACAAAGCTGCCGCGACCCGAGACGACCTCCACCCCGTGCCCGGCGATCAGGCCCTGCAACCCCTGATACAGCCTGCTGACGACGGAGTCCTTGTACTGATGTACACCGCTGATGTCGATCCCGTCGAAGCCGACCGAGACCCCGAACTGCGCGGCGCCGCGGGCGCTGTCTGCGACCTCGGCCGCATGCAGCAGGGCCTTGGTGGGGATGCAGCCCCGGTGCAGGCAGGTGCCGCCGAGCTTGTCTGACTCGACGAGGATCACCGACAGCCCCAGTTCGGAGGCTCGGATCGCGGCCGAGTAGCCGCCCGACCCGCCTCCGAGGATCACCACGTCGGCACTACGTTGGGTCATTTCACTGCTCCTAGTGTCCTGTCCCAGAGATTCGTTGGCAATATCGGGCGAGGGAGTCGATGATCTCGTCCGCGGTCTTGTGCCAGACGTAAGGGCGGGGGTTTTCGTTCCATGCGTTCACCCATGGAGCCGGCGAGTTCTTTGACACTGCAGTGAGTACCTCGCCCAGTACAAGAGCGGTTTCAGCACCGGTACGCCGCCCGCATCAGGCGGCGCCGATCGCTTCCTTGATGGCGGCGATCACCGCCTGAGGCTTCTCCGCGTGCGCCATGTGTCCGGCTCCGTCAACGATGTGGACAGTCGCCTTGCCCTCCAGCGAACCCGCGTTGCTCGCTGGAACGATCTTGTCCTCCGCACCCCAGACGGCGACCGTCTTGCCTGCGAAGGACGCCTGCTCGGCGGTCACGTCGACGGCGGACCTCTCGCCGACCAGGAGCGCGGCCGCTATCAAGGCGAGCGCGGCATCGACGCCGTCGAGACGCTTGTACTTCAGGAGGTCGTCGATGAGCTGCCGATTGACCAGCGATTGGTCAGCGAACAGCTGCTGCAGATGCGGCTTGAGCTCGCGACGCGTCTCCGCCTCCGCGAACCCCCGGATGTAGCCCGCATTGACGTCCGGACCGTAGCCGGCCGGGGAGATGAGCGTGAGCGAGGCGACCTTGCCCAGGGTCGCGGGATCGGCTGCCGCCACGGTGGCGACCGCCCCGCCCGTCGAATGCCCGACCAGGTGCACCCTCGGCAGCCCCAGCTCGTTCACGAATCCGACGAGGCTCGACGCAAGCGTGGCCACCGACCCGTCGCCGACGTCCTTCGACGAGGCCCCATGCCCCGGCAGATCCAGCGCATAGGTGGCCCGGTCGGCGGAGATCGGCTCCTGTACGAACAACCACGAGTTCTTGTCACCGCCGTAGCCGTGCACGAACACCACTGGAGTGGCCTCGGATTCGGTGTCCCCGAGCACTGCATACGAGATCGAGCGTCCGCCGACGTGGACCTCGGCCACTTTCGGACCGGACACGTCCTCGATGGCCCCGGAGGCGAGCTGCTCCTTCGCCGCCGCGACCACCGCGTCGATCTCCGCCTGAGGCACGTCGGCCGGGGCCACGACCGCGATCGTGCCGCCGACCGGGACGTCGACCATGGTCTCGACAACCAGCGCCCGGACAACGCCGGACCACGTCGACTCGAGCGTACCGGCGATCTTGTCGGTGTCGATGTCGGCGACGTCCTGCCCCTTCTCGAGTTCGTCACCCTCGGAAACAAGCCATTCGGTGACCTTGCCCGACTCCATGGACAGGCCCCACTTGGGCATGGTCACCCGTTGAATCTGGTCGTTGGTCATCGCGAACTCACTTGCTCCATTCGGTCACTGTTTTAACCGCGTTGACGATGTCCTGCGCCGACGGGATGTAGAGATCCTCCAGCGAACCCGCGAACGGAACCGGAACGTGCGGGGGGCTGACCATCTTGACGGGTGCCTTCAGATCCCCGAACGCCTCGGAGACGACTTGAGCCGAGATGTCGGTGGCGATGTTGCAGCGCGGGCTCGCCTCGTCCACCACCACGAGCCGGCCGGTGTTCTCCACCGATTCGAGGATCGTGTCGAGGTCCAGCGGGCTGACCGTGCGCGGGTCGATGATCTCGATGCTGATGCCGGAGCCCTCGAGTTTCTTGGCGGCCTCCTCCGCCACCGATACCATCCGCCCGATCGCGACGACGGTGACGTCGTCACCCTCGCGCACGATGTTGGCCTCACCGAATGGGATCGCGTAACTCTCCTCCGGTACCTCACCGGTGACGTCGTACATCGCCTTGTGCTCGAAGAAGATCACCGGATCGTTGTCGCGGATCGACTGCGCCAGCAGCCCCTTGACCTCGTACGGGCTGGACGGGATCACGACCTTGAGCCCTGGGATGTGGGTGAACAGCGGGTAGAGCGCCTGCGAGTGCTGGGCGGCGGCGCGCAGGCCGGCCCCGTACATCGCGCGGATGGTCACCGGGGTGACCGCCTTGCCCCCGAACATGTACCGGAACTTCGCGGCCTGGTTCATGATCTGGTCCAGACACACGCCGGCGAAGTCGATGAACATCAGCTCGGCCACCGGGCGCAGGCCACGAGTGGCAGCGCCGACGGCGGCGCCGATATAGCCGGACTCGGTGATGGGCGTGTCCAGCACCCGGCCGGGGAACTTGCCGTACAGGCCCTTCGTCACACCGAGAACGCCGCCCCAGGCATCGTCCTCGCCCTGTCCCCCGGCGCCGCCGGCCACGTCCTCACCCATGATGATGACCGTGGAGTCGCGCTCCATCTCCTGCGCAAGCGCCTCGTTGACGGCCTCGCGGTAACTGATCTTTCGGGATGCCATTTCAGTAGTTCTCCTTCTCGAATCAGCCCGCGGGTCAGTACTTGACGTAGACGTCGGTGACCAGGTCCTCGGGGCCGGGGACCGGGGCGGCCTTCGCCTCCGTCACCGCCTCCTCGATCAGCTGCGCCACCTGCGCGTCGACCTCGTCGAGCTGCGCATCGGTCAGACGACCCGAGTCGGCGACCCGCTTACGGAAGCGCTGGAGGCAGTCCAAGTTCTCTTTGGCGTTCTGGATTTCGTCCTTGCCGCGGTACGTCTGCTGGTCGCCCTCAAAGTGGCCGTAGTACCGGGTGAACTTCACCTCGAGGAGGGTGGGGCCACCGCCCTCACGGGCGCGTCTGATCGCCTCGCCGGCCACCTCGTAGACGGCGAAGACGTCGAAGCCGTCGACGATCACCCCCGGCATGCCGAACCCGGCCGCGCGGTCGGCGATGTTGTCCGCCGACACCGACCAGGTCGACGCGGCTGCCTCCCCGTAGCCGTTGTTCTCGGCGACGAAGACCGCGGGAAGGTTCCACACCGAGGCCAGGTTCAGCGCCTCCATCGTGGTGCCCTGGTTGGAGGCGCCGTCACCGAAGAAGGCCACGCCGACGCCGCCGTCGCCCTTGATCTTCGCGGCGAGCGCGGTCCCGCAGATCAGCGGCGGCCCACCGCCGACGATGCCGTTGGCGCCGAGCATGCCCTTGGACAGGTCCGCGATGTGCATCGAGCCGCCCTTGCCGTGGCAGGAGCCGGTCGTCTTGCCGAGGATCTCGGCCATCATCGGCTTGATGTCGACGCCCTTGGCGATGCAGTGCCCGTGCCCGCGGTGGGTGGAGGCGATGGTGTCGCGGTCCTGATCGAGGTGGGCGCACACACCCGTGGCCGACGCCTCTTCCCCGGCATACAGGTGGACGAATCCGGGGATGTCGCCGGTGGCGAACTCCTCGTGCACCCGGTCTTCGAATGCTCGGATCGAACGCATCGTCCGGTAGACATCGAGCAGTTGGGCCTCGCTCAGCGCCGATGCGTCGGGCGCATCCGAGCCGAGGGTGGACAGTGTTTGCGTCATCCGGACTCCTTGTTTTCCAGGTTCAGCCGAGGACTGAGGATCTGTGGTCGGTCATGGGGAAACGCGCGTGGCGGGCCACGCTGGCGCGGAGGCGGCGAGCACGGCCGGAACATCGATGACGCGGGGGCCGTCCTGCGCGAGGGTGACGGTGACGGCGTCGTCCGGGCCGAACTCCACCTCCCGCTCACCGTCGAGGGCGATGGTCCCCCGATCCAGTTCGACCGGATGAGGCACATTCAGCTGGAGTTCGGCGGAACCGAGCACACCCGCCGACTCCAGCAGTCCGGGGGCGAGCGGGGCCAGGACCGTGTGCGCGGCGACCGAGGGATCAGCGAGACGCACCGCCACCCCACGCGGTTCGTGGCGCCCCGTCGGCCTGAGCCGGCCCGCGATGGACGCCAGGCCGATGGAGTGCGGCTCTGCGAAGGTGCAGTACAACTCGCGGAGCGAATCCGCCTTCCACAGTGCCCGCGCACCGATCTCACCCAGGGTGTTGACGCACACGTCGACCAGCGCCACCTCGTGCTGCACGCCGCCGTTCGCCCGGGTGACCTCCACGTGCAGCAGCTTGGCGTGTGCGGTGGGTTCCGGTGCAAGCCCGGTGGCGATCATCCCCAGTGCCATCCCGGCGACCGTGGCCTCGATCATCACCGGGAACGCGTTGTTGGTACCGGTGCTCAGCGCGAGCATGGGGGTATCGCCTAGCCCGGGCACGGCAGCGCGCATCGTTCCGTCGCCACCGAGCAAGACCACAGCGGCCGCACACTGACCCGCCATCGTCTCCGCGAAGGCGGTGGTATCGGTCGCGGTACCGGTGGGCCGCTCCAGCGTCAGGAACTCGACCTTCGGCCAACGGACGTGCGCAGTCGACCGTGCACCGGACATTCGCTTGATCTCGCGGTGCACGCCCGCGGCGATTCCGAAGGTATCGGTTGACAGCAGCACACGCTCGACCCCGAGCGTCCCCACAGTGCGCAGGATCCGCAGGACCATGCTGGCCTTCTCGGTGTTGGGGAACACCGATGCCTGCGAGATGATCCGTCGAATATCCCTCCCGGACATGGGATTCGGGATGATTCCGATAGCGCTGCCCTCAACCACGGGGAACGGATCCGGCCAGTGAGAGCTCATCTCGCTCATCGTGCTCATCGTTCACCACCTCCGGCTGAGGCCGGATTGATCCACTTCATAGGTTATGTCTTACGTGAGTGAGGCAACAGCCTCCCGCGAGGCAAGCATTCAGGTGCGCTGTCCTGATCGCTGCGAAGGCTGCCGTCGAGCAGGCGGCCGGGGCCGCGCGGGAAGCCGCGCAGGCACGGGTTGCCGATGCCGAGCGGGCCGCTGAGGGGCTCACCCGCCTCCCAGGCGAGGCCGGCCTCACCCGCACCCTCGCGATCGAGCTCGGCCCGCGCCAGATCATGGTCAACGCCATTGCCCCCGGCATGGTCCGCACCCCGATGCTGGCCGGCATGACCGCCGGGCGAATCAGCCAGCTCGCCGCCGGCTACCCGGGAGGCCGGCTCCCCGAGGCCGAGGACATCGCCCAGGCGATAGCCTTCTTCGGCGACCCCCGGACGATGTTCATCACCGGCCTGGTGCTCATCATCGACGGCGGCCGCTCCGTCGGGCTCAGCGGCACCTAGCCCCATGGTGACCTGTGCCGCTCGAATACTCGATTGGGTGGCTGACCTGCGCTATCGCCAGCAGGCTTGACGTGGTGATGGTTGGCTTGCCGGGTGCTGCTCAAGATCGTCTATCTGCTGACGTGCCGGGTACTCGGCCTGGCTGTCCTGGTGTTCCGCGGGGACCTGGCGAAGGATGCTGAGCTGCTGGTGCTCCGGCACGAGAACGCGGTGCTGCGCCGGCACGCCGGCCGGGTCCGGTACGAGCCGGCCGACCGGGTGTGGCTCGCCGCGCTGGCACGGCTCCTCCCCCGCAGGCGCTGGAGCGAAATCTTCCCCGTTACGCCGGCGACGCTGCTGGCCTGGCACCGCAAGCTGGCCGGCAGCAACTACGACACGAGCAGGCGGCGCAGGCCCGGCCGGCCGCCGACAGCCCCGAGCATCGCCCGCCTGGTCGTTCGCCTGGCCCGCGAGAATCCCCTGTGGGGGCATCGCCGGATCCATGGCGAGCTGACGAAGCTCGGCGTGACGGTCGCGCCGTCTACCGTGTGGGAGATCCTGCATGCTGCGGGCATTGATCCGGCGCCGCGCCGGTCGGGTCCGACGTGGCGACAGTTTCTTCATGCCCAGGCTGCCGGGATCGTCGCGGTCGATTTCCTGCACGTGGACACCGTGCTGCTGAGGAGGCTGTATGT
>CABDXS010000417.1_pt1 | contig 8209 bp, 5 predicted proteins | sample 3421381 | NCBI WGS metagenome assembly CABDXS01 (sample SAMEA5534336, study PRJEB31848) | metagenome | biome: tundra; feature: field; material: soil | place: USA | collected 2013-05 | depth 0.15 m
GCCCCCGACCGGGGTATAGCTGTCGAGGGCCGAATCGGTGGCGCCGGCCGTCGTTCCCATCGTCCCGACGGTCATCAGCGCGGACCCGTCCGGGCCGAACCGCATCTCCTTCCCCTCCATGTTCCCGCCGGGGCTGCCGCTGCTCGCCAGCTGGGACACAGTCGCCGGCAGCAGATGGTTGCCGTGCGCCTCGGCCTGCATCGAGACCACGGTGTGGCCGAGGAAGAGGATGGCCATGACCGCCGCGATGGCGTAGCCCTGCCGCGGCCTGCCGATGAGCCGGCCGAACATGAAGGCTATGGCGAACGGCAGCACGATGACCAGCAGCAGGTCGAACATGTTGCTGAAGCCGGTGGCGTTCTCGAACGGATGCGCGCCTCCCGCGCCGTAGAAACTGCCGCCGTTGGTGCCGAGCAGCTTGATGACCTCCATCGAGGCGACCGGCCCGCCGGGAATCTGCTGGGTCCCGCCCGCGAGCGTCGCGGCGGTGCGAAAGCCGCTGAAATTCTGCACGGCGCCCAGGCTCACGAGCACCAGCGCGCCGAGGACCGAGAGGGGGACGAAGACGCGCACCAGGCTGCGGGTGAGATCCACCCAGAAGTTGCCGATCGTGCGGGCGGTTCCGGAGATGCCCCGGATCACGGCCAGGGCCACCGACAGGCCGATGGCGGCCGCGGTGAACTGCGCGACCACCAGCCCGGCCATCTGGGCGAGGTAGCTGGCGGCGGTCTCCCCCTCGTAGGCCTGCCAGTTGGTGCCGGTGATGAAGCTGACGGCGGTATTGAAGGACAGCAGCGGGGACATTCCCGGGGCGTGGGTCGGGTTCAGCGGGAGCAGCCCCTGCAGCCGCAGGATGAGGTAAAGCAAGAGGGTGGAGAGGAGCCCGAACGCCAGCACCGCCAGCGCGTAGCCCCGCCAGGTCCAGCTGCTGTCGGCGTCGGTACCGAGGGCCCGGTAAACCAGGCGCTCGACGGGCAGGAACACCCGGTCCCCCGGCGCGCGGCCGCCCCGGAACGTCGCCGCCAGGTAACGGCCGAGCAGCGGCGCGGCCACCGCGGTCACGGCGGCGATGAACAGCAGCTGTACCCATCCCGAGCCGCTCATCTGAGCCCGTCCAGTGCGAGGTTGAGCTCGAGGACGTTCACCGATGTTTCGCCCAGGAAGCCCCACTGACGGCCCTGGGTGTAGCGGTGCACGAGGTTGATCACCTGACCCACGGGAAGGTGCCTGGCACGGGCGACACGCGATGCCTGGTCGAGGGCGTTCTGCGCGGAAATGTCGGGGTCGAGGCCCGAGCCGGACGCGGTGACCGCGTCGACCGGCACTGGTGCATTGGCCGCGAGTCCGTTGAGCTTCCGGTAGGTGATGGCGCGCTCGGGCACGGTATCGGGGTCGCAGACGTAGGAGCCGTCAGGGTTCCTGGCATACCGCTGGCCGGGTGCCGGGCTGGTCACGGGGTTGCCCTTCGGGCCGGCGGGGACGCACGCCGGGTCGGTCTTCGTCGCGAAGGGGTTCGCCGGCGACCGCCTGCCGTCGAGCCCGACCGTGTTCACACCCGGGACGAACCCGATGAGCAGCGCGTTCGAGGGGCCGAGATTGGTGGCGCCCGACGCTGCGGCGTCATACCCGGGCCCCGCGGCGGACGGGCGCGGCTGGAAGTACCCGGGAAGCGGGCTGCCCTTGCTGTCGGCGAAGCTCTGGCCGAGCAGCGACGATCCGGCGAGCTTGCCGCCGCGGTACACGAGCGAGCCGTCCGCCTGGCGGGAGAACAGCAGCGCGGACAGGCCAGTGACGAGGAGCGGGTACCCGAATCCGAGCACGAGCGTGACGCCGAGGAGCATGACGATGCTGGCGAGAAGGTGGCGCCGCATGTCAGTGCAATCCGATCGCCGTCAGGACGAGATCGATGAGCTTGATGAAGGCGAACGGGGCGATGATCCCGCCGATCCCGTAGATGAGGGCATTGCGCCGGAGGATGGCGGCGCCGTCGAGCGGCCGGAACTTCACTCCCCGCAGGGCAAGCGGGATGAGCGCCGGGATGATGAGGGCGTTATAGATCACGGCCGAGAGGATCGCCGTGTGCGGGCTGGCGAGGTGCATGACGTTCAGCACCTTGAGCTCCGGGTACGCCACAAGGAACATCGCCGGGATGATGGCGAAGTACTTGGCGACGTCGTTGGCGATGGAGAAGGTCGTGAGCGACCCGCGGGTGATGAGGAGCTGCTTGGCGACCTCGACGACCTCGATCAGCTTGGTCGGGTTCGAGTCCAGGTCGACCATGTTGCCGGCCTCTTTGGCGGCCTGCGTGCCGGTGTTCATCGCCAGGCCCACGTCGGCCTGCGCGAGCGCAGGCGCGTCATTGGTGCCGTCCCCGGTCATCGCCACCATGTGGCCGCCGCGCTGCTCGCGCCGGATCAGCGCCACCTTCTCCTCCGGCGTGGCCTCGGCCAGAAAGTCGTCGACGCCGGCCTCCCGGGCGATGGCAGCCGCCGTCAGCGGGTTGTCCCCGGTGATCATCACGGTCCGGATGCCCATGTCGCGCAAGTCCTCGAAGCGCTCGGCCATGCCCTGCTTGACCGTGTCCTTCAGGTGGATGACGCCAAGGACCCGCGGCCCGTCGGCCACCACCAGAGGCGTCCCCCCGCCGCCGGCGATGCGCTCCACGATGGGGGCGAGGCCGGCCGGGATGACACCGCCGATCTCGCCGACCCATCGCCGCACCGAGTCGGCCGCGCCCTTGCGGACCCGCCGCCCTCCGAGATCGATCCCGCTCATCCGCGTCTGGGCCGAGAACGGAACGAGCTGCGCACCCGCCAGGTCCGGGCTGGCGAGACCGTAGCGGGCCCCGGCCAGCTCGACGATGGAGCGACCCTCAGGCGTCTCGTCGGCCAGGCTCGACAGAAGCGCCGCCTCGGCCAGCTCATCCTCGGGGGTACCGCCGGCGGGGAGGAGCTCAGCGGCCATCCGGTTCCCGTAGGTGATGGTGCCGGTCTTGTCGAGCAGCAGCGTCGAGCAGTCCCCGGCGGCCTCGACGGCCCGCCCCGACATCGCCAGCACGTTCCGCTGCACCATCCGGTCCATGCCGGCGATGCCGATCGCCGACAGCAAACCGCCGATCGTCGTGGGGGCGAGGCAGACGAACAGCGCGACGAGCACGGTCGTGGACTGGATGGCCTGAGAGTAGATCGCCATCGGCTGCAGCGTGACCACCGCCACGAGCAGGATCAGGGTCAGCCCGGCGATCAGGATGTCGAGCGCGACCTCGTTGGGCGTCTTCTGCCGGCTCGCCCCCTCGACCAGGGCAATCATGCGGTCCAGGAACGTCTCACCGGGGTTGGACGTGGTCTTGACCACGATCCGGTCTGACAGGACCACGGTCCCTCCGGTCACCGCACAGCGGTCGCCGCCCGATTCACGGATCACCGGGGCCGACTCTCCGGTGATCGCCGACTCATCGACGGTGGCCATCCCCTCCACGACGTCGCCGTCGCCGGGGATGACCTGCCCGGCCTCCACGACGCAAAGGTCACCGGCCTGCAACTGCGCTGACGGAATCTCCTGAACCGTGCCATCGGCCCGCAGGAGGAAGGCGGCGGTCTCCTGGCGGCTGCGGCGCAAGGTGTCAGCCTGGGCCTTGCCCCGGCCTTCGGCCACTGCCTCGGCAAAGTTGGCGAACAGCACCGTCGCCCACAACCAGAACGTGATCGACCCGACGAACAGACCGGGATGGGCGAGAAACTGGATCGTGGTGACGACGCTCCCGATCTCGACCACGAACATGACCGGGCTGCGAACCATGTTGCGGGGGTCGAGCTTCACGAACGCCTCGCCGAGGGCAAGGGCGAGCGCAAGCCAACCCGGCGATCAGGCCGTCCGGGCGGAGCCGTCTGACCCTGGTCATGCGACATGAGGCGCTCGTGACCGCGCAGCGGGCGAGCAGGTAGCCGACCGAGAAGATCACTCAGGGATGATCTCAGCCCGGAAGACTCCACCAGCCAGGCCGGATCGATTAATCGAGCCCTACAGGGGACTTTGGCCGGGACAGTGCCGCGAGCCACAGGCGGTCGGCCGGCTGGTAGCGGACCCGGGCGGCACTGGCGGGCCGAGTTGCTGCTTTACCGATGTTGCGGGATCGATCGGGTCACCGTTCAGCCTGCGAGCAGCACCGTCGCCGAGTCTCATCCGGCAGACCCGGCGCCCGTGGCTGCGCGCGCCGCGATGGAAGGCAAGCCGATGGCGTCCGGCGTCGCGGGGAGCACGCTACTCGGCGTGGCGTCTACGTCCACGGCGGACGGGTGCCGACGCGGGCTACGATAGCTTCACCTCGCTCGGCGGCGGCATGCTGACGTCGGCGATGATGCTCGGCTAGATCAGCCCCGGCGGGGTGGGCAGCGGCCTGCACGGTCTGCTCATGGTCGCGCTGACTGCGGGCGTCACCGTAGTGCTGGTGTTCCTCACCTTCCTGCCCGCCCCTGTCGCTCGGCGCGCTTGCCGAGGAACTGTACTGAGGGGAAGATAAGGAGGCAGGAGTTGTCGCAGATGGGTCGCTACCTGTCCAGGGACCGCATCGCGGTCACGGCTGCCATTGCCGCGCCGGCCGCCACTGCGGCGATTCTGCTGCCGTTCCGCGCCAGCTGGTCCAACACCAACGTGGCCCTCGTCCTCGTGGCCGTAGTTGTCGCAGTGGCCGCGATCGGGAACCGCCTCGCCGGAGCGCTGGCGGCGGTATCGGCCGCCGCATGGTTCGACTTCTTCTTCACCCAGCCCTACGAGCGGTTCGCCATTGCCAAGCCGGCGGATGTCACGACCGCGGTCCTGCTGCTCCTGGTGGGCCTGGCGGTGTCGCAGCTGGCCGCCCGGGCCCGGCGCCTGCAGGTGATCGCCATCACTGACGCCGGCTATCTCGCCCAGATCCACGACACCGCTGCGCTGACCCAGACCGCCCGATCGCCCTACACAGTCGTCGATCAGGTGAAGCAGCAGCTCACCGGCCTGCTCGACCTGAAACAATGCCGCTTTGAGTACGGATCGCTGCTCGGCCATCCCCCGCGTCTCGAGCCAGACGGCACCGTCATGGCAGGACACCATCGCGTGGACGTGGAACAATTCGGGCTTCCCGCGGCGGAAATCGAGCTGCGCACTTTCAGCAACGGCCAGTTCTGCGGGCGGTTCATGCTCCAGCCGAAACCCGGCTCCAAGCCGTCCCTGCAAGCACGTCTCGTCGCAGTAACCCTGGCCGATCAGGCCGGACGTGCGCTCGGCACGAGCCAGACCGCTCCCGAAGACGGCTGACGCAACGAATGCTCTGTCCGCGAGCTGCCCTCCCGGCCGTGGGCGAGGACGTCCTGCGGATCTTCGGGTCTTACCAACCGAGCAGCTTCTGGCCGGGACGCAGTGCTGCGGCCTTACTGGCCAGCTCAGGAGAGATCCGCTCGACCAGATCCATGAGCGCGTACTGGATCAAGGTCCGGCGAGGTGCCCGCCCGGCTGGTCGCCCGCCGAGGGCGGCGGCGGCACCGCGATGCCCAGGCTGACAAGCAATCGCAATCCCGGACCCCCCAGCGAGCACCGCTAGCGCGAACCAGACCCCGACCACGATTGACGTCTCGCGCCAGGCTCTCCTCTCCTGTCGTTCCTGCGCGCCCGCCGACGCCGACGAGCCTACGGCGCGGTCTCGTCGTACACAGGCCACGTCGGGACGCGGTCTTCCGCGACCGGCACCGCGTGCAGGCTGCGGCGGCGACGGAGCTCCAGTGCCGCTCCTCCCTGCCGGGCCGGCGAGACCCATGCCTCGGTGGCGAAACCGCTGCGAGAGCAGTGCCGCCCCGCCTGGATCGGCCTCGAATCGGCTGGCGAGGTCGCGCGGCTCGCCGTGCCGCCCGACACCGGTAACTACCACCACGCCATGGCATCCAACTACAACCACGTCACCAGGCCACCTGTCATCGCCGTGCGCGCGGGCCGGGCCTGGCCGCTGATCCGCCGCGAGACCGGCGAGGACCTGCTGCGCTGCGACGCTGGCTGGACAACCCCAGGCATGCTGGCAGGTGCCGGGAAGCGCAAGCGGACGAGAGGCTGCAGCGGCAGCAGATAAGGACCATTGATCCCGAACGGCTGCGCGGTAGATCCGACGACCATGCAACGTGGGAGGTCAACCTGCTCCCGGTTCCCATGAGGACCGGGCCTCTGCTCAGTGGCCGTGCGATCCGTGGGAATGGCCCAGGGTGAGCTGGCCTGTGTTCGCGTCGAAGTCGAAGAGCTCGCCGTAGCGTCCCCAGTCGATGGCGATCTTCAGCTGCCGGCGGGCGTCCTCTTCCGAGAACCCCCGCCTCAGCAGGTCCAGGAGGAGACCTTCCCCGAGGCTGCCGTCGTTGGTGGCCTCGAGGGCATTGCAGATCGCCCGGACCAGGGGAGCTCGCCCCCGTGCCCGGCGGGCGAAGATCTGCTTTGACTCCGAGATGTCGGCGGCGACGAAGACCCGGCCGTCGGCGGTGATCTGGAGGTCGGCATCGTCGACCTCGGCCAGCCCCCGCACCTGTGCCGCGTCGACGAGCGGGAGGAGGGCGTCGACCTCGAACGTCAGCTCGTGGGCCAGCTTGGGCAGATCCTCACGCCCGCCGCGCGCCTCGACAATCTCGAGCAAGCCGGCCATGCCGCCGACGGTGGCTGACGGGAGCCGGGTGTCGGTGGGCGACCCCTCCCTGGGGGAGGCCACCGTCCAGACGTGTGCCGGCGGCCGGACGTCGCGTCCAGTCATGAACCCGTAAATCTCGTCGACCAGTGCCTCGAAGCTCTCGCCGTGCCGGTCGCGGGGCCGGGGGAACGCGCACTGGATCTCGGCGCGGATGCGACCGGGGTTGGCTCCGAGCACGAAGATCCTGTCGGCGAGGATCACCGCCTCCTCGATGTTGTGGGTGACGATCAGCAGCGCGGCCCGGTCGGCCTTGGCGTAGATCGCTGCCGTTTCCCCGCCGTGGTGGCGCAGCAATTGCGCGACCCCGGCCAGGCTCCCGCCCTGCGCCAGTACCCGGGAAGCAGCACGATGCCGCAGCTGGTGCGCGTCGGCTGGGGGGATGCCGGCGCGGCGGGATGCGCAGCGGGTGACCATGACGGCCGACTGGCGTGACATCGGCGCGCCGGGACCACACGAGCGCAGGAACACCTCCCGCCGTACCGATGGGCGACGGCTCTGCCGCAGGTAGCCGGCGAGCGCCGCACCCGCGTCTGCGGGCAGCGGTAGCCGGTCAACCCGGCCGCCCTTCCCATGGATCACCAGTTCACCGGCCCGCCAGTCCACGTCGTCCAGGCACAGCGCGGCCACTTCATGTGCCCGCAGGCCCAGCCGTGCCATCAGCATCAGCACAGCGAAGTCCCGGCACCCGACGCCGGTGGCCTGATCACAGCTCGCCAGCAGCAAGGTCACCGTGCCGGTATCCGCACCCGCCGGCAGGCCGCTCATCCGCCAGCTGGCGACCGACGGCACCGCCTCCGCCAGATCCCGGTCGATGACCCCGGTCACGAACAGGTAGCGCAGCAGCGACCGCACGGCAGTGGTCGTCACCTTCATAGACGCGGTCGCATAGCGCCGCGATTCATCCACGATGAAACCGATGACGGCAGCAGGCCCCAGCCGATCCAGCCGCAGCTCTCCCTCCTTGACCTGCGCTCTGAGGAACCTGCGGGCGACGTCCGCGCGCTGGCGTGCCGTCCGCTCGGCCAGCCATCGCTCGCGATGCAGACAGAGGCGGCAGGCCTGCAGCGCACGCTCGACCGGGCACCCGATCTCCCGGTGCTCCTCCTGCGGGATCACGCCGGTCTCCCGCAGGTATCCCAGCTGCCGCCGCAGCGACCGGACCGTCACCCACCACCGGTAACCACCCTCGCGGCGGGCCCCGGCGAACCGCACGACCTGCTGCGAGGTCAGCTCCGCCGCGGCGATGCCTTCTGACTCCAGCCAGCGGCTCAGGTGCGCCAGCACGTACGCGCTGTCCTGCGCGACCCGCGGCGTGTATCCCAGCACGACCAGCTCCGCCCGGAACCCGGCCACGTACGACGCCAGCGGACCCAGCACCCGAGCCGGATATCGATCAACCATGCCTGCCTCCTTCGGGGGACTCACGAAGAAGACGACGCACTCACGCGGTTATGACGGCGTTCCTGCCAGTTGCATCCCGGCCAGCCAGCCACCCGGCATCCCACCCGGCATAAC
>CABDXS010000418.1_pt1 | contig 8204 bp, 6 predicted proteins | sample 3421381 | NCBI WGS metagenome assembly CABDXS01 (sample SAMEA5534336, study PRJEB31848) | metagenome | biome: tundra; feature: field; material: soil | place: USA | collected 2013-05 | depth 0.15 m
GGCAGGGGCACGATCTGTCTTCAGGGCTCCCGAAGGGTGCCCGGGGAGGAGCAAGTGCTCACCTGCCAGCGGCTACCAGACCCGAGCCTGCCGGACGGCCGACCCGTTAACTCTCATTAGGGGGGCAGGACAGTGACCGGCGAGCTGATCCCGTGGCGGATGACTCCGCTGACCCGTGAGCTGATCGTGGCCGCGCTCGGAGAGGCCGCCCGGAACAAGCTGGACCTCAACTCTGTGTGCCCGGCTGCGGGCTGCGAGCCGTGCGGCTACCGGGCGGAGGTCGCGGCCGAGTACGAGCGGGTGGCTGCCGTCGTCAGCAAAGCCGGCCAGGCCGAGCCTGACGCGGAAAGTGGCCGCTCACATGGGCCGGGGCTGACCGGACCGCAGCGCCTGGTGCTTGCCGCAGTGATCTCCGATGCTGTGGAGTACCGGACACGGGACGGGTACTGCGCCGACTGCGAAAGCAGTGGCGGCACCTGTGTGGACCACGCCGCCGACCTGGACAAGACCGACGCTTACCTCAACCTCGGCCGCGACCTGGGCGCTGACCAGGAAGGCGCAGAGGCATGGGTCAGCAGCGGGCCATATGAGTCATATGAGGCATCGGTCCGCGAAGGACGTGACACGGCCGAACCGGAGGAGTACGACCGTGGCCCCGAGATGGATGACCATGGAGGCGCAAGTCCGAGTACCGGCATGCGTGGCCAGATGAGCCGCAGGCGAGCTGGGAGGCGGGACAGTGAGCGCCGACCCGCAGGTCACCGCGGCCCGCGCACTGCCGCTGGCAAGTGCAGCTGCCGGCGAAGCGCTCCTTCGCTCCCGGCTCGCGTTCAGCCCAGATGAGGCCGCCACGATCCTCGGGGTAGGCCGGGATACTGTGTATGATCTGCTGCGCACTGGCCAGCTCAAGTCCAGGAAAGCTGGCGCCCGCCGCATCATCGGCCGCAAGCAGCTAGAGGACTACCTGGCCGGTGGGGACGACGCAGCCTGACCTGGCAGCCTGTCCACCGTCTCGGCGCCCATCGTCAGCACCGGCCGCAATTCCTGCCCGTAGACAACCTCAGGTGTCCTGGTGCTGCTGTGCCCGGCGATCCGGGCAACCTCCTCGATCGGCAGTCCGCCCAGTGACAGCAGCGAGATTCCGGTGTGCCGCAGCTATCGCAGGAGCGCAAATAAGGCGGCGGCAGATGTCGCGGCTCGGCTACCGCGAGGTTGCGCAGATCGCACAGATCACTCACGGTCGAGGTGGGCGCGGACATCACGTTCTTGGCCGTTCAAGTGGCCGGTAGTCCCCCGGATAGTCCCCCAGGTGCTGTGCGGAGGTCCTGTTGTCCGGTGTTCTGCCTGGTAAATCTGGTGGGCGGTACTGGGATTGAACCAGTGACCTCTTCCGTGTCAGGGAAGCGCTCTCCCGCTGAGCTAACCGCCCGCGAGGCGGAAGCGGGAATCGAACCCGCGTAGAGGGCTTTGCAGGCCCTTGCCTAAACCACTCGGCCATTCCGCCAGAAGCTGACCCCGTTGAGGTCGCCCCGGTACCTAAGAGCCACGCAGACTGTCGGCGCGAGACGCGTCCGGCACCTCCGAGCGGACGACGGGATTCGAACCCGCGACCCTCACCTTGGCAAGGTGATGCTCTACCAACTGAGCCACGTCCGCATGGCCCCGCCTAGGCGAGGCGCCGCCAGCCGAACACGACCGGCGTGCGTTCAGAACTGTAGCCGATCCTGGTCGGCCAGCAAACTCACCGGGGCCCTCAATACCCTGCGGGCAATACCCTGCGAAAGCGCGCCGACCGGGTCCGGCCACCCCAGGCCGAGAGCTCCGGGCTCAGTTTCCTGAGCTCAGTTTCCTGAGCTCACTGCCCAGGGCTGCGTGGCTCAGGCCGTGCATCACGTCAGAGGCGCGTACATCACGTCAGCCGCCCAACTTGCTCCGGGTAGTAAATTACGCCGGCGAGGTGCTTGGCGATCTCCCGCAGCGTCCTCGCCTCGCCCAGCGGTGCGTCCCAGGCCCGCGGCCCGCGGTGTCATAGCGGAGCTGGTAGCACCGGGCCAGGCGGCGCAGTCTCGACCCGGCCTACTCGAAATCGGGTTCGCTGAACCTCGCCCAGTCGCCGTCCAGGGTGGATGGACCGCCCGTGCCATTGGTCTGGCGTCGGCTCGGCACCGGCCAGCAGCACTTCTACCTCCTGCAGGTGATCGATGAGGTGATCGGTAATGCGGCGCTGCGCCTTGTGCGGGGTCCAGGTGCCAATGCGCTGCTGGGCGGCCCGCCGCTGGCCGCGGGAGAGCTCGGCCAGCAGGGCGGGATCAGCGGCAACCGCAAGCGCTCAGCTGGCCCTGGCGACCGGCATGCTGACCGGCGGCAGCGGACCGTCAGCCGAGTACGAGGTCACCGCAGCCGGGACGGCGGCGCTCGCCGAGTTCGGCGTGGACGAGATTAGCCGCGCCCGCCGCCGTTTCGCCGGGGCCTGCCTGGACTGGACCCAGCGTCGCCCGCACCTCAGCGGCGTCCTGGGCGCCGCGATTACCACCAGGCTGCTGCAGCTGAGCTGGCTCGGGCGGCGGCCGTCACGCCGCGCGGTGCGGGTTACTGAGGCGGGCGGGGACGGCCTTGCGGCCACGTCCGGGTGGTCGCCAGCGCAGTAGGCCGGCCGGGATGGCAGGCTGACAGGCATGCGAACTGTGATCGTCAACGGCGACGCGCTCACTATCGGGGACGTGGTGGACGTCGCGACTGGCGCCGCCCGTGCCGAACTGGGGCCTGATGTCGCGGCCAGGATGAGAACCAGCCGCGACGTGGTAACCGCCGCAATCGCCGGCGATGCGCCCGTCTACGGCGTCAATACCGGGTTCGGCGCGCTAGCGGACACTCGCGTCGGAGAGCAGGACCTGACTCGGCTGCAGGCCGCGATTGTCGTCTCGCACGCCGCCGGGACCGGGGCGCCGCTGGACGACGAAACCGTCCGGGCGATCCTGCTGCTGCGCGCGAGGACCCTCGCGGCAGGCTATTCGGGCGTGCGCACCGAGCTTCCCGGCCGCCTGCTGGAGCTGCTGGAGCGCGGCCTGCTGCCCGTCATTCCGGGCAAGGGCTCGGTGGGCGCCTCCGGCGACCTCGCACAGCTGGCGCACCTGGCCCAGCCGCTGATCGGGGCCGGACGGCTGCGCGGCAGGGGCGACGGGCCGCAGGGCCGGCCTGCAGCGGAGGTGCTGGCCGAGCATGGCCTAGCGCCGCTGGAGCTGGCGCCCAAGGAAGGCCTGTCTCTGGTCAACGGGACCGAGCCGATGCAGGCCCTGCTGGCCTTCTCGGTGCACGACGCGGAGCTGCTCGTCCGGGTCGCCGACCTGGCCTGCGCGATGTCGATCGAGGCGCTGCTGGGCACCGACCGGACCTACGACGAGCGGGTGCAGGTGATCCGGCCGCATCCCGGCCAGCTGCGAAGTGCGGCAGCCTTGCGCGGGCTGCTGGCCGGCTCGGGGCTGGTGGCCAGCCACCGCGAGAGCAGGCACGCCGTGCAGGATGCCTACAGCCTGCGCTGCGCGCCGCAGGTCCATGGCGCTGTCCGCGATGTCCTGGATTATGCCCGCCGGGTGCTCGAGACCGAGCTTGGCGCGGTGGTCGACAACCCGGTGATCGTCCCCGATGGCGAAGTCATGACCACCGGGAACTTCCATGGCGAGCCACTGGCGTTTGCTGCCGACATGCTCGCGATGGCCATCTCCGAGCTGGCCAGCATCAGCGAGCGCCGGGTGGACCGGATGCTGGACCCCGCCTTCTCCCGCGGGCTGCCGCCGTTCCTGGCGCCGGAAGCCGGGATCAACTCGGGCTTCATGCTCGCCCAGTACACCGCGGCGTCGCTGGTCAGCGAGAACAAGGTGCTCGCGCATCCGGCGAGCGTGGACACCATCCCGACCTCGGGCAAGCAGGAGGATCACGTCTCGATGGGCTGGACCGCCGTGCGGAAGCTGCGCGAGGTGGTCGCCAACGTCCGGACCTGCCTGGCGGTGGAGATTCTCTGCGCGGCCCAGGGCGTCGACATGCGGGCCGACATCGCCGCGCCCGCTGCGCCCATCGCCGCCGTGCATGCGGCGATCAGGGAGCAGGTCCCGGTGATGCAGGTGGACCGGGAGGTGGCCGCACAGATCGCGGCCGTCGACGGGCTTCTTCCTGCGCTCTGCGAAACGGCTAGCGCCCACTGCGTTGCATTGCGCTAGGTTTCACCCGTGGCGGTGTGGATGAACGGGGAGCTCCTCCCCGACGACGAGGCCAGGATCTCGGTCTTCGACCACGGGCTGGTGGTCGGCGACGGCGTCTTCGAGACGATCAAGGTGGTCGATGGCGTGCCGTTCGCGCTGACCCGGCACCTGGACCGGCTGACCCGGTCAGCCGTCGGCCTGGGGCTGGCCGAGCCGGATCTGGACGAGATCCGGGCCGCCGCGCAGGCCGTCATTGATGCTTCGGGCAAGCCGCCGCTGGCGCGGCTGCGGGTCACGGTGACCGCGGGAATCGCGGCGCTCGGCTCCGAGCGCGGCGGCTCCCCGCTGACGACGATCCTCGCCCTGGCTGAGCAGGCTCCTGCGGCGCGGGATGTCGATGTCGTCGTGGTGCCCTGGCCGCGCAATGAGCACGGCGCGCTCGTGGGTCTGAAGACCACGTCATATGCGGAGAACGTGCGGGCGCTCGCTTACGCCGCCGAGCGCGGTGGCCACGAGGCCATCTTCGCGAACACTGCGGGCAATCTGTGCGAGGGCACCGGGACGAATGTGTTCGTGGTGACCGGCGGCCGGCTGGTAACGCCGCCGCTGGCCGCGGGCTGCCTGGCGGGAGTGACCCGCGCGCTGGTTATTGAGTGGGCTGACGCGCTTGAGGAAGACCTGCCGGTCGGTGCACTCGCCACTGCGGAGGAAGCCTTCCTTTGCGGGACAACCCGGGACGTGCAGCCAATCCGCAACGTGAACGGCACTGCTCTGCCGTTGCCACCCGGACCGGTTACCCGAAAAGTCACCGAAGTATTTGAAATGCGGGCGGCAGGATCGCCGGATCCGTAAATAGCTAAATAACTCGCGGTTGACAGCAAAGAAGCCTTTCACGACCGGAAAGGCGGCTATGCGCGCCAGAGCAGCTCATTGAGCTCGCTGTCGAGGTCGATGAAGTCGATCTCCAGTCCCGCCGGGATGACCTCGAAGGTTCGCTGCAGGAATTCTGCTGTCGCGCTGAGCGGTGCCTCGAAGTGCGCCTCGCCGAACGGAGATGACAGCGCGAGGTTCAGCACCTCCTCGCCGTGCTCCTCGCCGGGCCAGACCTGCACGTCGCCTTCGCCTGCCGGGCCCTCGAGGCCGACGGCCAGCAGGTCCCTCGCGAAGATCCATTCCACCGGCTCGTCCATGCCGACGTGGAACGCCATGCGGATGGCGTAGGGGTCTTCGGCGCTGTAGTACAGGCTGGCGACGAGGGGAACGGCTCCGTGCTCGGGAACCACCAGACTGAGTCCAAGTTCAGCGGACACGGTATCGCTGCTGTTCATCATCTCGTCAGGCCTTTGCCTTGTCGTGTCCCGGAATGCCGGGCTTCATTATTACTGCGCGGTTGCCTATCACTTATGTGCGTAGGCGCTGCCGGAACATTCATCGCAGTGTTTAGTTCCGCGATTCCTGCCGCTCGTAACCTCGGTCACTGATCAACAAACCGGCCGCGACCTGGTCAAACGCTTATGGAAATAGAACACCGATTTCGATGCGGACTGTTCCTGTGACTGATGCAACGTAATGTGACCTTCGTCTCACTAAGCAACCAATTCGTTGCCTAAAGCGTCCGGGGGGTTACGCAGAGTAACAACGGTCTACTATTAGGAAGGTTTTCTCCTGATCTGTCCATCACTCCCAGCCCGGCATTGTCGCGGATAGTGACAAGAAATGATATTGAGTTCTATGTCCGCTTCCCGGTTCTGCCCGGTCTACGCATTCGAGCGCTCCGCCGGGAACAAGGCAGTGGCGAAGCGGGGAGGCTCAACTTCCGGAGATCTGAGGCTCGGGAGTGCTGGCGCGCTGCCTGCCCGGCGGGCATGCGCTAATCTGTGATCGCCCGATGGACTCAGGTCCTTGCCGGGCGGCGGGCGATTGGCTCAGCGGGAGAGCGCCTCGTTCACACCGAGGAGGTCACTGGTTCGATCCCAGTATCGCCCACCACCAGATCGACGGCCGGCCGCGTGCACGTGGCCGGCCTTCACTGTTCCTTGTGCCCGAACGCCCGTTGTTGCCCTGAAATGTAGCGGGCCTGCTCGCCGTTTCCTGGACCCGGCATTGCTGATCGTTTACGCAGTTGCTGGTTCCGTGGATGCGGGGCGGGGTAAGCAATGTTACGCTGAGTGACTATCAGGGACGCGGAACGTTACGCATGGTGATCACGGCAACGGATCGCGCCACAGACGGGGGAGTAGCGTGTTTGGTGGGGGACCCGGCAGGCATCAAGCGGATCGGGAATCGCAGGAGGGCGCCCGGATGGCGCGCAAGCCCAAGGCGCAGATCATTGCGCTCGGAGCGGTGGCGGCCGTGGTGGCCGTGGCAGCGGGGACGTACGTACTGATCCACTCGGGGGCGGGTCAGTCCACCGTGTCCACCGCGGCCCGCATGCAAGTCGGCCACGCGGCAGGGCCTGGCGCGCAGGCCCTCACGGTTCTTTCGGTCACGCCAGCCGCCGGGACCAAGCACGTCAACGGCGGCGAGCCGGTCGAGATCCAGTTCTCGGCCCCGCTTGCCGCCGGCTCCCCATCACCTGTGCTCAGCCCTGCCGTCGCCGGCCAGTGGAGTGTCACCGGCAGCACAATGACGTTCACGCCAGCGGAGCCCTTCAGCCCGCTGACCTCGGTCACAGTGCGAGTGCCCGCCGGTTCCGGCGGCGTGCGATCGGCATCAGGCAGCCAGCTCGCCGCACCGATGGTCTCGCAGTTCAGCACCGCGAGCTACGACGGGCTGCGGCTAGCCGAGCTGCTCGCCCAGCTTGGCTATCTGCCGCTGACGTGGACGCCAGGCGGGAGCACCAACGGCCGTTCGCTGCAGGGCGGCGGCACCGGATCCTCGCAGGCGGCCATGGCCTACAACCCGCCCGCAGGAAACTTCACCTGGGACAAGGGCTATCCGTACACGCTGGCCGGCCAGTGGCAGCCCACCGGGACGAACGTCCTCGTCAGGGGCGCGCTGATGGCCTTTGAGTACCAGCGCGGCATGGCGATCAACGGCATCGCCAGCCCGAAGGTCTGGGGCGCCCTGTTCAACGCCCTGGCGGCCGGCCGCCGCAATCAGGTCGGGTACACCTACGCGCTGGCAAGCAAGGCGCTCCCGGAGACCCTGACGATCTGGCACGACGGCCATGTGGCGATGCGCACCCTGGCCAACACCGGCATTCCGGTCTCGCCGACGGCAGACGGCACCTACCCGGTCTACCTGAGGTACCGGTTCCAGATCATGCAGGGCGTCAACCCGGACGGCAGCAGCTACGCAGACCCGGTGTCGTTCGTGTCCTACTTCAACGGCGGCGATGCTGTGCACTACTTCCCGCGCGGTTCCTACGGCTTCCAGCAGAGCCTCGGCTGCGTGGAGCTGCCGTATCCCGCCGCGGAGCATGCCTACCCGTACCTCACCTACGGAAGCCTGGTGACAGTCTCGGGCTGACTAGCTGCTGGCGGGCCCGGTGCCTCGACGGACGCACCGCGGCCGAGAGCACCGCAGCCGAGAGCGACTGAGCGGGAGCCCAGCGCCCCAGGGCCGGCAGATCCGGCCCGGGGCGCTTGTCGTCGTCCCGGTTGCCGGCAGCCTGTCGCTGTCCGTCACGAAACTGTCATCGTTGCTGGGTAAAGTCTTGATATCGTCCGCACGCCGAACTCCCGCGCGCCATCTACAGTCGCAGATAAGGCTCTTGCGCCCACAATCACGCACTGAGATCAGGAACTGAGTAATTGTCGCCCGCCCAGAGCGGCTGGGCTCGCACGGCGAGGGGGACCGCGTGTCCGGATCCGGAGCGCCTCGAGGCAAGGTAGCTGCCCTGGGCGCCGTGATCGCGTGCTTGCTGGCCGCGGGGACCTGGGTTGCGCTGACGACGCACGCCCCGGCGCAGGCGGCCGGCAAGGTCCGGGCGGATAGCAAGCACCAGGGCTCTGCCCCGTCGGCGTCGGGCCCGCTGCGGGTCGTCTCGGTCACCCCGGCCGCGCA